>Ga0066709_100004805_pt1 | contig 10917 bp, 7 predicted proteins | sample GraSoiAngelo_158_FD_79665 | JGI IMG/M metagenome (GOLD analysis project Ga0066709, IMG submission 79665) | Grasslands soil microbial communities from the Angelo Coastal Reserve, California, USA - 14_1009_16_30cm | ecosystem: Environmental > Terrestrial > Soil > Grasslands | place: USA... | reverse complement strand
TGTACATCGTGGGTTTATACGTGCAGGAACTGCGGGATTTGCCGGTCGAGGTGATGAGTCCGGCGATGGCCGCGTTCACCAAGTGGCTCTCCCATCTGCTTCCGAATTTTGAGAATTTCAATGTGATGGCCATGGCCGCGCACGGGCGAGCGGTTCCAGGCGCCTTGATCCTGCAAAACACGCTGTACGCGGTGGTTTATTGCACCATCGTTCTGACCGCCGCGGCCGTAGTGTTTTCGCGACGGAATTTGAAATGAAATCGGAGAAAACCATCGCGTGGGTGCTCTTGCTGGTCCTGCCGCTTGGATTTGCAGCCATCTGGCGGCTGCAGCACGGCATCGACGCGCAGCGTGCTGGGTTAAGCCAGGAACGCGATGACGTCCTGCTGCGCTCCGGAAGACTCGTGAAGATAATGAGCCTCGAATATGCGCCGCTACTGGCGGACATTTACTGGACGCGCGTGGTGCAATACTACGGAAACAAACATGTACGAGGCCAGGCGAATCTCGAGTTGCTCTGGCCGCTGCTGGATATCACGACGACGCTGGATCCAAATCTGCTGATTTCCTATCGGTTCGGCGCGATGTTTCTCAGCCAGGCGGCCCCGGCCGGTGCGGGCAGGCCGGATCTGGCGGTGCAACTGATCCAGCGCGGCATCCAAGCGAATCCGGAGTACTGGCGCCTATATGAGGACCTGGGATTCGTCTACTACTTTGATCTGAAGGATTACCCAAAGGCCGCGGAGGCTTTTCTGGAAGGAAGCAAGAAACCAAGCGCGCAGCTGTGGATGAAAGTAATGGCCGCCAAGGTGGCCGCGGAAGGGGACTCATTCGCAACCTCGATGTTCTTGTGGAAGGACATTTACGACTCGACGCCCGATCCCGCGGTCAAAGAGAATGCGCTGCTACATCTACGGTTGCTCAAAGTGCGAGAAGACTGCCAGCGGCTTGATGCGCTTGCCGATGAATACGCGAAGCGGTACGGTAAACGGCCGGCGCGCATAAGTCAGATGGTACAGGCCGGCCTGCTCCGCGGAATCCCCGGCGATCCCCTGGGTTTCGCCTACATTTTCGGCCAGGACGGAAAAGCACAGCTCAACCTGGATAGCCCACTGCTCGAACAACAGTTGCTGCTCGATCGTTTCAAGTAAGTTCCGCCCGTAGATTCCATCCCTTTGCTCTGAAATCCCACCCCCATTCGAAATCCCGGGCGGGTATTATTCCCAGGTACACAGCAGCGTCATCTGGGGATCAACGACAATTTTGTGCGGAAGATTCGGAGCGACGAACTGAAACGACGTTTCCGGCCCGGCCGCTACCACGGTGACGAGGAACGCCCCGTGTCCGGGGCCACCGGCATAGAGTGGAACGCTGGCGACGAATGAGCGCGGCACACCGGTCTGAAAGAGCTTCCCACGGATCTGATAGCCTTTTTCCGTATGGTGAGCCGTGAATTCCAAACGATAATGCGGGATGCCCGTCCCGCGCACCCACTCTTCGAAGAACCATTCCATAGAGCGTCCGCCTTCGAGGTTCATGCCCGGCGTCATGACGGCTTCCACTTCGTGTTGCAAGTCATCGGTGGAGAGTGCGCGGTAGGCGTACTTTGTCACCAGCGTTTGCAGGAGAGCGGTGAATCGCGCATCGGGATTCCTGGCGCCGGGCTGGCGCAGCATTTCCCGCAACATGTGAATGATCCAGGAACCTTTGCTGTAGATAATCTGCTCATAGGCGGTGGGGGACTTCGAAGAATTGAGGCGTGACCCGAGGGCGAGCGCGCCGATGTCTCCCGCTGTTTCCGTGGCGCCCGGCAATTTCTCAACGAGCTGCTGGCGGTAGCGCGCGAGCCAAACGTGCAGCGTGTGGTCCGGATTCTTCTTGGTGTCGGCGAAGAGAACGGCGAGATAATTCGCGATGGCTTCGTCAATCCACTGGTCGCGGTAGCTCGACCAAGCGACGACGTTGCCCCACCATTGATGCGCGACCTCGTGATAGGGAACCAGCTCGCTGAAGTGCTCCTGGCTGACCGTGCTCAGCCCCGCGCGCTGCTGGGCTTCCGACGGCAGGAAGGAATAGGTGGAAACGTAGAGCAGACCGGGCCAGCCCTGCCCAAAGGTTCCGGGAATCTGCGAGACGCTGAGGTTATGGAAGGGAAAGGGACCACTGAATGTTTCGTAAAAGCGGATCGAGGAATCAATCTCTTTGCCAAGCTGCTTGAGCGCATCCGCCGGACTGGGAGAGGGAGCAGGCGGCACGACCGAGTGTGCCGTCGAGGCAGAACCGAATCGCCCAGAAGGGAGGGAGAGGATATCCGCGTCATGCAAGGTCAGACGCTTCCGCAGATCCTCCTCGAGTTGACGATTGGCGTAGACATCGATGGAACGAGCCCCGGACGTGACGGAGGCCGAGGCGTATTCGCCGAGATTGAAGCCCGCAACGGACATGGGCTTTTCCGTCTTCCAATGCCCGACGCGGAATTCTCCGTCCTCGTGCTCTTCGAGTTTAGAACCGGTGGCAATCAAGCGAAGCTTGTGCGGCCAGCGCAGAAGGAAGTCATAGGCAGAAAATTCCGCGCTATCTCCAAGGTGAGGGTACCAGCTTTCTCTCGCGCCGACAAACAAGACGCCGTTCCCGGCGTCCTGGATGACGTTGCCCCGGTAATGAAAATGAAGCGTGAATTCCTGACGGCCCGACGGAGTCTGCGGAAGAACGACATCCAAATAGTCGTTGCCGCGCGCGCTGCGCTCCTGGAGGTTCATGCCCTCATTTTGAAAAAAAGGGAGGGATTCACCATGCTCGCCGGTGACGCTGTCGATCGTCAGAGCCCGAGAAAGCTGGAAAACGAGAACCCGTTCTGCTCCGGTTTCCGCGCGCAAACGCACGCTGGCGGTGGCATCGAGGGAGTTGTTGGGGGAAATGGAGGTCTCAATGGAGTAGTGCAAGGCGCGAAAAGCCACTGGAAAAACCGGCGAGTCCGGAACTCGATGCGAGGTCCAGACATCGTATAAAGTTCTGCCGCCGGCTTTGTGCACTTGTCCCAGAAGGAATTGCTCGTCACGTTGTGCGTCAAGCACCACATCGAACGGGCCGGTGGCTGCGCCTTCCAGCCCGGCGTAAAAGCACGGTTTAGGGTTCGGCGAGAGCCGGTCAAAAAGAATGCGCAGGGTGTAGCTGGGATTGAGGTGAGTTACAGCGGAATCCCATTGCGCCCCGACGGACGCATCCGTCTGAGCCACCAGATTCGCGGCGCGGAATTGGCGAAGCAGTTCGCCCGCGGTATCGTCCGTGAAGCGAACATAACCGTTGATGAATTCCTGATCGAGGACGGGAGCGCCGAGAAATCTCCCCATCTGCTGTTTTTCGACCGGTTCGCGCGGCGCCGCCAGAACGTGACCGCGCCCGGAAAAGACGGCGCCCGTAATCTGCCCATCGAGCGGGGAGAAAAACGTGAGCGTCCCCTCTTCAAAGGAGAGAACGGCATCGCCACGCCGCAGCTGGACGTGATGGGCGGGAGCGATGCGATAAACATTGGAGGAATCGACACGCAGGGCCTTAATCGCATCATACAATTCATGCGGTGATCTTTCCGTGCCTGGAAAGACTGCCGGCGCCAGGAGACACCACAGCGCGAAAAAGATTGCCTCCGCCCTCATACGAGAAGTGTAGTCACTTTCGGCATGAGGGGACAAGGCGGGCGGCGCGAAGTCACGACCGCAGATTAAAATGGAAAGATACCACGCATGATTTTAGCTTCCCGAATTCGCACTGTGTTGCTGAGCGTCGTACTCCTTTCCGTGAGCAGCCGGGCGGCAGCGGATACCATTGTTCTTAAGAACGGCCGGCGCATCATCGCTCTGAGCGCCGTCGAAGAAGGCGACAAGGTAAAGTATCTGACCTCCGCCGGCGAATTGAGCCTGCCGAAATCCATTGTCGATCATATTGAGAAAGGTGGCTCGGTGCCGATGGCCGGCTCAACGGGAGCCGATGCCGCGAACCTGGACATCACGCCGCCAGTGATGCAATCGAGCGGAGCGATCGCCGAAGTCGAACACGGTGCGGTCCACGACGGGGCGATCGATCGGGAATACATTGCGAAACTGGAAGGCGCAGCTCGCTCGGGCGGCCGGCCGGCCAATCAGAGTGCCGCGCTGGGACATCATCTGGCGGCGAATTTCGAATTGTCTCGCGGCGACATGGAGCATGCGCTCAGCGACGCGCGAACGGCACTAAACTATGCGCCGGAAGAACCGGCGTTGCTCTTGAACGTAGGTTACCTCCTTTTGAGGCGCAGCGAGTTTAAGGAATCCCTGGAATACCTGGAGCGTGCGCGGCGCTTTGCGCCGGACAACCCAGATGTGCCAAAGCTGGAGGGCTGGGCCTACTACGGCTTGAATAAAATAGCTCAGGCGGTTGCCGAGTGGAAGCGCGCGCAAGCGCTGCGGCCGGACAAAGAAGTGCAGTTAGCGCTGGACAGAGCACTCGCGGATAAGCAGGAGGAAGAAAGCTACAAGGAAAACGAGAGCAGTCACTTCAAACTGCGCTACAGCGGCGCAGCCGCGCCAGCGCTGGCGCGGGAAGTACTGCGAACCCTGGAGAGGCATTTTTCGGCCATTGAATCCCAGCTGAACTTTACGCCTGCGGAACCGATTGGTGTGATTCTCTACACGCAAGACGCCTTCAGTGACATCACCAAAGCCCCGTCGTGGGCGGGAGCGCTGAACGACGGACGCATCCGCGTGCCGGTGCAGGGACTGGCGGGGGTGGACTCGGAATTGTCGCGCGTCCTGAAACATGAGCTGACCCACAGCTTCATTGCGCAGAAGACGCGCAGCGCTTGCATGGGGCTGGCAGCAAGCTGCACAATTCACGCACCGGCCTGGATTCAGGAAGGCTTGGCACAATGGATGGAGGGCCAGCGCAGCAGAGAGGATGCCGCAGTGCTGTTGCAGATTTACAACGACAATAAGGCCATCCCGCTCAGCCGTCTCGAAGGCTCGTGGCTGAACATGAGTGGGGACACGGCGCGCTATGCGTATGCCTGGGCGTTGGCGAACATCGAATACATCGTGCAAGCCGATGGGATGGGCGATATTGAGCGAATCCTCGATCGCATCGGGGCGGGAATGGCCACCGAGGCGGCGCTGCGCGACGTGCTGCACAGCGGTTATGACGACCTGATGCAATCCGCAGCGGAATATCTGCGGAAAACCTACGCGCGCTGATCCACTTCGTGCGGACGCTTGCACGCTCTCCCCCTCGTTTTGTGCTAGATGGTGGCAAGAAGAGCGGCTAAGAGTGCGGCGCGGCAGGGCATGGTGTTGATAAGAATGTGTTCGTGCGAGGAATGAGCGCCATCGCCGACGGCGCCCAGGCCGTCGAGCGTGGGGATGCCGAGCGCGGCAGTGAAATTTCCGTCCGAGCCGCCCCCGACGGTGCATTCGCCCAGGGACACATTCATCTGCTTCGCCAGTGATTTGGCACGGGCGTAGAGCGATGCGCTCATTTTGCGTTCGAGCGGAGGGCGGTCGAATCCGCCGGTGACTTCAAGGCGAGCCCCACTTTGAAGCGGCCGCAGGGCATGCAGGCGGCGTTCCAGGCTACGCATATCGGAATTCCGCAAGGCGCGCAGGTCAAGGAGCGCGCGTGCGCGTTCCGGGATAACATTCGTGCGTGTGCCACCCTCAATGATGCCGGCGTTGACGGTGACGCCGCGGCGAAAATCATTCCATCCGGCGATGGCCGCGAGTTGCCGTGCCAATTCGTGGATGGCGTTGACACCTTCTTGTGGTGCGAGACCCGCGTGCGAAGCGCGGCCATGCACAATCAATTCGGCTCCACCGACTCCCTTGCGCGCCGTCTTCAGCAGGCCGCGCGAGCCGAAGGAGGGCTCAAGCACGAAGACGGCGTCGCTGCGGCGCGCTTCCGTTTCGAAGAATTTGCGCGAAGATTCGCTGCCGATCTCCTCGTCAGAGGTCCAGAGAAAGACGAGGCGTTTGCGCAGCCGCATTTCCGCATGCTGCAGGGCCTGCAGCGCGAAAAGCGCCTGAACGATTCCGGCCTTCATGTCAAAGGTTCCCGGGCCGTACGCTTTGCCACCTTCCAGTCGGAAAGGCATTTTGGCGAGTGTTCCCGTGGAGTAAACCGTATCGTAGTGGCCCAAGACCAGAAGTTGCCCCGAAGACCCAGATTTGTTCGGCAGGGGAGTGATGCGGAGCAGGTCCCCACGATGCTTCTGCGCGATTCGTTCCACGCGTGCGCCGCGCTTATTCCATTCCTCAGCGATGACACGGCAACAACGATCGGTAGCGGCTTTTTCCAGACTGGGGGATTCCGCAGTCACGAACCGGCGCAGTGTCGCGAGCATCTGCGGCAGGCGCGGCTTCAAGAGTTGCAACAACGTCCTAGGGAGACCGGCCTCCAGCATGATGGGGAGATGCTATCAATGCGCGGCGACCAGAGCAAATCGAGCAAAATCTATCGCGGCGAAAGAACACCTCCGCGGTTGGAAAACCGTAGCCACCCCGGAAGAGCGCGTATCGCGGAGGGCGACGGTTCGCATATAATTAGAAGTTTGGCGGGGATGTGCCAGGCGCCGCTGAGAGGCTGCGGCGACGGAGAGCACGAATGATACTGGACGTCGTGGAAATTCAGAAGCTACTGCCGCACCGCTATCCATTTCTCATGGTGGACGCAATTCTCGAGGTGGAACGCCTCAAGCGCATCGTCGGCATCAAGAATGTTTCTATAAATGAATATTACTTCCAGGGACATTTTCCTGGAAAGCCCGTCATGCCGGGCGTCCTTATTCTCGAGGCCATGGCGCAGACGGGTGGGCTTTTGCTGCTGCTGGATATTCCGGATCGCGACAATAAGCTGCTCTTTTTTGTGGCCGTCGACGGCGCGCGATTCCGGCGTCCCGTGGTGCCCGGCGATCAACTGCGCATCGAATGCAACGTCCTGGCCTGGCGCGGGGACTTCTGCAAGTTGGAAGGCAAAGCAACGGTGAACGGACAATTGGCTGCCGAAGGCACGGTGATGTGCAAGATGATCGATCGCGACGCACCGGGCAAGGCCGAAGAACCTCCGAAATGACGATGCGCGAAATTCATCCGCAGGCTGTGGTGGCGGCAAATGCCAAGCTTGGGGAAGGCGTGAAGATCGGCGCGTACGCGGTGGTTGGCGAGGACGTGGAATTGGGCGACGGCTGCGTGTTGCACACCCACGCGATGCTGACGGGCCCTTCGAAGTTCGGCAAGAACAATGCGTTTTATTCGTTCAGTGCGATCGGTAGCGACCCGCAGGACTATACCTTTCGAGGTGAGCGCACCGAACTGGTCGCAGGCGACGGCAACATTTTCCGCGAATACGTCACCGTCAGCCGTGGCACAAAAAAAGGCGGCGGCAAGACTTTCCTGGGCAACCACAATTTTCTTCTGGCGTATTCGCACATCGGGCACGATTGCTTGATCGGCAGCAACACGCTGTTTGTGAACGGCGCAACCCTCGCGGGACACGTCACGGTGGAAGATTTCGCGACGATTGGCGCGTTCTGTCCAGTCCATCAGTTTTGCCGCATCGGCCGCTACGCGTATATCGGCGCATCGACAGTGATTACTCAGGACGTCCCCCCGTTTTCGAAAATCGTAACCGAGCGCGAGACTAAAAGTTTTGGCATCAATACCACTGGCCTGGAGCGCAAAGGATTTTCGCCGGAACGGTTGCAGGCCTTGAAGCGGGCCTATCGTTTGCTCTTGCATTCGAAGCTGAATACTTCGCAGGCGCTGGCCGAAATGCGGAAATCGTTGAACGATTCCGCCGACGTGCAAGAATTGATCGAATTCATCGAAAGCGCCGGGCGCGGCATCGTGAAGTAAACTCCTGACTGCGGATTTCATGCCGGACGCGAACACCAATACGACAGGCTGGGGACTCATCGCTGGAAACGGGCGGTTTCCGTTCCTGGTGCTGGAAGGTGCGCGCAGTCAGGGAATCGACATGGCGGTGATTGCGCTGAGGGAAGAGGCATCCCCGGAGCTGGAAAAAATTGCAAGACGGCTGTGCTGGGTGAGCCTCGGCGAGTTAAGCAAAACCATCGACTGGATGCGTCAGGAAGGCGTGAAGCAGGTGGTCATGGCCGGGCAGGTGAAACACAACAAGATTTTCAGTTCCATCCGGCCAGATTGGAAGCTGGCGAAGCTGCTGTTTTCGCTGCCGCGGAAGAATACAGATGCATTGATCGGCGCAGTCGCACGCGTGCTGGAAGACGAAGGTATCCACCTGGTGGATTCGACGCTGTTCCTGAAGCCGCTGGTCCCCGAACCCGGTGTGCTCACGCAGCGGGCCCCGAATGAGCACGAAGCGGAAGACATGGCTTATGGGCTGGACGTGGCCAGGCAAATCGCAACCCTGGACATCGGACAAACCGCGATCATCGCGGATTGCGCTTGTGTCGCGGTGGAGGCCATGGAAGGCACCGATGAGACCATCGCGCGCGCCGCCCGAATCACTGGCGGCAAGCCGCTGGTGGTCGTCAAAGTCAGCAAGCCAGGCCAGGATATGCGTTTTGATGTACCCGTGGTCGGTTTGCCCACCATCGAACAAATGAGGGCTGCGGGTGCGACCGCTCTCGCAGTGGATGCCGGGCGTACACTTCTTTTTGACCGGGAAAAACTGATTGAATTGGCGGACGGAGCGGGAATCACGATTCAGGCTTTTCCTCCCGCCGCTGGGCCGGAACCAAATGACCTTTCGAAGGGAATGAACAAAGAATGACCGCGGCGGGAGAATCGAAGAAGATTCGTGTCGCCGTGGTTGGCACGGGCGAATTTGGGCGAAACCACGCGCGCGTGTACCGTGAGCTTGAAGGCGCGGAACTCGTTGGCGTCTTCGACCAGAATCAAGAACGCTCCGCGGCCGTCGCAGCGGAATTTCAGACGCAGGTCTTGAAGGGTCTCGATGAATTGCACAGTCGCGTGGATGCCGCGAGCGTCGCCGTCCCGACGGTCGCGCATGCGGAGGTGGGCTGCCGGCTTCTGGAAATGGGGCTCGACGTTCTTGTTGAGAAGCCCATGGCCGTGAATCTCGTGGAGGCCGATGCGCTGCTCCGTGCGGCGAAGAACACCGGACGGATCCTGCAGGTGGGCCACGTCGAACGGTTCAATCCTGCCGTGGTGGCGGTTGAGCCGATCCTGAATCGGCCGCTGTTTTTCGAAGTGCATCGATTGGGCGTCTTTACGCCGCGCAGCCTCGACGTTGACGTGATCTACGATTTGATGATTCACGATCTGGATATTTTGCTGGCGCTGGTCGGCGAACCGGTGGTGGAAGTCAAAGCCGTCGGGATTCCGGTCCTTACGGACAAAGTGGACATCGCGCACGCACGCCTGGAATTTGCGGGCGGGGCCGTTGCCAATATCACCGCCAGCCGGGTTTCCACCGAACGCGTGCGCAAGATGCGTTTTTTCCAGCAGCACGAGTACATTTCGCTCGATTATGCGCGGCGCGATGCCCTGCGCATCGGGGTAAAGAAGCCCGGCCCGCAGCCGGAGTTTGCGTTTGAGAAGCTGAATACACCAGCGGTCGAGCCGTTGCACGCGGAGCTCCAAGCGTTCGTTGATGCCGCGGGCTCGCGCAAGGAGCCGCGCACCAACGGGGCAGCGGGGCGCGCGGCGCTCGAATTGGCAGGCCGCGTAATGGCAAGCATCCTAGAGCACGCCGCGCGCGTCAATGTCTTAGGCAGCCGTCAGTCGGCCAGCGTTCCGGGCGATCGCAAAGCGGCCGGCTTGGACGTTTTCGCCACACACGACAAAACAAGATGATTTCACGGATTCTGGTTCCGATCGATGCTCGTCCGACCGCGGCGGTGGATACGCCAACACAGCGCCGCCGTCCCACCACCATGGATGAGCGCACCCTGGTGCCGGCCATGCTGCCCATCGTGCAGTTGGACGGGCATTCGACGATCCCCGCAAATCTCCCGCTGGAGTCCATTGCCGCGCGGGTGGTCGTGCCCCGCGATGTGAATCGCGAAGCCTACAGCGTCACAGAAGACCTTTCGACGCCGCTGCAACCGACAGACATGGACGAGCGTATCGCTGTGCCATTGGGCGCCGCCCCGCCGGAGGTAAGCTCGTATCCGCTGCATGTTCCGGAAGACCTCGTCGACCCTAATATTTTCATTACCGGCGAAGTCAATCTGACCGTTCCCGAGCATAAGGAGGAAAGAGCAAAGGCCAGGTGGCAAGTCACCATGCGGCTTTTGGTGGCTTACTCCCTGCTGATCACCTTGATTTTGTTGCAATCGAAGCTGTTCCCGCCGCATGAGCCGACCCAGGCCGAAATAGAACTCGCGCAAAGGCAAATGGTAGTGCTGCTTCCTCCGGGAGCCCTGGAATCGTTAAAGCCATCGAGCCGTCCGGTTCAACCGGTGCCCAAAGTGCACGTTGATCCACGGGTGTTGCGTGAAGTTGCGCCGCCGATCGCTCCAACGCCGGCGCCTCAACCGGAACGTCCGGCGAGAGAATTGCCGAACGCACCAGTGCCCAAGCCAAACGATGTTCAGCCTGATCCACCGCCCAGCGCGCCAGCGCCCAAAACGGATGCGCCCAAGCCGGCGCTAAAACTCGAAGCGCCGGACACCCCGCAGCCGCAGCATGGGCTGATCTTGCCGAAAAATTCGACCAGCCGATCGATCCAAGATACGCTCCGTGAAGCGGCCAAGAGTCCGTCGGCAGGTGGCCGTTCCGGCGCGGTCGTGGGCCCGATGCCGCGCTCGGGTGGGGGACTCGGCGGAGGCGGATCACAAGGTGGCGGCGGTACCTACGGCAATGGCTATGAGATTCTTACACCTACCGAGGGCGTCGAGTTCAGTGATTACATGGCCCGCGTCATCGCTGCCGTGCGGCGGAACTGGTATGCG
>Ga0066709_100004803_pt1 | contig 10918 bp, 10 predicted proteins | sample GraSoiAngelo_158_FD_79665 | JGI IMG/M metagenome (GOLD analysis project Ga0066709, IMG submission 79665) | Grasslands soil microbial communities from the Angelo Coastal Reserve, California, USA - 14_1009_16_30cm | ecosystem: Environmental > Terrestrial > Soil > Grasslands | place: USA... | reverse complement strand
TCAACAGACTGGGGATTAACGTTAATGGCCACCTTGATGGCCTCTTCCGCTTGAGAGGTTCGCTGCGTGAACAAATAGAGCTGAGCAATGGCTAGGTGCGGTTGAACATTTTTCATGTCAATGGAAATTGCCTTTTTGAAGGTCTCCTCGGCCATTTGAGGCTGCTTGTGGGTGAATTGGATTGCAGCCAAATTGAGGTAGGAAGACGCTTGATTGGGATCGGCCTCCACTGCTCTCTGTAATTCTTCGATCGCTCTGTCCAGGTCTTTTAATCCAGCGTAGCTATTGCCAAGCAATATCAACGCCTTGATATTTTGTGGATCTCTTTCTAGGATTAGCTCTGCTTTGGCTTTGGCTTCGTCAAATTTCTGGGAAAGCAACAACATATTCCCTTGATTGAGATGAGCGTTAACGTGGCTATTGTCAAGATCCGTTGTCTTAACAAACTCTTGGTAGGCCTCCCTGTATCGAGCAAGATTCAGATACGCAAGCCCGAGCTGGTAGTGTGCTTCAACGTATTTTGAATCGGCTTCCAACGCATTTTTGAATTGGATGACCGCTTCGTGATATTTTTTTTCATTGAAGTATTTTTGACCACTTTCAAAGTATTTTTTCTTAGCTCTTTGTGGATTCTGCAAGCAGGCTAAAGCACTCAGGAGGGTAATGACCAAGAAATATGTAAGACCCTTCCCTAAAGCCACTGGAAACTTAAAGCCCCTAAACATCCTGCCTCCATCTTTCAGATTTGCTTGAACAACTCATAATCGAGTCCAATTGAAAACAAAGCAGGCACCCTTCCGTCACTCTCGAACAAAGGAAAACAAAACATCCTCAGCGGGAAAAAAGCCAGTAGACAAGATATTTGAAAAGCTCATTGAGTACGAAATAGCGGCTTTCCGGAGTCGCCCACCAGTCTTGTCGTTTGATTGATGAAACCTGTTCCGGAACAGCAACACAGGACACTGAGATGGCTCGCCGACGAAAGGTACGACGCAAAGCCAGGGCTATACGCCGCAAATGGACAGGAGTTGAGACAACCATTAGCGACTGATACCCCTTGTCTTGCACTATTTTTCCCAAAGCGAGTGCCTCGCTCATGGTTCCAAAGTTCCCAATCTTAACCAAGGAACAAGTCGCTTCCGGCACACTCAGAGTAACGAAGAAGTGACGCTGTTCGGGCGGAGTTTTTTCTACTGACTGCTTTAACCCGCCATCTGTGGGGAGGTCCAACTTGTAATATCCTCGCCATTCAAACCGACCCACGCTGAGTATTAACTCTTTAGCATAACCCCGTCTCCAAAGCTCGATTCCATAAGCCTTGCGCTCAGGCTTGCCTGCGAACACGAAAATGACGTCGACCTTTTGCGGCGGCTTCCCAACGTCAAGAAAATCATAGAAACAATAGAATGGGGTTACCAGCCATCGGTGCAGCACCCGAATACATCTTGAGTCAGCCTTCTCGGACAAAAGGTCACTTAAGATATTGTCCTTCTTTAGATGTTGTAACGGGGGTTTGATTGAGATGCTAAGCATCTGCTCTTATCAACACCTTTACCAAGAAAAGTCTGAGGCTCGGTTAAGGGAAGCACTTCACAATCTCAGGATAAAGGACCGTGGCTAGATTTTCCTCTTCATAAAAGGCCTTATCTACCCCCTCTTCCAGAACGGGTACTGAGAAATGAATAATGGCCCCGTCCGTCTTTCCTCCTCTAAGTCTCTGAATCATCAAAGCAATTCGATATCTGTACTCATCCGAAATGGCCTGGCCATTCGTCTGATACCAGTAAAGGACGGCCAACTTTTGCCCCGTTGAGTGCTGCAACTGGATTTGGTTAGCACTGAACAAAGAAGTACGATTTGAAGGAGAAAAAACGTCCACTAAATGGCTTGATGTATAGCTCCAACCAAAATCGCCGTTGGGATAATTCATTTTAGGAGAAAGCAGCGCTCTCCCTCCCCTTTGGGCTTTTGCATACCCGACGTAGACCTCAACCGGGTAGCCTCCTTCACGCTTGCAGACACCCACCCAGTCCTCATCGACGTTAGGATCCTTATACGTCGCTTCCTGAGGATGGATCGGATGACATTGCCACGACCCCAGTGCTGAGGGGAAGGCCTGCAAAATCGTCCGAGCATTATCACTAGAAGGACTCGGAGGTCCTTGGCGAATGTAAATTCCAATCATGAGGAGAAGAGCAGCTGCCAACCACCACTGTAGAGGCCCATTCATCTCCTGATCTCCTTTCGCAAGGAGATGCGGTTTAGCCCATTTCCTAAGATCACGAGCGTCATAAAGCCTAACAAGAAATTAAAGGTTCCACTCATGCGATGAAAGGTCGAGCTGAGGGCCCATTCCCCAAAAAAATAGGTCAGGACGACAATTAACACAATTCTGACTACATTGGTCAATACCGCAATGGGGATCATGCTCACCCATAGCAACGATTTCCATTTTGTTTGTAGCTGATAAAGGTAGAGGATCCCGATTGCCAACATCGTGACAATTGACAAGAAGCCGCTGCACGCGTCTGCCACCTCTAGTTTAATTTCAGGCAGATGGAGCAGATAACCCTCTCTAAAGATTGGAATACCCAGGAAAGATACCGAGGCGGTGGCCAGCTTCGCATCCAAAAGACGCAGATCCAACGCGGCGGTCTTGTATAACGCGAAGGGAATCGGGATCATGAGCAAAAGATATCCGACAGGGAAAAGGCACAGCCTGGCCATCTGTTTCCCTGCTAAGAAGTAAATAAGACCGATAAGTGTTGCGGGAAGGGAGAGACGTTGGATAAACTCTTCCTCTCCTGACCAACCCAACATAAAGAAACCCAGTCCCAACAAAAATATGCCTAGGCCACCAAGGCTAGGTCTTCTCGGGCACTCTCGAAGATCCTTTCGACGGCACCACAGAAGGTAGCCAGAGATTAATGGAATCAGGAACCCATGAGAGTAAGGCGAATAACTCCACCAATCAAAAACCATTCCTTTGAGTGTCGAATAAAACAAGAATAGAAAGAGTGAAGCCAACACTCCACTGCTGACGAGCGGAGCCCATTTCCAAACCAAAGAAGGGAATCTGAGGGTTTGAACCGACATCTTTAAATGATTCTTTTGAAATATTCGATAGTCCGTTCCAGCCCCTCATCGATTTCAATTCTTGGGACCCAGGCCAGTCTTGATTTTGCCAAGGTTATATCCGGTTGGCGTCGGCTGGGATCATCGGAAGGCAGCGATTTGAAGTTGATTCGCGATTTGGACTTTGTCAGCTTGATCACCTTTTCTGCTAGCCTTAGGATGGTAAATTCACTTGGGTTTCCTAGGTTTACAGGCCCAATAAAATCTTCTAGATTCATCATACTTATCAATCCAAGAATCATGTCTGAGATGTAACAAAAAGATCTGGTTTGATCTCCGTTGCCATAAACAGTTATGTCCTCACCTTTTAAAGCCTGAACGATAAAGTTGCTCACCACTCGACCGTCGTTGACTGCCATCCGCGGACCGTAAGTATTAAATATCCTCACAATTTTGATATCCACCTTATTTTGGCGATAATAATCCATCATCAGACTCTCAGCGACCCGTTTCCCTTCATCGTAACAACTACGAACTCCAATAGGATTGACGTAGCCCCAGTAATCTTCTCTCTGAGGATGTATCTGGGGATCCCCGTAGACCTCAGAGGTAGACGCCTGAAGGATCCTCGCTTTCGTTCTTTTGGCTAGTTCCAACATGTTGGTCACCCCCAGAACGTTTGCCTGAATGGTACGGACCGGATTGAATTGATAAAAAATCGGAGAAGCGGGGCAGGCCAAATTGAAGATCTGATCCACTTCAACATCAATTGGATTGATAATATCGTGACGCAAGATTTCAAAATTCTTAAAATCAAGCAGGTGATAGATATTTCTCTTTGAGCCGGTAAAAAAATTGTCAAGGCATAAGACCTCATGATCAGCTTTGACTAAGACTTCACAGAGATGCGATCCGAGGAAACCCGCTCCTCCAGTTACTAATATCCGCATCTTGTTAAGCCTCCTTTAGGACTCTAAGCCATGATTTGAGCAGGATTAATCAGCGAGAAATTGGTGAGTTCCAAGACAAATAAGAGAACGCGGTACTTGCCAGATTCTCTCGCAAAACGAGTGCTTCCCTTTTTATGTGCGCATAGCGATGAGGCATTGTACACAGCTCTCGGCCCAGGGAGTAGTTGCTTCTCCTCCAAGGTCGAATTCATCGAAGGTTTCAGCGGAACCCGGGGTGAAGAATCGCCAAGTAGCGGCAAGTTTGAAGAACCGGACCTCAAACGAGGGAAATGATGGACAGAACGCCACTAGAGACCGAGCCACCGAGCAATAATATTTCTTTGCATCTCTGAAGTGCCGGAATAGATCGTGCTTCCCACGGCATCTCTCAAGTCACGCTCCACTTCGTAGTCCGTCATGAAGCCGTACCCGCCGTAGATTTGAACGCTGGCCAAAGCCGCCTTGACCAGCGACTCGCTTACGAAAAGCTTGGTTATCGATGCGTCCATTGAAACGCTTCTTGAGCGATCAAGGCTCCATGCCGCCTTGTACGTGAGCAGGCGCGCGGCCTCAAGTTGAACCTTCATATCGGCAATTCGATGGGAGACCGCCTGGAATTTTCCGATCGGCTGGCCAAACTGGGTTCGGTGGCGCGCATATTCGATTGACTTCTCCAAGAGGCGTTCCATTGCGCCTAAGTTGCTGGCGAAGAGACAGATTCTCTCCCAGTCCATGGCCTGCGTGAATATGGTGGATCCACCACCGACACCCCCTAAGACAGCCTCAGCGGGAAGGTAAACATCTTCAAAAACTAATTCCCCGAGCGGCGAAGTTCGCAGACCCATCTTCTCAAACTTCTGACCCTGTCTGAATCCCGGTGTGTCCCTTTCAACCAGGAACGCGCTGACGCCTCCATAATAGCCTTTTGCGGGATCCGTGAGGGCAAACACGATTACCAGGTCCGCGACAGGCCCGTTAGTAATAAACGTCTTTGTGCCGTTAAGACGAAACCCGGCATTGTCCCGTTTGGCCTTCGTTTGCAGGGCAAATGCGTCTGAGCCTGAACCAGGCTCGCTCATGGCATGAACCCCAACCAGCGTCCCGTCGCAGAGACCCGGGAGGTAGCGATTCTTCTGTTCCTCATTCCCATGTTTCCATAGCGGCACAACGCAGGACAGAAGATGAGCGCAGAGAGAGAAGACGAGCCCTCCATCGTGACATCCATACCCTAGCGCCTCAAGTGCTATCGCGCACGAGAGTGAATCTAACCCGCTACCCGCGTATTTCTCGGGCACCAGGAGGCCCTGAATACCGATCTCGGCACACTTGCGCCACAGCTCGCGAAGAAAGGTTTGATCCCGATCGCGCTGTGACACCTCTTTATTCAGCTCCTGCCGGGCGAAACGAACGATGTTCTCCCGTAGGATCTTATGCTCCTCAGTAAAGGAAAAGTCCATCAACTGATCTCCTTTAGCCTCTGGTAATCGATCTTATCCGTGGATGTCCTGGGAAGTGGCCCCTGAAAGCAGAAATTGTCGGGAACCATATAAAGCGGGAGGTTCTCAGCACAAAAGCGCTTGATATCAATAAGAGAAGGACGCAACTCGCCCCGACAACTCAGAAAGGCTCTGATCCGAACCCCTTCGCTGTCCGACAATGCAATTACAGCTGCTTCCTTTACGGCCGGATGGCGATAGAGAGCCACCTCGATTTCTCCCAGTTCGATCCGGTACCCCCGTTTTTTCACCATCCGATCCCGTCGGCTAAGATAGACATAATTCCCGTCAGGTTCCTCCGTCACAACATCGCCGGTCTTGTACCACTTCTCCCCATTGCGGTCTACGAGAAAGGCCCGGTCACTTGGCTCTGGCAGGTTCCAATAGCCCTTCATCACTGCTGGTCCCCAAACACACAGCTCCCCTTCCTTTCCCGCAGGCAGGTCTTGGCCTTCCACGTCCACAACCTTGGTCCGCAAGTGTGAGCAGGCTTTTCCAATCGGAAAAGGCTCTGTTCGTTCTTCAGGAACGGGAACAGGGATCTCGTAATACGTGCACACATTTGTCTCGGTCGGTCCATACAGGTTGAAATATCGGGGTTTGGGCAGAAAGAATCGGAACTTTCGCAGGTGCTTCACGGGAAAAACTTCGCCCGCAAACAGCACCAGGCGCAGCGAAGAGTAGTTGTACCGGTCGAGGTTGCCATACTCAGCCAAGAGGCTGAGGATTGAGGGCGCGGAGTACCAAACCGAGATGCGCCTCTCGGAGATCACAGGCGCGAGTAGGCTCGGCTCTTTACCGATATCCACACCAATCAGTACCAACGTAGCTCCATGCTTCAGGGATAGGAAAATATCCAAAATGGAGAGGTCGAAGTGAAATGGAGCATGTGAGGAGAAACGGTCTCTATCGTGCGGTTCAAACACCTCCGAACACCAATCGACAAAGCTCAGGGCATTCTTTTGGGTGAGCATCACCCCCTTCGGTTTGCCTGTGGAGCCTGAGGTATAAAGGATGTAGGCGAGATCATCAAGCGAGCCGACTTTCGTCTCTGTCCCTGGAATATCGCGGCTTTCTTCTCCGGGGCGCAATGCCGCTTGCAGGGGAAGGCCGCTTCCGGTTCCTTCCAGAAGGAGAAGGGCCGGCATTGCACCAAGCAGATCCGTCTCGGCACGGAAAGCCGCCTAAAATCGACGTTCGATAATTGCAACGCGGACAGAACAGTTGTTTAGGATGTAAGCATTGCGAGAAACTGGCGCAGTGGGATCCACGGGTACATAGGCGGCACCGGACTTTAAGATTCCAAAGATGGCCGCAACGGCATCAATCGACTTGCTCAGATAAATTCCAACACGATCTCCAGGTCGCACTCCCATGTAATACAACCGATCTCGGAGACGATCGGACAGAGCGGCAAGATTCCTGTAGCTTATTGTGCCCTTGCCCGCTTCTTCTACAGCAACGTGTTCTGGGTAGAACCGGGCAGCATGATCCAGGAATTGATACAAAGCCCTGGGAGTTGGCATAGTCTTCCTATAGCTTCGACTGGATAAGTCTTGAAATATCAGAAATCGTATTGAGATGTTCTACGTCTACCTCGTGCGCTTGCAGTGTCAATCCATACTTCTCCTCGACAAACGTCACCAACTTCAGAGTCGCTATTGAGTCGAGAATTCCTCCCGTGATTAGGGGAGTCGAATCCACAAGTTCGGCAGGATTTTCTCCCGGCAGAAACTCTTTGAGAATATATGCCTTAACTGTTTGCTTGATATCTTCCATCGGGTTCACCATACCTCCGCTGGATTTCTTGAACACTCGAATTCATATTACTTCCCCTGTCCTATTTGGCCCGAACCAAAGGAAAGGAGAATGTCCTTTTTCCTCTCCCAGAGTAGATCGTAAAGCTTGTCAGCAATAAGCTTGTGCGCTTGCGCGTTAGGATGAGCGTCCCATTCCGCGAAGCGGAGCGCCTTAATGTCGTGGTTCCTATAGACATCAACTAAGTTCAAGACAATGAATCCCGATTCCTCGGCAGCTCGAAGGAGACTTGCTGTATCCTCCTGCCAAGGGTCTTCCAGGGGCGTCGGCAAAAAGACCCAAACAGGAACGATTCCTCGCTCGCGGCAGTTCTGAACAATTCCTCGATAGACCCAAGCGAGCATCTCAGCACCAAACGGCTCAAGTCGCCTAACGGCTTCGGTTTCTCCCATCGTCGCCTCGATCCTGGCCTTCCGGGCTATCTCTCGAAGGTACTCGTAAGGCACGTAGATCCTCTTTCGAATAACCTCAGCAAGATAAACAGAGCACCGCTGCGCTTCTCGTCCTGCCGCCACATAGAAGACAGCACTTGGCTGGAACGAAAAGGCGTTTTCTAAAGTCATTACCTGCTGCAGGGGTTGGTAGCCCGGAACCGCGAAATTCAGTATCTCATACTTGGCATATGGTCCTTTGGAGTTTTCGCGATTGAGGCGCTCTTCCAAGAGTGATTCGAAAGTCTCGCTATCCTGGACGCCCCATCCCATGACCGACGAAGCCCCGAGCAGAGCAACGCGCAAGGTACCGGGGGCCGGTTGATTTTCATAATCCTGGACCCGAATCCCCCATCGGTTCGGACGGATTGGGCCATGACTTGTGATCGCCACGAAGGATGGAAGTAACTCTTTCTGTTTGAAGTCGCCAGTGAACTTCTCCAGTCCTGTGCCTCTGACGTCCAGCCAATTGAGAGGCTTGTTCATGTAAACCTCCCACAACTGACTGTTGAAACGATCCACTTGCATCAGCTGTTCGTAGTAACCCCGCTCCAGCATCGCATTGTCCAGTCGGCTAAGCTTGCCCGACCGCAGGGAGTTGATTACTGTGGCGACCTTTGGGCCAAATTGGGTATGCATTTCCTGCACACCGAGAAGGCAGAGTAAAGCAAGGCAAGCAAGGCTGATGAGGGCCGATCTACCGATGGCTGCCCCGGGTTGCCTTGCGTTTCGGGAATTGTTGCCAGCAATTTCGCGAACTGTACCACTGACGACCACTCCCAGCACAAAGAAAAGAGGAATCGTGCCGGCGGTGAATGATGGGCTCTGGTCCGCGACTGTCCAAAGGGAAATCCAAGCTGAGACGGATTCAGACGTCCAGAGCGACCACAAAACACAAATAACGCTGAACGTCAAAAAGGTCCTCAGGGAGACGGCCGCAAAACGATGAAAGCTCAAGGAGGACCTTGTCAGGCTTCGCTCCCTTCCATGCTTCGCTTCATAGACAGAGTTAATCACGACGAGCAGGCCAAGCATGATCCAGAATGATACATCCTGCCAAGCCAGCAAGAATGAGCCTCGTAACCAAAACCACTGGTAGGCGTGGAGGAACCAAGTGGAAACAAAGACAAAGAGGGTCGAGACCATCATGGCTTTGTTCGGGCCCCAGGCGCGAACCTTAAAATAGACAGGATAATAGAAGACCTTGAGCATGAAATCCTTCCAGTAGATATTGATCCGCCGCCAGAAGTCAGTGAAGCTCGATGCCAGATAGTATCGGTGATGTGACTCTGGCAGGTGAAATCCAAACAAGTGCAGCATCCCAACGATTATGTGAAATTGCCCGGAAACCCGAAGGTAAAGGAAGAAGGTCGAAATCAAATAGCGCGCGAGGTCGCCCAGGTTCATCACTTCCGATGGAGCCAGCGTGAAGTACTGGTAGACACAACGGTACAGGATGAGATGGGTAACGCCTCGCAGCATCCAGTCTATTCCTGTTTGGTGAATTCGGAACGGTTGATCGTCGTAATACGTGCGCCGAAACGTCTTATAATCGACCACGGGAAAAAGTGGGAAGCACACATTAGGCAGCATGAAAAAATAGGCCAGAGTTGTCGCGTAAGATACAGGTTGCTTCTCATGCCGGAGATCGTAGAGATAGACAATGAGACGGAACATAAACATCGAACCCAGAATGGGCCAAACCGCTGGAGACCAGCGTACGTGGAGCCAACCCACCCTTAACCCAGCCAGCAGACTTCCAGTTAGTAGAAGGAGCACTACCCGGACGGAAAAGGAAAGCGGCAGGTGGCAGATCAGGATCAACACAAGACCAATGCCCACGAGCCATGCGCCGTTTGTAATACCGAACACCACCCCAATGCCGGTCAGGGATAATGCCAAGAAAAACGGAAGGCGATATCGAAGCGGAAGAAATGAGTGTACGACGAAACCGACGAGAGCGAGGAGCACGATCCTTAAGAACGCACTACTCTCGATCCGGAATTGACGAACGACAAACACCAGAAGACCGAGTTCCAGTGCTAACATCAGAAACTGCCTAAGGCTCAGCCCCTTATGACAGGTCGGCTCGATCGCTCCACCACCACCGTCTCGTGTCCTAAGGCTTCTTAAACAACGGTCAAACCAACCGCTAAAACCCATGTCCCCTCCCAAAATCGAATTGATCAATTATTCTCATCGCTGTTTCCACCAGAACCCCACTTTTCGCAGATTGTGCGAATCTATATTGTGCGAATCTATTCTGAAATGGACCAAGCAGAAATACGGTTGTCATAGCTTGCCACGATTCTAGATGGACTAAAGAGAACGAAATAATAGTGATTAGCAAGAGAAAAAGCCAGTTTTTCTTCGCCGACCAGACAAGCCTGACGCTTAGCCCAAGCCCCTAAACGTCTTAAGAATTTCGTTAGGTCAAAGATAGATGTAAATTGACTAAGCCAGATCTCAAAGATATATTGCTTCAGACATAGGTTGAGGAAATGACAGACTAGTTACCAGCCGGGCGGGAAGCCTTAGGACCGTGCGGTTGTTGACAGAGAATTGAAATCCAGAATTCAGGTTGCAGGATATTATGAAAATTATGCTCATAGCCGGTGCGCGGCCAAATTTCATGAAAATCGCATCAATTATCGACGCGATCGATGTACATAACCAACACGCTAATCATCCAATCGACTATCTTTTGGTCCATACCGGCCAGCATTACGACGGGCAGATGTCACAAGCCTTCTTCGAGGATTTGGCGTTACCACAACCAGATGTCGATCTTGAAGTTGGCTCTTCCTCTCATGCCGTTCAGACGGCGGAAATCATGAAGAGGTTTGAGCCGGTTTTAATTAGAGAGCAACCGCATGTTGTCATAGTGGTGGGTGATGTCAATTCTACCATTGCTTGCTCGTTGGTGGCCTCAAAGATGATCTATCCGCGATCAACTTCAAGCCTGTGCACTCTTCGACCGCTGGTGGTCCATGTTGAAGGTGGCTTAAGAAGTTTTGACAGGTGTATGCCGGAAGAAATCAATAGAATCCTCAGTGATGACATTTCGGATTTAATTTTTGTTACTGATGTGAGCGATGTGGAGATTCTGCTCAGTTAGGGTATCACAAGAGATAGAGTACATGTTGTC
>Ga0066709_100004801_pt1 | contig 10918 bp, 9 predicted proteins | sample GraSoiAngelo_158_FD_79665 | JGI IMG/M metagenome (GOLD analysis project Ga0066709, IMG submission 79665) | Grasslands soil microbial communities from the Angelo Coastal Reserve, California, USA - 14_1009_16_30cm | ecosystem: Environmental > Terrestrial > Soil > Grasslands | place: USA... | reverse complement strand
TCCGATGACGAAGACCGCGACGACGATCGGTGCGACGATCGTGAAGCCGCCGAACGTGTGATTCGTGATCGCAGTCAGCCTCGTGTCGACGACGATCGGATTGCCGTTCGTGAAGCCGAGCGCGAGCCCGCGGGCCCAGATGTACGTCGCGAGCGTGACCATGATCGCGTTCAGCCCGAGGCCGGATACGAGCACGCCGTTCACGAGACCGGTTGCGACGCAGAGGCCGAGCCCGGCGAGCAAACCGAGCGCCAGGCTGCCCGTGTCGCGGTACACGAGCCCGATCACGACGCCGGCGAGCGCGAGCATCGCGCCGGGAGACAGGTCGATGTGGCGCGAGATGATCGAGAACGTCATCGCCATCGCAACGATTGCGAGCGGCCCGTTCTGGGTCACGATCGACTGGAGCGTGTTCCTGTTCAACCAGGACGGCTCGACGAAGCGGAAGGCGACGACGGCGACGACGGTCATCCCGGCGAGGAACCAGGCGTCGAGGTAGCGCTTGTCCAGCCGCGCCCTCATTAGCTCCTCCCGCGAAACAGGCGGTCGGTGAGGATCGCGAGCAACAGAATGCCGCCGAGCAGCGCCTGCTGGTAGTTCGGCGGGATGCCGCGGATCGTCTGATAGTTCGCGATCATCCCCACGATCAGGGCGCCGAGGAGCGTGCGCTCGACGCGGCCGACGCCGCCCGCGCTCACCGAGAGACCGCCGATCAGCGCCGCGGTGATCGCCTGAAACTCGAGCCCGGCCGCGTTGCCGCTGCTGACGATTCCGAGCTGTCCGATCTGGAGCAGGCCGGCGACCCCGGCGAACGCGCCGGCGAGGGCGAAAGCGACGATGCGGATCCGCACAGCGGGCAGCCCTGCGATGCGGGCCGCGCGAGGGTTGCCGCCGATCGCGTAGACCGCCCTGCCGAACGGCGTCATTCGCATCACGGCAGCGGCGACCGCGTACAAAGCGAACAGCACGATCACCATCACCGGCAGCTGCCAGAAGACGTGCGTCCGCACGAGGTTCCCGAAGAACGGATCGTCGACGACGATCCAGGAGCTGTGCAGGACGATCTTCGCGATCCCGCCCGCGAGCAGGAACGTGCCGAGCGTTGCGAGGATCGCCTCGATCCCGATCACGGCGGTGAGCACCCCGTTCAACAGACCGATGCCGGTCGAGGCGAGGACGCCGCCCGCGATGCCGACCCAGAGCGGAGCGCCGTGACGCTGCACGAGATCGCCGGCGACGACCGAGCCGAGGAGGACATTCGCGCCGACGGAGAGGTCGAGCCCGCCGACCAGGAGCACGAGCGTCTCGCCGATGGCGGCGACGCCGACGACCGTGATCTGGACCAGGATGTTGCGGAGGTTCGCCGGCTCGAGGAAGACGCTCGACGTCAGCCCGAACGAGAGCAGCAGCAGGCCGGCGACCGCGACCGTGCCGAACGCCTCGGCCGCACGGCGAGCCCGCTCCAACGGGGCCTCGTGCGACGCAGCGGTGGCTCCGGAGACATCGACTGCCATCAGCTCACCGCCTCCGGCTCGAGCAACCCGGAGATTTCGCCCTCGACGCCTCCTTGCATCGCGAGCAACAGCTCCTGCTCCGAGGCGACCCGCGGATCGAGCTCCGCCGTCACGGTGCCCCGGTAGAGGACCACGATCCGATCGGACAGGCCCAGCACCTCGGGCAGGTCGGTCGAGACGATGAGCACGGCCGCGCCGCCACATGCCAGATCCTCGAGCCGGCGGTAGATCTCGACCTTCGCACCGACGTCGACGCCGCGGGTGGGCTCGATGCAGATCAGGAGGTCGCAGCGCCGTAGCAGCCAGCGCGCGAGCAGCGACTTCTGCTGGTTTCCGCCGCTCAACGTCCGGACGGGGCGCGGAAGCGCACGCGCAGCGATGCCCGTACGTTCGCCGACTTCCCCGACGAGCCTCCGCTCGCGCGCCCAGGAGATGATTCGGACGAGCGGCGAGAGGACGATCCGGCGAAGCGACGAGATGCTGATGTTGGCCCGCACGGACATGTCCGGGAAGAGGCCCTCCGCCTGGCGGTCCTCCGGGATCAGCCCAGCGCCGAGCCGGACTGCCGACCTCGGCGAGCGCGGCACGCCCGCGACGCCGCGGATCGTGATCGAGCCGTCGATGTCGCGGCCGTCGCCGATCAGCGCGCGCGCGACCTCGGTCTGTCCCATCCCGAGCAAGCCACAGAGGCTGACGATCTCGCCGCGCCGCAGCTCGAGGTCGATGCCGTGGATGCGTGAGCCGATCGAGAGGCCGCGCGCGGAAGCGACGACTTCGCCGCCGCCGTCGGCGCGCCATCTCCGGGCGAACACCGTCTCGCCCTTCTGGCCGAGCGTCAGCTCGACGAGCCGCCCGAGGCTGGCCTCGCCCCGCTCCACCCTTCCGACGACGCGCCCGTTCCGCAGCACGGTCGACACGTCGCAGATCTCGAGCACCTCGCGGTAGCGGTGGCTGACGAAGATCACGCCGACGCCGTCGTCGCGCAGCCGCGACATGATCGTGAACAGGCGCAGAACGTCGTGATGGTTGAGCGCCGTCGTCGGCTCGTCGAAGACGATCACCCGCGGCCGCTGGATCGTGAGCACCCGGGCGATCTCGACGAGCTGGCGCTCTGCGAGCGAGAGCTCGGCGACCTGCCGCTCCGGATCGACCGTGGCGACGCCGATCGCGTCGAGTGCACGCTCCGCCAGCTCGGAGACGCGGCCGCTCGCGATCCTCCCGAGCCGGCTCGGCTCGAAGCCGAGCGAGATGTTCTGTGCGACTGTCAGGTTCGGCAGCAGGCTGAGCTCCTGGTAGACGATGCCGATCCCGTGCTCGCGCGCCGCGCGCGGGCTGTCGATCTCGACCGGCTCTCCCGCGATCTCGATGCTGCCCTCGGTCGCGCGGTAGTCGCCGGCGAGGATCTTCAGCAGCGTCGACTTGCCGGCGCCGTTCTCGCCGAGCAGGCCGTGGATCGTGCCGCCGTCCACGTCGAGATCGACGCCGTCGAGCGCAACGGTCCCGGGGAAGCGCTTGGTGATGCTCCGCATGCGGAGCAGCGGTGAAGTCGGGGAATTCATCGGACAGCCCGGCGGAGGGAGCGCCGCCGCCCCCTCCGCCCATGCCGGCCTCGCTACATGTTCGAGTCGAGAACCGGGCAGTGGTATTTCGTCTTCGCGATCGCCTGGAGGGACGGCCCGAACGGGAACGTCCGCATGTGCGACTTCATGTCGTTGATCATCTTCAGCGAGCACGTAGCGTTCTGCGGTGTTACGAGGAACGCGTTGATCTTCGTCACCTTGGGTACGGCCTTGCCGGCGGCGAGGTTGTACGCCAGCTGCGCGAACAGGAAGCCCGACCACTCGGGCGAGTACAGCTGCGTCGCGAAGAACTTTCCGTCCTTCACCTGGTTGGCAAAGATCCCGTCTGCCGAGACGAAGCCCACGCAGGAGGAGTTCTGCTTCCAGTTGTTCTGCTGCGTGCAGAGCTTGCTCTGGCGGTCGGCGATGTTCGCCGCCGGAAGCGCCAGCGTGTCGCTGAGCGTGTAGACGAACGCGAGGTTCGGGAACTTGACGAGGAAGTCCTGCATCGCGGCGGAAGCCTTGTCGGCCGCCCAGTTGGTCGGCTGGACAGCGTCGACCTTCACGCCACTCTGCTTCTTCATGTAGTCGGTGAAGCCCTTCGCGCGAATGTCGCTCGCGGGCTGGCCGAGGATCCCACTGAGCACCGCGACCTCGCCCTTCGCGCTCCCGTAGCGCTGCTTCAGCAGTCCGAGCGTCACCTTGGCGGCAACGCGGCCGGTGCGGATCTCGTCGAACGTGACGCTCGCCGTCGCCTTGCCGTCGACGCCGTACATGTTCAGGACCTTCACGCCCTTCTGCTTCGCGTATGCGAGCGCGGGCGCCATCGCCTTCGGGTCGATCGAGTTGAGCATGATCACGGGCGGCTTCTGGTCGACCAACGGGTGCGTGATGTTCGCCTGGTCCTGCGGGTTCAGATTCCCGCTGACCGCCTTGAACCTGAAGCCGAGCCGCCGGCCCGCCTCCGCCGCCGCCTTGTGCTGCGCCTCCCAGTACGGGTTGCCGGCGCCCTGCTCGAGCCAGACGATGCTCGGCTTCGCCGTCTGCGAAGCGCCCGCGGCGGAAACCGCTACCACCGCAGCGATCGCCGCGAGGCAGAACAAACCGCGTCGCGCCCATGAGCCAGATCTCATTGCTTCCTCCATGTGAGTGCAGGGGATGGATCTACCAGCCGTCTCGGTGTTGCGGGGACCCTCACCTCCCTCATGCCTTCAGCCGTCCGGCGAGCAGCCCGCCGTCGACGCGCAACACCGCGCCGTTGACGTAGGCCGCCTCGTTCGTGCACAACCACACCACCGCCCGAGCCACGTCCTCGGGACTCCCGGTACGTCCGAGCGGAATCTGCCGGACGACCCGCTCGCGCAGGTCGGGCTCCGACCACAGGTATTCGCGGTTCAACTCGGTCTCGATCCAGCCCGGGCTGACGAGATTCGTCCGCACGCCCGAGCCGCCGAGCTCCCACGCGAGCCCGAAGGCGAGCATCTGCAGCCCGGCCTTCGCCGATGCGTAGTGCGTCTGACCCTCGTACGTCTCGACGGCGGCCGGCGACGAGATCACGACGATCGAGCCGTCTCCGCGGGCGACCATCCGCGGCGCAACCTCCTGTGCGCAGTAGAAGAGGCCCCAGTGGTGGATGCGCTGCGTCCGCTCCCAGACGTCGTCGCTCAGCTCGAGGAACGGTGAGACCACGTTGATCCCTGCGTTGTTGACCAGCGCGTCGATCTCACCGTGACGCTCGACTGCTGCCGACACCATCGCCCGGACTGCCGCCCGGTCGGCCACGTCGGCAGGAACCGCGTCGGCGACGGCTCCGGTGGCACGGACGGCCTCCACCGTCTCGCGCGCGTGCTCGTCGGTGAGGTCGTTGACGAGCACGCGGGCGCCGTGCTCGGCGAACGCAAGCGCGATGCCGCGGCCGATTCCGCGGCCGGCGCCCGTCACGAGCACGACCCGGTCCTCGAGCTCGGGGTACGACGCCATCAGAAGTGACCGCCCCACGCGTCGTAGCCAGCGTCGAGCATCACGTTCGCGCCATGCAGCGCGGAGAAGTCACCGCCGACGAGCGCCACGACGGCGTTCGCGACCTCCTGCGGCTCGATCCAGCGATGCGTCGGCACCCGGCCGAGCAGCGCCTCCTCGGTGATCTTCCCGGCCTCGACCCGCATCCAGGCCTGTTGCGTGCGCGTGATCCCGGGGCTGACCGCGAAGACGCGGATGCCGGACTCCTCGAGGCCCCACTCGACCGCGAGTGCCTGGGTCAGCGCGACGAGACCCGCCTTCGAGGCGTTGTACGGCGAGCGGAACCGCGTCGTGTTCTTCGAGTTGACCGAAGCGATGTGGACGAGGACGCCCTGCGCCTCCTTCAACTGCGGGTAGAGCCACCGTGAGACGTAGAACGCGCCGTTCAGGTTGATTGCGAGCGTCCGGTCCCAGTCGTCGCGGCTCATCTCGTTGATCGGCGTCAGGTGTGCGATCGCCGCGCAGTTGACGACCGCGTCGAGCGGCGGCGCGGCCGCGGCCGCCTCGGCGACCGCGTCCCAGTCGGAGATGTCGACGACGCGCCATTCGACCCGCTCGTCGTCGCCCGTCTGCACGTCCCAGCCGATCACGCGCCAGCCGTCGTCGAGGAACCGCTCGGCGACGGCCTTGCCGATGCCGCTTCCCGCACCGGTGACGAGCGCCGCCCTCTCATGCGGAATCGTTCCCACAAATATGACTTATGACCGGCGTTGATTCAGTGGATCCACCCGAAGTATCGTCGAGCCTTCGCGGGAACGTTCCCACTCCAGCGCCATGCCTGTCAACTCCCGTCCGCCGACCATCCTCGACATCGCCGAAGCCGCGGGCGTCTCGAAGACCACCGTCTCGCGCGTCCTGAACGGCTCCGCCCGTGTCGCCCCCGAGACGCGCACCCGCGTGCGCGACGCGATCGCGCGGCTCGGGTTCCAGGTGAACCTGGCCGCGCGAAGCCTGCGCACGAGCCGCACCGGGCTCGTCGGCCTGCTGGTGCCGGTCATCAGCATCTTCGGGCTGATCGTCGAGTCGCTCGACGGCCAGCTCGCCGAGCACGGCCTCGGGGTGCTGCTCACGTCGTCGCGGCGCCGGGACGCGCCGCGCGACCTCGACTCGCTCGAGATGCTGGTCGGACGCGGAGTCGACGCACTCGTACTGGCGCCGTCCGACGACCGCAGCCCGGAGCTCGCGCGCTACCTCCGTTCGCTTCGGACGCCGATGGTGTTGCTCGACCGAGAGGTCCGCGGTGTCGCCTGTGACGCGGTCCTCGTCGACCACGCGCCTGCGCTGCTCGCTGCGGTCCGGCACCTCGTCGACGACGGCCGGCCAATGATCGGGCTGATCACGCGCAACGACCGGACGCGTCCGGGCCGCGAGCTGGTCGCCGGCTTCGCGGCCGCGTGCGCCGCGGCCGGACTGGCGCCGTCGTCGACGCATGTCGCCGAGTTCGTCGATCTGGATCAGCAGGCCGCGCAGACGGGCGTCGACACGCTGCTCGACCGCGGCGTGGACGCGATCATCGCGACCGGCACGCTCGCCCTGACGGCCGGAATCCTCGAGCGACTCGCCCAGCATGGGGTCGGCGTCCCGTCGGAGGTCTCACTCGTCACGTGGGGTCACGCCGGGCCCGAGAATCTGGAGACGGGCCTCCCGACGATCGCGTACCCGGTCGAGGAGGTCGCCCGCCTGACCGCAAGGCTCGTCCTGAGCCGGATCGAGGGCTCGACCGCCACGCCCAGGGTCGAGGTGACGCGGACGGTCTTCCTCCCGGGCGACGTACCGCTGCACGCGGCCGTGGGGTGACCGCGAGCCGCGGCCGGCCGGATGTTGCAGACTCCAGGTACGTGTGCCGAAGACCTTCGGCGGCCGCGCTACCGTCAGCCGGCTGCGATCAGGACGAGCATGAGAACGACCGCGAGAGCGGGAAGACGAAGCTGAAGTCGTAGCAACACGCAAACCTCCTCTGGTGCTGACCCGCGAACGCGGCGGCGCGCGCCGGACACGCCGGATCCTACCCGGGCAGCTTCGCGAACGCCTCGGTCGGACTGTGCGCGTCCCGGCTACGCCGGTGTGCCCGCCTCGACCCAGCGTTCGAAGATGGCGACTTGCTCGTCAGGCCACGCGCCGTCGCAGGGCATCGTGCCGTTGCGAAGGCGTTCGAGTATGGCGTCGGCGTTCTCGACCACCTCGTCGTGTGACCAGAGGTCGAACACCGGCTTCATCGACTCGCGGTCTCGCTCCCGGAAGAGCGGTTTGATGTCCTGCTCGAAGGTTGCGGTCAACGTGACCTCCTAGGCGGTTGCAGCTGCTGCGAGGAGCAGATTCTCGCCGGTCGCGCGGTCGAAGAAGTGGAATCCGGCCGGCTGGACGGCGAGGCGGAGCTGTCTGCCGACCTTCGCCTGCGTCCTCGGGTCGACACGCGCGTTGAAGAGCGCCGTTCCCGAGTCGACGAGCAACGCCTCGTCCCTCTCTTCGACCGCTGCGCGTAGCTCCTCGGCTTCGACGCGTGGCGCGTCCAGCTCGAAGATCACGTGCGCGTCGGAGCCGAGCTCCTCCATGACCGCGACGGTGACCTCGATCTCCGGCAACCCGCCCTCGGCGAACGCCGCGTCCTCGAAGGACTCCGGCCGGACGCCCACGATCACCGAGTCGCCGTCGCGGACAGCGGGCCGCCGCGCGGGGTCGAGCGGGATGCGGAAGCCGCCGAACTGAGCGGTCCCGTCGGAGATCGTCGCCTCGACCAGGTTCATCGACGGCGAGCCGATGAAGGCCGCCACGAAGAGATTGACGGGATCGCGGTACAGCGCCTGCGGCTCGTCCACCTGCTGCATCCGGCCGTCACGCATGACGGCGACGCGCCGGCCGAGCGTCATCGCCTCGATCTGGTCGTGGGTGACGTAGACCGTCGTCGTGCCGAGCCGCTCGTGGAGCCGGGCGAGCTCGGCGCGCATGCTCACGCGGAGCTTCGCGTCGAGATTCGAGAGCGGCTCGTCCATCAGGTACGCAGCCGGCTCGCGCACCATCGCGCGGCCCATCGCCACACGCTGGCGTTGTCCGCCCGAGAGCGCCCGCGGGCGCCGGTCGAGCATCTCCTCGAGACCCAGCAGCCCGGCCACGTCCGCGACGCGACGACGGATCTCGGCCTTCGGTGTATGCCGCATCTTCAGGCCGTACGCGAGGTTGTCGCGGACGTTCATGTGCGGATAGAGGGCGTAGTTCTGGAAGACCATCGCGAGGTCGCGGTCGCGCGGCGCCAGGTGGGTGACGTCGCGCTCGCCGATCGTGATCCGGCCTTCGGACACGATCTCGAGCCCCGCGAGCATCCGCAACAGCGTCGTCTTGCCGCATCCGGACGGGCCGACGAGGACCATGAACTCGCCGCTCTCGATCATCAGGCTGACGTCGTCCACCGCAGTCACGTCCCCGGGGAAGACCTTGCTGACGCCGTCGAAGACGATCCGGCTCACCGTGCGAGAGGATAACGCGCGATGACAGCGATCCTCGCCGTCGACGCGTTGGACATCCGCTTCCCCACGTCGCGCCTGCTGGATGGATCGGACGCCATGAACCCGGACCCGGACTACTCGGCTGCGTACGCGATCGTCCGAACCGACGACGAGGACCTGACGGGCCACGGGTTCACGTTCACGATCGGCCGCGGCAACGAGATCTGCGTCGCCGCGATCGAGGCCTTGCGGCCACTGGTCGTCGGGCGGTCGCTCGAAGAGCTGTTCGCCGACATGGGCGCCTTCTGGCGCGCCCTCACCGGCGACAGCCAGCTGCGCTGGATCGGGCCGGAAAAGGGGGCGATCCACCTGGGCACGGCGGCGATCGTGAACGCCGTCTGGGATCTCTACGCGAAGCGGGAGGGCAAGCCGCTCTGGAAGCTGCTCGTCGACCTGAGCCCGGAAGAGGTCGTCGCCTGCGTCGACTTCCGCTACGTCACCGACGCGCTGACGCCCGACGAGGCGCTCGAGCTGCTCCAGCGCAACGAGGCGACGAAGGGCGCACGCGAGGCCGAGATGCGCCGCGACGGCTTCCCGGCCTACACGACGTCGGTCGGCTGGCTCGGCTACACGGACGAGAAGGTGCGGCAGCTCTGCCGCGACGCGGTGGGCCAGGGCTGGCAGCACTTCAAGATGAAGGTCGGCGCTAATCTCGAGGACGACGTCCGACGCGCCGCACTGCTGCGCGAGGAGATCGGCCCCGAGCGCGCCTTGATGATGGACGCGAACCAGACGTGGGACGTGGGCACCGCGATCGAGAGCATGCGCAGGCTCGCGGAGTTCGAGCCGTACTGGATCGAGGAGCCGACGAGTCCCGACGACGTGTTCGGCCACGCCGCGATCGCGCGCGCGCTCGCGCCGATCCGCGTGGCCGCCGGCGAGCACGTGCACAACCGCGTCATGTTCAAGCAGTTCCTCCAGGCGGAGGCGATCGGCTTCTGCCAGATCGACAGCTGCCGCCTCGGCGGCGTCAACGAGGTGATCGCCGTCCTCCTGCTCGCGGCCAGGTTCGGCGTTCCGGTCTGCCCGCACGCCGGCGGAGTCGGACTCTGCGAGCTGGTCCAGCATCTGTCGCTCTTCGACTATGTCGCCGTGAGCGCGGACCTGACGGACCGGGTCGTCGAATACGTCGATCACCTGCACGAGCACTTCCTCCACCCCGTGACCGTTCGGAATGCGCGCTACATGCCGCCCGAGGCGCCCGGCTACAGCGCAGAGATGAAGCCGGACTCGCTCGAGCGGCACCGCTTTCCGGACGGCGCGGCGTGGATCGTGTCACGATCTTGACCTCGGGCAGCCCTACTCGTAACGTCGCTTGTCCACTAGAACGGGGGTTCGAAGTGCCTCACAGCCGCACGCGGAAGCGCAGGCAACGCCGCGCCGCACTCGCCGTCCTCGCTCTCGCCGTGAGCGCGCTCACGGCGGCGGGCAGCGGCACGGCCGGTCCGGCCACCGCGACGAAGGCGTCGGGAACGCCCGGGTTCGGCGACATGTCGCTCAGCGCGATGATCGCCGCCCGCAAGTCGATCCCGGTGCCCAGCAACCTGCCCAACTTCAAGGGGCAGACGGTGACCGTCATGGGGGACGGCGGCCACAACATGAACGTCTTCGGCTTCTGGATGCCCGAGTGGCGGAAGGCCGGGATCAAGCTGAAGGCGGTCGAGGTTCCGTTCGCCGACGTGTACAGCAAGGAGAAGGCCGAGTTCATCGCCGGAACGAAGGCGGTCGACCTCGTCGTCTTCTATCCCGCGTACATCGGCGACTTCGCGAGCAACGGGTACCTGCTGCCGCTCGACTCGTACATCAAGAAGAGCAACCCGCACCTGAGCGACGTGATCACAGCGTTCCGGAAGCTCTACCTCGGCTGGGCCGGGAAGACCTACGCCCTCCCGGAGGACGGCGACGTCCACATCTTCATCTACCGCAAGGACCTGATCGGGAGCCCGATCGAGCAGAAGGCGTTCAAGGCGAAGTACCACAAGGCGCTGGCCCCGCCGAAGACGTGGGACGACTACCTGCAGGTGGGCCAGTTCTTCACCCGCAAGGCCGGGCAGAAGCTCGCCGGCAAGACGCTGACGCGGCCGTTCTACGGCTGCGCCGAGTACGGCCAGCGCGGCTTCTCGTTTGCCTGGTTCGTCGACCGGTGGGCGAGCAGCGGCCAGGTGTACTTCGACAAGAACATGAAGCCGCAGATCGACTCGCCGCAGGCGATCGCCGCGCTGAAGAACATGGTCGCGGCGGTGAAGACGTGCTCGCCGCCGGATGTGCTCAACTTCGGCTACGACCAGCTGCGCGACTCGCTGCTGAAGAACCAGACGCTGATGGT
>Ga0066709_100004800_pt1 | contig 10919 bp, 9 predicted proteins | sample GraSoiAngelo_158_FD_79665 | JGI IMG/M metagenome (GOLD analysis project Ga0066709, IMG submission 79665) | Grasslands soil microbial communities from the Angelo Coastal Reserve, California, USA - 14_1009_16_30cm | ecosystem: Environmental > Terrestrial > Soil > Grasslands | place: USA... | reverse complement strand
GGTGTTCCGTCGGGTATTACGCAGGTCGAGAAACGAGCAGTGCAAGACTCGGCCTACCGGGCCAAGGCAAGCGAAGCTCATCTGGTCGAGCAAGCCATGGCCGCAGCGATTGGCGCAGGATTACCCGTCACCGAACCCTCCGGGAACATGATTGTGGATATCGGAGGTGGCACGACGGAAATCGCGGTGATCTCGCTATCAGGAATCGTCGGGAGCCGCTCCGATAAAGTTGCCGGCAACGAGATGGACGAAGCCATCACTCAATACATCAAACGAAAATACAATTTGTTGATCGGAGAACGTACGGCCGAGCAAATCAAAATTGAAATTGGGTCGGCATATGTCCTGGATCAACCTCGCACGATGGAAATCAAAGGACGGGATTTGATGGAAGGCGTTCCGAAGAGTGTCACCATTTCGGATGAGGAAATTCGGGAAGCACTCGACGAATGTATCAACATCATTATCAATTCCCTTCGGGTTGTTCTGGAGCGGACTCCACCAGAACTTTCCGCCGACATTGCGGACCGAGGCATCGTCCTTGCGGGTGGTGGGGCACTGATCCGGAACCTCGATAAACGAATTCGTGAAGAGACGGGATTACCGGTGACATTAGCTGAAAATCCGTTATCGTGTGTCGTTCTGGGCACTGGAAAAATGTTGAGCGATTTTGATCTCCTGAGGAAAATCGCCATTAACTAATGAATGAGCCGAATTGTCGCAGCTTCGAAGAAGCCAACCTGGATAGCGCTTGGAATTGCCCTTGCTCTTCAGACCGGCCTCATCTCGCTTCAGGCGCGCCGCCGCATCGACACGAGTTTCGTGCGCGTCTGGATACTCGACTCCCTGGCTCCAATGGAGAAGCTTGTTGACCGATCGACATACTCCCTCGGTTACCTCTGGAAAGGGTATGTTGCTCTAATCGGTATCCACGATGAAAACGAACGCCTGAGTCATCAGGTGGATGAGCTGCAGATGCAGCTTCAACGGAATCGCGAAGACCTGGTGGAGCTTCAACGGTTGAGAGCCATGCTGTCGCTTTCTTCCTCAGATACCGGCAAAACCGTGGTTGCCAGAGTCATCGGTCGCGATCCTGCGCGAAGCCAAACCGTCACCATCGACAAAGGAACAACGCATGGGCTGAGGCCCGATTCCGCAGTAATAACGCCTGCAGGCATCGTCGGACGCGTCATTCACTCCAGCAATTTCTTCTCGATCGTCCAATTGATTGTCGATTCACAGAGTGCGGTAGGCGTTCTACTCCAATCCACACGACGGCAGGGCATAGTGCGAGGGACGGGGGGGCGTGAACTGGATTTGGATTACATCGACGATGACAATGATTTGAAAGCAGGCGATACCTTCCTCAGCTCCGGCCTGGATCGCATTTATCCTAAAGGGTTGCCCGTAGGCGTCATCACGTCTGTGGGTCCCCGCCGCGGCCTGTTGAAAACGGTTCAGGTCAGGCCCAGCGTGGATCTCGGACGCCTGGAGGAAGTCATTTGTATCATCGAGCATACAGAAAATATTGATGTGGCGGATCCCGCCCAAGGGGCGTCATCGCCATGACTATTTATCCGATGCCTCGAGCCAGCACCTTCGGAATTATCGGCAAATTCGCGGTCGCGATTGTGGCCGTGGTGGTGATTCAGGGAATCTTATCGTTCAAATTCACACTTTTTGGGTTTTTTGATCTGCCGTTGATATTTTCGGTGTTTTACGGATTCACGCTAGGCAATCCGGTGGCGTCGATCGTGATCGGAAGCTCATTGGGCTTGATGCAAGACAGTCTCTCCGGTGCTGTTCTGGGCGCCAATGGCCTAAGTAAGACGATAATCGGCTTTTTCGCCGCCACGGCGGTAGCGAAGTTCGCTGTCGACCAACCGGTGACCCGCATTTTCGCGTTATTTTTGTTTACCATCGGAGATGGCCTTCTGGTTACTATTCTAGGGCTCATGGTCGGTCCGGCATCGGGTGCAACCTATAGTGGCGCCTTGAGTGGCTGGGGACTATCAGCGATGTTCAATGCTCTGTTAGGGCTGGTTCTGTTTGCCTATCACGATTGGTGGAATGCGACAACGTGACGAACTGGACCTGCTGCGGTGGCGTATCCGTTTCGTCGGGTATGCCATTGTTGCGGCGCTGCTGGTACTCGTGTTTGGTTTTTGGAACGCGCAAATAATTCAGTCCGGTTACTACCAGCTTCGGGCCGAACAAAATCGAATCCGGGAAATTCCGCTCCGCGCACCTCGGGGACGAATTTACGATCGTTATCATCGGATTCTTGCCGACAATCGTCCTTCCTACAACATCACCTTAATTCGGGAGAACAGTCCGCATACCGTCGAGCAGACAGCAGCAATACTGAGCGCGGGTATCAGCATGTCGCGGGAAGAACTGCTGGACCGTATCAACCGGAAGCGCCGCGAACCGAAATTCCGTCCGATTGTGCTGAAGGACGACATCTCGGTCGGCGATATCGCGTTTGTTAAAGCCCACCGGTACGAGCTGCCGGAAATTACAGTCGAATTTCAACCACGGCGTCGGTATTTGGAAAACGAGATTGCAGCTCATGCAATGGGCTATGTGGGCGAGGTCGCCGAGACTGAGCTGGCGACACCCGAGTTCGTCGATTTTAAGTCCGGCGATCAGGTGGGGAAAGCAGGACTCGAGCGCGAATACAACAAGGTCCTTGTGGGTAAGGACGGCTTCAAACGCGTCATTGTGAACAGCTTCGGGCGCGAAATGGGGAAGTTGGAAGAGGAACCGGCTATCCCAGGCAATGATCTGGTTACAACGCTCGATCTTGATCTGCAAAATGCAGCCGAAGACTGTTTCGCTGGACTGCGTCCCGATTGCGCCAAAGCGGGAGACCACAGCGGCGCCGTCGTCGCGTTGAATCCTCGGACCGGTGAAGTTCTCGCATTGCTCAGCAGGCCTGCGTTTGATCCCAATCTCTTCGCGACGCGAATCACGGCAGCCGATTGGAATAACCTGATCACCGATCCGCGCAAGCCACTTCAGAACCGGGCCATTCAGAGTCATTTCTCTCCTGGATCGGTTTTCAAAGTTTTTATGGCGGCGGCAGGACTAGAAGCAGGAACTCTGAATCCGCTGCGCACGATATACTGTCCGGGTTATGCAACTTTTTTCGGGCACACATTCGCCTGCGATAAACATGACGGGCACGGGACGTTGAGCCTGCACAACGCCATCGTCAATTCCTGTAATGTCTTTTTCTACAACGTCGGTAAAGACCTGGGCATAGACCGCATTTCTCGTTACGCGACCATGATGGGTCTTGGCCGTAGAACCGGGATTGACCTGCCGAACGAGGACGCCGGAATTATCCCTTCTTCAGAATGGAAGCAGCGAGTCTTTAAAGCGAAATGGTATGAGGGCGAGACGATTTCCGTCGCAATCGGCCAAGGTTACGTCGGTGTTACCCCGATACAGGCCGCATGGGCGATGGGAGGCCTGACCACCGGGGGCCGCTTGAAGCAACCCCATTTTGTGCCTCCACAGGAACTAAAGAAGCTCGGCTTCGCGGCTGGAGAAATCCTTGAAGAGGATTATCCGATCCAGGAATCCACTGTAGACATCGTCACAAAGGCGATGTGGGGCGTGGTCAACGAGGGTGGAACCGGTATCAATGCGAAGATTGAGGGTTTCGATGTCGCGGGCAAAACGGGAACCGCTCAAGTTGCGAGCAAAAAGGCCAACCTTAAAGGCAAAGAATACAGGGATAATGCCTGGTTTGTCGGATTCGCGCCTTATCGCGATCCCGAAATTGTCGTGGCTGTTTTTACCGAGAACGGAGGGTGGGGCGCCGAAGCCGCCGCTCCCGTCGCGCATGCCGTTTTAGAGACCTATTACAAAAAGAAGACGGGGCAGTTCGAGAAGAGCACAACGATTGCGCAGAAGTAAACATGATCGGACCGTTTGCGGGGAAACATTTTTGGAAGGATTTCGATTGGCCGCTCCTTACCTCCGCCTTGCTGTTGTCTGTCCTTAGTCTCACCGAAATTTACAGTTCCACCATGGCCCAGCCGTCAGAGAACTTTTTCTTGCGGCAGTTAGCCTGGGTCGTCGTAGGCATAGTGTTTCTCTTTGTTGTCGCCGCAATCGACTACCGCCTGATTTCCGAGCACATTCCTTGGCTCTACGTTCTCGCTGTTGGTTCGCTTCTCTACACATTGGCTTTGGGGCACCGTGTTGCGGGCTCCAAGAGCTGGGTTGTTTTGGGAAGAATTCAATTTCAACCATCCGAGGTGATCAAGATGGTGGTGGTTGTTACATTGGCGCGATATTTTTCAGAGCTGCGCGCGAGCCAGTATATGACGCTCATGCAAATAACGAAAGCTTGCGTGATATCGCTGGTTCCGATGGGTCTCGTGGCTCTTCAGCCAGACCTGGGAACAGCGCTCACCTATTTGCCGGCGATTGCTCTTGGATTGTTCGTTCGAGGTATTCGGCCTACAGCACTGATTTCTCTGCTCGTGGCCTTTGTTCTTGTCCTTCCGGTCACTTGGTTTGTTCTTAAGCCTTACCAGAAGGAACGCATTATGACCTTTCTCGATCCTGAGAGGGATCCCCTGGGTAAAGGCTATCAGGTGGCACAGTCGAAGATCGCGATTGGTTCGGGCGGTCTGGTGGGCAAAGGTCTCTTTCGTGGTTCCCAGAACCAGCTCGGATTTCTGCCGACCCGGCACACGGATTTCATTTTCTCTGTGGTCGGGGAAGAGTTGGGTTTCGTTGGTGTCATCGCCTCGCTTGGACTGCTGGCGTTTATCATCTTCCGGTCGATCTATAACGCGCGAACGGCTCGCGACAACCTCGGGCTATTCATCGCGATGGGTGTTGTTGGGACGTTCTTTTTCCACCTCATCGTGAATGTAGGTATGGTGATTGGATTCATGCCCACAACCGGCATACCGCTTCCGTTCTTGAGTTATGGCGGTTCATCGGTTCTCAATGCCTTTATCGCCCTGGGACTGGTCATGAGCGTTGGCCGCTGCCGTTACGTGAATTGACTGTGAGCATGCTATAGTGCGGTTCAGGCGCGGTATTTGTAATGTAAGTTTTTGCGCGGGCGTGGGCGCCCGCCGCGACGCGTCAAAAGATTTGTTAAGTTTTGCCCGTTAAGAGTAGAGCCCCAGTAGCGTGGGGGGACCGGCCAAAATGCCATCAAAGAGGTGTACCGACAGTGGCTTGGCCGGTGGGCCCGACGCTAAATAGTAGCTCCTCCGGGCACAGGAGTTTTCCATGACAATACGCGACATTTGCCTTTGGGCGAGCTGTCTCGAGCTGTCCCTGTGCGCTGCCAGAGACGGGCACAGGAGTTTCGATGCAGAAAGAATTGATCATTTCCACGACACCTCAGGAGACTAAAGTTGCGATCCTCGAAGACGACGAACTCGTTGAATTTTATATAGAACGCCATCGCTCGCAAGGCATCGTCGGCAACATTTATAAGGGAAAAGTAACGAAAGTCCTGCCTGGAATGCAGTCCGCGTTCGTTGATATCGGTCTCGAACGAGACGCCTTCCTGTACGTTTCCGATTTTTTTGAGGACACGGAAGAGTACGAAAAGATCGTTTCGAGTGTCGAAGACGAGGTCGCCCAACTACAGGAAACAGGGCGGACCAAGCCCGCTACTTCGCCGCCCGTCGCGGCTACCGCACCACCGCCAATTCTCATTGAAGAAGGAGTTGAGGCGCCCGCCGCTGCCGTAATACCTCCGGCAGCTCCGGAAATCATCGCTGAAGAGCAGCGTTCACAACCAGCAGCTCCACTTATACACGACGATTACGGCCGCCGCGATCGCGGCGACCGAGGCCGCAGCAGGGACCGCGATCGACGCGGCAAGAAGCCCAAAATCCCTTCCTTTGAAACCAAGTCGTACGATGCAAGGCCCACCGATCGGCCGTATGCGGCAGGTCCGATCGAGGTTTTGCCAGGCGAATCACTCGCGAAATATTCGCGCCGGCCGAAACCGGAGCCCGAGCCAGGTGCCGGCGAAGATAAGGATGCTCGATTAGGCGCAGTCGCCGAAGAAGAACCGCCCGCGACGCCTTCGCCGATATCGGACTTTGCGCCTCCGGTTACGGCGCCGATTCCGCCCGAGGTAACCGAAGGCGGCGTGGTTACAGAAGCGTCTCCACCAACACGGGAGCCGCTCCAACAGCAGACGCAAGCAAAACAAGCCAAGGAAGACGACAGTTCCGACCGGGAAACGGAAGGACCTTCGAGCGCCCGCATTACGGATCGCTCCGACAATTACCGCTTCGCGCATCGTTCTTCCAGCCGCCGCGGGCGCCGAGGCCGCAGTGGTCCGCCCCCGGTTAAGCAAGAGGAACATCGGACGAATGGATATTCCCCAAAGCCCGGGCCCACAATTTCCGAGCTGCTCCGGGAAGGGCAGGAGATCCTGGTACAAGTTTCGAAAGAACCGCTCGGCAAGAAAGGCGCGCGCATCACCTCGCACATTGCGCTTCCTGGACGTTACTTGGTCTATATGCCGACGGTGGACCATGTCGGCGTGTCACGCAAGATCGCGTCCGACGAAGAACGCTCCCGGCTCAAGAGAATCATTCACGAACACCGGAATGGTTTGCCGGGAGGCTTTATTGTGCGAACGGCGGCCGAGGGACGCGGTGAGGATGAATTTGTTCAGGACATCCGTTTTCTTGGGAACCTGTGGTCGGATATCCGCACGAAGAGCGAGAAGAAATCTGCGCCAGCGCTCATCCATCGCGATTTGAACCTGGTGCAGCGTTTGCTGCGCGATCAATTGTCACCGGATTATCGGGCCATTCGCCTCGATAATGAAGCCGAATTCGCGACTGTGCTCGATTTCGTCAACAAGTTTCAGCCTGCGCTGGTCAATCGCGTGAAATTGCATCTGAAAGATACACCGATATTCGAAGAATACGGACTGAATCTCGAAATCGAGAAGGCGTTGCGCTCGAAGGTATGGTTGAAGTCGGGTGGTTACATCGTTATCAACCAAACCGAGGCGCTTGTCGCCATCGACGTCAATACAGGGAAGTTTGTCGGCAAATCGAACCGTCTGGAAGACACCATCGTTCGCACCAACGTGGATGCGGTCCACGAGATTGTCCGCCAGATCCGCTTGCGCAATCTCGGGGGCATCATCGTCGTCGATTTCATCGATATGGAAGAAAAAAAGAATCGCCAGCGCGTGATGGCCGCTCTGGAAGAAGCGATCCGCGCCGATCGGTCTCCTTCAAAGATCCTTCAGTTCAACGATTTCGGCCTCGTCGCCATTACGCGCAAGCGCACACAGCCCTCGCTCGAGCGCACACTTTGCAGGCCGTGCGCCTATTGCAATGGAACGGGTTGGGCGAAATCTCCAGAAACCATCTGTTATGAGATCCAGCAAGAGATCAAGAAGATGTCGCACCTCATGGAAGGAAAAGAGGTCACGGTACGCGTGAATCCGGAAATTGCAAAGGCGCTCAAAAGCGGGGAATTCGTTTCGATCAATGACCTCGAGGATTGGACGAAGAAAGACATCATCGTGAAATCGGACCCGCTCCTGCAGGAAGAACACTTCGATATCTTCTAGGACCACGCGTGAAAGAGCAGGCACCGTTTGATGTTGCAATCATCGGAACCGGACCGGGCGGATACGTGGCAGCGATCCGCGCGGGCCAGCTCGGCTTAAAGACCGCCGTCATCGAGAAGGACACGCGTTACGGCGGTACGTGCCTGTTGCGCGGCTGCATTCCGACCAAGGCTTTGCTTCGCGATGCCCATCTATTGCAGGAAATCAAAAAAGCGTCGCAACAGGGCCTCTTCAAGACCGGAGAGATCGCAGTCGACTTTTCCAGAATCCAAGACCGCAAGAGCGATGTGGTCGAGAAAATGGCGAAGGGCGTCGATTTTCTCCTTCGGAAAAACAAGGCCACCGTCTTTAAAGGCTACGGTACGGTCGTGAGTCCCAATAAGATTGCTGTTAAAGGAGACGGTGTTTCAACTGAGGTCAACGCGAAGAACATCATTCTCGCCACCGGTTCTGAAGCAAAGTCACTGCCCGGTTATAACTTCGACGAGAAATACATCCTCAGCAATATTGGAGCACTTGATCTTGCCGAGATTCCAAAATCGATGCTCATCGTCGGTAGCGGCGCCGTCGGTGTCGAATTTGCGTCAATCTACAGCAGCTTCGGCACGAAAGTGACGTTAATTGAGGTTCTACCCAACATTGTTCCTCTGGAGGATGAGGAAGTTTCAAAAGAGCTCAAGCGCGTCTTTACGAAAAAAGGCATCGAGGTTTATACGAAGGCGAAACTCGAAAGCGCCAAACCAAAGGATGGAGGCATTGAGGTCACATTTCAGACCGAAAAAGGTGAGGTCAAGCACTACACTGTCGAGAAACTGTTGATGGCGACCGGCCGCGGTCCAAACACGGCGAATATCGGCCTCGAGAAGATCGGCATCGCGATGGACCGCGGATTTGTGAAAGTCAATGAGTACATGGAGACGAATGTCAAAGGCGTTTGCGCCATCGGCGATTTGACGCCATCGCCATTGCTCGCCCACGTGGCTCAACAGGAAGGCATCGTTGCAGTCGAGCGCATTGCCGACAGGCACCCGGTTCCGATCAACTACAACCACGTGCCTGCGTGTACTTATTGCGATCCGCAAGTCGCGAGTGTCGGCCTCACGGAAACCAAGGCCAGGGAAACAGGATACAAAGTCAAAACCGGTAAATTTCCCTTTACCGCCATCGGCAAGGCCAAGATCGAAGATGCCAGCGACGGATTCGTGAAAATCGTGGCAGACTCCGAATACGGGGAGATCCTTGGCGTTCACATGATCGGGACCACCGTTACAGAAATCATTTCCGAAGCAGTGGCCGCAATCGCGTTGGAAGGCACTGTCGAAGACCTTGTCAACACGATCCACGCGCATCCGACCCTTGCTGAAGCGACCCATGAAGCTATGGAAAGTGTTTTTGGGGCCGCAATCCACATATGAGTAATCGTCCGGATTGGCTGAAGGTTCGCATTCCGAGCGGCGAAAATTTCTTCGAAGTCCGCCGGATTCTTCGTTCTCACCAGCTCAATACGATTTGTGAGGATGCGTTGTGTCCCAATATCGCCGAATGTTGGGGCAAACATCGGACTGCGACTTTCATGATCTTGGGCAACATCTGCACGCGCGCTTGCGCCTTCTGCGCCGTAACCAGCGGGCGTCCTACCGAATACGATCTGATGGAACCCGCTCGCGTCGCTGCCGCTATTGCTGAGCTCAGGTTGAAACATGCCGTGATTACTTCCGTCGATCGCGACGATCTGGTGGATGGCGGCGCGGCTATCTTCGCCGAAACCGTGCGCGAAATTCGCAGGCTCGACGGAAATGTGAAGATCGAGCTGCTCACACCGGATTTTCAGGGTTCACTCGACTCGGTCAAAACGATTGCGAATGCCGGTCCGGATGTCTTTTCACATAACATCGAAACAGTCCGGCGGCTGTACCCTAGGATTCGCTTCAAATCCGACTACACGACTTCTTTCGGCCTCCTGAAAGCGGCCAAAGGGATGTCCACGCACACTTTCATCAAGACCGGCATCATGGTGGGACTCGGCGAGACGACCGAAGAGATTGTTGAATTGATGGGGCACGCCGTTGAGACCGGAGTCGATATCCTCACCATCGGGCAATACCTTCGCCCCTCAATGAAGCACGCGGAAATTGAAAAGTATTACCATCCTGCCGAATTCGCGGAACTGGGCCAGATCGGGCGCAACCTTGGCATCCGGTGGGTCTTCTCCGGGCCGCTCGTTCGTAGTTCCTACCACGCCGAAGACATCTTCGAGCAGATGATGTCGCGGTCTTCGAAGTAACTCTGATTTCCTCGAACGATGGAATCGCGTCAACGAGCTCAGCAGTCCTGAACTTCATTCGAGACTACAGTTCCCTACGCCCTTCCAGGGCCTTGGCCATGGTGACTTCGTCGGCGTATTCCAAGTCACCACCGACCGGGAGTCCTAACGCGAGCCGAGTTACGCGGATTCCCAAAGGTTTGATCAGGCGGGATAAATACAAGGCGGTTGTTTCGCCTTCGACATTCGGATTTGTTGCGATGATCACTTCCTCAACATTGCCAGACTGTAATCGTTGAAGCAGAGATGCAATCGCAAGCTGATCGGGACTGACCCCTTTCAATGGCGAAATGGAACCCATAAGGACGTGGTACCGCCCCTTGAATTCGTGGGTCTTTTCGACAGGCAGAATATTATTCGATTCTTCGACCACGCACAGCACGCGGTCCGAACGCGAAGGGTGCGTGCAGAACTGACATGGATCGACATCCGTAAGGTTGTTGCACGTCGAGCAGCGCCGGATCGATCGCTTCACTTCCAGAATGCACTCGGCAAGTTCTGTCGCATCTGCTTGATCCATTTTCAAGATGAAAAATGCAAGGCGCTGAGCGGACTTGGTTCCAATGCCAGGTAATTTCTTGAATTGTTCGACAAGTCTCTGGACGGGCTCTGCAATATCCATGAAGCAGAATGTTTAGAAGAGGCCTGGGATCTTCAACCCGCCGGTCAAATTTCCAAGCTGGCCCTGAAGTGCTTCATCAACTTTACGGCTACCTTCATTGACGGCAGCCACGATGAGATCTTGCAACATATCCTTATCGCCTCCACTGAAAACTTCGGGCTCGATCTGGACCGAGAGAAGGTGTTTTTGCCCGTTCATCTTTACGGAAACCATGCCGCCGCCCGCCGTGGCTTCGACAACCGTGGACTCCATTTGTTTTTGCAGCTTCTCCTGCATCTGTTGAGCTTGCTTCATCAACTGCTGCAAGTTCATTGTTGTTCCCCTTTCGCGGGCTTAATTTGGGCGATATCCCCACGGAAGACTTCTAAAAATCTTTTCACGAG
>Ga0066709_100004798_pt1 | contig 10920 bp, 10 predicted proteins | sample GraSoiAngelo_158_FD_79665 | JGI IMG/M metagenome (GOLD analysis project Ga0066709, IMG submission 79665) | Grasslands soil microbial communities from the Angelo Coastal Reserve, California, USA - 14_1009_16_30cm | ecosystem: Environmental > Terrestrial > Soil > Grasslands | place: USA... | reverse complement strand
CCCGCGCGTACCAGCTCCATCGCGAGCGGCAGTCCGACGTAGCCGAGGCCGACCACGCCGAAGATGGCCGTACGGTCCTTCGCTTTCGCGAGGAGCGTGTCGACCGCGGTGGGAACAGCGGCAGTCGCCGTCATGGAGCCTCCGGGGCGCCGCCCCGCGCCAGCGAGCGCGACGCCGCTTCCAGCACGCGGACCACCCGGACGCCGTCCTCGGCGCTGGCGCGCGGCGCTTCGCGGCCCTGGGCGGCGCGGACGAAATGCGCCAGCTCGGCCGCCAAAGGTTCCACGGCCGGGATACGAGGAATGAAGATATCACCTTCGCGAATCGCCAGGCTTTCGCCGAACGAGCCGTACTCGGGAGGGCGATCGACGCCCTTGTCGTAGATGCGCAGCTTTTCGCGCGGCTCCATGTCGTCGAAGACCACCATTTGTTTGGCGCCCACCACCGTCAGCTTCCGTTCCTTGTGGGGATCGAGCCATGACATTTGGACGTGCGCGAGCACTCCGCTCGCGAACTCCATCGTGAGAAACACGACGTCCTCGATCGCGGGCTGCAGATAGCTTTTGCCGTGCGCCGCGACCCGTACCGGTTGCTCACCGAGCAAGTACAATGCCACTGATACGTCATGCGGGCCGAAGCTCCACAGCGCGTTTTCGTCCTTCCGAATTTGCCCCAAGTTGACGCGCAGCCCATACAGATAGAATAGCTTGCCCAGCTCTCCCTGCTGCACCATCGCGCGCAGCCGCTCGACCGCGGGATGGTAGACGAGGAGATGCCCCGCCAGCACGGGCACGCCCTGCTCGGCCGCGCGCCGCGCCACCGCCTCGGCATCGCGTACGCTGAGCGCGAACGGTTTCTCGACCAGCACCGGCTTGCCGGCCTCGACCGCCTGGAGAGCAAGCGCCGCATGGGTGGCGGCGGGGGACGCCACAATGACGGCGTCCACCGCCCCGAGCAGCGCCGCGATCTCGGCGGTCACCAGCGCCGCCGGGTATTGCCGCGACACCCGTTCGCGAACCTTGGCATCTGTGTCGCAAACTGCTGTCAGCTCGCCTTCCGCCAGGCCGGCGACCGTGCGCACGTGATTGCGCCCCCACGCGCCGGCGCCGACTACGCCGATCTTGAGCCGCTTCACCGATAGAATCCACGGATCGCATCGATCACCCGGTCGAGCTGGGTGCGGGTGAGCTCGGGGTAGATGGGCAGCGAAATGGCTTCGCGCGACGCCTGCTCGGCGTGGGGCAAGCTGCCATCCTTGAGGCCCAGGTACGCGAAGCACGGCTGGCGGTGCAGCGGGATCGGATAATACACCGCGTGGCCGATCCCTTCCTTCTTTAGATGCGCCTGCAGACCATCGCGGCGCTCGGCCCGCAGCGTGTACTGATGGAAAATGTGCTCGTTCGCCGGGTCGACGACGGGCGGCTTCACCTGTGGAATGTCCGCAAACGCGCTGGTGTAGTACGCGGCGTGCTCGCGCCGTTTGGCGGACCATGGCGCCAGATGCGGCAGCTTCGCCAACAGCACCGCGGCCTGCAGCGTATCCAGGCGCGAATTGGTGCCGACTTCGTCGTGGTGATATTGCTTGGCGCCGCCGTGCAACCGCAGCTTCTTGAGGCGGTCGGCGGCCGCGTCGTCCGAGGTGACCATCATGCCGGCGTCGCCCCAGGCGCCGAGGTTCTTGCTCGGGAAGAACGAGTAGCCGGTTACCCAGCCCAGCTCCCCGGCCGCGCGCCACTCGCCGTCCATCTTGCGCCGCGCACCGATGGCCTGCGCCGCATCCTCGATAACCTTCACCCCCACGGGCCGCCCGATTGCCATCAGCTCGAGCATGTCGGCCATCTGGCCGTACAGATGCACGGGCATGATCGCGCGGGTCCGCGGCGTGATCGCCCGCTTCACAGCGGCAGGATCGATGTTGAACGTGTCGGGTTGAATGTCCACGAAGACGGGCGTGCCACCGGCATTGTGAATCGTTCCCGCCGTCGCGAAAAACGTGAACGGCGTCGTAATGACTTCGTCGCCGGGCTTCAGATTCAGCGCCTTGAGCGGCAAGAGCAGCGCGTCCGTCCCGCTCGCGCAGCCGATGCCGTGCCTGGCATGCGACAGTCGCGCGATCTCGGCCTCGAGCTGCGGCACCGACGATCCCATGATGAACTGCTGTGTCTCGATGACCTGCATCATCGCTGGCAGGACTTCGTCCTTGATGGTCGCGTACTGCGCCACGAGATCGAGCATGGGGACGTTCACGACGCACCCGCTCGCGCCCGAGAGGCGGTCGTTTGACGGAGTATTCCCCCCGACTCTTCGTAGCTGGCCCCGCACACGCCGCACGCCGCACGTCCCGCGCTCGTATGGAGCCGCTCGCCGCACTGACACATCCAGCCGACGCGTCGCGCCGGCACGCCGACCATGAGACCATAGGGCGGGACGTCGGACGTCACGACGGCGCCCGCGCCGATGAACGCATACTCGCCCAGCGTGACGCCGCACACGATCGTCGCGTTGGCGCCGATCGAGCCGCCGCGCTTCACGAGCGTGCGCCGGTATGCGTTCTTGCGCGGCACGTGACTGCGCGGGTTCATGACGTTGGTGAAGACGCAGGAGGGACCGCAGAAGACGTCGTCTTCCAGCTCCACGCCCTCGTAGATGGACACGTTGTTCTGGATCTTGACGTTGTTGCCGATCCTGGTCCCCGGCATCACGACGACGTTCTGGCCGAGGTTACACCGCTCGCCGATCACGGCGCCCGGCATCACATGCGAGAAATGCCAGATCTTGGTGCCGTTCCCGATCACCGCCCCGTCATCGATGTAGCTGGATTCGTGCGCGAAATAGTTTACACCCCGATGATCTTGCACTCGAGCTCCAGAGTGATGCCCGTCTTCTTCGCGACCGTCTTGCGGATGTGATCGATCACCTTGAGCACGTCGGCGGCGGTCGCGGTCCCCTTGTTGATGATGTAGTTGGCATGGAGCGTGGAGACCTGCGCGCCGCCGATCGTGAAGCCCTTGAGACCACACTCGTCGATCAGCATGCCGGCGGTCTTGGTGCCGCTCGGGTTGGTGAACGTCGAGCCGCAGCAGGGCTGGTCGAACGGCGTGCCCGCTTTGCGCCAGCGGAACAGCTTCGCCTGCAGCTCTTTCAGCTTGGCGGGCGATTCCTCGCCGAGCACCAGCTTCGCCTCGAGGACGATGCCCTCCCGATTGGACGAGCGGTACTTGGACGAGATCTGCTTGCGCGACAGCTGCTTCACCTTGCCGCGCGCGTCCATCACGGTGACTTCGGTGACGACTTCCGAGAATTCGGCGCCGTGGCACCCGGCGTTCATGTAGATCCCGCCGCCCACCGTCCCCGGAATGCCGACGAAGCGCTCGACGCCAACAAAGCCGGCCTCGGCGGTGCGGCGCGCGAGAATGGGCGTCGGCATTCCCGCGCCGATGATCGCGGTCGAGCCCTTCATCTCGAAGCGGTCCAGGCCCTTCCCCATCCGGATCACGACGCCGGGGAAGCCGCCGTCCTTCGCGAGAACGTTCGAGCCCAACCCCAGCACGACCCAGGGCAGGCCGCGATCCTGCGCCAGCTCGAGCGCGCGGACTACATCCTCACTGTCGGCGGGCAGGACGAGGTAGCGCGCCGGGCCGCCGATGCGCCACGTGGTGTAGCGCGCCAACGGCTCGTTTTCGAGCAGCTTGCCGCGGAACTTGATTTTGGGCGCGGGCGGTGGAGCGGCCGGGGCCGCCTTGGCTACGCGCTTGCCGCCGCGGTCTGCTGCCCGGCGGGTGCCGCTTTTGCGCCGTTCGCTTTTTCGTGCCATTCCTGTAAGCTCCTGACGCTCCCGGTCCGGCTGCGGAGCGCAATGATCGCATCACACGCGGCACTCGCCGCGGACATGGTCGTGGTGTACGGCACCCGATGCACCAGCGCGGCGCGCCGGATGGCGTAGTCATCCACCTGCGTGAACTTCCCCAGCGGCGTGTTGATCAGGAGCTGCACTTCCCCCGACACGATCAGATCGATCGCGTTGGGCCGCCCCTCGTGCACCTTCAGCACCCGCTCCGCCGGCACGCCACGGCCGCGGAGATAACGTTCGGTCCCCTCCGTCGCCAGGATCCGGAACCCCAGCTCGTGGAAGCGGCGGGCGATCGGCAGCACGGTCGGCTTGTCGTGGTCATTCACCGTGACGAAGATCGTGCCCTCGAGCGGCAGGCTCCCTTCCACCGCAATCTGCGCCTTGGCGAACGCCATCCCGAAACTGTCGGCCAGCCCCATCGCTTCGCCGGTGGACCGCATTTCCGGACCCAACACTGTATCCACGCCGGGCAGTTTCGTGAAGGGGAAGACTGCCTCCTTTACGGCCACCCCGGCGACGGGAAGCTCATCGGGAAGGCTCAAATCGTCCAGTGTCCTCCCGACGATGACCGCCGCTGCGAGCTTTGCGAGGGGGACCCCGGTCGCTTTGCTGACAAACGGGACGGTGCGCGACGCCCGGGGGTTCACCTCGAGCACGTAGACGACGCCGTTCTTGATCGCATACTGCACGTTGATCAGGCCGACGACGCCCAGCGCCCTGGCGAACTCCTGCGTGTGCCGGCGCATCTCCTCCACCTGGCGGTCGCCGATGAGGTACGGGGGCAGCACACAAGCCGAATCGCCGGAGTGCACGCCGGCGTCCTCGATGTGCTGCATCACCCCCCCGATGACGCAGCGCTTGCCATCGGCGATCGCGTCGACGTCCGCCTCGAACGCGTCTTCGAGGAAGCGATCGATGAGCACCGGGTGTTCCGGCGCGACCCGCGCCGCTTTCACGAAGTAGTCGCGTAGCGAGCCGTCGTCGTAGACGATCTCCATGGCTCGGCCACCCAGCACGTAGGAGGGACGCACCAGGACCGGATAGCCGATCCGCTGCGCCGCGCCGACCGCTTCTTCCACGGAGCGCGCGATGCCGTTGGGCGGCTGCGCGACACCGAGCCGGCGTGCCAGCTTCTCGAACCGCTCGCGATCCTCCGCGATGTCGATCGCGTCGGGGGAAGTGCCGAGGATCGGGATGCCGGCGGCCTCGAGCGACTTGGTGAGCTGCAGCGGCGTCTGGCCGCCGAGCTGGACGACGACGCCTTTGGGGCGCTCCCAGCGCGTGATCTCGAGGACGTCCTCGAACGTGAGCGGCTCGAAGTACAGCTTGTCCGAGATGTCGAAGTCGGTCGAGACGGTCTCGGGGTTCGAGTTGATCATGATCGTCTTGAAGCCCAGCTCGCGGAACGCCAGCCCCGCGCGCACGCAGCAGTAATCGAACTCCACACCCTGGCCGATCCGGTTCGGGCCGCTGCCGAGGATGACGATGCCCTGCTCGCCGAACGGCTCGGACTCGTTCTCTTCGTCGTAGGACGAGTAGAGATAGGGCGTCGACGACGGGAACTCGCCGGCGCAGGTGTCCACGGTCTTGTAGACGGGATGAATCCCGAAGCTCCAGCGCTGCTCGCGAATCGCCGTCTCAGTCGTCTTGCGCAACCCGGCCAGCTGGCGGTCGGAGAATCCCAGCCGCTTCATCCGCTTGAGCTCCGGGGCGGTGACCTTCCCGAGCGCGGCGAAGGCGCGCTCGGCATCGACCAGCTCACGCAGCTGATAGAGGAACCAGGGGTCGATGCCGGAAGCCGTCGCGATCTCGTCGATGCTCAGTCCGGCGAGCAGCGCGTGCTTGATTTGGAAGATGCGCTCCGGTGTCGCGGTCCGCAGGGCGACGCGCAGATCCTCGAGCGACGCGCTGGTGAGCCGGTCGTCCGCCAGCGTCGCGCCGGTCACCCACCCCGGCCGGCCGATCTCGAGCGCGCGCAGCCCCTTTTGGAAGGCCTCTTTGAAGGTGCGCCCGATCGCCATCGCTTCGCCCACCGACTTCATTTGCGTCGTCAGCCGGAAGTCCGCGCGCGGGAACTTCTCGAACGCAAACCGCGGCACCTTCACGACGACGTAGTCGAGTACCGGCTCGAACGACGCCGGCGTGGTTTTCGTGATGTCGTTGGGCAGCTCGTCGAGCGTGTACCCGACGGCGAGCTTCGTCCCGATGCGCGCAATCGGGAAGCCGGTCGCCTTGGACGCGAGCGCCGAGGAGCGCGACACGCGCGGATTCATCTCGATCACCAGCATCTCGCCGTCGGCGGGATTGACGGCGAACTGAATGTTGCACCCGCCCGCCTCGACGCCGATCTCCCGGATGATGGCGATCGCGGCGTCGCGCATGCGTTGATACTCGCGGTCGGTCAGCGTCATCGCCGGCGCCACCGTGATCGAGTCGCCCGTGTGCACGCCCATCGGATCGAGATTCTCGATCGAGCACACGATCACGACGTTGTCGCGGCGGTCGCGCATCACCTCGAGCTCGAATTCCTTCCAGCCGAGCACGCTGCGCTCGATCAGCGTCGAATGCACGGGCGACAGCTCGAGCGCGCGCTCGACCATCTCTTCGAACTCGGCGCGGTTGTAGGCGACGCCGCCGCCGGTGCCGCCGAGCGTGTAGGAGGGCCGAATGATCGCCGGATAGCCGACGTCTTGGGCCGCATCGAGCGCCGCGGCCACCGAGGTGATCGTGTGCCCGGCCGGCGTCGCGAGACCGATGCGACGCATCGCCGCGCTGAACTCCGCGCGATCTTCGGCCATCTTGATCGCGCGGGCGTTGGCGCCGATCAGCTCGACACTGTGCTTTGTCAGCGTCCCGTCGTTGGCGAGCGCCATGGCGACGTTGAGGGCGGTCTGGCCGCCCATCGTGGGCAGCAGCGCGTCCGGCTTCTCGCGCTCGATGACCTTGCGCACCCAGTCCGGCGTGACCGGCTCGATGTAGGTGCGGTCGGCGAGCTCGGGATCGGTCATGATCGTCGCGGGGTTCGAGTTCACGAGGATCACGAAGTAGCCCTCTTCCTTCAGGGCCTTCACCGCCTGTGTGCCCGAATAGTCGAACTCCGCCGCCTGGCCGATGACGATCGGCCCCGATCCGAGCAGCAGAATGCGGTGCAGGTCAGTTCTTTTGGGCATCGAGCACATCCCGCAGGATATCGTCGAGCGAGCGACGCGGATTCCATCCCGTCGCCGCACGCAGCTTGGCCGCGTCACCCACCAGGTAAGGCCGCGCGTCCTTCCGTACCTGGCTGCCATCCACCTCGCGTTTAGGCGAGATGTCGAGCAGCTGCTCGAGCCGGGTATGGATTTCGTCCAATGTCACGGCGCGGCCAGAGGCGATGTTGTACACCTCGCCGGGCGTGCCGCGCTTCAGGAGCAGCGCATAGCCGTCGGCCACATCGTCCACATGCAGGAAGTCACGCACCGCCGTCAAGTCACCCACCGGGACCGCGGCCCAGCCATTGCGCTTCACCGCGCGCAGCATCTTGCACCGCGCCGGGATCCAGAAGCTTTCGTCCTGCCCCGCGCCGGAGGCGGGAAACGGCCTTGCGATGATCACCTTCAACCCGCCGCAACGCGCTGCCTGCTCTGCGGCGAGCTCGGCGCCGAGCTTGCTCGCACTATAGGCAGTGGATGGCTGAACGCAGTCCGCTTCCTTAATAGGACGCTGCTGCCACCCGTAGACATCGGCCGTCGACGCCAGCAGAAACAGCGGCGGTGCTTTCCAACCCGCGGCAGCGGCGGCGAGCGCCGCCGTAAGCTTCCCCGTCCCCTCAGCGTTGACCGACCACGCCATCGCCGGATCGCGGTCCGCCGCCCGGCTGAGCGCAATCGCCGCCAGATGAATCACGGCGTCGACGGGCTCGGCAACACAGGCACGCACGGAGACGTCGTTCGCGAGGTCGAGTGACACGGTCGTGAGGTTCGGGGCGCCGGGATTCCCGGAGGCGCCCGGTCCGACGGCCGCGATCACGCTATCGCCCTCGGCGAGCAGCCGCCGCACAACGCTTCTGCCCACGAACCCGTTGGCGCCGGTCACGAGCACCTTCATCCCAGCCGCTCCATATCGGCGTCGACCATCATCGTCACGAGCTGCTCGAAGCTGACCTGCGGCACCCAGCCGAGCTCCTGCTTCGCACGGCTCGCGTCGGCGAGCAGCGTGTCCACTTCCGCGGGACGCACGAACCGAGGATCGAGCGTCACGTACTTCTTCCAATCGAGTCCCACGTGGCCGAATGCGGCCGCGCAGAGGTCCCGTACCGTATGCATCTTCCCCGTCCCCACCACGTAGTCTTTCGGCTCGGGCTGCTGCAGCATGCGCCACATCGCGTCGACGTAGTCCCCCGCGAATCCCCAGTCGCGCCCGGAATCGAGATTGCCGAGGCGCAGCTCGGCGGTCTTCCCGAGCTTGATGCGGGCGACGGCGTCGCTCACTTTGCGCGTCACGAACTCGAGACCGCGACGCGGCGACTCATGGTTGAACAGAATGCCGCTGACCGCGTACATGCCGTACGACTCGCGGTAGTTCACCGTGATCCAATGGCCGTACACCTTGGCGACGCCGTAGGGCGAGCGCGGATAAAATGGCGTCGATTCGCGCTGCGGCGTCTCCACCGCCTTGCCGAACATCTCCGAGGAGCTCGCCTGGTAGACCCGGGCGGCGGGATGCGCCAGCCGGATCGCTTCGAGCAGCCGCGTCACGCCGAGGGCCGTGAATTCACCCGTGAGCACCGGCTGGTTCCAGGAGGTCGGGACGAAGCTCTGGGCCGCGAGGTTGTAGACCTCGTCGGGCTTCGCGTCACGGATGACCGTCGTGAGCGAATGCTGATCGAGCAGGTCCGCGGCCACGACGTGGACGCGGTCGAGCAGGTGTCCGATCCGTTCGTAGGAGTCGTGCGACGTGCGCCGCACCACGCCGATCACCTCGTAGCCCTTGGCGAGCAGCAGCTCGGCGAGGTAGGAGCCGTCCTGGCCGGTCACCCCGGTGATGACGGCCGTTTTCCGGGGTTGTCGAGCCTCGACGCCCTGTTTAGGTTTAGGCCTCTTTTCCGCCCCCTGCGAACTCATCTTTTTGTTGGACGGCATATGGCTCGAGTGTGTGAAGTCTGTGGCAAGCGTCCCATCACGGGACACAACATCAGCCACGCGAACAACAAGACGCCCCGCCGCTGGTATCCCAACCTACAGCGTGCCCGGGTTGTCGTGAACGGCGTCGTGCGCCGCATCCGTGTCTGCACGCAGTGCATCAAGTCCAACCGGGTGGCGAAAGCTTCGTAAAAAAGGGGACCCGTTGGGTCCCCTTGGTTTGGCTCGTCCCACCGCGCTCCGTTTCACTCACTCAATAGTTCGATCCGGGCCACGTCGGCACCATCACCAACGCGATGCCCCAGCTTCACGATGCGGGTGTAGCCGCCCGGGCGCGCCGCAAACCGTTTGCCGATCTCGGCGAACAGCTTGGTCGTGACGGCCTTGTCCTTGAGCCGCCGCTCCACCAGCCGCCGCGCGTGCAGATCGCCGCGACGCGCGAGGGTGATGAGCCGCTCCGCGAACGGACGCAGCTCCTTCGCCTTCGCTTCGGTCGTGTTGATGCCGCCATGCTGGAACAGGCTCGTCGCCATGTTGTTCAGCGTCGCCTTCTTGTGGCTCGACGTGCGCGATAGTTGCCGGCCCTTGGCGCGGTGGCGCATTACTCTTCCTCGGTCCCCGTCAGCTGCGCCAGGGGCGCGCTGCCTGGATCCACGATCCGGATCTCGCCGCCCGGCATCTCCTCAAGCTGCATCCCGAAGTTCAGGCCTTCGCGACGCAACAGCTCGGCAATCTCGCCGAGCGCCTTCTCGCCTACGTTCTTGACCTTGAGCAGGTCGTCTTCCTTGTAGCGGACCAGATCGCCCAGGGTGCGGATATTCGAGTTCTTGAGCGAGTTCACCGACCGCACCGACAATCCGGCGTCGTCGATGGCGCGGTTCAACACGTCGCGCAGCCGCCCGCCCTCGGATCCGCCATTGCCGGCCCCCCCCGGTTCGCCGGGGACGATCGGCACCTTGCCGAAGTCCACGAAGAAGCGGAAGTGCTCCTGGGCGAGCGCCGCGGCGTAGGCGACGGCGTCTTCGGGAGAAATCGTGCCGTTCGTCTCGACGGTCAGCGTAAGCCGGTCGTAGTCGGTGCGCTGTCCAACGCGCGTTTCCGCCACCGTGAAGTTCGCGCGCCGCACGGGATTGTAGATCGAGTCGATGCGCACCACGTCGACGGCGAGCGTGCGATCCACGGGGTGTTGCTCGGCTTCCACGTAGCCGCGGCCCTTGTTCACGTACAGCTCGCCCGCGATGTCGCGGTCGTCCTGCACGGTGAAGAGCAGCTGCTCGGGGTTCTGAATCGTGACGGCGCCGTGCGCCTCGAGGTCGCGGGCGTACACCGGACCCGCCTTGTCGACCTTGAACCGCAGCACGGCCTCGTCCACTTCGGGCGCGAGCACCAGCGTCAGCTGCTTCAGGCGCTGGATGATCTGGTGCACGTCTTCGACGACGCCCGGAATAGTCTGATGCTCGTGCACGACGCCGTCGATGCGGAACGCCCAGACGGCGGCCCCGCGCAGCGACGAGAGCAGCAGCCGGCGCAGCGAATTGCCCAGCGTATAGCCGTAGCCTCGCTCCAGCGGCTGGAGCCGGAACTCGGCGGAATTCGGGTTGTCCTCGCGCTTGGTCATCTCGACCAGGTGCGGCCGGACCAACCCCGTCAAATCAAGAGTCGTAATCACTTGGAATAGAGCTCGACGATTAACTGTTCTTGTGCCGCGATCGGGATGGCATCGCGGGTGGGCCGCTCCGTCATCCTGCCCAGCACTTTGTCAGTGTCCACCTGGATCCACGAAACCGGTTGTCCGCGCCCAAACTGCTCGAGCGCGACCTTCACCAGCACGAGCTCGCGGCTCGCATCGGCGACTTTGACTTCTTCGCCCAAACGCACGCGATAGGACGGAATGTCCAGCGTGCGTCCATTGACCTGGATGTGGCGATGCCGCACGAGCTGGCGCGCCTG
>Ga0066709_100004797_pt1 | contig 10921 bp, 11 predicted proteins | sample GraSoiAngelo_158_FD_79665 | JGI IMG/M metagenome (GOLD analysis project Ga0066709, IMG submission 79665) | Grasslands soil microbial communities from the Angelo Coastal Reserve, California, USA - 14_1009_16_30cm | ecosystem: Environmental > Terrestrial > Soil > Grasslands | place: USA... | reverse complement strand
CTTACCAGAGGCCTGGAAATGAAAAAGGGGGCCGGTGCAAGCCCCCTTCTTCTCAATTGACGCCCCTAAACCGGTAACCGAGTCGAGGATCGGTTCCGGCCACCCCGGGAAGCCAATCTTTGTAATGCAGTTAAGAGGAGCAAGTCTGATGCCAGGTGTCTGGGGCTTAAGGAGAACATGGGAAGCTGACTGAAATCACAGCGGTTAGGCAAAATACGTGACAGACGAACAAGCCTTTGGATTAACAAAGCCTACAAAATCCCACAGAAATTCGACCCTCTACCTACATTCTTTGGGAGCGCGGTCGGAAGGCTCTCGTGGCTCCAGGTTTTGCTCGAGGAGGCAAGAATTGACAATATCGTTATTTCGAGTTGGGGACTGTTTGCCGCGGTTCCTAGGTTTCCTAGGAACGTTTCGTATGCCCATCTCGATTTCGCGGGAGATACCGCTAAACAGAAACCGATCCGAGAGAAAGGTTCCCGGCTGGATAGCACAAGACCAAGGGCAAGGGTGCTCTATTTTCAGGCGCCGATGGAGGAGCGCAGGGCGTTGGCGAGGGACTGGGTGAAGCGCTGGACATCGGCTTCGTGTTCGGCTTCGACCATGACGCGGGCGAGCTGCTCGGTGCCGGAGTAGCGGAGCACGATGCGGCCGTTTTCACCGAGCGCGGATTGGGCTTCGGCGAGGGCACGCGAAACTTCGGGGAGAGAATCGAGCGGGGGCTTCGAGCGCACCTTCACGTTGACGATTTGTTGCGGGTAATCCTTGAACCCTTCGACGAGTGACTCGATTTTTCCGTGCATGGAAACGAGTGAAGCGATCTTCACCGCGGTGAGCAGGCCGTCGCCCGCGGGGCTGTCATCGAGAAAGATGATGTGGCCGGACTGCTCGCCTCCGAGAACGTTGCCGCTGCGCAGCATCTCTTCGAGGACGTACCGGTCGCCGACGGCGGCGCGCCCCAGCGTGATTTTCTCCTGGGCGAGGATTCGCTCGAGTCCAAGGTTGGACATGGATGTAGCGACCACGCGATTGCCCTTGAGCTTGTTTTGCGATTTCAGGAAGCGCGCGGCGGCGAGAAGCACGCCGTCCCCGTTCACGACTTTTCCGCTTTCGCAGACGAAAAGCGCGCGGTCGGCATCGCCGTCGAAGGCCACTCCGAGCCGCGCTTTTTCCGCCACTACGCGCTTCTGCAGCCCCTCCAAATGAAGAGAACCACAGCCCGCGTTGATGTTGCGGCCGTCCGGTGAAACGCCGATCGCCACGACATCCGCTCCGAGCGAACGAAACAACTCTGGGCTCAGCCTGTAGGCTGCGCCGTTCGCGCAGTCGAGAACGATGCGAAAGCCGCGCAGCTTGGCCCCGGGAATCAACTTTTTCCGGAGGAATTCCAAGTATTCAGCATCGAGGGATTCATCAGCAGTGAGGTGGGGTGCGATTTTCGGGGCGGATTCGCCGCGGTGCCCGAAAATGTCAGCCTCTAGTTGTTCCTCGATATCGTCAGGGAATTTCATGCCCGCGTGCGAAAAAAGCTTCACGCCGTTGTCTTGAAACGGATTGTGCGAAGCGGAAATCACGACGCCGGCCTGAAAGTCGTTCTGGCGCACCAGGCAAGCGACGCCGGGGGTAGTAATGACTCCCGCGAAGGCCACCGTTGCGCCGGCTTGCGTGAGCCCTGCGGCGAGAAGAGAAGCGATGTGCGGGCCGGACTCGCGCGTGTCCATGCCGATCAGAGCATGCGCTGCGCCATGCTTGCGCTTCAAGTAGCCGCCGAGGGAGCGCCCCGTGGCATAGAGTGTGGCGTCATCGAGCGGCGGCGTGCCGGGGGTACCGCGAATGCCGTCGGTTCCGAAGAGCTCTTTGGCCATGCAAGAGAGACCGGTTCTTCAAGGGCCGCAGCAGCGAAAAGGGTAGCAGCAGCGGCTTTCATCCGTGAGGACAACTTCGAAAGTTTAACACAGGGAAAGCGACCGTTTGAATCCGCGGCGGCACGTGTCTCTTTCATGAAAGAGCGCGCGGTCTGGATTTGTAGACGGTACGAAGAATGCGGCAACGAAAGAATTAAGTACCCCACCCCAATAGGGTTTGCGGGAATGTGCTAACTTGTACGGCCGGAGCCGCTCGTGTCCGCCACCCAGACGCCACCATCGATCGTCCGATTTACCAGCTCCAGCTTCAGCATGCGGGTGATTGCCGCTGCGATCATCTTGCTGTTGTTCTATTACGCCGCTGGTGTGGTGATTACGCTGCTGTTTTCCATTCTTCTGGCGTACTTTCTCGATCCCGCTGTGGAGTTTCTGGAAAAATTCAGGCTCCCGCGAACCCTGGGCGCTATGGTGATGGTGCTGCTCGTCATCGCTGTTATGGCGGCGGTCGGTTACGGCCTTTGGACGCGAGTTGCGGATTTTGCCGACGACTGGCCTAAGTACAGGGCTCTTTTGCAGCACGTGGTGACAGCCGTGCAGAGCAGAATACAGGGAATCGACGGTAACGTTTCGCAAATGGCGCCAACTGCAGGAGCCCCCTCCGCCTCGCCTGCCCCTGTGGATCCGAGCGTCGTGCGCACGCTGATCGGCTCCCTGTCTGCGCTGCTCCTGGAAGTCACGTTCATGCCCTTCCTGGTCTTCTTCATGCTTGCGGAAAAGAGACAGGTCTGGCACGGCACGCTCCAGCTTTTTCCGGCTTCGAGACGCACCCAGGTCAAGGAGACGCTGGAAGATGTTCGCGATGTGCTGCGGGACTACCTTGCAGGCATGACGGTGGTGACCCTGCTGGTCATGGCGGCGAGCAGCCTGTTTTTCTGGTCGTTAGGGATGGAGTTTCCGATTTTGACGGGCATTGTCTCGGGCTTGCTCAACATGGTGCCTTACATGGGGGCAGTGCTGGCGTGGCTTCCGGCTTTCATGATTGCGCTGGCCAAATGGACCACCGTTGGCCAGTTTGCGCTGATCGCGACCGTACTCGTCACGATCCACGTGCTGGCGTTGAATCTGGTGGCGCCAAAATTGGTAGGGCGGCGGGTACGGCTGAACGCCGTTGCGATTACCATTTCGCTGCTTTTCTGGGGCTGGGTGTGGGGAGGAATGGGCCTGGTTCTGGCAATTCCTATCACGGCAACCCTGCGGGTGATTTGCGACCACACGGAATCGTGGAAGCCAATCGGGCGGTGGTTGAGCGACTGAAACCGTTGCGGCAGGTTTCTGCGTCTCAGTCTCAGTTCTCCGACAAAGGCCGGAATAATGAACCGAAGACTTTCAATGCTTGTTGCTGTGCTCGCTGCTATATTTTGTACCCCGCCTTTGGCACGTGCCTGGGGCTGCAAGGGGCATCAAACGGTGGCGCTCATCGCGGAGAAACAGCTGACTCCGGAAGCGCGGCAATTCGTGGAGAAGTTGCTCGGCGAGAATCCGATTGACCCGAAGCTGAAGCGCTGGTGCGGCAATGCGACTCCGGACGTCATGGTGGATGCTTCCACTTGGCCGGACGACGTGCGCAACGAGCGCCGCAATGGGCCGTGGCATTACATCGACATTCCGCGGGGAAAACACAAAGGCTCCCTGGAGGAATACTGCGGCGCGGATGGATGCGTGACGCGGGCCATCGAAGAACAACGCATCATCTTGAAAGACAAATCCGCGGATCCTGTGAAACGGGCCGAAGCGATTCGCTACTTAATCCATTTTGTCGGCGACATGCACCAGCCGCTGCATGCCATCAACAACGGCGACAACGGGGGAAACTGCGTTCCTGTGAAATACCTCCATCACGAACCACTGCCCAATCCGCAGCACCCGGAGCGCGAAGATTACTCGCCCAATCTTCATCAGATTTGGGACACGGAGATTGTCGAGCGCGACATGGAAGTCTCCAATCCCCATCGCTATGCGGATGAACTGGATGAGAAATTCCGCGCGCAAAGCGCTTCTTGGGTGGCGGCCGACATTCATGTGGAGAACTGGGCTTGGGAAGTGCACGAGCTCGCCGAAGCGGAGGTCTACGACGCGTTTTCGGCGAAAATCCCAGTGGAACCCGATGTTAAGCCGAAGGGCTGTTCGGACAACAATCACATCGGGAAACGCATGTTTGAAAAACACCTGGTTGCCGACGAAGGCTACCAGACTAGAGCCGCAAAGGCCGCGGAAACGGGCCTCGCTGAAGCTGGTGTGCGCTTGGCGATGATCCTCAACGACGCGGCAAAAACGCACCCTTAGCCGCGGGCGGCTGTGCGGAGCTGGTGGGAGACGTTTCTGGCTTTGGCGGCGCCGCTCCGAGCGACTGGATGAAGCTGACGAGCTGCCAGCGTTGCGGCGCGGGTAATTTCGACCACACTGGCATTCCCTTTCGAACCACGCCATTCGTCAAGACCCAGAAAATCGCTCCTGGTTCAGCGGTTTGAATTTCGGCGGCGCGCAAACTTGGTCCTTTTTTACGGCCTTCGGCCGTATCGCCGTGACATTCCGCGCAACGCTGCTCAAAGAGAATCTGGCCCGCGGCCACAGCGTCGGGATCTTTTTCCAGTGGATTGTGTTGGGCACGAGCTTTTTCCGGCGCCTTGCCGATTTCGGAATACACAGACTCCTTGGCCTTTTGTTTAGATGTGGAACTGCCCGTTTGTTGGGCTTCTATTGCTGAAGGAAAGCATGTGCAAATCAGAAGGGTTGCCAAGCAGAGGCCAACGGCACGAATCTTCATGGGCGGCCTCGGAAAAGCCGGCCGACCATCGAGCCAAAGCCGCTGATCTCGCGCGACACTCCCCAGCGGAGCAGAAACTGGTGGCTATTGTCATTTAGGCCGAAGCCGGGGGAGATCCGCAGCGTCCAGCCGGATGGCAAATTCCAACCGAGAACGGGCGCGAGATAATGCGACGTGTCGCGCAAACCGAAATGGTAACGGTCACCGAGTCCGCCATACATTTCGACGCCGGCGACGAAATTCTGCGGACAAAGCGTGCAGCGCTTCGCCGAAGCCTTCAGGGCCAGCGGGCGGCTGGCGCCTAGCGCATAGCCAAATTCCCAAGGTGAGTTGGACAGATCCTTCGCCGCCAGTGTGTTCTCCGTGAAATTCCATCCCTTGAAGGTGCTGGACAGAATGAGCTTCAACTCCATCTCGTTGATGAGGTCCCGGCGGGCTAGTGCATTGGGGGTTAGCAAGTCAGCCTCAACGTCGTGCCCTTCGCCTTCTTTCAAGATTTTGTCGGCCCCGCTTTTGTGTTCGTATTCGACGTACAGGATGGGATTAATGAAGTGTTCCCGCTTGAGCGGCCGGAAGCGATTCTCCCAGCGGATGCCAGTGAAGATGGTGCTGTCGCCAAAGGTAGTCTGGCCATGGAGATACAATTCGGCGGTCCACCAAGCCGTGACGCCGTATTCAAACTCCGTCCAAAAGGAGTGGAAGTCGTTGCCGCCACGCTGTGTGCCGAACGTTGAGAAATATTCAATCTCGAGGTTCCCCGGTTCTTCGAGATAGTGATCATAGGCGACGAAGTAGGGATTCTCCTGAGCTGCGGTGGTGCGCGGGAAGCAAATAGTGGCTAGCAAGAAGACAGAAACAAGGATCAAACCCTTGCGAATGAACACAAGCCGGAATCTCCTTTGCAAATTATTTGCAACTAGATATAAGACTAATCTAGTGCGCTTTTGTTTGCAAGGATTAGATTTGCGGCCATGCAGAACGTTTTTCAGAAGTACACCGATCGTGCCCTCCCCTCTGCCCCAGGTTACTTCTTGGTAGCTGCCTTCAGGCTTAGCGCTTCCCTGGCATTCCTGACTTGGTAAACTTCTCGCTGGTTAGGATGCGAAGACAGTCGCATCAACAAGCTCGCCTGCGGGCCCGATGCTCTCGCCAGCAGGAATTGCCGTTCCTCACGAACGCCTTCCCCGTTCAGAAAGACGCATGTAATTTGATGGCTCATCGACCGGCACATGAGCATCTACTGGCAGCTCTTCTCGAGTCCTCTGAGGACGCGGTGCTTACCGTCTCGCCCGATGGAACGATTGAAACGTGGAGCGCAGGCGCAGAACGCCTGTACGGATACACGGCCAGGGAGATAGTAGGGCAATCGGTTAGGCGTCTTCTGCCGCTCTATGAATTGCCGCAATGGGGGGGGTTGCACTCAACAAACGGTGGAAATGGCGGGGGCGGATCAAGATCTATCCAAATTGGAGAGCGGCTCCACAAGAACGGCTCGAGGATTCTTCTGGCTATACGGCGCAGCATTATTCGCGGTGACAATCGCGAAGCGGAAGGAATTCTCGAGATGGCTCAGGCGCTCGACCCCCACAAAGCGCTCTGGTTGCCCGAGGAGACCACCGTCCGCCTGCTGATGGATCAAGTGCCTGGCCTCCATTGGACGACCGACCGGAATCTTCGAATTTTGACGCATTGGGGCAGCGCCCTGCCCGCCGCCAAGATTCGCCCCGGTTCCCTTGCAGGGCGGGACATCCGCAAGTTCCTGGAAGCCGCCGATGCTCATGCCACGCCCATTGCCGAGCATTACGCGGCCCTGCGCGGCGCCGTTTCGCGTTGCGAATACACGTGGAAAGGCAACATGTTGGAGATCCGCACGGGGCCGCTGCTCTCGGCATCCGGCGAAATCAGCGGATGCCTGGGCGCCGCCGTGGATATCACTGACCGCAAGAAATCTGAGGAACAGGCGCTCTATCAGGCGCGCCACGACGGCTTGACGGGGCTCGCGAATTACCGCGAATTCATGGACCGCCTCGAGAGCGAAGTGCGCCGCGCCGACCGCAGCCGTCATTCTTTCACACTGCTTCTTCTCGATCTTGACGAGCTCAAACGCATCAACGACCTTCATGGCCACCTGGCGGGAAATCGCGCGCTTGGCCGGCTCGCGGCGGTCATGAATGAACATTGCCGCTCGACAGACGTGGCTGCGCGCTATGGCGGCGACGAATTTGCCGTGCTGCTCATCGATTCCGACCGCGGCATGGCGGAACATGTCGCACAGCGCATTGAACAGCGCCTGCGCTCCGATCAGGAGAAACCGCAGCTTAGTGTGAGTATCGGAGTCGGCATTTACCCGGATGACGGCAGAACTGCCGCCGAAATTATCGACGCCGCCGACCAGCGTCTGTACCGGCGTAAAAAAAGTTCCACGCAGCGCAGCGTCTCCGCTCCCTGAGAGCTTGGCCAAGTCAGGCGCTTCGAGTGAATTCTTCGCTCTAATTTGAAGATGGTTCTACTTGATGACCACGTCCGCTCGCGTCGTGAAGACCAAACGGGTTTCGGCAGGAAACTCGATATCTTTCTTGCCGGTTGCCGCGGCTCCCGCAGTTCCCGCCCCGGCGCCCGCCGCCGCTCCGATGGCCGCTCCCTTGCCGCCGCCTGCCAATGCGCCGATCGCCGCGCCTCCGGCTGCTCCCCCGCCGATAAATCCGGCATCGCGCTTGCCCTTGCCTTTCTCGGTTCTGCCGGCGGAGTTGGTCGCTACCGTGTACGTCTTACCTTTCACCGTCACCACGCGCAGCCGCAGGTAGAGTTTTGCAGGCGTCGAAAGCCGCCCCGAAGCCTGCACGCTGCTAACCGAGAGCTTAACCTCGGAACCTTTCGGAATGACCACCCTGCCTCCCACAATCACATCTTTGGCAACTGAGCCCGAGATAGTCTGCCCCATTTTCGCATCCTTCGAGTTGACCGCCTGATCCGTCAACACCGGAATGTGCATGCCTACAGGAATTGTCCCGCCGGCCCACGATAGGGCGGGCACAAGAAACACAACAATAAGAAAACTGGCCACTGCGCGAAAACGTGAATTCATCTCCGTCACCTCCGTCTGGAATTGGGGCTGTAAGAGAAGTCTAGCAAAAGAGATGACCGCTGAATGAATGCACTATGCGCGCGGCGCTAAAGATGAAACATGAACTCATCAGATTCCGGTGCCTTGGGTTCCGCGTACAAATTGTCAATCAGGCGCGTTTTTCCGATGAACACGGCGAGGAGCACGTAACAGGCGCGGCTGACCCGGACGACTGGCTCAAAGGTCTCCGCGTCAACGACCTCCGCGTAGTCAACGGCTGCAAGTGGCTCGGAATCCAGTTTGCGGCGCAAACTCGTTTGTAGATGCAGCGCGTCCCGGCTTCCGGCCTCAAGTTCCTTTTTCGCGGCTTCGAGCGCGCGGTACAAAATTGTGGCGGCTTTGCGCTGCTCCGGATTTAAGTAAACGTTTCGCGAAGAAAGGGCCAGCCTATCCGGCTCGCGCACGATGGGGCAAATCACAATTTCCGAGTCGAGATTCAGGTCGCGCGCCATTTGCGTAATAAGGCGCGCCTGCTGCGCGTCTTTTCTCCCGAAATACGCTCGATGCGGCTGCACGATTTGCAACAGTTTCATCACTACGGTCGTGACGCCGCGAAAATGCCCGGGCCGCGACCGACCTTCCAGTCTTTCGCTGAGCCCCTCGACGTGGACGTAGGTCGAAAAATCCTTCGGATAGATTTCCGCAGCCTCGGGCGCAAACAGCGTATCCACGCCGGCTTGCCTCAGCTTTTCACTGTCACTCTCGAACGTCCGCGGATATTTCGCAAAATCTTCATCCGGGCCGAACTGTTTTGGGTTCACGAAAATTGAAGCGATGAGCGGCGAGCATTCCCGTTTTGCTCTGGCGATCAGCGAGGCGTGGCCCTCGTGCAGCGCTCCCATCGTCGGGACCAAGCCGATAATGCGGCTCTCCGCGCGCGCCTGTCGCGCCATCTCCTTCATCCACGCGATCGTTCGGATGGTTTCCACGAAGAGGAACGAAAAAACTACGAGCCCGCGGCCACGGAGCGCTCCCTATAAAAGTGCATCAGGTCGGTCAGAATCGGCTCCGCGCCAAGCTGCCGCAAAAGCGTGGTCACCTGCCCGCGATGGTACGTTCCGTGATTCACCAGGTGCTGCATCGATTGCCACAGCGGATTCTTGTACACACCGAATTTCAATGTCTTGTATTCCATCACGCGGTCCAGGTCCGCTTGCGTCAGTCCGCGCACAAAATTCAACAGCCTGGGCTCGAATTCGCTCCAGCGCTCTTGCAAGGTGGCGACATTCTGGAATTGCGTTGTGTCCGGCAGAGACGACGGCGAACGGCCCTGAAAGCGTTCCAGCCATAGCCACTCCGCTCCATAAATGTGCGCCAGAGTGTCGCGAACGGAGCCGAAGCTCGAGCCCAACGGCTTTACGAATTGTTCCGCCGGGAGTTTGGAAGCGGCCTGCAACTGCCGATGGTTGGCCCAGGCATTGTAGTCGTAGAGTGTACGCATCTCTTCCGGTGTCATGACCTGCTCCTTAAGCAAAACGGAAGTGTCGCGTCATTCAGCTGGCGATCGGCATTGTTTTGCGAAGCAAGGAAGCCGTTTGCTCGCCTTCTACCAATCGCCGTCAGTATTGACGGGCGCCTCTTTTTCTTCCCTCGCCATCTGCTGCACGTGGTAAGACTCGGCATCAGAAGGAAATCTGCCGCTGCGCAGGTCTTCGCAATAGGCATGCACCGCGCTCGAAATGACCCTTCCGACGTTGGCGTATTGCCGTGCAAACTTGGGCGTCTGGTTGAAAGTCAGCCCTAAGATGTCGTGTAGCACTAGAATCTGACCGTCGCAGTCTGGCCCCGCGCCGATGCCGATGGTAGGAATGCGCAAGTCGCGCGTAATGCGCGCAGCCAGTTCTCGCGGCACCGCTTCCAGCACCACGGCAAAGGCGCCCGAAGCTTCCACGGCACGCGCATCGCGAATCAATTGTTCCGCTGCGTCCGGGGTTTTTCCCTGCACGCGATAACCGCCCAATGCATTCACCGACTGCGGCGTCAAACCGACGTGCCCCATTACCGGGATCTCCGCATCGGTCAGGCGGGCGATCAGCTCCAAGCGCCGCTCGCCACCTTCCACTTTGACCGCTTCCGCACCGGCTTCTTTCACGAAGCGCACGGCGTTGCGCAGCGACTCCGCCGTGTCCGAGTGGTAGCTGCCAAAAGGCATGTCAGCCACGAGCAGGGCGCGCCGCGTGCCGCGTCGCACGGCTCGCGTGTGATGCAGCATGTCTTCGAGCGTCACGGGCAGCGTACTTTCGTGGCCTAACACCACCATGCCCAGGGAGTCGCCGACAAGAATCACGTCTATGCCGGCTTCATCGAGCAAGCGCGCGGTCGGATAGTCGTACGCCGTAAGGCAGGTGATCTTTTCCGGCTTGGAGTAGGAGCCCGCAGCCAGGCGCTTGCGCTCGAGGAGGTTGGGAACAGTGATTTTGGCGTTCCCGGGATTAGGAACAACGCTCATATTGGCCTCCGGTGCCGCTCCCTGCCTCTCTGGAAGGTGGCCGCTCGAGCGGCCAACGGGATGCAGCCCTGTACCTTGTGATTTTGCAAGAATAACAAAGTTCGATGCGAAGCTCCAGAAACTTCGATGCCGCGGAGCAGTGTTTGGGCATACCTGGGCGCGAAGTTTTCAACGGAGCGCTGGCCTCAAACAACTGCTCTTGACAACGCCGTGTACTTTGCCATATAAAGTACTCTATGGAGGCTATCATGGAACACCCCGCAAGCCCGTCGAAACTCTTTGCCGTGGCCCTCTCGGAATGGCTACTCGTTTTGCCCGCTACCCTGTTGCTCGGAGCCGCAGTGCTGCGCCAGTTGCAGCCTCGACAGTTTGAGCCCGCCCGAACAAGTTGGATGATTTTCGAGTGGACAACCACGAACATCTCGCATGCCGGCGCCGCCCTGCTGTTCCTCGGCTTGCCGGGCGTCGCCGTTGTCGCAGGCTGTGCTGCGCTCTTGCTGCTTTGGCGCGGAAGCGAAACTTTGCGCCAGGACGTGAGGGCGGCAGTGGCAAGTCTTCGGCGGCATCTCGCTGTCGCAATTCTGGGAACAGGCACGCTGCTTGCCGGCGCCATTCTTGCCGCGGTCCTTGTTCACATGCTCACAGACTGAAAGCCGCCG
>Ga0066709_100004796_pt1 | contig 10922 bp, 8 predicted proteins | sample GraSoiAngelo_158_FD_79665 | JGI IMG/M metagenome (GOLD analysis project Ga0066709, IMG submission 79665) | Grasslands soil microbial communities from the Angelo Coastal Reserve, California, USA - 14_1009_16_30cm | ecosystem: Environmental > Terrestrial > Soil > Grasslands | place: USA... | reverse complement strand
GGCGCCACCGGCCTCTTTCCAGGGTTGCCTTGCGGCATTCCCTTCGCGTAACGTCTCCATCCGGTGAAACACAATCCATCAACGGAGCAGCCGCTGCGCGTTGGCCTGATTTCACTCGGCTGCGCGAAGAATCTGGTTGATGCCGAGATCATGCTCGGATCGCTGCTCGAGGACGGCCTCGAGATCACCAATGACCCCGCGAGCGCCGACGCGCTCATTGTCAACACCTGCTCCTTCATTGACGCCGCGCAGAAGGAGAGTCTCGATGCCATCCTCGAATCGGCCCAGGCGCGCGAAGCGCAAAACCGCCGTCAGGCGCTGATTGTGGCCGGTTGCCTGTCTCAGCGGTTTCGCGACGAGTTGCCTGAATTGCTGCCCGAGGTGGACGCGTTCATGGGCATCGACCAGGTCGCGCGGGCCTCAGCCATTGTTCGACAAGCTCTGGAGCACCGGGCCCAGACGCTGCGCAACGCGGAAGGCGGAACGCGAAATTCGATTTCCAAAGTGGCGGCCGGCCCCGCGCAGATGGACCGCAAACACCCCCCCGCCCCGCACGCAGGGGAGGGACCGATTCACAGCGCGAACCGCTCCGGACGGACCCGGAGGAACATTGGCCGCCCTCCGCCCGCGCCCCACGCCCCACGCCCCGCGGCACGGGCGTCTCCCGCCGCGCCGGTCGTGGTCGAAGTCCACCCGCGCCCGAATTACATCCCGGACTACGCCACGCCGCGGTTTCGGCTCACGCCGCGCCACTTTGCCTACTTGAAAATCGCCGAGGGCTGCAATCACCCGTGCAGTTTCTGCACCATTCCGCGAATGCGCGGCCACCACCGCAGCCGACTGCCAGCCGACGTCGTCGCCGAGGCGCGCCGGCTCATCGCCGACGGTGTCAAGGAATTGAATCTGATCTCGCAGGACTCGACCTATTACGGACTCGACCTGCGCCCGTATCGCGCCGGCTCGATCGCGGCGCCGGAGAAATTCAGCGCCGCCGCCCGGGCGCTGCCGGCCGACGCGCCCACCCTGGCGGCGCTATTGCGCGAGCTCGACGGGCTGCCGGGGGATTTCTGGATTCGGCTCCTCTACACGCATCCGGCCCACTGGACCGACGAATTGATTGAGACCATCGCAAAGTGTCCCAGGGTGGTGCGCTATGTGGACATGCCGCTGCAGCACATTCATGAAAACATGCTCGAACGGATGCGCCGCGAAACCTCGCGGCAGTTTATCATCGACCTGATCCGGCGGATTCGCGCGGGCGTTCCCGGCATCGCGCTCCGGACCACGTTCATCGTCGGCTTTCCCGGCGAGACCGAGGCTTGTTTCCAGACCTTGCTCGAGTTCATTCGCCAGACGCGCTTCGAGCGGCTCGGCGTGTTCACCTACTCTCGCCAGGAAGGCACGCGCGCGGCGAAAATGGAAAACCAGATTCCCGACCGCCTCAAAAGGCGGCGGCGCGACCTGGCGATGGCCGCGCAACTCGAGGTGGCGCGGCAGGTTTCCCGATCCTTCGTGGGCCGCACCGTCAAGGTGCTGGTCGAAAGGGAGGCCGGCGCCAAGGAGCTGTCCAACGTGTTCTCCTGGGAACACGGCCTCCTTCGCGAAGCCGCAACCCGCAACCCGCAACGCGCGACCCGCAACTTCCTCGTCGCCCGCAGCGAGGCCGACGCGCCGGACATCGACGGGCGGGTGTACGTCCGCGGACAACTGCCGCCGGGCGAATTTGCCCGGGTGAAGATCATCGGGCACACCGACTACGATTTAATTGCGGAACCGGCCTGAATCCCGGCCCGATTGATTTGCAACCTGCAGGCGCCATTCGAAATCAGCGAATGAATTTCCCCAACCGCCTGACCCTGGCGCGGCTGGTCCTCACGGTGTTTTTCCTGGCGGCTATGTTCTGGCGGGCGCATTTTAGCGATACCGTCGCTCTGCTGCTTTTTTCAATGGCGAGCTTGACCGATTATTATGACGGTAAAATCGCGCGCCGGGACAAGCTCATCACCAACTTCGGCATCCTCATGGACCCGCTGGCGGACAAGATTCTGACCTGCTCGGCGTTCATTGCCTTCGTAGGTCGCGGGACCGTGCCCGCCTGGATGGCGATCATCATCGTCGGCCGCGAACTGGCCATCACGGGATTGCGATTGCTGGCCGCAAACAAGAACGTGGTGCTGGCCGCCGAAGGCTACGGAAAACACAAGACCATCTCCCAGATCGTGGCCATCCTCGCGCTCCTTTTGGCCGATAGTTACCTCGAGTGGGGCAAATGGGCGGCGCCCGTTTTCCAGTCCTGGCTGCCAGGCCTGGCCCAGGTCACCCTCTGGGTGACGGTGATCCTCACCTTCACCTCGGGGTTGCTCTACCTCTGGCGCAATCGCGAATTGTATCTGGACGACCTGTGATCTAGCGTGGCCCTCATGGAAACCGGCGGGTTTGCGACTGGAATGCTTGGCATCCTCGGTTTGAGCGGAGGGGAGCTGGTGCTGGTGCTCATCCTGATCTTGATTTTATTCGGCGCAAACCGGATCCCTCCTTTTGCGCGCGGACGGGGCGAAGGCTTTAACGGGTTCCGCCGGAGCTCGCGCGGGCTAAGTCAGGAGATCGGTGAATCCCTGGGTGCCGGCTTGGGCAAGCCGGTTGCGGACGCGCTGACCCATTCAAACCAAACCTGGGAATTTCAGGACCCGCCCGCGCTACGACTCCGGTCAATCAAGAAGCAGATGAAAAACAACTTCATTCTTTGGATTGCCCAGGGCTTCGGCGTGGGCCGGATTCCGTTCGCTGCAGGAACTTTTGGTTCGCTTGTCGGGCTCCTCTGGTTCGTGGTCCTGTTGCTGCCAGGAAACGTCTGCTGGTGCGTCGTAGGAGCGGGCGCCGGAATTTTTTTGTCCGTCTGGCTTTGCGGCTCCTCGGAACGGATTTTGAACCAGACCGACCCCGGCTCGGTGGTGTTGGACGAAATCATCGCCGTGCCGCTCTGCTTTCTCGTCTGGATCGGTGAATTTCTCGCCCGGCACGGCGCCATTCCGGGGCCGTCGTATTTTTTCCACCGGGACACCTGGCCGCTGACGCTCGCCGTCTTCGCCGCGTTTCGCTTTTTCGACATCGTCAAACCGTGGCCGGTGCGCCAGAGCCAGAGATTGCCAGGCGGCTGGGGCGTCACCATGGACGATGTGCTGGCCGCCCTGTACGTGAACGTCGTGAGCGCGATTGCGCTGCTGGTTCCCTCGGGCCGCTGAGCCGGAAAGTTCGCAGCGGGGCAAACCCGCAGCCGAAAACGTCCGACGCCCAACGCCCAACGTCCAATGTCCATTCATCGGCTTCAGGACGCGAGATGACACGCCGCATGGTGGCCGGGGCTGATTTCGCGCAGTGGCGGAACTTCGGCCTGGCAGCGTGGCTCGGCGACGGGACAACGAGGGTGAAAGGGACAACCGCCCGGCGGATGAATGGGCGAGGGCAACTCGCCGGAGAGGAGAATGCGCCGGCGCCGGGAATCCGGATCGATGACCGGCACGGCGGAAATGAGAGCCTGTGTGTATGGATGTTTGGGGAAATGGCAAATCGCTTCGGCGTCGCCCGACTCGACGATCCGGCCAAGATACATGACGAGGACCCGCCGGCTGATGTGTTCGACGATGGCGATGTCGTGCGCGATGAACAGGCAGGCCATATTGTGACGTCGCTGGAGGTCCTCGAGAAGATTGATGATTTGCGCCTGAACCGAGACGTCGAGGGCGCTGACCGGTTCGTCGCACACCATGAGCCTGGGCTCGAGGGCGAGCGCGCGGGCGATGCCGATCCGTTGCCGCTGCCCGCCGCTCAACTCGTGCGGATATCGCTGCGCATGAGACGAGTCCATCCCCACTTCGGCCAGCAAAGCCTCGATTCGCCTGCGGCGTGCCGCCGGCTCGGGCGCGAGACGGTGGATGTCGAGCGCTTCGCCGATAATTCGGGCGACGGTCATGCGCGGGTCCAGAGAACCGTAAGGATCCTGGAAAATCATCTGAAAATTCCTCCGGCGCGCCCGAAGAGTCGATCCGGTCAGCCCCGCAATGTCTTCCCCGTCGAACAGGACCTTGCCCGAGGTGGGTTCGATCAACCGGACGACCGCCCGGCCCAGGGTGGTCTTGCCGCAGCCGCTTTCGCCGACGAGACCAACGGTTTCGCCTGGCGCAATGGCCAGGCTGACATCGTCCACGGCCCGCACGACGTCTTGGCTCCGGCTGAATACGCCGTGCGTCACGGGGAAATGGACTTTGAGATTGCGAACTTCGAGCAGATTCATGCGGGGACTTCGGATTCGGAACCGCAGATCCGGGGCTCGTAACCCCAGTAAGGGCAGCGCACCCAGCGCCCCGGTTCGACTTCGAACAGGTCCGGAACCTCGAGCGAGCAATCGGGCCTGACCCGCGCGCAGCGCGGGTGAAAGCGGCATCCGCTCGGGAAGGCGCCGAGTTGCGGGACGCTGCCTGGGATGGCCGGCAACCGTTTGCTCCGGGCGCCCAGGCCGGGCACGGACAGCATCAGCGCCTGGGTGTAGGGATGGAGCGGCTGCTTCAACAGCGCGCGGGCCGGTGCCGTCTCGACAATCTGCCCCGCATACATAACCGCGACCCGATCGGCGAGATCAGCCACGATTCCAAGGTTGTGAGTGATTAACACGATGGCCATGCCGAGCCGTTGCTTGAGTTCGCGGAGCAGGTCAATGATCTCCGCCTGGATCGTAACATCCAACGCGGTCGTGGGTTCGTCGGCAACCAGCAACCGCGGTTGTGATGCCAGCGCCATCGCGATCATGATCCGTTGCTGCATACCGCCGGACATTTCATGCGGATAATTTTTAATTCGCGTTTCCGGCGCGGGAATGCCAACGAGTTGGAGCAGATGAATCACCTCCGCGTCTGTCGCCGCGTCGGGCCGGTGAAGTTGAAGCGATTCCTTAATTTGATGGCCGACGCGGAAGACGGGATTCAACGACGCCCCCGGTTCTTGGAAAACGTAGCTGACCACCCGGCCGCGAATGCCGCGCAGCTCCGCGGAGGACATTTTCAGCACGTCGCGGCCCTGCAACAGAATCTCGCCGCCGGCATAACGGGCCGGCGGGCTGGGCACCAGACGCGCAATCGAAAGCGCGGTGACGGTCTTGCCTGAGCCGCTCTCGCCCACTACGCAGAGCGTTTCGCCCGCTTCAAGCGTCAGCGAAACGCCGTCCACGGCGCGCCGAGCGTCGAGGCCGCGTCCGAACTCGATTTTCAGGTTTTTGATTTCGAGCAAAGACATCATTCAATGACGAAGGGCAAATGACGAATGGCGAAAGAATACCGAAATCCGAAGATCAAATGAACGCCAGATGCTCTCTCTCGTCTGGCATCGCCTCAAGGGGCCTTAATCGGCTGCGACGGTTCGGGGACGCTACGCTCCCACAGCGCGCCCACCGGCAAAGCGATGGCGTTCTCAACGGACGATCCGATTATTTTCCCCGACGGCTGGGCTCCGCTTTCGGCAACGCGCCCGAGGTGTTGGTGGCAGCGACGGACACCGGTGGTGAGGTCTCTCGGAGGAAGTTATCGAGAATGGTCAGGTAGCCGTCGAGCGCCCAACCCCCGTCTTCGCCCAGGTCGCGCTTCAGTTCCTTCAACTGATCCGCGGCGGATTTCGCCTCCTTGCGAATGTCGTCCACGGTCAACTTTCCGCTCATCAGGCCGCCGACCAGTTCGTTGAATTTGGCGTTTGCTTCAGGCCCCGCGGCTCCCAGAAACTGGGCTTGCACCTGGTGAATGAAATTGGTGTTGGCGCCGAGCTGCCGAAGTGACGCAGACAGATCGGTCACCCCGTTGCTCAGGACGAAAGGCGCCGCACTCCCCTGTCCAACTGGCGCGGACACCAGGAAATTGGTTCGGGCGCTGGAACCAAGCGTGATGAGCGCCACTCTTCCACGCGGCACGTGCACCGTCCCAAGCACGTCACTGCGCAGTATCAGCGTGTTAGTGTCGAGCGACAACACGGTGCCGACGTAATGGTCGCCATTGCGCATTTCCACCTGGTCGGCGCGAACGCGGAGCGCGGCGATGACCACGCAGAAAGTGAACACTGCGGCCCGCGGGAGCCGGCGCTGTCGTTTCGGAAAAAGCCACGGAATCCCCGGTGACGGAATCTTGCTGGTCATGAGCCCACCTTACCGCTCCTCGCGAACGGGCGCAAAAACAAATCCCGCGCGATCCTGGAGTCTCCGGGGAAAGCGAATTCCGCCGATCAGTTCCTGCCATTGACCGACGCGACGATTTGGGGAGACCTGTCGGCTTGAAGCGGTTCCTTTGGCTGGTTCTGCTTCGTCACAGGCGCCGAAGGCAATTCGCCCTGCTCGACCAGGTTGGCGAACCGCGTTGCGCGTTCGGCCACGACCGGCGAAATGCGCGCCCGCTGGTAACCCACGCTTCGAAATTGCCCGGGGGCGTTCCAGAGAACGTAAATGTCAAACGCTCCCGGCTCCCGGCCGGTACTGCGCTGGAACTGGTCAGCCCTCATCCGTAGAACCTTGTCGGCAATGCGCCAGGCCTCGTTCTGATCCCAAAATGCCGAAGAATATGAATGCATCCGCCAGATGTCCTTCTTGATCTGAAAGCGACTGATCTCGCCGGCGCTGCCCACGGCATGGTCATTGTTGCCGCTCTCGATGATCCCAAGCGAATCCCGGATTGGGAGCGCGTCGCATCGAAACACCATAAGCACTCCGCAGCACAGGACTGCTACTCCAGTCAAACGGCGCGCAGCGTTCCGGAGCCTTGGCAGCCGGTGGTGCATCCAGACTAGCCGAGGCGTTTTGGTTGCGGCCTTGTCGGGCTGAGGATTCGAGTTTATTTCTGTCATCTTGAGGCTGCCTTTGGCAGGAAGCATTCCATGGCCGAATGACGACCCCGCCTTCGCACAACCAATTGACATTCAAGGATTAGATCGAGCGGGCGCGCACCGGATTAACTTTTGCCCGGCTCGCAGGTGCATTGCGTCGGCATTTCTCTGCAAGACCGAAGTGTTGGCGGCGCCGATTTGAGTCGCCGTGCCGGAGGTGGTACTCCCGCCGCCAGGGAAATGCGCCCAACTCGCCTTCAGACCGAACGCGGCGAGTGTGGGTGTCCCCGAAATGCAACGAATGTATGGCTAATTCGGGGACACCACACTAGATTGTGCCGCTTATGGAAACTCCGGACACGATAACGGTCGTCGTCACCCGCAATGAAGAAATTCGAGCGGACAAGGTTGATCTGCACCTCACGGTCAAGGGTTCCTCCCTTGTCACCGGCAACGCCGCCCTGAAGAAGGCCAAGGAAGTCAGCCAACTCGTGAACGCATTGCGTGAGATCGGACTCGAGGATGAAAATATCTCGTTGCAGGGCATCCATGCTGAGAGTTCGGGCGGCATCCTTGGCAAATTCGCTACGGCGAGCTATCAAGTTCGGATTCACTGCAACAACCTCGAGTCCCTGGCAGACATTCTCGGAGTCGTGACCGGGCAGAAAAACGTTCGGCTCGAGTTTCTTTCCTGGCGCTATCCCGACCACCGGCAGGCCAGGAACGAATGGGTCCGGGCATGCCTCGCGGAGGCAAAGGATACGGCGCGTGGCATGGCATCCGCACTCGGCGTCAAACTGATTGGCGTGCACACGCTCTCCGAAAACTGGACTGACTCTGAGAGGGGCGAGCGCGGTCACGTGCGCAACATTGACGCCGCCGCGGCCAGGATCATGCCCAGCATGGCCAAATCCATTGACCTCGGTTTCCCTCTCTCGCATTCCAAGCGGATTGACCTTCAAATCGAAACGCAGTTTCGCGTTTCTGGGTTTCAGACGACGCCGAACGAAGCGGTGTTATAGCTCACACCGGCGGTGCAGAGGACCGTCGGTCTTTTTGAAAGCGCGGATTCTGCGTGCACCGGTCTGAAATTCTCCCGACAAGTTGTCGCACTCCTCAAGCGGCCAGAACCGCAAGCATGAGAAGGCGTTCGCCAGAATTACAATAAATGCGAAAATTTCACTTCTCCCCGCCACGCAGAGTCCAGAGCATTTGGTCCTGAGTTCGCACACTCAACCACAAATCGAGGGGATGACGGTTCGGGCGCTGTCCAAACGCTGTACAATCCTGGTCAGAATTGAGACGGCACTTCCCTTGCTGAAAGCTCGACGCACGGACTGCGCGGTCTGAGTCGACCCGGATTTCGTGCAGATTCCTCTCCCTAAGGAGAGGTTGCGGATTTGTTGTGACGTATGGGCAACACGGGGCATGTAGCCACCAGGGAGGATTTCAATCCTTCGGAAAGAAATAGTTGATCCAGAAAAAGTAGGACCCCCCTGCAATCCAAACGGAACTCTCCTTCGATTGAAACTTTTGACAATATGCCTATAAATTCAACTGATTCGCCTCCCAAGTGTCGCGTCAAAGCTTTAATTTCTTTCGCCCTGCTTTCCTTTCTCGTCTTCGGGAGCCAACCGGGACGTGCGTCCCCGCCACCGGCTGGCGTAGCTCCGGTCATCTCGCCGACAGGAGGCCTCGGCATTGACGGCGACCTTTTCGCAAATATGCCCGCCGCGAATGTCGGCGACTGGATAACCAATTCGCTGACCGGCGGCGGAGTTTTGACCCAGTCCGGCGCGCCGTTAAACGCTTCAACCACTTTCCATTTCATCGACCAATATAATGGCAACGACCTGATCTTTGGAGGCGGACTCAAGTGGACTGACAATCCAACCAACTGGTCATGGACCGTGGGCAAGGCGAACGGGAAAACCGACATCAACAACGTCCTTCTGCACACCGCCACAGATACCGATGGCCACAGTTGGATTGCGATTGCCGCCGACCGGCTTAGCACGTCCGGCGATTCCTACATCGACTTCGAGTTCCTGCAAAACACTTTGGTCCGAACCAACAACGGAGGCTTCGTTTCCGCGGGTCCTCACGGAGGACGTACCACCAACGATCTGTTGCTGAGCCTGGCATTCACCAGCGGGGGCAGTGTCGCAGATTTCTTTGCCTGGCGGTGGCAGCCCAATGGCAGCGGAGGCTTTGCGTATGTGGACGTGACGGCGTCCTTGCCAGTCGGCCGCGTCTTCGTCGCGCTGAACACTACCAACAGCATTGTTCCTTACGGCGCCTTCGGGAGTACCAACTATGCGCCGAATGCCTTTGCCGAGGCCGCGCTCGATTTGACGGCGCTTCTCGGAAACTTCGATCCGTGTATGACCTTCGGAGTTAAGACTCTCATGGTCAAGACCAAGTCCTCTCAATCAAGCTCGGCCAGCATCGAAGACTTGATGGACCCAATTCAGCTCACCCTGCGGATCGGTCCAAGCGCTGACGCGGGACCTGATCAGGCACGCTGTACGGAAGGCGATTCGACCCGCTTCCCTCTCAATGGCACGGCCGCGCCCGGACTCCAGCCGATTGTTTCCACCACCTGGAGCGTTGTGTCGGGAACGGCGACAATCGATTCGACCACCTCTTTAACGACCAGTGCGCACGTCTCCTCGGCCACGGCGACCTTGCGATTGACGGTCGTTCAAGCCAATGGCTGCACTGAAACGGATGATGTCGTCCTGACCGTTGCGTCGATGCCGGCCTGTTCGATCACGGGGCCGTCTTCTGTTTGTCCGCATTCAAGCAGGCAGTTCAGCGCCCCGGCTGGCATGAACTCGTATTCCTGGTCCGTCACAGGCAATGCCTCCATCTCTGGCGCCACGAACCACCAAACTGTCAGCGTTACCTCGGGAAGCGCTTGTGGCGAGGCCTTCTCGTTGGTTCTAAATGTGACTTCCAACATTTGTTCGAGCGCGTGCACCAGAGATGTGATGGTCAACGACACGACCGCGCCCAGCCTTGTGTGTCCGGTGGACTTGGTGCTGGAATGCCCAGCCGACACTCGGACCAACGTTACCGGCGTCGCCGTCGCTCAAGACGATTGCGGCGTGGCGACCGTGAGCTTCAGTGACACGACGACTGACGGTTGCGGCGGAACAAAGCTCATTGCGCGCACCTGGACTGCCACCGATTTGTGCGGCAACAGCACCAATTGCGTGCAGACGATCACAGTGAGCGACACCACCAAGCCGACCATCACCTGCGTCGGCAACAAGACCGCCGAGTGCACCAGCACCTGGGCCTTCGATGTGCCTGGCGCCACCGACGCCTGCGGCGACGTGACCATCACGATCCTCAGCACAGTGACCAACACCCTTGGTCACTGCGGCAACACCTTCGACGCCACCCGCACCTGGCGGGCCACGGATGCCTGCGGCAACACGGCCGAGTGCAGTCAGAAAGTGACGCTGCTGGACACGACCAAGCCGATCATCACCTGCGTGCCCAACAAGACCGTCGAGTGCACCAGCGCCTGGGACTTCGATCCGCCCACCGCCACCGACACTTGCGGCAGTGCGACGATCACCATTCTCAACACGGTGACCAACACAGCCGGTCACTGCGGCAACACCTTCGATGCCACGCGGACATGGCGGGCCACGGATGCTTGCGGCAACACGGCCGACTGCAGCCAGAGAGTGACAGTGGAAGATCACACGCCCCCAACGATCACCTGCGTGCCCGACAAGACAGTCGAGTGCGCCAGCACCTGGTCCTTTGATCCGCCGACCGCCACGGACACCTGCGGCAACGTGACCATCGCCATCCTCAACACCGTGACCAACACCACCGGACATTGCGGAAATACTTTCGCTGCCACGCGCACCTGGCGGGCGACGGATGCCTGCGGCAACACCGCTGAGTGCAGCCAGACGGTGACCGTGGAAGATCACACGCCGCCGACCATCACCTGCGTGGCCGACAAGTCAGTCGAGTGCACCAGCACCTGGTCCTTTGATGCGCCGACCGCCACGGACACCTGCGGCAACGCAACCATCACCATCCTC
>Ga0066709_100004793_pt1 | contig 10924 bp, 8 predicted proteins | sample GraSoiAngelo_158_FD_79665 | JGI IMG/M metagenome (GOLD analysis project Ga0066709, IMG submission 79665) | Grasslands soil microbial communities from the Angelo Coastal Reserve, California, USA - 14_1009_16_30cm | ecosystem: Environmental > Terrestrial > Soil > Grasslands | place: USA... | reverse complement strand
TGGCCGCCCTCTTCCTGTCCGCACTGTGGGCAGACGCTCGCATGGTACGAGAACATTCCGATCGCGGCGTATCTGGCGCTCGGCGGGCACTGCCGCACGTGCCGCAATCGGATCGGTGCGCGATATCCGATCGTGGAAGCCGTCACTGCCGCGATGTTTGCGATCGCATGCTGGTATTACGGTCCAGGGCTCCTGTTGGTGTCGCGTCTCGTGCTGGGTTGCGCGCTCATCGTCCTCTTCGCTGTCGATCTCGAGCATCATCTGTTGCCGAACGCGATCACGCTTCCCGGCATTGTCGTCGGCTTCGCCTTCAGCTTGTTCATCGCGCCAGGATGGGTCGACTCGCTGCTCGGTATCGCGCTCGGCGGCGGCAGCCTGCTCGCGATGTTCTACGGGTGGCTCTGGCTGCGAGGCGAAGAAGCGCTCGGCATGGGCGATCCGAAGATGCTGGCGATGATCGGCGCGTTCGTCGGGTGGAGGATGACGCTGCTGACGCTGGTGTTCGCGTCGTTCATCGGTTCGTTGATTGGCGTGGCGTTGATCGTCACGGGGCGGGGCGATCGCAAATCGATGGTCCCGTTCGGCTGCTTCCTCGCGCTCGGCGCGGTGGTTGCCATCGCGGCCGGTCGCGAAATTCTCGACTGGTACCTCGGGACGTTCGCATGAGGCTGACGCCAGGCGCCTACGCGTTGCTCGGCTTGACAGCGCTTGTGGCGGCGCTCGTCACCATTCTCACGTTCGCGCTCATGAAGTTCATGGCGGCGGCGCGCGACGCGCGCCGGTCGCTCGGGTCGTCGAGCGGCGCCGAGACTGCGCTGTTGTCGGCCGCGCTCCAGGAAGCCGTCACCAAACTCAAAGCCCAGGAGCGGGCCACGGCCGCGCGCGCGGACGCGTCAGAACGGCTTGCGGGCGAGATCGTGTCGAGCCTCACCGCCGGCCTGCTCGTCATCGGGCTCGACGGCGAAATCCGGATTCTCAACCCTGCGGGTCGCCGGATGTTGGATCTCGCCGACGATGCACCGCCGGAGCAGATCCAGCGATCGCTGAAAGAGCTGACGCTGACCGAAGTCGTCGACGAATGTGTGACGACCGGCACTGCCGTCGTCCGGCGTTCCGTCACACTGCCGGAGCCGCGGCACGGCGTCTCGCATGTCGGCGTCACGGTTTCACCGCTGTTCGACGACCGCAGCGAACTGCACGGCGCGATTTGCCTCTTCACCGATCTGACCGCGGTCAAGGATCTCGAAGAGCAGCTTCGCCTGAAGGACAGCCTCGCGGCCGTCGGCGAGCTGACGGCCGGCATCGCGCACGAGTTCCGCAACGGTCTCGCGACCATTCACGGGTACAGCAAGCTGTTCGATTTGAAGGCCCTCCCCGACTCATACCGGGCGTACGTCGAAGGCATCCGGGCCGAAGCCGAATCGCTCGGACAGGTCGTCACGAACTTTCTCAACTTTGCGCGGCCGGCGCAGCTCGTGCTATCGAACGTGGATCTCCGGAGCATCTGCGAGCGCGCAGTGGAGGAGATTCGAACCGACGCGCGCGCGCTCGGCGGCGACATCGAGATTCGCGGAGAGTTTGCGCTCGTCGACGGAGACGAAGTGCTGCTGCGCCAGGCGCTCAGCAACCTCCTGCGGAACGCGGTCGAAGCGTGCGCGGGGTCGTCGACCGTCCCGCGGATCGTCGTGCAGTCGGAGGTCGATCGTCAGCAGCGGCTGATGAAAGTGGCCGTCAACGACAACGGACCGGGCATCGCGCCCGCCTTGCGCGAGCGCATCTTCCGTCCGTTCTTCACGTCCAAACGCAACGGAACCGGCCTCGGACTCGCGCTCGTACAGAAGATCGTGGTCTTTCACAACGGCCGCATCATCGCCGGCGTCTCACCGGAGGGCGGTGCGAGCCTCCAGGTCACGTTGCCGACGACCAATTAGGGCATTCCAGCTGTTACTCAACGTAACAGAACGCCTCACGTGCACATCGCGTCAGGGCACGTCGGCCGCTCCGGGTCATCCAGCAAACCACGCGTAGTCAGCATGTTGCCGGAGCTCCTAGGCCGATCATCCTTCAATGGCAGAGGCATTGCTCAGTTCGAGGTATCAAGTCATGCGAGCCCCGAACCAACGCTTCAGCGGCACACGCGGCTTCACGCTCATCGACATGGTCGCGACGATCGCGATCATCGGCACGCTCCTGGCGATTTCGGTGCCGCAGCTGATCGACGTGGTCGATGGCTACCGCCTCGGCATGGCGACCCGCGCCGTCGAGCGCGAGCTCCAGTTCGCGAAGCTCAAAGCGGTGTCGGCCGAATCGCCGATGCGCATGCGGTTCAATTGCCCGGTCGCGGGGCAGGTCCGCGTCGTGGAACTGATCGGCACGTCGGCCGTGCCGAACGCGAACGACGCGGACAACTATACCGATCGGTGCAAGGAAACGATTTACCCGTACAAGGCGACCGGATCCGACACGAGCCGGTTGACGAAACCGAACAACGACGGACCGGTGCGCTACCTCGATAGCAGCGTCACGATCACGACGTCGAAGACGATCGAGTTCTGGCCCGACGGAACGGCGCACATCGATACCAACGCCGGCAATCCGTGGCCGGCAGCCGGCAATCCTGGCGTGACGATCACGCTGACCCGAAAAGGGAAAACCAAAAACATCGTGGTGAATGGCCTTGGCAAGATTCAAATGGATCGCTAGACGCGCGCCGGCTCCGGGCGCCGAAGCTCGCGGAGCGAGCGAAGGCGGCTTCTCACTCGTCGAGACGATCATCGCCTCGAGCGTCATGATGGCCGGCGTCATCACGCTTGCGCAGCTGTTCGTCATGTCGACGCGCACGAACGTCGCGGCGAAATCGACGTCGATCGCGGCGGTGCTGGCGCAGCAGAAGATGGAGCAGCTTCGGTCGCTCGAGTGGGGCTTCGACGCGCTCGGCCTTCCCAACACCGACACGACGACGAATACGGCCGTCGTGCCGATGGCGGCAAATGGCGGAACGGGCCTCAGTCCTTCGCCGACCGGTGCCGGCAACCCGTTGAAAGCGAACGTCGCCGGCTGGGTCGATTACGTCGACAGGTACGGCAACTCGCTCGGCGGCGGTACCACGACGCCGCCCGCCGGCACGTCGTATATCCGGCGGTGGTCGGTCGAGCCGCTGCCGACCAATCCGAACAACACGATCGTGCTGCAGGTGCTCGTGACGCCGATGGGACTGCGTACGGCCGACGACAACACCGACAACGTCCGGCGCAAGGATCAGGAAGCGCGGATTATCAGCGTGAAGACGCGAAAGGCGAGCTGATGCGGCGCGAACACGGTTTCTCGATCCTGGAAATGATCGTCTCGATGGGCGTCATGCTCGCCGTCACCGGCGGCATCTTCGCCGTCATGAACCCGTCGCAGGGCACGTTCCAAACGCAGACGGAGGTATCCGATCTGCAGCAGCGCCTTCGCGTCGCGAGTGACACGCTTTACAAGGACCTCGTCATGGGAGGCGGTGGCGCGTACCAGGGATCCATGTCCGGTTCGCTGAATTATGCGTTCGCCGCGATCGTTCCGTTTCGCAGTGGCGCAGTCGGCCAGGATCCACCGGGTACGTTCAAGACCGACACGATCACCATCACGTACGTTCCGCCGACGGTCGCGCAGACGACGCTCTCGGACAATCCGGGCAACAGCCTGACGAATTCATCGGAGACCAAGGTCAATGCGGAAGCGGGTTGTCCCGCGGGCGATTTGCTGTGCGGCTTCAAAGAAGGCATGACGTTGCTGATCTACGACTCGACCGGCCATTCCGACACGTTCACGGTCACGCAGATCCAGGACATCAACGCCAACAACGTCAAGCTCCAGCATAACAGTGACCAGCTGGCCTACGAATTCCTGGCCGATTGTTCGAGCCAGCCGGCTCCAAATCCGTGTGGCTCGACGAAGATCGTCCAGGCGGCCAGCTACAGCTATTACCTGAAGACCGACGCGCTCAACAAGACCGGTCAGTTGATGTTCTACGACGGGGGAATCGGTGCCGACGTGCCCGTCGTCGACAACGTCGTCGGGCTCACGTTCAAGTACTACGGCGATCCGCAGCCACCGCAGTTGAATGGCAATCCGTTGTCGAACACCATCGGCCCATGGACGACCTATGGTCCGACGCCGCCGGCGCTCGGCACCCAAGTGAAAGACCACAACAACAACGCCGCTGACGGCTGGGCGGCTGGTGAGAACTGCGTCTTCAAGATGGACAACGGCCAGCAGGTGCCACGTCTGCCCGTCCTCGGCGCTGGCGGCACGACGACGACGCTGGTCGAGTTGACACAGGCGATGTTGACCGACGGCCCGTGGTGTCCCGGCGGGCCGAACGGAGCGATCGGGAACGCGTGGGATGCCGACCTTCTGCGCGTCCGCAAAGTGGCCGTGACGATCCGCGTCCAGTCCGCGAACGCCGCGCTGCGGGGGCCGGCGAACGCGTTGTTCACGAACGGCGGCACCTCGAAAGAGGGCAGCAAGTGGCTGCCCGATCAACAGGTGACGTTCAGCGTGTCGCCGCGCAACTTGAACCTGGGCAGGTAACGCAATGAGCCGTATAGCCGGGGTCGGTCAAGTGGGGATGAACATGCGACGCGAAGACGGAATCGCGATGATCGTCGCGCTGATGGCGATGCTGCTGATGTCGGCGCTTGGAGCGGCGCTCGTGATGACCACGACGTCGGAGACGATTATCGCCGGCAACTTCTCGCGCGGTCAGGAGGGGCTGTATGCGGCCGATGCGGCGTTCGAGCGCGCGATGGACGATTTGCTGACCGTACCCGACTGGAACAAGCTGCTCGACGGAACGACGCAGTCGGCGTTCATCGATGGAGGGCCGAGCGGCGATCGCGTGCTTCCTGATGGATCGCACCTCGACATCGGCGCCGCGCTCAACATGGCCAACTGCGGCAAGACCAGCGATTGCTCGCCCTCCGATCTGACGGGGAATGCCACCGGCACTCGTCCGTGGGGCGCGAACAACCCGGTCTGGCGCGCGTACGCGTACGGGCCGCTGGTCAACATCCTGCCGACGGGCACCATCAACTCGAACTGGTACGTGATGGTGATGGTCGCCGACGATCCGTCGGAGAACGACGGCGATCCGCTGCACGACGGCACCAACGGCGGCAATCTTGGCACCGGCGTCCTCGCCATGCGCGCCGAAGCGTTCGGACCGCGCGGCGCGCACAAGATCATCGAGATGACGGTCGCCAGAACGAATACGACGAACCTGGAGCGCGGCTACACCGGGCAGCGCGGCGAGGACGAGCAGAACCGCCGCGCCCGCAAGGCCGCCGTGCAGACACCCGGCAAGTCGCTCACGATGCAATCGATGACACTGAACTCAGGAGGAATCCAGTAGCGCCTCGCGCTACCCGACACATATGCGTTCACTGATTCTTCGAACCATGCTCGTTGCGGCGATGGGGGTCGCGTGCGCATCGAACGCCGCGGCGCAGGCCGATCCGCTGGAGTTCCTGAAGAAATACCCATCGACGACGGCCAGCGTCGGCTCGCCGAACGTCATCGTCGCGGTGGACCTGGCCAACCGCATGCAGCGCGACGCGCCGTCGGACGCGAACTGTCTGCCGAGCGCCGCCACACCGAATTCATGCACGACGGCCGTCGCGAACGCCACCAGCAATTATTACGATTCGTTCCTCTACACCCGCGGGACGAACGTGGCCGCGGAGACGACGCTCGGCGTCAACGCGATGAACACGACGACGAACTACCGGCGCAAGTACGTCAACATGGCGCTGTCGGGCAACGGCACCGACAAGTTCAGCGTCGACACGATTTCCGTGACGCACGACATCGACGCGAACAGCGCCTATGCGAAGTTCGAATCGCCGACGCGGCTGTCGGTCCTGAAGGCGGCGCTCTATCAGGCGATCGTGGAGAACACGCGCGTCGCCCGCTTCGGTCTCGTCAGAATGCGTCAGAAGCTACCGGTCCCCGCGACGATCGGCAACTCGGGCCCGGTCAACGATGCGGACACCCTGCAGCAAGGGGCAGGCATTACGACCGACAGCAACGACGGAAAGTGGAAGATCTCGCGCCCTCTCGTCAATGCGAACAATGGCGCGCAGGGACAGCCAGCGGCGAACAGTCTGGCGATTGTGCAGGCCGATTCGTCGACGGCGAACAGCGATCTCGAGAGCGTATTGAGCCGCGACCTGCGCCAGACCGATGGCAACTCCGCGAGCACGCATACGCTGCTTCCGGCGGGCAACGACGACGCGAATACGCTCGACGCTCCTGTGAACAACCTGCTGATCGACGCGCGAGACGAAGCGAAGCGGCTCATTGCCATCAACAACGACCCGACGTGCCGTAACACCATCGTCATTCTCATCGTCGGCGGCGGCGAAGGCAATACCTCGGGCGGCGGAATCACGAACGCGACGCTCGCTGCGACGGCAACGGGCTTCCTCAACGTGAACAACTCGGGCCGCCGCGTGCCGATTTACGTGATCGCGATCGCGCCGCCCGGCGCCGATCGATCGTCGCTGCAGGCCATCGCGACCAGCAGCGGCGGACGATATTTCGAGATTACGAAGCAGATGATCGACCTGGCCTTCCTGCTGCAGTCGACGGTGTATCCGAGTTCGGTGACGGGGACCTTGGTCGTGCCGGAAGTCGTCGCCGCGATGAACGCCGCCGTCATGCACAGCTACGCGGCGAGCACCGACTTCAATGCCGGCACGGCGAGCGAGTTCCCCATGACCGCGCCGATCACCGGCACGGTCGACCTCACGAACGGCCACGACATCAACGGACATGCGCTCCTGAATTCCGAGGTGCACAACACGAAGTCCGGCGCCTTGATTCCGCAGCGAAGCAACATGCTCGTCACGACCGCCGTCACGACGCCGACGACGAATGGACTCGGCGGAGTATTGCGCGCGTTCCGCACGTACGTCCCGAAGAGCGACAGCACGCAGCTATCGGGATGGCAGTTCGTTTCTCAGCTGTCCGCAAGCGATCCTGGCGGACCGCAGGAGAAGCGGCTGTGGGTCGCGTGCGTCCCGGGTCCCGGCTGTGCGACGCCGACCGGGACGGCCGTGGCCGATTCGAATCTCCGGAATCTCTACACGGTGACGCCCGACGGCACGATGGTCGCGTTCACGACCGCCAATGTGGCCACATTGGCGCCGCTGATGAACCTGAACCCGACTGACGCGACGAGCGTCATCACGGCGGTGCGCAATCTGCCGCTCGGCCCGATCATGACCTCGACGCCCGCGATCATGAATCCGCCGTCGCTCGATCCGCCGCCCGACGCCTCGTACCCGAAATTCGCCGAGGACAACAAGGGGCGCCGGAGCATCATCTGGGTCGGCACGAACTGGGGCATCTTCGAAGGCATCGACGCACGGCTCGGTGTCGAGGTGTGGGGCTTCATTCCGCTCAACCTGCTGCCGAAGCTCAGGACGATTCGCGACGGCCAGCCGATGGGCAATTTCGATTACTTCGTCGACAGCTCGCCAAAGGTCGCCGACGTGCGGTACAGCGACGGCACCTGGCATAGCCACCTTGTCGTCGGCGAAGGCGGCGGCGGCACGTTCTATCAGTCGTTCGACGTGACGCTCGCCGACATGACATCGTGCAGCGGCTGCGTGTCGACGAGCGACGACATCAGCGCGCTGCTGACGTATTTTTCGACGCCGCGCGTGACGCTGAACTGGGCGTTTCCCAGTTACAGCAATTTCGATCCGACGCTCAGCGCGGCGCAGCACTGCGATCCGGTTTCCGGCACCTGCGACTCGCTGGCGTACGGCGACCTCAAAGCGACGGCGTCCGCCGCCGAGAAGAGCGTCGGACAGACCTGGTCGGATCCGGCCGTCGGCGAGGTGTCGAGCAATTCAGGGCCGTACTCGGTTTTCGTCGGTTCCGGATTTCTGCCGCGTGCGACCGAGATCCAGGCGAACCGCAACAGCACGCGTGCCGGCACGACAATGTACATTCTCGACGCGCAGACCGGCGCCGTCTTCGACAGCAAGGATGTGGGGAGCGACGGCGTCAACGAAACGGCGAACAACTGCCGCGCGAGCGCCGGCGGCTGCACGAATCTGAAGAACGCGATCCAGGCCGATCCCGTTTCGACCGGTCCATCGAGCTCGCGGTTCATCACCATGGCGTACGCCGGCGATCTCGACGGCAACCTGTGGCGGTTCGACATCATTCTCGATTCGTCGAACGGCAACAAGCCGAAGATCAACACGACGACGAAGATTTACGCCTCCGGATCGAATCAACCGATCTTCAGCTCGATGGCGACGGTCAACGTCGGCGGGACGCAGCAGTACATCTTCTTCGGCACGGGTGCCGACACGCTGGGTCCGACCGACAAGAACACCGTCTACAAATTCCTCGGCGTTCTCGACATCGGCGCGGGCAGCTCGGCGCCGCTGAGCCAGAACCTGCAGAAGACGAACGGGAACAGCATCACGGTCGATGAACGCGTGTCGGCATTCCCGGCCGTCGCCGGCGACATCGTGTTCTTCACGTCGACGGTCTATAACCCGTCGAGTCTCTGCTCGGCCCCGACGGCGAATCTGTACGCCTTCACGTTCATCGGCGGCCCGGCGTACGACAACACCGGCGACAACGTGATCAAGACCAGCGGGAACGGCGCGGATACACCGCTGGTCAAATCGATCGCCGGCTCGCGCGCGACCGCGCCGTTCATCGTCGACCAGCATCTCGCGTTCGAGATCGGTGGAAAAGTACAGCTCTTTGGCGATCCGAACGCGTACAATAACGGCGTCGGCAACGCCGGCGTCCGTCTCCTTTCCTGGCGCGAAGTGCGCTGAGCGCTGCGTAGGATTCCTGAAAGCACGCAATGGCTGAATATGTTGTCTGTTCGTCCTGCGGCGCGCGCATCAAGGCGACGCGGCAGCGATGCCTTCGTTGTCTCGAGCCGCTTCACGGCGACGAAAGCCCGTCGTATCCGTCGCTGAGCCTGTCGCGTGTCCAGACGCTCGCGCTCGCGGGCGGGGTGTCGCTCGCCGTGCTCGCGCTCGTCGTCGTGCTCTGGTGGACGCGGCCGCAGGAGGCCGATCCGGTTGCGCGTCCGTATTCGACGCCATCGTCGGCGCAGCCGCGCCCGGCGCCCGACACGCCGTCAGCGGAACCGGCGCCGTCCGCCGGAGCGGCCGCAGCCGAAGTCGCCGCCGTTGCCGACGTGCGACGCACCGCTGGCACCGCGCTGACCGGCGGAAACCTCGAGTCGGCGCGCGCGTCGTACGAAGCCGCCCTGGAAAAAAAGGCTGACGACCCTGAAGCCTTGAACGGACTCGGGCTCGTGCTCGAACGCTCGGGAAAGCTCGACGAAGCGATCGCACGGTACGCGCAGGCCGCGCAGCTGGTCCCCGATAAGTGGACGTACCGGTTCAACCTTGCGCATGCCGAGGCACAGGCGCAGCGATGGGATCGTGCGACCGCCGATTATCGCGAGGCAGTGCGTCTGTTTCCCGACGATTACGCGACGCAATACAACCTGGCGCTCGCTCTTCATAACCAGGGAGACGACCGGGCGGCGATTCCGGAGTATGAGAAAGCGATTCAGCTCGCGCCGAGCGAGCCGAGCTTCCACTTGTCGCTGGCGATGAGCCTGGAACGCCTCGGCAAGACGTCGGATGCGGCGCGGGAGTATCAGCAGTACCTGCAGATGAACCCGTCTGCGCCGGAAGCGGAGAAGATCAGGGCTCACGTGCAGTCGCTGACCGCAACCGCCCGGATGTAGCCTTGACCGTCCTCAGGGGGTCACGTACGATCGAGTTGCGGCCGATAAATTCTGTGAAAGTCATGCCCCTCCGATTCCTCGTCGTCGTTGTCCTGATGTCGCTGGCCGCGGGCCGCGCGGCCGTCGTGTCGGCGCAGTCGCTCGCCGACCTTGCGAAAAAGGAAGAAGAACGGCGCAAAGAGATGAAGGGGCCGACCAAGGTCATCACGAACAAGGATCTCGCGCCCGTTCCCAACGGAACGACGCCGGCACCGGCCGACGGCGCAGCGGTGCCCGCCACTCCGGCATCGGGCGGTGCGGCGAAGGACGCGAAAGGCGCCAAAGACGCGAAAGATGCGAAAGATGCGAAAGACGAGAAGGACGCCAAGGCCAACGAGCCGGGAAAGGACAAGGCCTATTGGGCAGGCCGCCTCAAAGGGCTCCAGGAGACGCTCGACCGCGACCAGACGTACGCCGACGCGTTGCAGAGCCGCATCAATGCCCTCACTACCGACTTCGTGAACCGCGCCGATCCGGCGCAGCGCTCCGTTATCGAGCGCGACCGCCAGCGATCGCTCGCCGAGCTGGCCAAGCTCAAAGAACAGACCCAGAAGGACAAGAAGGCTCTCGCCGACCTCGACGAAGAAGCGCGCCGCGCGGGCGTTCCGCCCGGCTGGCTGCGGTGACCCTTCGGCACGCTCAGTGTCGTCCTGAGTAGAGTTGAGCGATGACTTCGCGTACCCGCCGTTCGATTGATCCTCCGATCCTGCTCGTCGAGGACAAAGACTCGCTGCGGGCGATGCTGCGTCATGCGCTCGAAGCGCAGGGACACACCGTCGTCGAGGCGCGCGATCAGCGTGAAGCGGAAGCGGCGCTGCAGGGCGGTCGTCCCGGAGTCGTGTTGTCGGATTTACGTCTGCCTGAAGGAGACGGATTCGGCGTGCTGCGTGCGGCCAAGGAGCTCGATCCCGAGATGCCGGTCATCGTGATGACGGCGTTCGGCAGCATCCAGGACGCCGTCGCGGCGATGAAGGAGGGGGCGCTCGATTTCCTCGCCAAGCCGGTCGATCCCGACTATCTGCTGTTGATGGTCGAGCGCGCGCTGTCACAGCGTCGCCTGACGACGGAAAACCTGATTCTCAAAGAGGAGCTCGCGCGGCGCCG
>Ga0066709_100004792_pt1 | contig 10924 bp, 4 predicted proteins | sample GraSoiAngelo_158_FD_79665 | JGI IMG/M metagenome (GOLD analysis project Ga0066709, IMG submission 79665) | Grasslands soil microbial communities from the Angelo Coastal Reserve, California, USA - 14_1009_16_30cm | ecosystem: Environmental > Terrestrial > Soil > Grasslands | place: USA... | reverse complement strand
GTCGAGCGGTTGCCCGACGTGAAGCTGACCGGGGAACGGCAACAGTTGGGCATTTCCCCGTTTTACTACGAAAGTGAAAGTTCCCTCGGCTATTTCCGCCACAAATTCGCCAACGACCTCACCAATCAATTCTCGGCCTACCGCGCCGACACGTTTCATCAGTTGCTTTTGCCACAGACCTTCTTCGGCTGGCTGAACGTGACGCCGCGGGTCGGCGGGCGATTCACCGACTACGGCGAGACGGACGGCCTGGACGTGACCAATCGGGAACAACAGCGCTGGGTGTTCAACACCGGCGCGGAGGTTTCCCTCAAGGCCTCGCGCACCTGGAACGGCGCGAACAGCAAACTCTTCGACCTGGACGGCCTGCGCCACATTATCGAGCCGTCCGTCAACTACGTTTTTGTCCCCACACCGAACAAGCCGCCGCCGGAGTTGCCGCAGTTCGACAGTCAATTGCCGACCTTGCGGCTGTTGCCGGTCGATTTCCCCGATTACAACTCGATCGATTCCGTGGACAGCCAGAACGTGTTGCGCCTGGGCCTGAGAAACAAATTGCAAACCAAACGGAAAGGCGGTGTGGACAACGTGTTCAACTGGTCCGTTTATACCGACTGGCGCATCAAACCCCGTCCGGACCAGGGGACATTCGCCGACGTTTACTCCGACCTCGACTTCAAGCCGCGTTCCTGGATCACGTTGAATTCCGAGACGCGCTACGGCATCGAGGCTGGGCAATGGCGCGAAGCCAACCACACCCTGACGTTGACTCCCAACAGCGCCTGGAGTTGGGCGCTCAGTCACCGCTATTTGCGCAGCGATCCGACGCTGGGGCCCGATTCGGGCAATAACACGATTTGGAGCAGCTTCTATTATCGCTTCAGCGAGAATTGGGCCGCGCGTTTGCAGCATCGCTTCGAGGCGCGAGACGGCCGCCTCGAGGAACAATACTACACGCTCTACCGCGACTTCCGGAGCTGGACCGCCGCGCTCACCTTTCGCGTCCGTGAAAGTCGCATCGGCCCGAAGGACTATGGCGTGGCGGTGACATTTTCGCTCAAAGCGATCCCCCGCTTCAAACTGGGGGACGACCGGAACAAACCGACCCTCCTGATGGGAGGTTGAACGATGGCAGCCGGCGTCAAGGGAGTCGTCAGTGGAAGCGTCGCAGTCGGAAAAAGGAGTCGCCGACGGAATTGGTGAAGGTGACGGTATTATCGTCGCCCACCACGGTTGGCACGTTCGTCACCGGCGTCCAGGTGGTGTTGGTGCCCTCAAGCCCATCGGTGGATTCGAGCAGAAAATCCGGCAATCCGTACGGCCAGAGAATCGTCGCGCCGCTCGACCCGGCCCCGACTCCTCGAGACGCGCGCAGCGCCGCGTTCCGGGGAAAAAACTTGGCCAGGAACGCATCGCCGGTGCCGCCACCGAACGCGGTTGCGATTCCATTGGTGGACGGGAAAACGGGAAAGTTGGACGACGCGGTCGTTCCCGTGACATAGGCATTGCCGGCGTTGTCCAGGGCGATGCCGTAACCCTGGTCGCTGCCGTTGCCGCCGAGGAATGTCGAGTACTCCAGCGCGGTGCCGCCGGCGTTGAGCTTGGCCACAAAGACATCGTCGGACCCTGCCAGCGCCGATTGAAACGCGTTGCTGGTCGGGAAGTCGGCCGAGGCGGTCGATCCGACAACATAAGCGCTGCCCTTGGTATCCACCGCGATACTCCAACCCTGGTCGTTCGATACGCCGCCCAGGTAGGTCATGTAAACCAGGTTCGTTCCCGTCGCGTCGAGCTTAAGGACGAACGCGTCCATGAAACCGCTGTTGGTCGAATAAGGCAGGCCTGCGCCCGGGAAATTGGTCGAGGTGGTGGAGCCGGTCAGGTACGCGCTACCCGCGCCATCGAGCGCAACTCGAAAGGCCTCGTCGTCGCCGGAGCCGCCCAGATAGCTCGAGAACAGCTTCGTCGCGCCGTCGGACCCGAGCTTGGTCACGAAAATGTCGTAGAGCCCGCCGGCAAAATTCGTTTGTAGCGCGTTCGTGACCGGGAAATCGACCGAACGCGTGAAGCGAACCACAATGGCGTTGCCCGAGGAATCCACCGCGATGCTCTGTCCCCGGTCATCACTGCTGCCGCCCAGGTAGGTCGAGTACACCAGGTTGCTGTCCCTGCCGGTCAGCTTGGCAACCCATGCGTCGCGCGCCCCTCCGAAGGCCGGTGAGAACGCATTGGTCGGAAAATCATGTGAAGCGGTCTCACCGGTGAGATAAATATTTCCGTTCCCGTCCACGGCGATTGCGCTGGCCACATCCGCGTTCGTGCCTCCCAGATAGCTTGCGTAGAGCAAACTGGCGCCGCTCGCATCCAGCTTGGCAACGAACGCATCGTACGGATAGTGGCCAAAGGAGGGCGCTCCATGAATTGCGCTCGAGACCGCGTTGGCGGTGACGGGAAAATTCGTGGAAGAGGTCAGGCCGGCCAGATAGACGTTGCCGGCCGGGTCCAGCGCAATTCCAAACGCGGCGTCTTCGTCGTTTCCGCCGAGATAGGTCGCGTACACGAGGTTTGTCCCGGAGGCGCTCACTTTGGCCACGAACACGTCGCAAAGCCCGCCATTATAGGCGGAGGCAGGCGCAGCGGGGCCGGCAAAATTTGTCGAGCTGGTTTCCCCGGCCAGATACGCATTGCCCTGGGCATCCACCGCGATGTCCCAGGCCCGCTCAAAGGCGGTTCCCCCAAGATAAGTCGAGTAAACCAATACCGGATCAATCACCAGCGGACGATTCCGGTCATAATCACCGATTTCAAAACCAACGGTTTGATGGCCCGCTTCGACCAACACGTAGCGTCCGGTGATCTCGCGGCGGACTCCATTTATCTCCTGGAAAACAACCGGCTTGTGTTGCCGGACCTGGCCGCCGGCGACGCGCAAAATCAAATCTCCCAGCGCATCCAGTTCAACTTGTTCGGCTCCCTCGAAACGCAGCGCGATTTGTTCGGGATTGGCACCGGGCGCGACAACGAAATCATATTCGAGCTGGCGCTGATTCCCGTAATAAACCAGATCCACACCCGGATAGACGTTCTGATAATGAACCCGGCTGAAAGTCGGCACGCTCATCCGCCAATGACGGGGATCATTGCCAATCAGATAGTTGACGGTTGTCGGCAGTTTCGCGGCTCCGACCACCTGGGCTTGGTGATCGGCCCCCACGAGCCGGATGTTCAGTGAAATCACCGAGGCTGGAGGACGCAGCGTGGACCCCGATGACGACCGCGGTCCCGATAGACGAGCCGTGCGCTCTGCGCGGTCCGCACCCCGCGTTCGGTTGACCGTCACCACGGCCTCCGCCGGCGACACAAACAACGCGTAGCCCGAGCCGCGGCAAACAAACCCGGCGTCCGCGCCGTCGGCCGGTTCGAACATGAGGGGCAAAGGGCCGAATGTTCCACTCGCCTCCTGCGTGAACAATAACGTGCTGCGGGTCGGTGAACCCGCGCTCCTCGAGTTGAAGCAGGGCCACGCTGACGGATTCGAGCCGACAGCAGAATCCGCCTGGGTGCTCATCAGCTCGATGGGCGCAGCCGCGTCCCTCGAAACGGCGAACACGGCCACCAAAAGCCAGCTTAAGACGGGTCCCTTTGGCGTGGTCGGCGTTCGCCCGCGGCTAAAGATGCCGTGGCGACGCCCGGCGATCTCGAACCGGCGCGGGCCAGTGCGATTTTGCATAACCATTTTCCGTCCTGAAGGGGCGCTATGTTTCAGTTCTTGAGCTTGAACTCGAGACCCGCTCCCTTCGCGGCCACTCGGATCTGCTGGCCGGGTTTGAATTCACCTTCGAGCAGCTTGATCGAGAGCGGGTCGAGCAGTTTTTCCTGGATGGCCCGTTTCAAGGGCCGGGCGCCGAACCGGGGATCGTAGCCGTCGCGCGCCAGCAGTTGGCGGGCGGACGGGTCCACCTCGAGGGTCAATTGCTGCTGCGCCAGGCGTTTGTCCAGTCGTTTAAGCTGGATTTCGACGATCTGCGCCAGTTGCTGCTCGTCGAGGCTGTGGAAGATAATAATATCATCGACGCGATTCAGGAACTCGGGCCGAAAATGCCGCCGCAATTCTCCTTTCACGCGGTCTTCCATTTCGAGCTGGTCGCTGGGCGAGATTTTTCCGTTTTGGAAATACTCCTGGATGACGGGCGAACCGATGTTACTGGTCATGATGACGAGCGTGTTTTTGAAATCAACGGTCCGGCCCTGGCCGTCGGTGAGGCGTCCGTCGTCGAGCACCTGCAACAACACGTTGAAGACGTCGTGGTGCGCCTTCTCGACCTCGTCAAACAAGACCACGCTGTAAGGCCGGCGCCGCACCGCTTCGCTGAGCTGGCCGCCTTCCTCGTAGCCGACGTAGCCCGGCGGCGCGCCCAGGAGCCGCGCCACGGTGTGTTTCTCCAGGTATTCACTCATGTCGATCCGCACCATGGCGTTCTCGTCATCGAACAGAAATTCCGCCAGGGCGCGCGCCAGTTCAGTTTTGCCGACCCCGGTGGGTCCCAGGAAAATGAACGAGCCGATGGGCCGATTGGGGTCCTGCAATCCGCTGCGTGCGCGGCGAACTGCATTGGCCACGGCCGCCAGGGCTTCTTTCTGCCCCACGACCCGCTGCGCCAGGCGTGCCTCCATCCGGACCAGCTTTTGGCGCTCGCCTTCGAGCATCCGGGTCACGGGGACACCGGTCCAGGAGGAAACCACTCGGGCGACGTCTTCCTCGGTGACCTCCTCATTGAGCAGGCGTTGAGCAGACGGTTTTTCGTGCAATTCCTTTTGTGCCGCCACGAGCTTCTTTTGCAAATCGGGTATGCGCCCGTATTGGATTTGCGCCGCCAGGTTCAGGTCGCCCGCGCGCTGCGCCTTTTCCATCTCGAGTTTGGCCGATTCCAACTGTTCGTTCAGAATGCTGACGGCATTGATGGCCGCCTTCTCGTTTTGCCATTGCGCCTTCCGCCGGGCGGACTGCTCCTTGAGGTCGGCCAGCGATCGTTCCAATTTTTTCAACCGTTCGCGCGAGGCCTCGTCTTTTTCCTTTTTCAAGGCCGTTTGCTCGATCTCCAACTGCATGATCTGGCGTTGGAGTTGGTCGATTTCCGTCGGCATGGAATCCAGCTCCATGCGCAGGCGCGAGGCGGCCTCGTCCACCAGGTCAACCGCTTTGTCCGGCAGAAAGCGGTCGCTGATGTAACGATGGGACAGAGTGGCGGCGGCCACGAGCGCCGCGTCCTGAATTCGTACGCCGTGATGGACCTCGTACCGTTCCTTCAGGCCGCGCAAAATCGCGATGGTCGCCTCGACACTCGGCTCGGCGACGTAAACGGGCTGGAAACGGCGCTCCAAGGCCGGGTCCTTTTCGATGTGTTTGCGATACTCATTCAGAGTCGTCGCGCCAATGCAGCGGAGTTCGCCTCGGGCCAATTGCGGTTTGAGCATGTTCGCCGCGTCAGGTGCGCCCTCGGCCGCGCCGGCGCCAACGAGCGTGTGGAGTTCGTCAATGAACAGAACGATCCGCCCTTCGCCGGCGGTGATCTCCTTCAGGAACGCTTTGAGCCGGTCCTCGAATTCGCCCCGATATTTCGCGCCGGCAATCATCGCCCCGAGGTCCAGCGCCACCAGCTTCTTGTTCTTGAGCGATTCCGGCACGTCGCCGCTGACGATGCGCCGGGCCAGCCCTTCGACGATCGCCGTCTTGCCCACGCCGGGCTCGCCGATCAGCACTGGGTTGTTTTTGGTGCGCCGGGAAAGCACCTGCATGACGCGGCGGATTTCCTCGTCGCGCCCGATCACCGGATCAATCTTGCCTGCGCGGGCCAGCGAGGTCAGGTCCCGTCCGTATTTTTCGAGTGCCTTGAACTTGTCCTCCGGGTTCGGGTCGGTGACGCGCTGGTTTCCCCGCAATGCAGCGAGCGCGGTGAGCACGTCGCCGTGTTTGAGGCCGGCCGTCTGGAGAATCTTCTTGAGGCTCGAAGCCGCTTCGGAGACGAGGCCGAGCAAAAGGTGCTCGGTGCTGATGTATTCGTCTTTGAGCTTCTCCGCCTGCGCCGCCGCGGAATCGAGGGATTTTCTCAATGATGGACTGAGAAAAACGTCGGCCGAGCCGGCGCCCTGGACTTTATGGCGCCGGGCCAGTTCCTGTTCCAAATCCTGTTTCAGCCTCGGCAGCGCGACGCCGAGCTTTTGCAGCAATTCAGGGATCAGGCTGTCCTGCTGGTCCACCAGGGCCAGCAGCAGGTGTTCGCCATTCATTTCCTGATGGGAATAACGATGGGCGAGTTGCTGCGCCTGCTGCAACGCCGCCTGCGCTTTGAGGGTCAGTTGGTCCAGTTGCATGACCAATCAACATCCGTCATCACTTCCTGCCTTGCTTCTTCTCGTACTTCTTATCGTCCAACTTTTCCTTGTCTTCGTCCGATCTCTGGAGAGCGGTGGGCGCGGCGGCGTTCAGTTGCGAAAGGATTTCCTCGGTCAGATCGTTCTCACCATTGGTGTAGAGCAGGACCGGAGTGGGGACGATGGAAGGAGATTGGGCCGAGGTGTCAATCACCATCGAGTATCCGCCGGCTTTGGCTTTTGCATCGATCAGCTCGCGAATGTCGCGCAGAATATTCTCGGTGCGGCGTCGGACCTGGAGGCTGAGGTTTTCCTCGGCGTTGCGTTGAAAGAGGTTGGCGGTTTGTTCGATTTCCTTGATTTCCATCAGCTTTTTCTCCGCCGCGCCTTTGCGCCTTTCGCGCTCGTCGGTGGACACCGCCTGATCATTGGCGCTTTCGACCAGTTTCTTGTAGTCGTCGTTGGCTTTTTGATAGTCTTCCAGCATGCCTTTCTTCTTTTTGGTAATGTCAGCCTTTTGATCGTCGAGGTCGGCGTTGGCCTGCTTGGTCTTCCAGTATTTTTCGAAGACCCGTTTTAAGTCGATGACGGCGACCTTCGTATCAGCCCGGGCGGCCGCAGTCAGGACTGCCGCGGCGACGAGCACGAGGAGGGTTTTGGCAAGAGTAATGGTGTTCGTTTTCATACTGGTGAGGGATTAGAAGGGCCGTTCGTAACCAACGCTGAACTGGAACCGGCCCGACCCGCTGGTGTCGGAACCGTGCGTGATGGGGAAGGCGTAATCCAACCGCAAGGGGCCGAGTTGCGGGATGTTGAGGCGGATGCCGACTCCCCAGTCGTCGTTGTAGGTCCCGGTGTTGAAGCCATGCGTGTCAAAACTGTATGCATTCTGATAAACCATACCGATGTCATAGAACGCCGCAAAGCGTAATCGTTCGATAATCGGAATGCTGTACTCGGCCGAGGCAAACCAATACGTCCCACCGCCAATGGGCTCTTTAAACTCGTCTTTCGGTCCGACATGGCGGAACTTGTAACCCCGCACGGTATTGGCGCCGCCCAGGAAAAACCGGTCGAAGAGGGGCACTCGGGTGGAATCGCCGTAGGCTTCCACCACCCCGGCGCTGGCGCCCAACTCCAGTACGTGTCCTTGAAAAAATCCCTTGAAGTACCACTTCGAATCCAGCTCAAGTTTGTAGAAATCCGTGTCGCCCCCCAGCGGTCCGCCAGCGACGCTGACGCCCAAGGAGGTGCGCTGGCCGCGGTTGGGCAACAAGCCGCCCCCGCGCGTATCATAGGTCAGCGACACCCCGACCTTGGAAACGAGCCGGTCGCCCTGCTCCTGCAGCAGGGTGGGCGAGACACTGGGCGGAACCACCAACTCGCTCCGGTCCCGGCCCGGGCCCTCGACCCGCACCACGTTGGTGCTGGTACCGGAACCGAAGTGAATTCCAACATTTTCGATGGTGTAACTGAGCCCCACGCGAAAGGCGTCCGTGAAAAGCGCGCGCGTCAGGCTCAGCCTGGCGCCGGTCTCCCGCTGGTCGTACAGATCGCTGTAATACTGGATGTCTCGATGGAACAATTCGACTTCGAGAGCGAGCTTGCGGTTCAGGAACCAGGGTTCGACGAAGGTCAACTCGTAGGTCTCCTGTCGCGTGCCGATCGTGGCCTGCAGGCGGAGTTTCTGGCCGCCGCCCGTGAAGTACGGCGGATTGAACAGGTCGAAATTGCCTTGGGTCATGCCGACGTAGCCGAAGAGCTGGTCGATGGAGCTGAAGCCGGCGCCGAAATAAAAATTGCCAGACGGTCCCTCCTCCACGTCCACGATCAGATTCTTCAGGCTGGGCACATCGGTTGGCTCGACGCTGGTCTGCACTTTGCCCGGGGTGAAGTATTGCAACCCCTCCAGGCGCTCCTTGCTCAGTTTGACGCGGACCATGTCGAACACCTCCCCCGGCGAAACGGCCAGTTCGCGCCGGATCACTTTATCTTTGGTCTTGGTGTTGCCGCGGATTTCGATTTTTTCGATCTTGGACGGCTCGCCCTCATCGATCTGGTAAACCAGGTCCATGGTGCCCCGCTCGGTGTTGGCATTCTTGATGGCGTCAACACGAATCCGTTCCCGATCGCCTTTGCCGATGTATCCATAGGCCCCGTAAAAATCCTGGATCGCTTCGATGTCCTTCTCCAGTCCTTTTGGCGTGAAAATCTGTCCTTCGAGCATCCGCGGCTTGACCGGTCGCCCCAGGACGACCGTTCCCTGCCGGATTTGTTCGGCGGTAAACCTGGCGTTGTTTTTGAATTCGACCGACCCGACTTTGTACCGCTGACCTTCATAAACGATCAACCGGAGGACCATGCGCGTCGGGCTGAGAGAATCGAACTTGACCTCCTTGATTTCGAAATCAATGTATCCCTCGTTCCAGTAGAAATCCTTCAGTTTCTCCTTGTCCTCCTGGAATTGATCCTCCTTGAGCTTGCCACTGCCGCTCAGCCAGGAAAACATCCAATGCCGCCGCGTCTTGAGCTGCTTACGGAGCTTGCGCTGGGAAAAGGCCTGGGCTCCCACGAACTGAACGTCAACGATCCGGACCTTGGGTGTTTCCTTGATTTCAAAGGTGACCGTGGCGCGCCCGAGCTGTTGGTTGATGCTCTGCTTCGCTTCGACTCGAGTCTGCTGATAGCCGGCCTTTTCGTAAAGTTTTTTGATTTCCTGCGCGTCGGAAAAAAGTTTGTAATCGTCCAGCGGCTCGCCGATCTTCGACTTCACCTTTTTCAGCAGCTTGGTGTTGCCGTATTTTCGGTTGCCTTCGAAGCGGATGTCGCTGAGGACCGGCTGGCCCTGCACCACGTAAACCAGCTTCACTCCTCCGTCCGTGCGCTCCACTGCGACCTGGATGTTGTAAAAGTAGCCGGTCGCCTTGAGCGTACGAATATCGTCCGTGGTCGCGTCCGGATTGTAAGGGTCTCCAGCTTTGATATGAATGTTGGCGCGGACGAGATCGTCGCTGACGGCGGGAGGGCCGACGTGCTTGATTTCAATTTTCTCGACGAGGAGCCCGGTCTGTGCAGCCGGCAACGGCAGCCCGCCCGCCGCCAGCACCCAAAGCAGCAGGCAGCAACGCCATCGCAACAATTTCATTCAGTTAACTGTCCATTGAGCTGGCTCAAGACCATCACCGGAAAACACAATTCCTTGGCCAACGCCTTGATGCCGTTGGGAATGTCAGCGATTTCCTGCTGCCGGTTTTCTGCTCGGCGCGAAGTAGAATGGAGCAGTTGCTGCTAGTCAAGCCAAAGAGCTTGAGGCAGGGCTGCGCCAACCTGCAAGGGTGCCAGCCCGGCGCAGCCGAAACCAGGTGAAGGAAAATGTTTGGGTTGGAGCCGCACCACGCGCCGGCAATGGCGGTCAGGGCACGGAGTCTTCGCTGATCTTCGCACTGTTTTCAAAGCGTGTGATGGAACGAATAAATGTCAGGTTGATATCACCCGTCGGGCCGTTGCGCTGTTTGGCGAGTAACAAGTTTACCGGCAGCACGTCGGGCGTCAGGCCGGTCTCCTCGTCTTCCACATCATCTTTCCGCTTCTTCGAGTCATAAGGGTCGGCTTTGTAAAGCAGACCGACCACATCAGCGTCTTGTTCGATCGCGCCCGACTCGCGGAGATCCGCCAGATTCGGCTTCCTCGCTTTGTCTCGCTCGAAATCCCGGTTCAATTGGCTGAGCACGATCACCGGCACGGAAAGCTCTTTGGCCAAGGCCTTCACCCCGTTCGAGATGTCCGCAATTTCCTGTTGCCGATTGTCAATCTTGCGTGAGTTCGAATGCATTTGCTGCAAGTAATCGATTACGAACAGCTTGATTCCGTGCTGCTGCCACATTCGCCGCGCTTTCGCTCGCAATTGCAGGATGGATAACCCGCAGGTGTCGTCGATGAAAAGCGGAGAACCGGTCAGCTTTCCCGCCGCACCCGTGAGTTTTGGGAAGTCCCTTTCGGCCAGGAACCCGCTTCGAATGTCCTTGAGGTTGACCCGCGCCCGGGAACATAACATGCGCAACACGAGTGACTCGGCCGTCATTTCCAGACTGAATACCCCCACCGGCAGTCGTTGCTCCACAGCCACATGTTCCGCGATGTTCATGGCCAGCGACGTTTTGCCCATGCTCGGCCGGGCCGCGATGACGATCATTTCCCCCGCGTGCAAGCCGCAGGTCATCTTGTCCAAGTCAATAAACCCCGTGGCTATCCCGGTCAGCGTTCCCTGCCGCTGATGATAAACTTCAATCGTGTTGATCGCCTTGTGCACGAGCTCTTTTATGGAACTGGTGCTCGATTCCACCCGTTCTTCGCTGATGCGCAAGACGTCGCGCTCGATTTCGTCCAGCAGCGCGTCCACTTCATCCTCCTGCTCGTACACGCGTGCCACCACGCCCGTGCAGGTGTGAATCATGCGTCGAAGCAGGTGCTTCTCCCGGACGATGTCGATGTAATAGGTGAGATTGGCCGCCGATGGGACAGCGTCTGGCAGCGACGACAAATAAGCGAGCCC
>Ga0066709_100004791_pt1 | contig 10924 bp, 11 predicted proteins | sample GraSoiAngelo_158_FD_79665 | JGI IMG/M metagenome (GOLD analysis project Ga0066709, IMG submission 79665) | Grasslands soil microbial communities from the Angelo Coastal Reserve, California, USA - 14_1009_16_30cm | ecosystem: Environmental > Terrestrial > Soil > Grasslands | place: USA... | reverse complement strand
CTGTTCCGCCAGGAGCATCGCTCGGTAGCTATGTCCGGCAGGGATAAGCGCTGAAGGCATCTAAGCGCGAAACCCGCCTGAAGATGAGACCTCCCAGGGCGTAAGCCCTCTGAAGGGCCCTCGTAGATTACGAGGTTGATAGGCCGGAGGTGTAAGCGCTGTGAGGCGTTCAGCTGACCGGTACTAATCGCCCGTGCGGCTTGACCACGGTTTTTCTCTGTCGTTCCTGAAATGTGCGAGTGCAGCGTCTGGCTACGCTCGAGAGTCTCCGTGCTCGGCGCGGCGGCAAATCGTCGCCGCGAGAGTTCGATTCCCGGTGGCATTGCCGGAGGGGCCACACCCGTTCCCATCCCGAACACGGAAGTTAAGCCCTCCTGGGCCGATGGTACTGCGCTGGTAACGGCGCGGGAGAGTAGGTCGCTGCCGGGGTAAATCATCGAAGGGGGCCACCATGGCCCCCTTCGTGCTTTTTGCGGGATCGGCCGCGCTCTTTCTCCGGGATCTTCCCGATTCTCCTTCCGCTCGCCGACGCTATCGTGCGGGTACGGCGGCGCATGCGCTTCGTTAAGCCCCTCGTCGCGTTGGTGGGGCTCGTGCTCGCCCCGGTCCTGCCGGCGGTCGCCCAAACCTACACTGTGATCGACCTCGGCACGCTCGGCGGCGACTCCAGCGAGGCTGCGGCGATCAACAGCCGCGGCGAGGTCGTCGGCTGGTCCAAGAATGGCGTCGGGCAGACGCGTGCCTTCATGTATCGCGCCGGCGCGATGGCCGATCTCGGGACCCTGGTGGGCGGGACGTACAGCTATGCCACCGCGATCAACGATCGGGGACAGGTGATCGGTTACGGAGGAATCAACGCCGACGGACCACAGTTCGCAGAGCGCATGAGCTCGTTCCTCTGGGAGAACGGGTCCATGCGACCGCTTAGCGGCTTCGACGAGCGCCACTTGACCACCGCCGCCTATGGCATCAACGGCGCCACCGGGGTCGCCGGCGCCGCGGCAACCGTGAGCGGCGTCGTGCAGGCGTATCGCTGGGAAGGCGACGTGGTGACCGATGTCGGCCTGAGCCCGTCCAACTCTTCGAGGAGCAGCTCCTACGGAATCAACGACAGAGGTCAGATCGTCGGTGAGCGGGACGGCCGCGCGTTCTTCTGGCAGAACGGGCAGACCCTGGACCTCGGGACGTTGCCCGGTGACAGCTCGAGCCGAGCGCGCGCCATCAACGTCTCCGACCAGATCATCGGCGAGTCGACGGCGGCAAACGGGACGTCGCGCGCCTTCATCTGGCAGGGCGGCGCCATGGTGGATCTCGGGACCCTGCCCGGAGACGCGGCGAGCAGGGCCAGTGGAATCAACGCTTCGGGTCACGTCGTCGGCCAGTCGATGGCGGCGGACGGCGCATCGCGCGCCGTCGTCTGGAGGAACGGCTCGATGAGCGACCTCAATACGCGCGTCCCAACCGGCGCCGGCTGGATGCTGACGACGGCGACGGCCATCAACGATGCGGGTCAGATCTCTGGCACCGGACTCCACGATCGCCGGACGCGGGCCTTTCTCCTGACACCCATCAAACGTGCCCCAACCGCGCCCACCTCCGTGATCCTCGGGCCCCCGACACGGTAGCCCCGCGGGTTCCAGCCCTTCGGGCTCGTCGTCGGTCGGTCAACCCGTGAACGCAGCCAGGAGGGCCAGCGCGAAGCCGACGACGGTGAGGACGATCGCCGCGGTCGCGAGCAGCCAGTCGAAGGTCGTCTCGGCGCGCCGTTCCGCCAGTGACAGGACGAGCCCCGTGGCGAAACCTCCGACGAAGCCCCCGGCGTGGGCCAGGTTGTTCACGCCCGCCAGGAAAAACCCCGAGATGAAGAGGACCAGCGCCCACTGCCCATACTGCTGCAGCACCAGTCGGCCGAAGGCGCCGCCGCGCTTCCGGCCGTACGCGATGATCGCGCCGAGGAGCCCGAAGATGGAGCCCGAGGCGCCGACGGTGAACAACACGTTCACCATGTTCGACACGACGAAGCCGGCGACGCCCGACACGGTGAAAATGACGACCAGGCGGGCCGGGCCGTAGATCTCCTCCACCGCTGGCCCGAGCTGTCGAATCCACAACACGTTGAAAAGGATGTGCAGCAGGCTTCCGTGCAGGTAGATCGCGGTCAGAACCGTCCACCAGTGGCCAGCCCTCCACGGGATGGCGCCCGCCGCACCGAAAGCCCACAGCGCGCGGTCGCTCGGCGAGAACACGTCGAAGATGCCGCGCGGACGGAGGGCCGCCGCGGGGTCGAACACGAGGGTCGCGACGTAGAGCACGACGCACGCGACCGTCACGGCGTTCGTGAAGTTCCATGAGCGGAAGACCGCTCGCAACGGGCCGGCGAACCCCCACATGCCCGGGTTGCGCCGGCCGCAGACGAGACAGACGGGCGCGTCTGCGTTCGTCAGCCTCCCGCAGGAAGGGCAGAGAATCGACCCGGACGTCTTACGGAACATCACCGCGCTCGTCGAAGGGGACGCGGCAGCCCTGGTCGAACCACACGCCGAGGTCGAGGAGGCGGCCGGCGAGGGAGCAGAAGGGCCGGTGTGGGTTTCTCAGCCAGGGCGCGGAAGTCACGCAGGTCGGGCAGGTCATCGTGCGCTGGTTTGGCTCGAGCTCGGCACTATCCGCAGTGGACATCGCGGTCGGCGGACTCGTCGTCCATCCCAGCTTGAATCGTACGAGCGCCCGCAAAGCGTGTCAACTCGGGCACTTGGCGGCCCCGCGGGGACGGTTTTCGTTGACACTTATCGACGGCGTCGCGTACAGTTGCGATGATCTCTCCACCCGAAGGAGCCCACCGCATGGATCAAGCGCACTCGGCGATCGTTCGCTCGACTCTCACGATCCACCTCGTGCTGCTCTTCGTCTTGACGCTGAGCGGTCTCGCGTTTGCTCCCGACGCCCTGGCCGCGTCGCCGGCGGGACCGGCCGGGAGCCAGCACACGGGCGGGAGCGAAGCGAACCTCAAGGTCCCCGACCTCGGGCAGGTCACGGTCGGCGGGATGAACGGCCGCACGCTGCTGATGACCGGTCTGGTCGTGTGCGCGCTCGGGCTCCTGTTCGGGATCGTGATCTTCGTGCAGCTGAGGGGGCTCCCCGTGCACCCGTCGATGCGCGAGATCTCGGAGTTGATCTACGAGACCTGCAAGACCTATCTGATCACGCAGGGGAAATTCCTGCTTCTCCTCGAGACGTTCATCGGCGTCATCATCGTGCTCTACTTCGGCGTCCTGCTGAAGTTCGACGCCACGAAAGTCCTGATCATCCTCGCCTTTAGCCTCGTCGGCATCGGGGGAAGCTACGGCGTCGCCTGGTTCGGCATGCGGATCAACACCTTCGCCAACTCGCGCACCGCCTTCGCCAGCCTCGCGGGCAGGCCGTTCCCGGTGTACGCGATCCCGCTCAAGGCCGGCATGAGCGTGGGCATGCTGCTCATCAGCGTCGAGCTGTTCCTCATGCTCTGCATCCTGCTCTTCATCCCGGGCGACTACGCCGGCCCGTGCTTCATCGGGTTCGCCATCGGCGAGTCGCTCGGCGCGGCCGCGCTCCGGATCGCCGGCGGCATCTTCACGAAGATCGCCGACATCGGCTCGGACCTCATGAAGATCGTATTCAACATCAAGGAGGACGACGCGCGCAACCCCGGCGTCATCGCCGATTGCACCGGCGACAACGCGGGCGACTCGGTGGGCCCGAGCGCGGACGGCTTCTAGACGTACGGTGTCACCGGCGTCGCCCTCATCTCGTTCATCCTACTCGCGGTGACGGAGCCCGCTGTGCAGGGGCAGCTCCTGGTGTGGATCTTCACGATGCGCGTCCTCATGATCGTGGCGAGCGGGGTGTCGTACCTTCTCAATGAAACGCTCGCGCGTGCGAAGTACGGCAGCGCGACGCGGATGAACTTCGAGGCCCCTCTCACCTCGCTCGTGTGGCTCACGTCGATCGTCTCAGTGCTCATGACGTACTTCGCGTCGTGGGTCCTGATCCCCGACCTCGGCGACGGCACCCTCTGGTGGAAGCTCTCGACGGTCATCACCTGCGGGACCCTGGCGGGCGCGCTCATTCCCGAGCTGGTAAAGATTTTCACCTCCACCGAGTCGGGTCACGTCCGCGAGGTCGTGACGTCGGCGCGGGAAGGCGGCGCCTCGCTCGGCATCCTGTCGGGGCTCGTGGCCGGGAACTTCAGCGCCTACTGGCTGGGCATGGTCATCGTCGTCCTCATGGGGATCGCGTACACGGTGAGCACGGTGGGCCTGGGCGCGATCATGGTCGCGCCGGCGGTCTTCGCCTTCGGCCTGGTCGCGTTCGGCTTCCTCGGGATGGGACCGGTGACGATTGCGGTGGATTCCTACGGCCCCGTCACCGACAACGCGCAGTCGGTCTTCGAGTTGTCCGTCATCGAGCAAGTTCCGAACGTGAAGCAAGCGCTCAAGCGCGACCACGGGATCGACGTGAACTTCGAGTCGGCCAAGCACCTGCTCGAGCAGAACGACAGTGCCGGCAACACCTTCAAGGCGACGGCCAAGCCCGTGCTGATCGGCACGGCGGTCGTCGGGGCCACCACGATGATTTTCTCGATCATCGTGGTGTTGACACACGGCCTGACGCAGAACCTCGACAAGCTCTCGCTCCTCCATCCACCGTTCCTCCTGGGACTCGTCACCGGTGGCGCGGTGATCTACTGGTTCACCGGCGCGTCGATGCAGGCCGTGACGACGGGCGCCTACCGGGCGGTGGAGTTCATCAAGGCCAACATCAGGCTCGAGGGCGCGACGAAGGCGTCGGTGGCCGACAGCAAGAAGGTCGTCGAGATCTGCACCCAGTATGCGCAGAAGGGCATGTTCAACATCTTCCTCACCGTGTTCTTCTCGACGCTCGCCTTCGCGTTCCTGGAGCCGTACTTCTTCATCGGCTACCTGATGTCGATCGCGCTCTTCGGGCTCTACCAGGCGGTGTTCATGGCCAACGCGGGCGGGGCCTGGGACAACGCCAAGAAAATCGTCGAGGTGGACCTCAAAGAAAAGGGCACGGCGCTTCACGCGGCCACCGTCATCGGCGACACGGTCGGCGATCCGTTCAAGGACACCTCGTCGGTGGCGATGAACCCGGTCATCAAGTTCACGACGCTGTTCGGCCTCCTGGCGGTGGAGCTCGCGGTCACGCTGACGGCCGAGAGCGGGCCTCTGCTGAGCCGAGGTCTGGCCGCCGTTTTCTTCGCGCTGTCCATCGTGTTCGTCTGGCGCTCGTTCTACGGCATGCGGATTCGGAGTGCCGCGCCCGCCGGAGGCGCCCCGGCGGGGCGAGTGAGCGCGGTCGCGCGAGCCAAGTAGCGCAGGTGGAGTTCCTCTCCGGCCTCCTCAGCGGAGCGTATTCGCTCGACGATCTGGTCCGCTGGGGCGGCTACGTCGCGCTGGTCGGCATCGTCTTCACCGAGACCGGCCTCCTCGTCGGCTTCTTCCTTCCCGGCGACTCGCTCCTGATCACGGCGGGGCTCGTCGCGGCGGCGGGCGGGCTCAACATCTGGTGGCTCAACGGGCTCCTCATCGTCGCCGCGGTCTCGGGCGACAGTGTCGGCTACGCGATCGGCGCCAGCATCGGCCCTCGGCTCTTCACGCGGCCGAAGTCGCTCCTGTTCAACCCCCGCCACATCGAGCGGACGCGTGCGTTCTACGCCCGTCACGGGGCGAAGACGATCGTCATCGCCCGCTTCGTCCCGATCATCAGGACGTTCGCGCCGGTCGTCGCCGGCGTCGGCCAGATGGAATATCGCCAGTTCCTTCTCTACAATGTGGCCGGCGGCGTGGGATGGGTGACCAGCATGACGTGGGCCGGCTACCTCCTCGGTCGGGCGATCCCGAACATCGCTGACTACGTCCACGTCGTCGTCGTCGTCGTGATCGTCTTGTCGGTCATTCCCATCGTCGTCGAGATCGTCCGGGAGCGTCGGCGGCGGTCAGCCTGATCTGCTCCGCCCTCGCGACCGCGGTCGCGTCGCTGCCCCGGCGGCCGGCGGCGTGGCTGGGCCGCCGGATGGGAGATCTCGCCTTCGTCACGCTCGCCGGCCGCCGCCGCGTAGCGCTCGCGAACATCGCGCGGGCGTACCCGAACGTCGCCGCGACGGATCGCCGGCGAGTCTGCCGGGCGTCGTTCCAGCACCTCGGGCTGATGTTCATCGAGTTGTGCACGGCGCTGACCGAGCCCCCGCAGCGGACGCTCGAGGGGATCACCCTCGACGGCCTGGATAATCTGAAGCATGCGATGGAGAGGTACGGCCGAGCTCTCGTGCTCACGGCCCATCTCGGGAATTGGGAGCTCCTCGCCTTCGCCCACCGGCTGGTCGGCGTCCCGACGGCCGTCGTCGTGCGACCGCTCGACTCACCGTGGCTCGACGCGGTGGCGGACCGGCTGCGGCGGCGGTCTGGCATCGAGCTCATCGACAAGCGCGGAGCGCTCAGGCCCGTGTTGAGCGCCCTCAAGCGAGGCCGGCTGGTCGCTCTGCTCCTGGATCAGAATGCCTCTCGGCGTGAGGGCGTGTTCGTCTCGTTCTTCGGGTGGCCGGCCTCGACGTCCAGGAGCCTGGCCGCGCTGGCCGTGCGAACGCGGACCCCGGTGCTTCCGATGTTCATCTATCGCGAAAGCGTCGGGCGGCACCGCTTCGTGATCCACCCGCCGCTGTCGACGAGCACTTCGAGCGACAGCGAGCGGGACGTCGCCGCGCTCACCCAGCGCTGCGCAGCGACGATCGAGGCGGCGATCGGCGTCGCCCCGGAACAGTGGTTGTGGGTTCACGATCGCTGGCGCACTCAACCGGCGTCGCCGACCGGGGCCGGACCGTGATCGGCCGGGTGCTGGCCCTTGGGCTCCTCGTCGCGGGCGTCGCGTCGGTCGAGGCCGTCGATGCCCTCACCGAGCCTTATCGAGCCGCGGCTGCCGCGGGAGCGGTGGGGAGCGTGACAGGGCGCGTCTACGAGGAGCGTCGCCGGCCGGACGTCGCCGACCGGCCGCTCGCCGGAACCGCAGTGACACTCCTTCCCCGGTCGTCCGAAGTGCTTCGGAAACTCGAGGACATCAAGCGGACGGCTCGCACCTCGGCAAACGACTTCCGCGCGGCGGCGCCAGCGATCCTGACGCTCCGGCGGGCGTACGAGAAAGAATTGTGGGAGTCCGGGGCGGCCGACTTGGTCATGGCCACCGTGGTCGACTCCGAGGGACGTTTCTCGGTGGGCGGCCTACCTGCAGGAGATTGGTTGCTCCTCGCGACCTACTCGGTCAAGATCGACAAGCACTCGGCCGGGCACGCCTCGAAGCAGCGAGGGGTCTACGTGCCCGGGACGCATTTGACGGGCTATCAGCGGGTCACGGTATGGCTGCGCGAGGTCACGATCACCGGCGGGGGCTCGCAAAACGTGGAATTGACGGAGCGGAGCGCCTGGTTCGCGGGGGTCGTCGAAGAGCGCGCACCGGACGCCGGCCGCTAGGCCGGCGTCCGGCCGAAGCCGACCTACTCCTTCACTTCTTCTCGGCTGGCGGTGCGGTGGACTTGGCCGCATTGGCCCCCGGCTTGACCTGAATCGCGACGGCGGTCGCCTTGCCCTCGTGGTCCATGTAGCGGACCTGGACCTGATCACCAGGCTTCAGATCGGCGGCGGTGATCGCCTTTCCGGACTTCCTGATGGCGGTCTTCGAATCGACGGCGAACGTCCACTCGGTGTCCTTGGCCTTTTCCTTGCCGGCCACCACGACACTGTCGGGCGACGCCGACTTCACGGTGCCCTGGGCGTTCTTGGCCTTCATCTTCATCTCGGCGGGCTTTGGCTTCGCGTCCGCGGGCTTTTGTGTCGGCGCCGGGGTCGTGGCCGGCGCGGGGGCGGGCGCGGGAGCGGGGGTCGGCGTCTGCGCAACGGCAATTCCGACGGCTCCGATTCCGAATACCAGTGCAATCAGTAGCGCCACAGATCTCTTCACGTTGGTCACTCCTCCGCTACAGGTTAGGGTTGGAAGCTTCCTACTGCCCTTAGGACGACTTCTGCGAGGCATTTATTCTGCCGCTAAGTGTGTAGGAAATTTGGCCGATATTCAAGTTTTCAAGCTCGTGCACGCGCTCCACCATCCCCCGTTGACCGACGGGCAACACACATGATACAAATTAGTTACGTTTCCTCCAACTATGGCGATTCGAGCCAGTTTCCTGGCGTTGACGGCTGTTTTGTCCTGTATTTTGCCTCCGGGCGCCCCCTGGCCCGCTAGCGCCGAACCGCAATCGTCTCCGTCCGACTTTTTTGAGCTCTCTGCCGTTCCGCCGACTGTCAAAGACCCGGCGCGACCGGCTCCGTCGGCTGAACCGAAGCGCGATGACTCCAGCTCTCAGGACGACGCGTCGGTCTGGGTACCTGCGGATTTCGACCCGTGGGCATACGCGTTCGCCGAGTCCTCCCGTCTCCAGGGAGTTCGGATCGTGGAAGCCTCGTATCCCGTGGCGATGAACCATCACGTGAAATTCTTCGTTGACCGCTTCACCTCCAGTCGCCGTGATCTCGTCGGGCTCTGGCTGCGGCGATCCGGGCGGTATCTGGAGATGATTCGCGGCGCATTCAGAGCCAAGGGGCTTCCCGAGGATCTCGCTTTCACGGCCATGATCGAGAGCGGGTTCGATCCGCTGGCGGTGTCGCGGGTGGGTGCGAAGGGGCTCTGGCAGTTCATGGCGCCGACTGCGCGTCTCTACGGCCTGCGCGTCGACCGCTGGGTGGACGAACGCCTCGATCCCGAGAAGTCCACCGTGGCAGCGGCCGCGTATCTGCGTGATCTGCACGTACGGTACGGCTCGTGGGAGCTCGCCCAGGCGGCCTACAACGCCGGCGCAGTGAAGGTAGACAAGGCGATGCGCGCCACCGGCTCTGGGGATTTCTGGGACCTGACGCGAAGCCGATTTCTGCGGCGGGAAACCAAGGACTTCGTTCCGGCCATTCAGGCCGCGACCCTGATCGGACGCGACCCCGGCCAGTACGGCTTCGAGCTGACCGAGGCGACGACGACCGAGGTCGAACGAGTGACGGTCCCGCCTTCCACGGATCTCCGGAAACTGTCTGTGCGAGCCGAGATTCCCCTGCAGACACTGCGAACGCTCAATCCCGTCCTGGTCCGAGGCGTCACTCCTCCCGGCACGACCTGGGAAGTGCGCGTCCCCGAGGGCACGCGGGAGAGCATCCTGGCGGCGCTCGCGCCCCGGAAGAAGACTGTCTCCGCCAATGGCGCGGGCCGTCGCGCGGCCGACGACGCCGACGTGCACGTTGTGCGCCCGCGGGACACCGTGGGCTCGATCGCCAAGCGGTATGGGGTGTCGATCAGCGACGTCGTCCGCTGGAACAATCTCGACAACCGAGACGCGATTCGCCCGGGCGAGCGGCTGCGAGTCACGACTCTGAGCCCATCCGTCGAACTCGACGGACAGGGCGGGTTCCGGTGAGGGTCGAAGTCCACCTCTTCGCCACCCTCGCCGCTTTTCTCCCTCCTCACGGTCGCGACGGCGTCGCCGAGCTCGACCTTCCCGACGGATGCACGATTGCCGACGTCACGCACCGTCTCGGGATCCCGCCCGAGCTCGCTCGTGTCGTCCTCGTGAACGGTCGCGATGTCGGATCGGAGACGCCGCTCGCGGCGCACGACGTCGTCACGATCTTTCCCCCCCTCGCGGGTGGGAGTGTGCGCGGGGCGGCGGCCCAAGCCCCGTGAATCGCTACGCGTCCCGCGGAACCGTCGCCAGCGCCGCCACCCGGCTCGCCGGCTCCGTGTTGCGTTCGGCGATGGCCCGCTCGATCACCGAATCGATTTCCGCGCCCACGAGCAGCGCGACGCCGCTCCAGTAAAGCCAGAGCATCAGCAAGATCACGCCGCCGATCGAGCCGTAGGTCGCGTTGTAGTGGCCGAAGTGTCCGACGTAGAAGCGGAGGCCGAGGGACATCACGAGCCACGACGCCACTGCGAAGGTCGAGCCCGGCGTGATCCAGGACCAAGTGCGGTCCGCTGCCGGGGCCAAGTGGTAGACGAGCGTCAGGCCGGTCAGCCCCAGAAGGATCACCACGGGCCACTGGAGCAGCTTCCAGGCCAGCGTGAACGCCTGAGGGAGCCCGACCCACTCTGCGACCGCCTCGCCGATGCGGCCGCCGAAAACGAGCAGCAGCATGGCCGCGAGCGTGAAGAGCGAGAGGCCGAGCGTCAGCGCGCCCGCGATGAGCCGCTTCCGCCACCAGGACCGGTTGTCCACGATGCCGTAGGCCGCGTTCAGCGCCTTCATGATCCAGAGCATGCCGCTGGAACCCACGACGAGCGCCGTGAGCCCGCCGACCGACAGCAGGCCCCCGCTCGCGCCGCTGACGACCTCCGCCAGCGTCTTGCGGAGTAGCGAGGCCGCGTCGCCCGGCAACACGCGGTCGGCGTACCCGATGAGCTGGGGCATCAGGTCGGGAATCGGCAGGAGCCCCAGCAGCGTGGTCAGAAACAGGAGGGTCGGAACCAGCGCAAACGCGAAATAGTACGAGAATCCGGCGGCCCGGTCGAGAATCTCGTCCTGGTAGAACTGCTGGCAGACTCGCTGGCCGAACTCTCGCACGGAGAGCGCGCCGAGCGCCCACGGAGACGCCGCCGTGCGGCCTGGTCGCGGCCCCATTCGCTTCAGCGGAGTCACCTCGCACCCTATCGTAGCAGGGCGGCGGCCCGTCCGATATCCGGTGGTAAACTCTTGCCGTTTCGACGGAGCATCATTGTAGCGTCGGAAGCGTCTAGGAACCCGGTGGGCCTCCCGGACTTCAAATCCGGTGGACCGTTCTAGACAAACGGTCGATGGGTTCGACTCCCATACGCTTCCGCCAAAGGAGCGACATGGCCAAGG
>Ga0066709_100004790_pt1 | contig 10925 bp, 7 predicted proteins | sample GraSoiAngelo_158_FD_79665 | JGI IMG/M metagenome (GOLD analysis project Ga0066709, IMG submission 79665) | Grasslands soil microbial communities from the Angelo Coastal Reserve, California, USA - 14_1009_16_30cm | ecosystem: Environmental > Terrestrial > Soil > Grasslands | place: USA... | reverse complement strand
CGCTGCACAAGGCCACCACCGCTTTGGCTCAGCAACATCAGGTCATCGCCGTGGAGACGCTGAACGCCTCAGGGATGCGCACAGCGGGCGGCGCCCGCAAGCGCGGGCTGAACCGGGCCCTCGCCGACGCCGCGCTCGCGGAGGTGCGGCGGATGCTCGTCTACAAGACCACCTGGTACGGGTCCACCCTGGTCGAAGCCGACCGGTGGTACCCCTCCAGTAAGACGTGCTCGGGATGCGACAGCCGAAAGCCAAGGCTCACGCTCGCCGAGCGCACCTACGAGTGTGAACACTGCGGCATAGTTCTGGACAGGGACCTGAACGCCGCGATCAACCTCGCCCGGCTCGGCGAGACCCAGACACTGGGTGAATCGAGTCCCGCCGGGAGTGGCCCGGTGGCAGGACGTGGAGCCACGCGTGAGACCGAACCCGCGACAGCAGGCGACGCGGCAGGCGAGGAAGCGTCCACCCCGCACCAGCGCCCGCTGGGTCAGACGGGGACCGCCTCACCGCAAGGCGAGGCTGCCTAATGGAAGCAGACTCACGTTTGCTCACCAGAAAGGCAACGGTTGCCGCTCAGCGGCTGGTCGTTGCCGCCTCGACGACGGTGAACGACTGCGGGGGGAGGGTGAGCGTGACGGTGTGGGCATCGGGGGTCTCCGACCCCTCGGACAGGTGCACGCCTTCGATGCCGGGCAGGGGGCGGGCACCTGGGTCGGAGCTCGCGGTGACGGTACGGATCCCGGCCGCGCCGTCGAACGCGTGATCTCTGAGTACGATCTGCGCGGTATCCGGCTCGTCCGGGCTCCGGTTCACGAGCGTCAGCGCGAGCCTGCGCCGGTCCGCGCTGACCGTTGCCGCGGCGTCCACCAGGCTGAACGGCCCGAGGTCGGTGACCCGGTGCGGCCAGCGGCTGTGATGGCCGTTGCCGAGCGGGCTGACGGTGGGCCCGTCGGTCCAGACGTCCACGGCGCAGTCCAGTGCCGCCTGTGCGTGCAGCAGCACCGGGTAGTAGATGGGCTGGGTGACGGCGGCGTCGGGGGTGGTGACGATCGGGGCGATGGCGTTGACCAGTTGGGCCAGGTTCGCCATCCGCACCCAGGCGCAGTTCCTGATGAAGATGTTCAGATAGGTGGCCACGGCAAGCGCGTCGGGGAAGGTGTAGCGCTCCTCGAGCATTCCGTCGTCGGTGCGGAACCAGACGTTCCACTCGTCGTAGGCGATCCGCGGCGGCCGGGTGATCTTCTTCGCGTAGGCCGCGCGCTCGATCAGGGCCCGGGCGCACCGGATGGCACGCTCGGCCTGGTGCGGCTGGAGCACGTTGGTCCAGTAGTCGTCAGAGCCGGTGTAGATGTGTACCGAGTGCAGGTCGACCAGGGGCGCCAGGCCGTCGATCACCACCCGGTCCCAGTCGTTCCAGCCGTTCATGCCGCAGCTCACCAGCACGGCGTCCGGGTCGAGCATCTTGATGGCCCGGGCCCACCGGGTCGCCGTGCGCACGTACTCCTCCGCCGACAGCGCACCGACCTGCCAGTCGCCGTACATCTCGTTGCCGAGGCCCCAGTAGCGGACGCCGTACGGGGCGGGGTGCCCGTTTTCCCTGCGGCGCTGCGCCCACTGCGTCTGGCCGGTGCCGTTGCAGTACTCGATCCAGGCCAGCGCCTCTTCCAGCGACCCGGTGCCCATGTTCAGGCAGATGTAGGGCTCGGTGCCGAGTTCGGCGCAGTAGCCGAGGAACTCGTCCGTGCCGAACCTGTTGCTCTCCTCGGCTCCCCAGGCGAGTTCCGGGCGCCGGGGCCTGGTGTCCTTGGGCCCGATGCCGTCGGCCCAGTGGTAGTTGCTGACGAAGTTGCCGCCCGGCCAGCGCAGCACGCCGGGGCGCAGGTCGCGCAGTAGTGCGAGCACGTCCTTGCGGAACCCGCTCGCGTCGGCGGCCGGCGATCCCTCGTCGTAGATCCCGCCGTAGATGCACCGGCCGAGATGCTCGACGAAACCGCCGAAGACGTTGCGGTCCAGGTGGCCGGTAACACGGCCCGGGTCGACCGCGATGCGGGTCATCGGTCCTCCCTAGCTGAGCGGGTCAGGGCGGGGGCGGCCCGGCCTCCGCAGGAGTCGCGGACCACAAGGCTGACCGGCAGCCGCAGCGGCTCCTCCGGCGGGGGATCACCGCGGATGCTGCGCAGCAGCAGGTCCACGGCCTGTTCCCCGGTCTCCGCCAACGGCACGTGCACGGTGCTGAGCGGCGGCACCAGGTACTCGGCCAGCGGCACGTCGTCGCACCCCACGACCGCGATGTCCGCGGGCACCCGCCGCCCGGCCGCAGCCAGCGCGGAAAGCACGCCGACCGCCATGGTGTCGTTGTGCACGAAAATGGCGGTGATCTGGGGCTGGCGATGCAGCAGCAGCCGGGTCGCGTCGGCGGCGCGGCCGGGCGTCCAGTCGGCCTCCACCACCAGGTCTTCTTCCGGTTCGATGGCCGCCTGCCGCAGCGCGTCCTCGTACCCGTGCAGGCGCGAGCGGACCACCCGGCGGCGGAACGGGCCGGTGATCGTCCCGATGGTCCGGTGGCCGAGCGACAGCAGGTGCTCGGTGGCCAGCCGGCCGGTCTCCCTGTGGTTGGAGCCGACGACGGGGACACCGCCGCCGGGCACGCTGTGCAGGCTGACCGCGGGCACGTAGGCGCGGAGCAGTTCGGCGACCTCGGCGTCGTCCTCGACCTGCGGCGCGGCCGCGATCACCCCGTCCACCCGGCGCTCGATCAGGGTCCGTACCACATCCGCGCCGTCCTCGCCGCCCGGCGACAAGTGTCCGACAACCATGGCGTGGCCAGCCCGGCGGGCGGCCTGCTCCGCGGCCACCGAGATCTCGGAGATGGCCAGGTCGGAAGTGTCGGGGGCGACCAGGCCCAGGGTGCTGGTGAATCGCTGGACCAGGTTGCGGGCGATGGTGTTCGGCTGGTAGCCGAGTTCCTTGGCGACCTCGATGATCTTGGCCGCGGTCTCGGCGGAAACCCTTACCGCGCCGCCGTTGAGGACCTTGCTCGCGGTCTGGAAGCTGACACCGGCACGCGCGGCGACCTCCTTGATGGAGACGTACCGTCGCGCCATGAATACCTGCCGGTAGGCCGTGAACGAACGTTCGCTCTTATTAACGTAGTGAGCGTTCACATAACCGGTCAAGCCTGTTTCGATAACGCTTTCCGGGATTTTCCGTGACGGGTGTGACGATCATCCCGGCCCGGAGCCGCAAGATGCCACGGATCCGAGCGCGGGTAGTGAGTGCATGCTGACGGACCGTCCCACCTGTGCGAACGTTCGCGCTAGCCCTGCCGCCTCCGGCTCCCCGTGACCGTATGCGGCCTGCTCAATCGGCCGCATGTGGGGTTCCTCTCCTGATGACGCGTCCGGTCCTGATGACGCGTCCGGTCCCTCCCGGTGACCGGCTGTGGGCGTGTCAGGATATGGCCCGTGCCGCGTGCCGAACCCGGGCAGCTCGCGGGCCGCTGGACAGGAGGGGCGAGATGGAGCGGATCGAGGCCGAACTGCTGATCCCTGGCAGCGGCGAGCCGGTCAGCGATGGAGTGGTGATCATTGACAACTCGGTGATCAGCTACGCCGGGCCGGCCGGCCAGGCGCCGGCGACGCCGGGGGCCATGGTGCACAGCACCCAGACGGTGATGCCGGGCATGTGGGACTGCCACGGCCATTTTCTCGGGATGCGCGTGCTCGACCTTGGCCGGCTTCCGCTCGACCCGGTGCCGCTGCGGGCGGCACGCTGCGCCCGCGACCTCGGGGCCGCGTTGCGGGCCGGGATCACCTCGGTCCGTGAGGTCGGCGGCCTGGGCGTTCACCTGTCCAGGGCGGTCGCCGAGGGCGTGCTCGAAGGCCCGGCGATCTACCCTGCCGGGGCGATTCTGAGCATCACGGGTGGCCACGCCGACCTGCACTCCTATCCGTTGCCGTGGATCGGCGACTTCGGTGCTCACTACGGCGAACTGCGGCTGGCCGACGGGCCCGCCGAGTGCATGCGCGCGGTCAGGGAGCAGTTGCGGCGGAACGCCCGGGTGATCAAGGTGTGCGCCTCGGGCGGGGTGATGTCCGAGATAGACGACCCGATCCACCAGCAGTTCACCATTGGCGAGTTGCGCGCCATCGTGGAGGTAGCCGGCCTCGCCGAGCGCGTCGTGGCGGCGCACTGCCACGGCAAGCCCGGCATCATGGCCGCGATCGAGGCCGGCGTCCGCACCATCGAGCATGGCACCTATCTCGACGACGAGGCCTGCGACGCGATGCGCGAGACGGGGGTCATCCTCGTCCCGACCAGGGCCATCTTCGAGGACATCCTGGCGAACCTGGCGGCGGTGCCGGACTACGCGGCGGCCAAGCTCAGCGCGCTGGCCGGCCGGCATGCCGAATCGGTGTCCCGCGCGATCGACCACGGAGTCACCATCGCGATGGGCACCGATATCTCGCTGACCGGCCCCGGCCGCCCGAACTCCTGGGGAACCAACGGAGCCGAGCTTGCCCACCTGGTAAGGCTCGGCATGACGCCGTTGCAGGCGATCGAGGCGGCGACCGCCACCGCACCGCTGACGCTCGGCCCCCAGGCGCCCAGGTCCGGCAGGCTGGAACCCGGCTATGACGCCGATATCCTCACCGTCTCCGCGAATCCGCTCGCCGACATCGCGGTGCTCGGCCGCCCGGAGCAGATCACCGGAGTCTGGACCAACGGCCGCCGCGTGACAAGCTAGCGGCCGGTCAACCGCCATGGGCGACGGCGTCGATCCAGCCGGTGCGGGCCATGGCCCTAGGTGGCCTGCGTGGCTGCCTTGCCATCGGAGTCGTGTTGCTGGCTCCAGGCCTGCCAGGCAGCACCGGTGAGCCAGTGCCTTGCGCCGGAGAAGAACTGCCGCAGCGCGGCGCCATGCTCGGCGGCCATGGCGGCATTGTGCCGGATCACGTCGAGTTCGTTAGCGGCGGTCAGCTCGGTGAACGCGCGGATGTCTCCCTCCGGCGGCGTGTGCGTGCGGCCGGTGAACCGGTCAACGAACGGCACGGAGCCTGGCTGTCTCAGCGCCGGATACACCGCAGCCCGATCGCAGCTGCCGTACAGGTAAACCAGCGACTCGGCCCGGTCCCCGGCCAGCGCGCTGAGCACGGGGCGCTCGTCGAGTCCGAGCAGTGCCTGGGGGAAGCCGGCCGTGCCGTAGCACGCGTGGCACAGGCCAGCCACCTGCAGCTCCGCACTGGCTCCCCAGGCCGCGAGCAGCGCCGTGACGCGGACCAGATGCTCATACAGGGTTCCGCCGGGGTGGGGCAGCCGGCCGGCGCCACGGTCGAGCAGGAACTCCGTGATTTTCCGCGTTTCAGCTTCGGTGAGGTCGGCCACATTGCCATTCAACACCGTCCAGCCGATGAGTTCCCACGGCCGCGGCGCCGGATCGGTCAGACCTGGACGAACTCGATTCCGGCCAGGACAGCGAAGTCACGCCAGGCGGCGGCGTGGTGGCCCAGGTTCATCACCTCGTGGTGCGGCCCGCCCGCGGCCAGCCACCCGTTCATGCATTTCCGCACCCCGGACGCGGGCCGGAACTGGCCGTAGGGCATCTCCAGGGCGGGCAGTTCCTGGGTATCCAGGTTCTCCCCCTCGGCGACGACCAGGCGGAACCGCTCGCCCTCCAGCGAGACCAGGGTGGCCAGGGTGGCCGGGCCCGGCTGGTACTGGAACAGGAACGTCGGCGGGTCGTCCAGGCGCCCGATGCCCAGCGGCCGCTTGATCAGCTTGACCGGCCGGTCGGACCTGGCGATCTTCCAGTTGCCCTCGCCCATGTGGCTCATCAGCACCGAGTCCGACGGGAAGTCCATTGCGTACATCTCGGTGAAGTGCGCGTCGCCGATCAGCACGTGCCCGGCCGCCACCAGGCAGGAGGTGAGCACGTCGCCCTCGGCCGCATAGCCGTACCCCTTGGCCATCAGCGTGGACGCCGCGGCCAGCGGCAGCCGGTGGAACCGCCCGTCCTCGCCGATCGCGTCGAAGTGCGCCGTGTACGCGCCGAACCCGCCCTCGACCAGGATGTTCTCGATCGCGACCTGCATCCGCGCGTGATCTTCCCGCTCCTCGGCCGACAGCCGGGGGTCGATTTCGAAGTGCGCGTCCTCGAAGTCGATCACCTCGCGCACCGCGGCGTCACCGGCGGCCGCCATGCCCCGGTACAGGTCACCGGGCGCGACCGCGAGTATCTCCGGGCCGAGTGACCGGACCAGGGCGGACTCGTCCACCCTGATGTCGCCCATATCGTTCATGGCGTAGCCGAACAGCGCCACCTTGAGCCGCCGCCACGCGGTCACCGCGGCCGCCGCGCGCGCCCACCGGTGCACGTCCTCGCGGAACGACTCGGCGCGCCAGTCGTCGGTGAGCACACCGAACCGCCGCCCGGCCCGCACCATGGAGTTAGCCGTGTCCTGTGCCCCGTGCACGCCCTGGTTGTAGGTCATGTCGGCCATGTCCCAGGCCGGGGTCACGTTGGGCTCGGGCTGGATGTTGGCCAGGCAGATGGGCAGCCGGGACTCCGCCAGCAGCCGGGCCACCCGCATCGCCGGCCCGTAGGTGAGCATCACCACGAGCACCCCGTCGAGGTCGGAGGTCTCGAACTCGCGCATCACCCGCTCGGCGTCCTCGCGGTACTTGATGGCCTTGGCCGGTACGAACTCGAACTCGCCGGGCACGCCGAGGTGCGCGGCGAGCTCGGCGGCGTACCCCTCCTGACGCTGCGCGATCCCCGGGATCATGTCGTCATACAGATCTTGCATGATGCCGAGGATTCCGATGCGCGCAACGCTGCGGGACCTGCTAGTGGCCATTGCCTTCCTCCTGAACGGATGGTCGTGGTGGGCGTCCAGCCGTCAGCGCTGGCCGTATTCCGTGGTGTACCGGCGGTGCAGGGCGTCGATCTGCTCGGCTGGTAGCGCCTTCGGCTCACCGAGCATCCGGGCCAAGTGGACCGTTCGGGCGGCATCCTCGCACATCACGGCGGCTTTGACCGCGCTGGCGGGGGTCGCCCCGATGGTGAAGACGCCGTGGTTGCGCATGAGCACCGCAGGCGAGCGGTGCCCGGTCAGGGTGGCGACGATGCCGCGGCCGATCTCGTCCCCGCCGATGAGCGCGAACGGCCCGATGGGGATCTCCCCGCCGAATTCGTCCGCCATCGCGGTGATCACGCAGGGGATCGGCTCGCCCAGGGCGGCCCAGGCGGTGGCGTAGCCGGAGTGGGTGTGCACCACGCCGCCGACGCCGGGCATGTGCCGGTACACGTAACAGTGCGCGGAGGTGTCACTGGACGGCAGGTAGGCCCCGTCCACCCGGGCGCCGTCCAGGTCACAGACCACCATCGATTCCGGGGTGAGGTCGGCGTAGCCGATGCCGCTCGGCTTGATGACCACCAGGTCCGGATGCTCGCCCGTACCCAGGACCCTTGCTGACACGTTCCCCGACGTCCAGGCCACCAGGCCGTTGTCCACCAGGGCCGCGTGCAGGCGGCAGACCTCTTCGCGGGCCGCCCCGACCGCCTCGCGCTGACCCGCCGGAACGCCGCTCACTTCTCCGCCTCCGATAGCGGTCGGCGGGGCCGTAGCGGCGGCTGTCTCATGGCCGTGTCCCTTCCGGCGCAGCTCGGCCGGCCAGCACCTGGTCGCGCAGGGCCCGCAGCCGGTGCAGCACCTCGTTGGCGCCCCGGCCGAAGTAGTCGTGCAGGGTCACGTACTCCGCGTAAAGCTGGTCGTAGACGGCGGCGGTGGCCGGATCGGGCGTGTAGACGCCCCGCGTGCACGAGCCCATGGCAGCGGCCGCGGCGGGCACGTCCGGGTAGGCGCCCGCGGCGACCGCGGCGTGGATCGCGGATCCCTGCGCGGGCCCCTGTGTGGAGCCGATCAGGCTCAGCGGGCGGCGGGTCACGTCCGCGTAGATCTGCATGATCAGCTCGTTCCTGGTGAGCCCGCCCGCGATCACCAGTTCGCCGACACTCACGCCAGCGCCCTCGAATGCGTCGATGATGACGCGGGTGCCGAACGCGGTGGATTCGATCAGCGCCCGGTAGATGTCCGGCGCGCGGGTGGCCAGCGTTAGGCCGGCCACGAGACCCGACAAGTGGTGGTCTACCAGTACCGAGCGGTTGCCGTTCAGCCAATCAAGAGCGATCAGCCCATGCGCACCGGCTGGCTGCGCGGCCGCCTCAGCCGACAGCAGGTCGTGCACGCTCACCCCGCGCCGTGCCGCAGTGTCGTGGTAGGCGGGTGGCACGGCGTGGTCGGCGAACCAGGCGAAGATGTCGCCGACGCCGGTCTGGCCAGCCTCGTAGCCGTACCGGCCCGCGACGATGCCGCCGTCCACCACCCCGCACATGCCGGGCACCTCGGCCAGCTTCGGCGCGTTCATCACGTGGCAGGTCGAGGTGCCCATGATGAGCACCATCTGGCCGTCGGAGATGGCGTTCCCGGCCGGCGGGGTCACGTGCGCGTCCACGTTGCCCACGGCGACCGCGATGCCCTCGGGCAGCCCGGTCCACGCGGCGGCGCGGGAGGTGAGTGAGCCGGCCCGCGCGCCCAGCGGCGAGATGGGGTGCTCCAGCTTGTCCGCGGCGAACCCGGCGAAACCCGGATTCAGCGCGGCGAGGTAGTCCCTGGAGGGATACCGGCCGTCCTGGCGGATCCCCTTGTACCCGGCGGTGCACGCGTTGCGGGTCTCCGCCCCGCACAGCTGCCAGATGATCCAGTCGGCCGCCTCGATCCAGCGGTCGGCCTTCTGGTAAACCTCCGGGTCCTCCTCGAGCACCTGGAGTGCCTTCGCGTACTGCCACTCGGCGGAGATCTTCCCGCCGTACCTGGCCAGCCACGGCTCGCCGCACTCGCGGGCCACGGCGTTGATCCGGTCCGCCTGCCTCTGGGCGGCGTGGTGCTTCCACAGCTTCACGTAGGCGTGCGGCCGGCGGTCCAGGCCGGGGAACCGGCAGAGCGGGGTTCCGTCGCGGGTGACAGGGAGCGGCGTGGACGCGGTGAAGTCGGTGGCGATGCCGATGACCCGCCGCGCATCGATCCCTGCCCGGGCCAGCGCTGCCGGGACCGCCTCGCGCAGCACGTCGAGGTAGTCTTCCGGGTCCTGCAGGGCCCAGTCAGGTGGCAGCGGCTCCCCGGTGGCGGCCAGTTCCGCATCCATGACGCCGTGCCGATAGTCGTGGACGGCCGCGCCGAGCTCGGCTCCGTCGCTCACCCGCACCACCACCGCGCGCCCGGAAAGGGTGCCGTAGTCCACCCCGATGACGCACGGGTCCACGGCTGCCGCGTCAGCGGTCATGGGCGCTCCTTTTCTTCTGTCGCGGCCCCCCACGGGGAGCCGGGGACGGCCTCCGAGCGGGAGCCGGGGACGGCCGCGCTGGCGCGGGCAACCAGGTGCGGCGCGATCCGCAGGCAGGACGCTGGCGGGGGGCGGCCGTCGATCATGTCGATCAGGGTGGCCAGCGCCCGCCGCCCCAGTTCACCGAAGTCCTGGCGCACCGTGGTCAGCGGCGGCAGGAAGTACGCCGATTCCGGTATGTCGTCGAAGCCCACCACACTGATGTCTTCAGGCACCCGCCGCCCGTGCTCGGCCAGCGCCCGGAGCAGCCCGAGCGCCATGTGGTCGTTCCCGGAGAACACCGCCGTGACCTCGGGGCTGGCGGCGATCCGCTGCCCGATCCGGTAGCCGGACGGGCAGCCCCAGTCGCCGGACAGCAGTTCCGGCTCGGGCGCGCCGGCCCGTGCCAGGGCCTGCCGCCAGCCGGCGATCCGCTCCTGGGCGTCCACCCACGAGGCGGGCCCGGCGATGTGGTGCACCGTGGGGTGGCCGAGGTCAAGCAGGTAACGCGTGGCCAGCGCGGCGCCCGCGGCATTGTCCACGGCGGCGGAGATGAGCGGCGTGTGGGTGCCGCAGCCCAGCGCCACCAGTGGCACGTGCGCGCGGACCCGGCTGCACGCGGCCACTGCCGAGGTCGTCGGCGCGATCACGATGATCCCCTCGACGCCCTGGTCGAGGAACCGGTCCACCGCGCCGAGCACGCTGCGCCGGTCCAGGGCGGGCAGGCTGGCGATGGACACGAAGTACGAGTGCGCGGCCGCCCGTTCGATGCCGTAGAGCATCGAGGCGGGCCCGAACAGGGTGGTGTCGAAGCTGACCACCCCGAGCGTGCGGGTGCGCCGGGTGACCAGGGTGCGGGCAGCCGCGTTCGGCCGGTAGCCGAGTTCCGCGATCGCGGCGAGCACGCTGTCCCTGGTCTGCGGCTTGACGTTGGGGTGAGAGTTGAGTACCCGGGATACCGTCTGGTGCGATACCCCGGCCAGCCGTGCCACGTCGGCCATGACTGGTGGCCGGGACCTGCCCGCTCGTGCTGGCGCCATCTCGCGCCTCCCTGGTCTGCGTGCGCCGATGGGAGTGCCCAGGTAGCGCTGGCTGCGCGAGTCCCGATCGGGCTGCCCCCCTCCGGCCCGCTGCCCTCCGGCTAGCCAGAATTGTTACCGCTCACATCCCGTTGGGTCAACGGTGCAGCTCAGGCAGGAGAAAAGCGTTGCCCGGGAACCGCCCGCGCCCGCTGGGAAAACGGGCGCCGAACCGGTTCAGAATTCGAAGCCGCCGGGGCGGCCGTTGCGGTCCGCGATCAGCCCTGCCATAGTCGCCAGCGCGATCTCGGCCGGGGTCCGGGAGCCGATGTTCAGCCCGATCGGGCGGTGCACCCGGGCGATCTGCTCGTCGGGCACCCCCAGGGCCGCCAGCGCCGGAATGTGCGGTGCCGGATGCCGTGAGTTGCCCAGGATGCCCACCCAGCGCGCCGGGCTGGCCAGCGCGTCGCGCAGCACCTCTCCAAGCTCGGGCCGGTGGTGGTCGGTCACCACCACGTCGGT
>Ga0066709_100004788_pt1 | contig 10926 bp, 11 predicted proteins | sample GraSoiAngelo_158_FD_79665 | JGI IMG/M metagenome (GOLD analysis project Ga0066709, IMG submission 79665) | Grasslands soil microbial communities from the Angelo Coastal Reserve, California, USA - 14_1009_16_30cm | ecosystem: Environmental > Terrestrial > Soil > Grasslands | place: USA... | reverse complement strand
GGCTGCCACATCAGAAGAGGCCTACGGCTGCCACATCAGAAGAGGCCTACGGCTGCCACATCAGAAGAGGCCTACGGCTGCCACATCAGAAGAGGCCTACGGCCTCGCCGATGGACCACGTCTGCCAGGCGTGCGTGCCCAGGACGACGACGGCGATCAGGGCCATCATCGAGTTCTGCCCCTGCTCGGCCCAGTCGTGGATCATCAGCACGAAGTACAGGACGTTGAGCACCAGTCCCGCGGCCGCGGCGATCGGGGTGAGGAAGCCGAGCGCGAGACCGAGCCCGATGGCGAGCTCGCCGAACACGACCACGTACGACATGGGCTTCGGCCGAGGCGCCACGACGCGGTTGAACCCGGTGCGCACGAAACCCCACCGGTGCTCGTCGGCCACCGACTTCGCCCACGCGATCCCCGACCCGCGCGCGAACCACGCCTCCTTGTTCTTGTGGCGCCAGCTCTCGAGCCACCACAGCCCGAGCCCGATGCGCAGCACCGCGAGCCATTCGTCGACGTCGAGCAGGGTGGTCCGGGCGGCGGTGACCAGTGCATCGACCCCCGGTGACATCGGCTTCACCTAACGCGGGCCGCCGGTGGGTGTCAAGCGATCGGGACCGGCGGTAGCCTCGGCCACCGAGATGTCCGGCCCCGAGCTCCATCCCGATATCGCGCCGCTGGGCTTCTTGCTCGGCTCGTGGATCGGCGAGGGCACCGGCTACTACTCCACCATCGAGGACTTCGCCTACGGCGAGGAGATCCGCGTCTCACACGTCGGCAAGCCGTTCCTGTCCTACACGCAGCGCACGTGGTCGCTCGACGACGGGCGGCCGCTGCACGGGGAATCGGGCTTCTGGCGCCTGACCGGCGGGACGCACGTCGAGCTGGTGATCGCCCACCCTACGGGTGTCGTCGAGGTCGCGGAGGGCGAGCTGTCGGGCACCTCGATCGCGCTGGCCACGACCGCGACGGCGAAGACGCAATCCGCGAAAGATGTCGAGCAGCTCACGCGCGACATCCGCGTTCGCCACGACGAGCTCGCCTACGACCTGCACATGGCCGCGGTGGGCCAGCCGTTGCAACCCCATCTGCGCGCGCGCCTCACGCGCACCGGCGCGTAGTCCCGCGGCTGCCTGTGTCAACGGCCGCGCGGCCGCCCCAGGTGGGTCAGCGCGGCGCGCGGGCGGAACGCGGAGATGGCGCGAAGTCGCCGATGGGCGCCGTCATGGCGTCGGCGCGCTTCGTCGAGACGCAGTCGCAGCTCGGACTGGCGCGCGCTCTCCTCGTCCGTCAACGCGCGCTCCCGTCGCAGCGCGTCGAGGTCGTGGAGCTGATCGGTGAGCAGCGAGTGCGCGGCCGCCGCCGCGAGCACGTCCGCCGCCGCCTTCTTGCGCATGGCCGCCACCTCTGCGGGCGTGAGCGACGCCGGGCTCATGGCTCTCGTGTCGGCCGGTCGGGCGACGGAACGGAACCCCGAGACGCGGGACGGGTCCAGGACCTCACCCCATCGGCAACTGGACGCGATCCACCCGGTAGTCGCGCTCCAACCAGCGATCGGCCTCTTCCGGGGCGGACTCGCCCCAGAACGCGACCACGACGCGGCCGTCTGCGCCACGCACGACATACGCCGTCGTCGTCCCACCAGCAACCGTACTCATCTACGTCGCCCCCTTCGTCGGCGAACCCTCCGCCCATGCATCGGCACCGACGGGCCGAACGTGTAGTGCGAAGTTGCGCGACGCCTCCGCGCGAGGGCCGTCCATTCTGTGGCCATTGTCCGGGTTTCTCCGGCTCGGACCGTGCGTGAAATCCACACGCGAGCACGAATTCGGGAAGAATGGGACGGCCGGGTGGAGGCAACCAGCAGGAGCCGTCCCAATGATGACGAGGCACCGCCGTGACGCCAGAGGCGCCTCGGTCGTGGAGTACGCCCTCCTGCTGGCCATGGTCGCACTGATCGTCTTCGGCACCGTCTACGCGCTGGGGCGCTCCCCGGACCGCCCCTCCAGCGTCCTCGGCCAGACGTTCAACAACCCGCCGGCCGGCGGTGGGCCCGGGCCGACGCCGCCCTCATCGACACCGACGAGCACGACGACGACCACGACGACGACCCCGCTGCCGCCCCAGCCCTAGGAGACGAGGGGCTCGAAGTGCTACGCGGGCGGGCCCTGCTGACCGACCCGCGTGGTCTTCGAGCGCACCCGCTCTCCCAGCGCGGCCACCGTCGTGACCACGTCGTAGCCGTCGCGGCCGGCCAGCCATCGGCGATTCCGCTCGTGTAGCTCCTCGGTCGGGTCGAAGCGGTTCAGCAGAACCACGAGGGGCAGGGGGGCCACCGCGCCGGCCGACAGGCGCACGGCGTTGATCGTGCCCAGGCCGGCATCCGCGACCAGCACGACGAGGTCGGGCTCGAGCGCCGATGCGAGCGACGCGCAGTCACCGTCACCCGCGATCGGCGATCGCACCCCACCCGCGGTCTCGACGACGCCGACGTCGACGGCGTCGGGCCAGTCCAGCTCGGTCACCAGGTCGGCGACCGTGAACGACGGCCGGCCCAGCGCCTCGGCCGCCATCGGAGGCGCCATCGGCGTCTCGTACCACCGGTGACGGGGGCAGACGGCGGTGGGGTCGTCGTCGGTCGCCGCCGCGAGGACGTCGGCGTCGGTGCGCAGGTCGCCCGGCGCGTACGACTGCGCGGGCTTGCGCGCCGCGACGCGCGACCCGGCCGCGGCCAGCCGGACGAGAAGCGCGGCGGCCACGAACGTCTTGCCCACCTCGGTGGCGGTGCCCGCCACGACCACCATCCGGTCAGGTCGCGACATCGCTCGAGTCGAGCGCGGCCAGTCCCTCGACCAGGCGGGAGACCTCCGTCTCCGTGTGCGCGGCGGAGAGCGCGACGCGCAGGCGGGACGTGCCGGGGGCGACCGTGGGCGGCCGGATGGCGGGGACGAGCAGGCCCCGCTCCAACAGCGCAGCGGACGCGGCCATGGCGCGCGCCTCGTCGCCCAGCACCACCGGCACGATCGGCGACGGGTGCCCGGCGCGCACTCGGCCGACGTGCTCGCGCAGGCGAGTGCGTAGGGCGTCGCCTTCGGTCGACCGAACCACGCCGAGGGCCGCCAGAGCTGCGGCCGCGGCCGCCGGGCTCAACGCGGTCGTGAAGATGAACGACCGTGCCCGGTTGACGAGCAGGTCGACGAACGGTGCCGGCGCGGCGACGAAGCCGCCGAGCGAGCCGAGCGTCTTGGACAGCGTGCCCACCCGCAGCGCCTCGATGCCGTCGAGCGAGGGATCGGGACCCAGCACTGCGTGCGCCTCGTCGATGATCAGCAGGGCGCCGTGACGCGCGCACAGATCGGCGAGCTCGTCGACCGGGGCGACGTCGCCGTCCATCGAGAACACCGTGTCGGTCACGACGATGGCGCGGTCAGCGTCGGCGACCAGCTTGGCCGCGTGGTCGAGGTCGGCGTGGCGGAAGACGGCAACGCGCGCCCGACCGAGGCGGCAGCCGTCGATGATCGACGCGTGGTTGAGCTCGTCGCTCACCACGGTGACCCCGGGGGTAGCAAAGGTCGCGAGCACACCCAGGTTGGCGGCGAAGCCGGACGGAAAGACGACGGCCCGATCCGTCCGCTTCCAGTCGGCCAGGGCGGCCTCGAGCTCGTGGTGCACGGGCCGGGAGCCGACGATGAGACGCGCCGCGCCGGAGCCCGCGCCCCACCGGTCGACGGCGGCGTGAGAGGCCGCGACCACTGCCGGGTGCTGGGTCAACCCGAGGTAGTCGTTGGACGCGAACGAGACGACCTCCCGACCGTCGGCCGTCAGCACGCCCCGGGGCCCGGCGGCGTCGAGCTCGCGCACCTCACGCCAGCGACCGGCGGCTCGGGTCGCGTCGCACTCGGCCGCGGCCCACCGGCCCCAGCTCACGCCATCACGTCGGTGATGCCCGCGACGAGCGCGTCGACGATCTGCACGATCTCGTCGGGTGTGACCGTGAGCGGGGGCATGAGCACGACCACGTCGCCCAGCGGGCGCAGGAGCACACCGCGCCCCACGGCGACCGCGCACACCCGCCGGCCGGCACGCAGGCTCGGGGCGGGTGGCTTCAGCTCGATCCCGCCCATGAGACCCCACAGCCGGATCTCCTCGACCGCGTCCAGCTCGTACACCCGCTCGTCGAGCAGGGCCTGCAGCTGGCTCGAGCGCGCCCGCACGTTCGCGAGCAGGTCCCACTCGTCGAGCAGCTGGAGGTGGCGCAGCGCCACCGCAGCCGCGAGCGCGTTCCCGCTGTAGGAGTGCCCGTGGTAGAAGGTGCGCTCGCTCAGGTCCGGCCCGAGGAACGCGTCGAACACGCGCCGCGTGGCGACGGTCGCCGACATCGGCAGGTAGCCCGCGGTGAGGCCCTTGCCGAGGCACAAGAGGTCGGGGCGCAACCCGCACTGTTCGCATGCGAAGAGCGTTCCGGTGCGGCCGAACCCGGTCGCCACCTCGTCGGCGATCAGCAGCACGTCGTGCTCGCGGCACGCGGCCGCGAGCCGGGCGAAGCCGGAGGGGTCGGCCATGCGCATGCCGCCCGCGCCCTGCACGAGCGGTTCGACGACCGCGGCGGCCAGCTCGTGCGCGTGGCTCTCGACGAGCGCGGCCGCGGTCTCGAAGCAATCGGGGTCGTCGTACCCGGGGGCCCGAACGACCGGGAAGCGCAGCGCGTCGAACGTGTCGGTGCCGAAGCCGCCTGCGCCCAGCGAGATCGCGCCGACCGTGTCGCCGTGGTAGGCGTCGGCGAACGCGAGGTACTTCGTGCGTCCCTGCTCTCCCTGGTTCGTCCAGAACTGGAAGGCGATCTTCAGCGCCTGCTCGACGGCTGAGGCCCCATCCGACGCGAACAGGAAGTGCGGCGCGTCGACGGGCACGACGTCGGCCAACGCCTCGGCCAGCTCGACGACGATCCGATTGCCGTTCCCGAGCATGGTGGAGTGCGCCACCTTGTCGAGCTGGTCACGAAGGGCGGCATCGAGCTCGGGCACGCGATGACCGAGAGTGTTGACCCACAGCGACGAGATGGCGTCGAGATAGCGATTGCCGTCGACGTCGATCAGGTACCGGCCCTCCGCCCGCTCCACCATGATCGGGGCGTTGTCGGAGAACGACGACATCTGGGTGAAGCCGTGCCACACGAGGGCGGCGTCGCGCTCGACCCACTCCTTGGCCATGTCCACCATGCCGCACGCTACCGCCGCCTCTTGGAGCGGGCACGCCGGCGCACGGCCGGGGGCGCTTGCTCTCGAGGCGGGCGTGACGCCGGCACCGGCTCGGGCTCGGGCCCGGCCCCCATCCGGTGGTCGAGCCAGGCGAGCCCGCCCAGGGCGATCACCCCGATGAGGCTCAGGCCCAGCCCGGCGTCGTCGACGGCCGTCCGCCCGTAGTGCAGCGACACGTGCCGAGCGGTGGGGACGACCACCATGAAGTTGGGCGTGACCCGCCACGGGCCGTCCGCGCCCGTAGCCTTCCAGTTGGGGAAGTACGACACCTTCACGAGCACCGGAGAGCCGACGCGGTCGACATCGAACGACACCCGGTCGTCACCGGTCACCACCCTGCTGACCCGCGCGGGCGTGACGGGCCGACGAGGGGCATCGACCTCCACCGTCGTCCCGAAGGCGATGCGCCCGTCGGCGAGGGGCTCGCCCGGGCGCGGCCGGGCGAGGGTACGCGGCCAGGTGGCGGGCCCCGCCGCGGCCAGCGGCACGTCCCACCCCGACCGGGGGCGCTGATGGAACGCGACGCCGATGGCGTTCCACGACCGCCCCGGTCCTCCGATGCCCCTCACGACCGCCGGCAGATGCGAGAGCGGCGCGACGAGCGGGGCGTCGGCGACCTCGTACACCGTCCACGGTCCGGCGCGAGCGCGCCGCGTCAGCTCCGGCCGGGCGTCGGCCTGCCGCTTCGCCTCCGGTGTCACCGCGAGGTAGTAGCGCACCCCCCACAGCTGCAGGTGCTCCACGCCGGCACCGAGGTCGAGGGAGCGGTACGGCAGGTCGCGCACGACGCGGATGGGGTCCTTCGTGAGCTCCGACGTCATCAGCCGCTCGTACAAGCTCGAGGCGGACGACTCGTGGTAGTAGGCCTCGTTGAACGAGGTGATGCATCCGTGGGTCCAGTACGGGAACAGCGTGAGCGCGTAGACCGAGCCGTAACGGAAGAGGCTCGACGGGTCGGCCTCGGCGAAGGCGCGTCCGCAACCTCGGGCCCGCCCCAGCCGGTCGACGGTCCGCACGAGCTGTTCGTACTCACGGTGAGCCGGGCGTCCCTCGTATCCCGCGTACGCGTAACGGAGGGAGACGCGGACCTGGTCGAGGTCGGTCACGTGGAGCGGCGCGGGAAGCGACCGGAACGGCAAGCCGACGAGCACCACGACCGACACCATCGCGACGAGAGGTGCGACCAACGTGCCGTCGCCGCGCCCCGGCGACTGCGCGTACCTCCGCGAGCGCCGGGACCGCAGCGCCTGCGCCTCGTGCACCAGCTCCGAGAGCCCCAGCGCGGCGAGGAGGTAGATGCAGAGGAACCAGAACGGCAGGAACCGGTCGCTCTGGAGGCGGTGGATCGGCTGTATGGGATACGCGGCCGCCATGAGGACGGCCAACACCGCGAGCCCGACACCAGCGCGCAGGCGGCGCACGATGCTGAGGCCCACCGCGGCGAGCGCCAGCATGAACACCGGAAGGAGGTGCCACACCTGCGCGGTCAGGAACTGGCCGGGCCGGCATGCGCTGCGCTCGCTGCAGGTGTCGAGGAACGGAAAGATGTTCTGGAGCTGATGTGAGGGTGGCGGATACAGGCCCCCGGTCGTGAGGCCCAGGCGCGCCGCGAACGGCAGGAGCCAGAACCCGATCAACAAGAGGCCGACACCGACGATCGCCGTCAGCTGGATCAGCCGACGTCGATCGGGACGGACCGCGAACAGCACGGCCGCGCCTACCAACGCGAACGTCATGTCGTACAGATGGCACAACCCGACGACGGCGAGCAGCGCGGCTCCCACGGCACGATGCCGAGGCGGCCCGGCCAGGCTCTGCTCGTGGCCTCTGGGGCCGGCCAGGCTCTGCTCGTGGCCTCTGGGGCCGGCCAGGCCCCGTGCGATCAGACCCAGGAAGACGAGCGCCACCGCCAGTCCGATGGAGTACGCGAACTCGCTGCGCACGGTCGAGATGACGTCGCCGCCCCGCGGCTGGGGCTGGAAGTGGTCGAACAGGAACATCACGCTGGCCGCGCTCATCAGCGCGGGCGCAGGGAAGCGAAAGCCCGCGAGCCGACCGAACGCCCACGCGGCCACCGGGAGACCGAGCAGCCCGGTCGCGGTCACGAGCTTGAAGGCCACCTCGCTCGGCAACACCGCGCCGAGCAACGCGATCGCGACGGTCGGCAACGGGAAGTAGAAGACCATGACCGGGAAGCCCGCATGCCAGTCGGGTGCCCACCCGGTGATGCGCCCGTGCGGGAACAGGTGGTCGCGCATGAAGCCGGGCGTCCACACGTTGCCACCGACGTCGCTGCCGGTTGGCGTCGCGCGCGACAGCAGCCAGCCCGGCTGCAGCTGCCAGAAGACGAAGAGGACGGCGCCGCAGACCACGACGAGCGTGACGAGGCGCTGGCGTGACAGGCGACCCGTCATCACGACGCGATCAGGAGTCGTGCACCGCTACCGTCGATCGCCCACGTAGAGCACCGTCGGCGAGAGCAGCGCGACTCGGCTCGAGATCGGGTCGAGGGCGCGCGCCCAGATCTTGTCGCGATAGAGGTCGGAGAAGCCCAACGGCAGCAGGCGGTAGGCGAACCTGCTGCTCGCGTTCAGCGTCCGCAGCATCGAGTAGACGTTGTAACGCCCGATGTGGGTGGGGTCGTGCTTGAAGTGGGGCGACAGCGGGTTGGGCACCGTGATCACCAACCGGTGACGGGTGAGCTCCTCGAGCGCGTCGACCGTCGAGCGCACCTGCTCCGTGGGAAGGTGCTCGAGGAACTCGCTGCAGAACACGGCGTCGACGTCGCTGAAGTGCTGAGCGCTTCGCTCGACCCGGTCGCAGACCACGCGATCGTACGCACCTGTGGTCGTCGCGTTCTCACACAGCACGGCGTCGTGGTCGATGCCGTAGACGACCGGCACCTCGGCCTTCAGGTGCGGGCCGTACAGCCCCGAGCCGCACGCCACGTCGAGCACGGACGCCTCACCGCCCAAGTGCTCCCCGATGACCTCCACCATCCGCGAGTCGACTTCGCGGTCGAGGTACTCACGCGTCAGGTCCTCGACACCGAACCGTCTCCGCCTCACGCCGCGCATGCTACGCGGGGTGGCCCACCGGGGCACCGGTATCGGGCTCGAGGTCGGGACAGCCCTGGACGTACGCGGTGACGGCGGCCAACGCGATGACCGCGTTGGTCAACAGCACCGGCCCGGAGTCGTTGCTGACTGCGCCCACCACCCCGCAGGCGAGACCCCCCAGGAGGGCCGCCGGCCACGCCCGGCCTCGGAGGGGTGCATACAACCGGGCCCGGTTGCGCAGCGCGAACGCGATGCCGAGCGCGGCGCCCACGAACGTGGGGATGGTGCGACCCTGGACCAGCACCCCGAACGCGAGCTGGTAGCGCCGGCTCACGAGCTCCCAGAGGTCGGTGAAGCCCTGCGAGCGCGTGAGGTTGCGGCTCAGGTGGCTGCCGCCCGAGAGGCCGAGGTCGATCGCGATCAGGGCGGCGATGGCCAGGAAGGGCACGAGGGCGGCGACGACGAGCGCCCGGCGGGTGATGCCCATGGGGAGCATCACCAACGTGGCCACCGTGAACCCGCCTCCGACCGTGAGCACGCCACCGACGTCGGCACCGAGCCGTCCCCAACCCACGACGAGGCCGAGCGCGATACCGCTCACGACGTAGACGAGGCAGAGCCGCCGCGACCGGTCGCGCCAACCGACCAGTGCCGCCAGGCCGAGCAGCAGCAGGATCGGAAGCAGCGGTTCGAGCTCGTTCGAGATGCCGTAGAACCGCGAGCCCGAGATGAGGCTCGGCCCGAGGGCCGACCGCGTCAGCAGGTTGCCTCCCGTCGCGAGGTCGAGCGTATATGCGACGAGCCCGACCGCCGCCGGCACGACCGGTCCGCGCGGCCAGCGCAACCGAACGTCGGTCAACGCGCTGAGGGCGACGGATGCGGTCGCGATCAACGCGGTCTCGGCGCCTTTCTCACTCGGCTCGAGTGTGGCGACCAACAGCACCATCGTCGGCCACCACATGACCGCCAGCGCGCTGATCCGAAGGCCGGGACGCAGCGCGGCGCGCATCCCCCGGACGGTGCCGAGCAACAACATCACGAGCACCGAGATCCCGAGGACGCCGGTCAGCGACGACGACTGGCGTCCTGCCCGCACGTCGTTCCACCGGAGACGGAGCGCCTCCAGGCGATGCGCAGACACGCCTGACGCCACGCGCACGGTCTCGCCCCGAACGGCGTCGGGAACCGTGACGTGGAGGTGATCGAGCACCGTGGGCAGGATGTCGATGGCCGACACGAGCCCGGGGCGGCGGGTGGAGCCAGAGCGGACGGTGCGGTCGTCGCCGGCAGCGCCGTGCTTCGCACTCGCCTTCGACTCCGCGCCGGCAACGGCGAAGGCGGGGAGGCGGTAGAAGCGCGTGGGCGCCCGGCCGAAGCCTTGCTCGGGCGGCGTCGGCGGCAGGTGCGCCACCACCACGAGCTCGTCGGGGCCGCGCCCGGCCAAGAGCCCCAGGAGCGCCGCCCGACCGGCATCACCGCCGGGCAACTCGACCACGACGAGCCGGCGCGCGTCGAGCATCCCCGCCACACGCGCGTCGATGGTCGCGGCCGGCCCGGTGGAGAACGACGCGACCCTTCCGTGCTCGTCGGCCGCGGCGATCGCGACCTCGTCAGACCCGGTCACGCCGACGTACCCGGCGCCACCCGGAACCGCGCCGGCGAGCGTCCCCGGCCGCAGGGTCACCGACACGTCCCTGGCGCGAAGTCGCGCGGTGTCCCAGCCGTCGATGGTCGCTCCGGCGCCATCGCGAACGGCGTGCAGCGCGGGCGTATTGCCGCTGTAGAGCGAACCCGACTGGCGGCTCCCCTGCGAGATGTCGAGCAGGGCCTGCTGGCGCGTGTACGTGCTCTCGACCGACGACATCAGCCCGCCGGCCACCCCGCGCTGCGCGTCGAGCGTACGCAGCAGCCGGTCGTGCGGCTCGCCCGAAGCGGCGGGATCGAAGACCAGGTTCGCACTCGGGTCCTCGGTCCAGAACGCCACGACGACCGTCGGTCGCGACGCGGCGGCGGCGGGAGTCGGGACCGTGCCGACGAGGAGCAACCCGGCCAGCAGCACGAACGCGAGGGCGACCGCCGCTCGCCGGGGGGTGAGCATCGCCGGGGACTGTACCGACGCGCCGGCGCAGCGAGCACGCGTTCGCAGGCAGCTCCCCGGCCGCGTCGACCGATCAGGGAGCGCCGTCGCCGTAGCCCGCGGGGTCCACCAGGGGCATGTGCAACCACGAGAGCATCTGGCGCAGCTGGTCGTACGCGGCGAGCCGGGCCTCGTCGGTGGCGTCGACCTCCGCCCGCTCACAGACGTCCCACAGCCGCTGCACCATCGAAGGACCGAGCTCCAGGAGGCCCCCACTGCCACCGCTCGCCCAGCGGGCCAGCACGTACCGGCAGAGGGCCCCGACGGGGACACCGACGTTGGCGCTCAGCACCTCGATCGTCGTAAGCGGGTCGACGAGCGCGTACAGCGCGACCTCGGCTTTGAAGTTGGCGTCGGGGTCGTCGTCCGCCCAGGGCCCGGTCCACGGCTCGAGGCGGACCACCTCTCGGGCTGCCTCATTGGAGCTGCGGTCCTCCGCTGCGCTTCGGTCCTCGCTCGCCTCATTGGAGCCGCG
>Ga0066709_100004787_pt1 | contig 10927 bp, 9 predicted proteins | sample GraSoiAngelo_158_FD_79665 | JGI IMG/M metagenome (GOLD analysis project Ga0066709, IMG submission 79665) | Grasslands soil microbial communities from the Angelo Coastal Reserve, California, USA - 14_1009_16_30cm | ecosystem: Environmental > Terrestrial > Soil > Grasslands | place: USA... | reverse complement strand
CTCGACCCAGAGAAAGGTTCCATCCTTGCGCCGGTGCTTTCGGACGCCGGCGTTCCACGGCTCGATGCCGGACGTTGGATCCCAGCGGAACTCCGCGACGGATTCGACCTCTTCGGGCGCGAGGATGTCGCGGACCGTCATTCGCAGAAACTCCTCCCTTGAGTAGCCGTATTGCGAGAGCGCTGCGTCATTGACGGCCACGAATTCCAAAGTGTCCGGATCGCGCAGCCACATCGGAAGCGGATTGACCTCGAAGAGCGCGCGGTAGTTCTCTTCTCGCTCGCGTAGACGCTCCTCCGCGATGCGGCGCTCCATGAACTGGCCGATCCGGCGGCCGAGGTCGACCAGCGCATCCATCAAGTCCAGATCGGGTGGACGGGGCTCCGTGCGGAAGAACTCGATGACGCCGAGGATCTCGCCACGGCCTTCGATCGGAAAACCGCAGGACGCGTGAAGGCCGTCGCGAACCGCGTACGGAGCGCGCGGGAAGTTCGGGTCGTCGACGACGTCAGAGATCCAAGCCGGCTTGCCGCTCGCCCAGACTCGGCCCGGCATTCCCACGCCGGGAGGAAAGGCCGTCTCCCGAGTGGCGTGCTCGAAGGAGGCGACGTCAACAGACGACGAATGCCAGACATCGACGCACCGCAACCGGTTCGTCGGCCGATCGACGGTCCAGATCGACCCGACCTGCCAGCCCAGATTTTCGCAGATCGCCGCGAGGAGCCGCGGCGCGGCGTCCAAGAGTGTTTCCGCTTCCGCGAGAACGCCCGTCACCGCGAAGAGCATCCGGAGCCGCGCGCCGGCATTTTCGAGCTCCGTCGCGTTCGCGAAAGGCGCCGCGGAGGAATCAACCGCGGAAAGGGCACCTGGCGCGGGCCGGCGCTTCGCGCTTCGAAGGCGCGTAATCTTCCGCGTGCTCATGTCGGTAGAACGGCCCGCACGGGCCAATGCTGGAGCCGCCGGCGGAGGATCAGGGAAGAAAAATCGCGCAAGAGGACCTTCAGTTCGAGAACTCGCCGACTCGCTGCAATTTCCAGGCCGCCGACGCGACGATGTTCCCGGGCTCGGTTCGTCACTCCGCCCGGAGAGCTCGCGTCATCAGGCGCTCGACCCCCTCTGCCGGGGACATCCCTTCGTAGAGCACGGCGACGACGACTTCGGAGATCGGCGCCTCGACGCCGACTCGAGCGGCGATCGTCGGAACCGCCAGACAGGTCCGGGCGCCTTCCGCGACCTCCGGCATTCGGACGAGGACGTCGGCGAGCGGACTTCCGCGGCCGATCTCTTCTCCGAGATGGCGATTCCGGGACTGCCGGCCCGTTGCGGTCAGCATCAGATCGCCCATGCCCGCGAGTCCGTGGACGGTACGCATCTCGCCGCCGCACGCGCGCACGATGCGGCCGATCTCGGTCAGGCCGCGGGTGACGAGAGCCGCGAGAGTGTTGTGACCGTAACCCAGCCCGAAAACGATACCGGCCGCGATCGCGACGACGTTCTTCAGTGCGCCGGCGAGCTCGACGCCGACGACGTCCGCCGAGCTGTAGAGCCGGAGCTGAGCGTTGGAAAACCTCTGCTGCAGGTCGCGGGCAAAACTCTCGCCGCGGTCGGCGATGACGGCAGCGGAGGGATCACCGCGGGCTACGCCTTCCGCGAACGTCGGACCCGAGAGCGCCGCAGCGGACGACGAGGGATACCGCTCCAGCACGATCTCGGTCATTCGCTTCAGCGTCTCTGGCTCGATCCCTTTCGCCGTCGAAACGAATCGGCGCGCTCGATGGTCCGGACCGGGCGAAGCGTCCAGGACTTCCCTCATCGCGGCGCAGGGTACGGAGAGCAGCAGTGTTTCGGAATGCTCGAAGGCTTCGCCGAGGTCGGAAGTGGTTCGAACCTGCTCGGGGATCGGGATGCCCGGGAGCCGGCGAGGATGCCGGTGTTCGCGCGTGATCGCCGCGGCGACTTCGGAATCCCGGCTCCAGAGGAGGACTCCGTGGCCGCTCCTCGCGAGGTGGATCGCGAGCGCCGTCCCCCAGGAGCCGGCGCCCAGGATCGAGACCTTCATGGCCCGCCGAGCCGCCGTTCCTCGCCCCTCGCCAGCCTTTTCAGGTTCCCGAGGTGCTTGAAGAGGACGAGAAGCGCGGTTGCTCCCGCCGCGGTGACGACGGCCCGCGGAGCGTGGAAGAGCAGGCCGGCGACCGGAGGCAGAAAGGCCATCGAGACGACGGACCCGAGCGAGACGTAGCGGGTGGCGGCGACGATCACGACGAAGATCGCGAAACAGACGAGGATCGCGAGCGGCGCGAGCGCGAGAAATGCACCCACGGCCGTGGCGACCCCCTTTCCGCCGCGGAAGCCGTAGAACAGCGGAAAGACGTGGCCGAGAATCGCCGCGAACCCGGCGGCCGCGGCCCAGCGCGGATCGCCGGTCACGAGACGCACGAGCAGAACGGCCGCCGCCCCTTTCGCGACGTCGAGGAGAGCGACGGCGAGAGCGAGCTTCTTCCCGTGCGCGCGCAGGACGTTCGTCGCCCCGGCGTTTCCGGAGCCTTCCGCGCGGATGTCGCTTCCTGTCGTCGCCCGCACGAGGAGGACGGCGAACGAGATCGATCCGAGGATGTAGCCGACGACGACGAGCACCGCCGGCGGGACGTTCACGCCCTCACTCCCCGAGGGCCTCCCTGGAACGTCCATTCGCGGACCGGCGTGTGCACGGCGCCCTCCGGGTCGAGGCGGCTGTCGAAGAGAACGCAGGAGCGTGCGAGCCAGGTCGGAAACGGCCACGACTCCACTTCATGGCGATATCGCTCGACGGCCTCGGCCGGCCACGGCTCCCGGATCCGGGCGAAGGTGACGTGGGGATGAAAGAGACGGCCCTCTCCGGACACGCCGATGCGTCCCGCCGTTGCCTCCGCATGCCGCGCGAGTTGCTCGACCGATTCGCGCCCGGGAGAGGGTGAAAAGCCGACGCCGAGCACGCGCGGCCGCCCTCGTTCCGGAAAGATCGCCGCCGGACCCGCGTGGATCTCGCCGGTGACCGTCTCGAGCGCGGCCGCGCCGATCCCCTCGGCGAAGCGCGTGGCCGCGTCATCATCGATGTCCCCCAGGAACTTCAACGTCAGGTGCCACGAGTCGGGCTTCGTCCAGGAAGCGCGCGGAAATCCTTCGCGCAGGCGCGCGACGAGACCGCGGGCGCTCTCGACCCACATCGCGTCGGAGGGGACGGCGAGGAACGCCCTCATGCCTGGCTCGCGAAACGGCGGATCATCTCGAGCGAAACCATCGCAGAAGCGCGCCGGACCGTGATCCGGTCGCCGCCGAAGAACCGCTTGCTGGCCTTTTCGCGGCCCTCGCGATCCAGCACCGCGAAGAAGACCGTCCCGACCGGCTTTTCGGGAGTCCCGCCGTCGGGTCCGGCGATGCCGGTGATCGCGGCGGCGAGGTCGGACCCGAACCGATCGAGAGCGCCGCGCGCCAGATCGCGCACCGTTTCCTCGGAGACGGCGCCGTGCCGCTCCAGGGTCTCGTGCGGGACGCCGAGAAGGGTCTCCTTCGCCCGATCCGCATATGGGATCACTGTTCCGAGGAAATAGGCGCTGGAGCCGGGGACGTCCGTCAGAAGCGAGGAGACGAGACCGCCGGTGCACGATTCCGCCAGTGAGAGCGTCCGACCCTTCTCCTTCAACAGCCTTCCCAGGCTCTCCGCGAGCGCTTCCCCGCCGATGCCGTGGATCCGGGTGCCCAGGACCGATCGGAAGTCTTCCTCCATCGCCGCCACCCGCGCCTCCGCGGCCTCCGGCTCGCCTCGCGCGCAGAGGTGCAGCTCGACCTCTCCGGGGGAGGCGAGAATCGTGACCGGATCGTCCTCCCACTTCGCGTAGAGAGGCGCCACGATCTCTTCGACCCGCGACTCGGCCATCCCCGCGATCTTGAGGACCCGACGCTTCGTGACGGACGCCGCGCGACCCCGTCGAACTTCGGGCAGGATCTTCTGCTCGAAAATCTCGCGCATCTCGGACGGAACTCCCGGCAGGACGACGATCTGCACGCCCTCTTTCTCGAACCACAGGCCGGGCGCGGTGCCGCGCGGGTTTTCGAGGACGCGCGCGCCGTCCGGGAAATCCGCCTGCTTCTCGTTGACGGCCGGCATCCGGATCCCGCGCCGTCCCTCCCACCGCTCCCGCATCCTCGCAACGAAATCGGGATCGCGGCGGACGGGGACGTCCAGCCATCGCGCGACCGCGGCCACGGTCACGTCGTCCGCGGTCGGGCCCAGGCCTCCGGTGGTGAAGATCCAGCGGGCAGCGGCGGCCGAGCAGGAGAGCTCGCGGACGATCTCGTCCGGCTCGTCACCCACCACCGACTTGCGGACGACCTCGATGCCCGACTCCTCCAGCCTCTCGGTCAGCCAGGCGGAATTCGTGTCGCGCCGGAGCGGCCCGAGCATCTCGCTTCCGATGGCGACGATCGCCGCGCGCGGTCCGGAGCTCATCGTTTTGAACCGTTCGCGGTCGAGTTGGCCGGCTGCTCTTCGGAGAGCTTCGCCCACTGTTCGACGAGATCCTCGAGGTCGCTCTTGCAGTCGGCCTTCTCCTGCGCAAGGCGATGGGCCTCGATCGGGCCGAGCGTCAGAGCCTCTTCCCAGAGACGGTTCTCGAGAGCTTCGATCTCCTTCTCCCTCGCCGCGATCTTCTCCTCCAGTGTCACGATCTTCCGCCTCCGCTTCGCCGCGTCCCGGCCCTGCTCGGGAGACGCGCGTCGAGCGCGCGCCGGCGTCTTCGACGCAACGAGAACCGCGGACCGGGAAGGCGGCACCTCCCGGAGCTCCGGCTCGGGTCTCCTTCTCCGCTCGGCCCTTGCATCCGCCGTATCCGTGTAGTTCCCGGGCAACAGCATCGCGCGACCGCCGCGGAGGTCGAGAACGCGCGTCGCGAGCCGATCGATGAAAGCGCGGTCGTGCGAGACGAACACGATCGAACCGGGAAAGTCCTCGAGCGATTCCTCGAGCTCTTCGCGCGAGTCGAGATCGAGGTGATTCGTCGGCTCGTCCAGCAGAAGCAGGTTGTGCCGCTGCTTCATGACGACCGCGAGGGTGAGCCTTCCCTTCTCTCCCCCGGAGAGACCCGAGATGGGCGCGAAGACCTCGTCCTCCCGGAATGCGAATCGCGCGAGGTACGAGCGCATGGACTCCTCGGTCTCTTCGGGATGCTCGTCCCAGACCGCGTCGATGACGCGCCGGCGGGGGTCGAGATCCGAAAGCTCCTGGTCGTAATAGCCGATCGAAACGTCGTGCCCGGGCTCGACCGACCCGGCGAGCGGAGCGAGTCGGCCGGCGAGGGTCTTCAGCAAGGTGGTCTTTCCCGTTCCGTTCTCGCCCAGCAGCGCCAGCCTCTCGCCGCGAAGGAGCTCGAAGGAGGTGCCGCGCAGGATCGGATTTCCCGAGGCGTAGCCCGCGTCGAGATTCTTCGCGCGCAGGAACGTACGGCCCCCGATCCGCGCGGCGTCGAAACGGAATCCGACGGACGTAACGTCTTCGGTCGGGCGTTCGAGCCGCTCCACGCGGGCCAGCTTCGTGCGCCGCCCCTTGGCCTGCCGGGAGTTGACGCCCGCGATGTTGCGGCGGATGTACTCCTTTTCTTTCTCGATGAACTCCTGCTGCTTCTCGAAGGCGCGCGTCGCGGTGAGGACCCGCTCGGCCTTCTGCCGCCGGTACGCGGTGTAACCGCCGGAGTACGCGGTGAGTCGGCCGTTCTCGAGGTCGACGACGTGATCGGCCACTCGATCCAGAAACCGGCGGTCGTGCGTCACTACGAGGTAGGCCCGTCTCGAGCGCGCGAGGTACTCCTCGAGAAACTCGACGGCCTGGAAGTCGAGGTGGTTCGTCGGCTCGTCGAGGAGCAGGACGTCGGGAGAGGAGAGGATCGCGCGAGCGAGCATCGCCCGGTTCTTCTGGCCGCCCGAAAGCTCCGCGAGCGGTCTCGCGAAGTCTCCTTTCTCGAAACCGAGGCCCGAGAGAGCCTTGTCGACCTCGGCGACCATTTCGTAGCCGCCCTCGTTCTCGAAGCGGTGCGTCAAGGCGTCATAGCGGTCGTGCAGGGCCGCGCTGTCCTGTCCGTCGGCCATCGCATGCTCGAGCTGGCGCATCTCGGCTTCGGCCGCATGGAGGTGCGCGAATGCCCCGGCAACGTAGTCGTGCAGCGACTGGGCGAGGTCGGCCTCGAGAGCCTGCTCGACGGTCGAGATCCGGACGGCGTTCGCGCGGACGACCTCACCCGCGTCCGGCTCTTCGCGACCGAGGGCGAGGCGCAGAAGCGTGGTCTTCCCGGCGCCGTTCCTTCCCACGAGGCCGACCTTCTCGCCCGGGTTGTGCTGCCAGGTAACGTCGCGGAGCACTTCCTTGGGGCCGTAGGACTTGCGGACGCGGTCGAAGCGATAGAGCACGCACGAGATTGTAGCCGCCTGTGAGACCTCCCTCGGTCGGGACGGGAGCCTGGTCTACAGCTTCTCGACCGCGAGCGGCGGCGTCGTCGGCGGCTCGTCGCCGACCCGGAACAACGCGGTGAGCTCGCGTTCCATGTTCGGGCGCGGCGGCTCGCGGTCCCCGAGACACAGCCAGGCGAGCGTCTCCCCCGGCTCGACGCGATCTCCCACCGTTTTCTCGACGATGAACCCGGCGGCGGGATCGATCTCGTCCTCGCGGCGGCGCCGGCCGCATCCGATGTCGATCGAGAGAAACCCCATCTTCTCGGTCGAGATCGACCGGAGGTACCCGCCCCGAAGAGAGAGAGCCGGGATGCGCTGCCGGGGCTGCGGCAGGAGAGCAGGATCTTCGACGACCTTCGGATTCCCGCCCTGGAAGACAATCAGCTCCTCGAACTTCTGCGCCGCTGCGCCCGAGTCGAAGGCCTTTTCGAGCCTCTTGCGAGCCTCTTCCTCCGAGAGTGTCCGCTCGGCAAAGCGGAGCATTTCGACTCCGAGCAGGAGGCAGATCTCGCGCACGCGGTCCGGCCCCTCGTTGCGTAGCACCCGGATCGACTCTTCGGCTTCGAGAGCGTTGCCGACGGCGCGGCCGAGCGGCCTGCTCATGTCGGTGATCCAGCCGGTCGCATCGCGTCCGGCGGCGCGCGACGTGTCGACGAGGGCCCGCCCGAGCTCCCGGGATTCCTCGACCGTCTTCAGGAACGCGCCGTCGCCGGTCTTGACGTCGAAGACGATGCCGGTCGTGCCCGACGCGAGCTTCTTGGACAGGATGGAAGCCACGATGAGCGAGATCGACTCGACGGTGCCCGTGACGTCGCGCAGAGCGTAGAGGATCCGATCGGCCGGGGCGATCGCGTCGGTCTGCGCGAAGAGCGCCGCGCCGACCGTCGTCAGCGCCTCCCGGACGCGCGCCTTGTCCAGATCCGTCCGGAACCCCGGGATCGCGGCGAGCTTGTCGAGGGTGCCGCCGGTGTGGCCGAGGCCCCGGCCGGACATCATCCCGACCCTCGCGCCCGCGGCGGCCACGAGCGGCGCGAGGACCAGGGTGACCTTGTCTCCGACGCCGCCGGTCGAGTGTTTGTCCACGACCGGGGCCAGGTCCGACAGGTCCCACGTCTCGCCCGAGTCGCGCATCGCCTGGGTCAACGCGGCGGTCTCCGCGGTCGACAGGCCGAGGATCACGGCGGCCATCAGAAACGCCGAGGCCTGGTACTCCGGCACCTCTCCCGAGACGACCCCCTGCACGAGGTAGGCGATCTCTTCCTTCGGGAGCTCCTGCCCCGCGCGTTTCGCGCGCAGGATCTCGTAGACCGTCCTCATTTCTTCGTTCTCTTCGCCGCGACGGCCAGGCTCGCATGGACCTTCTTGCGCCACTTCACTGCCGCGTCGAGCACGGACTTCTCGTCGAGGGTCACGCATCGCCGATTTGCGAGCAGCCGTTTTCCGTCCACCCAGACGTCCGTGACGTCGGCCGTCTTCGTCGAATAGACGAGCGTCGAGTAGACGTCCTCGAACGGCTCCTCGTGCGCCGTCTGGGTATACACGGCCACGATGTCGGCCTGCTTGCCGGCTTCGAGCGAGCCGGTCTTCGCGCCAAGCCCGAGCGCCCGTGCGCCTTCCCGGGTGGCGGCGGCGAGCAGCTCGCGCGCGGGCAGGACGGTGGGGTCCTCGGTCTTTACCTTCGCGAGCTTTCCGGCGAAGTCCATCGCCTCGAACATCGAGAGGTCGTTGTTCGAGCCGGCGGGGCCGTCGGTGCCGAGACCCCAGAGCAGTCCCTCCTTCTCCCACGCCGCGACGTCCGCGATGCCCGAAGACAGCTTCATGTTCGATTCGGGATTGTGCGACAGGGACAGTCCGTACTGCCCGATCAGGGCCCGATCGGAGGGATCCATCCAGACCCCGTGAGCGAGGACGATCGGAAGCCGCTCCCCGCTCGGAGGCTTATCGAAGAAGCCGATCGACGCCAGGTAGGAGACCGGGGTCTTCCGCCACTTCTCGTGGGCGTCCGAGAGCTCCTTGCGGGTCTCGGCGACGTGGATCAGGATCGGCAACCTCTCGCTCTGCGCGAAGTCCCGGGCGGCGGTCAGCGTCTCCTTCGAGCAGGTGTAGGGCGCGTGCGGAGCGACGGCCGGGATGATCCGGGAATTCCCCTTCCACCTCTTCGCGAAGCTCTTCATGAACGCGAGCGTTTCCGCCAGGTCCTTGTGGTCCGGCACCGGAAAGTCGATGAACGTCTCGCCCAGGACCGCGCGCAAACCGGCCTTGTCGACGGCGCGGGCGGCGTCCGATTCGAAGTAATACATGTCGGCGAACGTGGTGGTCCCGCCTTCGATCATCTCGAGCGCGGCGAGCAGCGTGCCGTCGTAGACGAAGCCGGGCGAAACGTTCTTCGCCTCGGCCGGAAAGATGTGCTCGGTCAGCCACCGGTCGAGCGGCAGGTCGTCGGCGAGCCCCCGCAGCAGGGTCATCGCCGCGTGCGTGTGGGTGTTGACGAGGCCCGGGATCACGAGCTTTCCGGTCGCGTCGTAGCGGTTTCGAGCCGAGTAACGGGCGCTCACCTCCGCGGCCGGTCCAACCGCGAGAATCCTGCCGGCCTTGACGGCGATCGCGCCCGGCGAAAAGACGGAGAACTTCGCGTCCACCGTGACGACGATCCCGCCGGAGATCACGAGGTCCGCCGTCTCGCCCCGCGCGGCGGAGACGGCGCCGCAGGCGAGCGCGACGACGAGGGCGACGGCGAGCTCGAGACGTCTCAAAATTCGAAAGGCTCCGGCAGGAGGTCGGACATCCGGTAGAGCCTGCGTTTTCCGCCCGCGGTCGCCGAGACGACCGGCACGTCTCCCGCGAATTCCCAGAGGATCTGCCGGCACGCGCCGCAGGGAGGGGTTGGTTCGTCCGCGCCCGTTACCACCGCGACGGCGCGAAACCGGCGGACCCCTTCCGAAAGCGCTTTCCAGATTGCCACCCGTTCCGCGCACACGGTCAGTCCGTACGTCGAATTCTCGACGTTGCATCCCCCGTAGATCGTCCCGTCCTCCGCTTCGATGGCCGCGCCGACGGAAAACCCGCTCCGCTTCGACACGGCGTTCCCGCGGCTGCGGAACGCCTCGGCGATCAGGCGCTCTTCGACCTCGCGATCGATCACTTGCGGAGAGTTCGACCGATCTTCGGGACGAGCGCGGTCAGGAGGCGCACGAAGCGGTCCCCGACCTTCTTCGTCGTCGCGAGGACCTCCGAATGGTCGAGCGGCTTCGGGAGGATTCCGGCCGCCATGTTCGTGATCGTCGAGATCCCGAGGACTCGAACGCCGGTATGCGAGAGCGCGATCGCCTCGGGAACCGTCGACATCCCGACCGCGTCGGCACCGATGGTTCGATAGGCGCGGATCTCCGCCGGCGTCTCGTAGGACGGGCCGGAATTTCCGAGATACACCCCTTCGCGCAGCGGGATCCGGAGCGAACGCGCCGTGTCTTTCGCGAGCTTTCGGAGGGCGGGATCGTAGACCCGGCTCATGTCGGGAAAACGGGCGCCGAGGGAGTCCTCGTTCGGCCCGATGAGCGGGTTCGTTCCGAAGGCGTTGATGTGATCGGTCAGGAGCATGAGGTCACCCGGCTTGAACGTGCGCCGGACTCCACCGGCGGCGTTGGTCAGCACGACCGCGCCGACGCCGAGCCGCGCGAGGGCGCGCGCCGGGAAGACCACGTCGGTCATCGGCCGCCCTTCGTAGAAGTGCACGCGCCCCGAGAGTACGGCGACCGGCGTCGAGTCGACGTCGCCCAGCACGAGCTCCCCCGCGTGACCGACCACTCCCGAGGGGACCGGAAAGTGCGGGATCTCCTCGTAGGGGATCGCGAGGCGATTCTTCAGCCGCTCGGCGAAGGCGCCCAGGCCCGAGCCCAGGACCAGCCCCACGGCAGGCACTCGATCGCGCTTCCCCCGGAGAAAGGCGGCGCAGGCGTCGAGCTGGCCGAGAAGGCCCGTCCGGGTCATCCCGCGAGCAGTCCCGCGATGGTGGCCGTCATGAACGAGGCGAGAGACCCGCCGAGCAGCGCCCGGAAACCGAGCCGGGCGATGTCGCCCTTCCGGGTGGGGGCCAGCCCGCCGATCCCTCCGATCTGGATGCCGATGGAGGAGAAGTTCGCGAACCCGCAAAGAGCGAACGATGCGATCAGGCGCGCCTTCTCCGACATGCCCGACTGAACGGTGCTCATCTTCGCGTAGGCGAAGAATTCGTTGATGACCGTCTTGTTGCCGATCAGGTCTGCGACGGTTCCCGCGTCCGGAATCGGCACGCCCATGACGACCGCAAGCGGCCAGAGGACCCACGCGAAGACCTGCTGGAGCTGGAATCCGGGGTACCCGAAGAGTCCCCCGACCCAGCCGAGGAAGCCGTTCAGGAGCGCGATCAGGGCGATGAAGGCGATCAGCATGGCGACGATGTTGATGACGAGCG
>Ga0066709_100004785_pt1 | contig 10928 bp, 19 predicted proteins | sample GraSoiAngelo_158_FD_79665 | JGI IMG/M metagenome (GOLD analysis project Ga0066709, IMG submission 79665) | Grasslands soil microbial communities from the Angelo Coastal Reserve, California, USA - 14_1009_16_30cm | ecosystem: Environmental > Terrestrial > Soil > Grasslands | place: USA... | reverse complement strand
ACAGGCTTTTCATTGGCAGTTTTCACTTGGGCAACAGTAACCCTGCAATTTGTAGTCATATTCTTTGTCAGCTATTTCATCCATAGCTTCCTAGATAGAGGATTTGACCGAGCTTTCCTTAATGCCCTGATGTGCGGAGTCTTTGCGGGCGCAGTAACAGCACTTGCTTCTTCAACAGCTACCTTTTCAGTTCTTGTAAATGCAGTTCTAGCACCTGCCATTGGATTGCTATTCCTTGGCGTGTTTATCGTTGAAATAGTTTTGGAATATCTAAGACTGAGCGCAGCTAAGAGATAATCTTTACTTCTTTATAAGCTGCATAGATGAAGTAGCACAAATATTTTGATGTTTACTAAGATTCTTACCAAGAACCATTAATTGACAACTAAGGCATTTCCAAACTGAATTTTCAGAAGTATAGGTTCGGTAGGGGTTATCTTTAACTAGTTCGTCAGTGTATTCGCTATAGACCAAGTAAGAACTCTTTAAACTCGGATTACCTATTTAAGCTTTTAGCTATAAATGGGTTTATATTCCGATGGCTTTATATAATAGGTAATCAGAGGTATGATAGAAATAAGTATTGGAAGAGAAAAAGCTTAACTTTCATGCTAGAGTTTTAGGATTATTGCCTACTATACAGCTTACAAGAGGCCACGTTCTTCAGACTATTAGGAGTCGAAAAGAAACAGCACCTTTCTTTTCTATGAGAGGTTTTAGAGTTCAAATTCATCTTGATGATATATTTCTATATAATGCCAAAATAACAAGCATCAGGTCAACTAATTTGGGCAGTTTAAACCAATTTGATGCCGAATGTGGAGGATTTGAGAGTTTAGATGAACTTCAATCTGCTTTGAAACGGGCTGGTTTTAGGTTCCAGCCTCTTAAAGAATATGAAGGTTTTGCTATTGGATTCCAAAAAGAAAAAGAAGACATGGACTCGCAGCCTCTACAGGCTTGGCCTTCATTAAATAAGGAAGGAAGAAAAATATGACCAAATTACGAGCTTTACTTGATAAAACTGTTCTTATAAGTAAATATCTTCAAAATATGACAATGAATAACAAGTTAGTTAACGGAGAATTTATATATTTAGTGAGACAAGGAGATATTTATTTAGTTCGGGGCTTAAATTTAGAAATTATGGAGGCTCTAGAAAGAGCAATTCAACAAGAAAAGGAAGATATAAAATTCTATAACGATACTCACAATCCTCTAGGTGAATATGAACAATGAAGCTTTATCTTGCACATCCTATTCTTGATAGAGATTGGGTTAGGATAGAAGAATTGAAAATGGAGAAAGAATTTGATATAGAATTGGTCAATCCGTTTTATGATGCTGATGAACGAAAGGATATACAGGATATAGACTCTGGAAAGAAAGGCATTAATGACCCAAATCTTAACGCAAAGAAGATTGTAGAAGGAGATTTGAAAGCTATTGATAATGCCGATGGAATTGTTGCTCTTGTAACAGAAAAGGCATCTGTAGGTGTCTATTGTGAAATATTCTACAACTCTCATGTTCTTAAACGGCCTACTTATCTTATCATCACTGACCCAAGCAAGTTTACTCATCCGTGGTTGGTATATTATGGTTCAAAACGCTTTCATAGTTTAGACGAATTTAAGGAGTGGCTAAAATGAAGCATCTAACCACATCTAATTACCTTGATTGTATAAGATGTGTTAAGATGCTTTCAGAGACAGGCGAAGACTGGCCCGCTAGTGAATTAGGAGAGCTTTTGTCAGATTATCATAAAATAACATTCCCAGAACAGGAGAATAAGACCAATTGAGTATAGAAGACGAACTTGCGGTTCAGAAGGCTCTACCAAAGAGAAATCGTTTAATGTTAATTGTTCAGTTATCTCCTTTACTATCAGAAGAGGCTGGAAAGTTTAGAAAAGACGAGATAACAGCTTATTTAGATAAAATGTTTATAGAACGGTCTTGGAATGCCGAACAAGGGCATCGTGGAATCATTGGAGCCAAATGGACAAGGCCAAAGAGTAGATTCGACCAATACACTGATGATTCTAACTATTATGACCCCAAAAATGAAGAATTTGTGTCTAATTATTAATTAGGCCGAATTCTCAAAGCTACGGGCCTTTTTTTCCTCTTCTGGAGTATCAGGAATTCCTACCATAAGAGAATGAACTTCTTCGTGGGCCAGAGCTTTTATAATCTGCTGTTTGTCTATTTTTTCAGGAGGAAGACTCCCAAATTCCTTCTCTGATAAGAAAACAGTATTTGGCTGAGAATCGTCATGCCAAGCAACTATTGTAAGATTTTCAGGATGGTCAGGGGGCGTTTTAACTTCAACAGATTTCACATTCTTTTCAAAGATATGGTAATCGTAAGGTCTTTCTTTAGAAAAGGTCTTGACCGAATCCTTTAGAATTCCACGATATTTAGATAGACCTTTATTACTAAATTTGAAGGAAGGATATTTCATTAAAGTTCCTCTTCTTCTAGCTTTTTAGCATCAGCAAGTTGTTTCTTAGCTATTTCCATATGCTTTTCTGAAACTTCTATATGCTTCTTAGCAGCCCATTTCTGAATGGCTACGGCTCGTTTTTGTTCCCTAGTTTTATAGCTGGTAGTAGTTGTAGCGGCCCTAGTTTTAATCTTAAACTTAAAAGATGGAAATTTACTTCGACCAAAGCCTTTCATAAACTTAGAATCACCTAGTCGCCTATATAAGCTTATATATCCGAAAAACTAGGTTAAAAGGATGAGTAAATATCCCAATTATAAATTCAAAGAAGTAGTCGATTATACCCTAGCTCATATTAATCATAAGGAGCAAAGATATGAGACAGTAGGAGATTGGATTGTAGTTCCTCATAAACCCGTTAAAATTAGGGTTTCAAAGCTTCCAGATGAAAGATATGTTTACCTAGTTCAAGTTCACGAATTAATTGAATACCGACTTTGTGCGGAACGGGGCATAACAGATAAAGAGGTTGTGGCTTTTGATGTGATGTTTGAGGACGAGAGGGCTAGGGGTCTACATGGTAAAAGAGCCGAACCAGGAAATGACCCACGAGCACCCTATAGAAAAGAGCACCAATTTGCAACTAAAGTAGAGAAGCAATTAGCCGAGAAACTTGGCGTAAATTGGAAAGAATACTCTGAAAGCGTCGAAGCTCTGTAGGTAAAGCTTATATACGACACTTCTCTACATTAAAAGCTATGAAGTGGGCTATTTTAGTCGTTCTAGCTCTTTTTCTAGTATCTGGTTCAGTGACTCATGCGGCCTTTGTTGAGCAATATCGAGTTAGTCCTCTTTTGAAGCCTGGAATGTATGTATATTACACTATTCTATTTCATCCGTCTGTGAATTTTGCTAATATTTCGATATTGGCTATTCCAACTAATACCACAATTCTTGTTAATGTGACTTTAACAACTATAACTCATGCCAAACCTAGTTTCTTACAATTAATAACTGTTAAAGGAGATACCGATGCAAATCACCCTCAGTCTGTTTTGATAAAATCTGGAAATAAAACTTCCGTTACTTCTCTTGTGCCATCAACAGATATTTCCATTCCAAAATACCAGTTTTATGTCTCTTTACCAATCGTTAGTTCATATTTAAATGCTTTAGATAATGTTAATCTCGATGAACGAAAGGTTTTAGGAATACAGGTTCAAGGAATTGGAGGAGATGTTCAGAAGTTTGCTTTTAGACAAGTTTATCAAGCAGCAATTCAAACACAAGCAACCATTAAAGTTTGGGAATGGGATAAAGCAACAGGATTTGTAATAATTTATCGGAATTCTAACAATTATCCCTATGTAATGGATTTGCTCTCTACAAATGCTTGGGATACTCCTTATGGTAATGTTTATAAGCCTTTATCGATACAACTTTTAATATCTGATATATATCTAATGCTGGCTTCAATAGGTGGATTTTATTTTAGCTTTTGGTGGTTATGGGCTATAAGTTTTGCCCTTATCTTGAGTTTTGCTTTGAAAGGATGGGCTATGGGTTATTTGACAGATAGAAAGCGCCAATTAGCACATCCTAATTTGAAGCATCTACTGTCAAAGATTCATTCTCAAGATAAGAAGGTTATATTTTTAACTGAGGAGAATGCATGATGAAAATCAATCTAAACTGGTTCCGTAAACAAGAGAGAAAATTAGTGGAATCTATTAGCAAGGAAAAGCAGTTTGATGAAATTAAACTTAGCACAGATAAGATTCTCAACGATATGGAAACTCTTAATCCCAAGTTTGACCTTCGAGACTCCAAATGGAGAGAGAACCCAGAGGAATTTACTGTTCAATTCTTTAATCCTAAGAATGGGCATACCACTGATGATATTAGGGTTCCAGAGAAATTTAAAGATTGGATAATTGGGCAAGATGAAGCTCTTAATAAGCTGGATTTGAGCACTATAGAATGGCTAAAGACTGTCCAGAGTATTCAGGCTATTGAGGATAAAGAAGCTAAAGGAGAAAGACTTAACAGTATATTAAGACAAAGACCAACTAATAACTGGCTAATGATAGCGAAGCCTGGGACGGGTAAAAGTCTTATTATTAAGGTTGCTGCGGAAAATCTAAAGGATATTTACAAGAAACTAGGAATAGAAATGGAAGATGTTGTTCTCTATCAAGATAGACTCAATCGTTATGAGCCAAATGTTAGATATTTGAAGCCTGCTGGTATTGGAGAGAAAGTTGTTCAATTTGCTGAAATTGAAGAGGGTCAGAAGGGTAAAAGAAAAACTGCTCTATTATTTGGTGGAATTGGAACAATAATTGCATTGGGAATAACACTTGTAGCACTTGGAGTTAGAGCCATGATTCTTAATATGATAGGTGGAATGGACTTTGAAATGGCACTTTTAAGGGCCGCTAGTATATATTTCCAAATAGGAATATCCATGATTACATTCCCTATGTTTATTATGGTGATAATATATCAAGTCAAAGGTGGATTTGGAGCAGCAGACCACGAAAATCTTAAAATCCCTAATTTGATTGTAAATAATAATCCAAAGACCACTGAAATGTATGAGAATGTTACTATAGTTTCCGATGCTGCCTTGTTTGGTGAGATTGAATGGAGTCCTTGGCAGACAGGTGCTATGGCAAAGCCTCCATATCGTAGGGTTCAATCTGGAGCCGTTCATAAGGCTCATAAGAAGATACTTTACATAGATGAAATCCGAAACTTGAATGAAAGCCAAGCTACTAAACTTTTGACTGTTATGGAAGATGGCGAGTGTCCCGTTCAGGCTCAGAGTAATACTATTGCAGGTGGTGGAGCAGGTGGAAGCACAGCAGGTCAGAATGTTAGAACGCCTCCAATTAAGTCTATGTTCTTCTTCTTTGCGGCTGGAAATATGGATATAATGACCAATCCTAATAGTATTCTTAATAGATTCCCTGCTCTCCGAGACAGGTTCCAGAATTATGGTAAAATTGTTCATTTGAGAGACGAAGTTGAAGCTACTCCTCTAAGCGAATTATTGATAGCTCAGGTAGTCAGAGATGAAATTTATAGGTTCCAATTCCTCCCAATGGAAGGAGCCGCAGTAAAATTAATAACAGACCATGTTAGACTAAGGGCATCTGATAAGAACCATATCAAGTTGATGTTCAGAGCCGTAATCTCAGTCATTAAAACCTCAACTCAATTAGCATGGAGGGATGGAGATAGTCTTGTTAGAGTCAAACACGTTAAGGATGCAATAGAGAATTATTCGGCTAGTATTGAAAGACAGGTTCTTGAGCATGAGCTAAGTAAGAAATTAGCCATAACTACTGTAAAGAACCAAGGAAGCAGGATAGGAATAATAAATGCACTTACAGTAATTGTTCCGTCTAATATCCAAGATGAAGATGTCAAAGATGAAACTGCGGGAGATGTAGTTGCTCTTGCTTCTCAACTAAAATTTGTAGATAAATGGGAAAAGGCAGATTTTGTAGTAACTAATGTAGCTTCTGGTGATGATAAGGATATTCAGGATTCAAAGAAGAGAGTTAGAACAGCAATATCCATGCTCTATGGAATAGACATAGCCAAGGAATGCTATGTTCATGTTGATTTCTCTCAATCTCGGATTGATGGGCCATCGGCAGGAGTTAGTATGACAGTAGATTTGATGTCATGGTTGGGTGAACCCGAAGTTTTCAAGAAGGATTATGCAGAATATAAGAAGAATGGAAAACCAATGTCTGAATTCCCTCTAAAGTCGATTCCTTTGAGACAGGATGGAGCTTTAACAGGAGCCTTAGAAATCATTGAGGAGCCAAAGGGAGATGTTCAGGTTTCGGCCATTGGAGGCATTTTTGAGAAGATTAGAGGAGCAAAGAGATATAAGTTAGGCTTTGTTATGATGCCCAAGGCTAATTTTGATATGAAGATAATGTCTAATGACCAGTTTGGAAATATAAAGCTGTTTGCAGGAGACTCTGTGATGTCCTATTTTGAGACTTTCAGAGCCGATAAAATAGATTCAGACCAATCGGTTATTAATCAAGGACTATCTGAAAGAGACTTGGCAAAGAAGAAAGCGAGGAGTGGACAAGCATGAAACGCATTGGAATCCAATATCAAGTTGTCATAGCAGTTTTAGCCCTCTATATCAGTTTGATGTTACTGGCTCCTTTCCAGCCTGTTCCTGTTCCGACTGGACTTCCTTCTGATATAACTTTTGGAATTCCAGTTACAAATGGAACCTATGTGACAGCTAAAGGTTATTCACCCTACGATGCTTATGATAGAATCATCAATGTAATGGATAATGGCGTTGAAGTTGCTAGGATTATTTCTCCTCTTCATAGAGATGCAGCTTTACCCAATCACTTTTTCCAACTTTTAGCTTTACCATATCCTCTACAGGATAAACTGACTTATCAAGTAAAAGACACAGTTCAGGTTTGGAATGTCACTTTTACAACTATCAGCAGAACTAATATATCTAATCTCGCAATAGAAGGAATAATCCCGATTTCTATGGTTAATGCTAATGCTCAGTCAACTGCCAGCTTTACCATTAAGCATTCTGGTGAAACAGTTTATTTCTTAGTATCAGCCCATTCTTTACTTGAAGGAATAGACAACCTGTTTATTCAAATAGACGGTAAGTCTTATACAGTTTTCAATTGGCATCCTCTGGATAATGACAATACCCTTACAAGTGTTGGATATGTTATTCCTTATATAAAAGTCAATGCGGGTCTTGGAAACCATACTATAACCATTACGGGTTCGGCTTCACTTCAAGCATCAACTCCTTATATGATAGTTTCGGGCTTTGGAGTTTATACTGCTGCACCTTTAAGTGATGGTAAAGGTGGCGGCTTTTAAGTGAAATTTCTTAGCTATCTAGTTATCACCCTATTTATATTAAATAGCGCAATTTTAACTGTTCATGCTGATAAGTATTTAACAGGAGAAAATAATCCTTGGATTCCCTTTGTTGGTGCTAGGCAGTATCCTAATATAAATGTAATAGTTCATAAAAGCTCTAGTTTTCCTTTCTGGGCCGAATCTGTTTCTTCTTTAAGAATAGCTGCTAGAAATTGGGTTAATGGTATTGATGCCTTTGTTCAAAATTATAGTCAATATAGCTACTTACAGAAGATAAATTTCACCTTCTATATTGATGGTGTTAATAGCTCGGGAGTTAGGCATGACATCGATATAGTATTTCAAATAGGAATCTGCACTTATTCCTTAGCTTGCACTTTTAATTTACCCTGTGCTCCTGAAGCAGTAACAAAAATATCCGATTGTTCTGCTTCGGTTTTACCCTCTGAAAATAATACTCTAATTAATATGCAATCTTCTAATGTTTATCAGCAAAAGTCGATATTTGCCCACGAATTAGGTCATGCTCTCGGACTTGCACATTCGAGTCAAGAATTTGACCTTATGGCCCCCGCATATAATGGACTTGAATATCCTTCAAGCCTAGATATTTATGGCCTTTCACAAGCATATCAGTGGCTTCAGACTGGAAATTTTGTTCAATTTTATAGTAATAAAGCCTATCTTCCAGCTAATATATCCTATGTTATCATTCTTAATGGAACTCAGCACGTTTATGCTGTAACCATTTGGAGAGTCACAGTTTCTACTACAACAACTATAATTGATAGAAAAGAACAAATTAAATCTCTTCAAGACCAATTAAATATGCAGGAATTTATTACTGGAATTATGGGAGCTATATTTTTAATTTTGGCAGTAATTCTTATGTTAAAGAAACAGTCTAAAAAGATAAGGAAGGAACAAATTGAGCAGCAATCCAAATAAATCAGAAGAACCCAAAGGATTACGTCTTGTTATATTCAGAAGTTATGCTTATTTCCTTCAGGGATTTTCTTTTGTATCTCTCCCTCTTCAAATAATAGGATTTTCTAGTGCTATTTACTTGGTAATTAAGGAATTTTTACCTTTTGGATATTCAATATATATGGGCTTCATTATCGGACTTGGAGTTCCAGGTATTGCAACTCTTGGATGGACTATATATAATAAGACCCATTTCTATGCTCAACAGCAAACTGTTCAAAATTATCAATCTCCTTATGCCCATTTTAAGCTTAATCCAATAAATTTTCCTATTTGGAGACTTTATAGACAATTAGCTCTTTCACTGAATAATCTTGAATTGGCTAAAGAAATTGATGAAATCTTAAGAAAGAACGGAACGAATTAGCTTAAATATGTCTCTTTAGGAACTTTCTAGTCTTTTTTGAAGCTCTATCGAGCAATTCATCAAAAAACCAATCATATAGAACTAAAGCAAGCGCAATTGCGAGAACTTCCTCGATAAATTCCATTATATCTTATAGAGCAATTTTAGGTCATATAAGGCTTCTGGAACAAGATGTAAGCCCTTTTATTTAGGTAAGTTTATATATCTCAAGTTGTAAGGATAGATGTAAAATGAATCTTATTGATTTTTTAGCGCCGCTTCAGCCTTATGCCGATTTAGGAATTGCTATAGGAGGATTTGCTTTAGCTGCCTTTGTTCTTCCCACTTTAATAAATAGAAAGAGTCAAGTTCCACGATTTTCATCAATTCCAACAGCAGCTATACTTAGCTATTTGTTTCCGTTATTCTTAGTAAGCGGTCTTCAAGCAGCCGCATATTCTATTCTAATTGAAGCAATAATTTGGTGGTGCATAGTTCTATTTAGGCCCGTTAGAAAGGTTTATATAGGTAAACAGACAGAGGTAACACAGTAATATGTCAGAAGAAGATTATGGCGACGAGGAATTTGAGGACTACGAATTTGATGAAGAGGAGGAAGAATTATAGGTTGAAATTTTCTGTCTATCAGCATAATGGAGAGGATATTTTGGTTGGAATGTATGATACTTTAGAAGAGGCAAATGAGATTCAGTCACTTAGTGAGAACAGATATATTAAGGTGAAGAGAGGGCCATTCAATAATGTTCTTCATGTGGAGACGATTTAGATGCGTATAAGCCTAGATATGGATTCGGTTTTAGCCGAAACAAATGTTGGCACAATAAAGTGGATTAAGGAGAATAAAGGACAGATTTATGAGAAGAACCAAGTCACTAGTTGGGATTGGATTTCAGATGCTTTCAAGCTAACTCTTCCTGAAATACTAGAGATGTATGGAAAGGTTTGGGCCGAATGGTGGAATGAGATTCCTCCAACTGAAGAAAACATATCTTCTAAGGTTTTAAGTCTACAAACAATTGGAGATGTTATGATAGTTACTTCAGCTAGTCCAGAACAGGTTACGGGAAAGCTAAAGTGGATGAAGAAATGGGGATTACAGAATATTCCACTGGTGATTGTTCCATACAATGCTACTAAAGAGCATCTACCTTTTGATGCTTATATAGACGATAGAGCACAAACTTGTCTTGAAGTAGCTAAGGTTGGAAAACTAGCTTTGGTCTATTCTCAACCGTGGAATCAGGGGCTTCAAGAATCATCTAATCTGATTTACGTTAAAGACCTAAATATGGCACTTAAAATACTAGAAGAAAGAGGTATGAGTTGTTAAAAATGGTAGAGCTTAAAGATTCTGGGAAACGAGAGGGATTTGTAACAGGAGCCGTAAGAGATGTTAGGACTGAAAAGGGCCGTTATGATTTGATTTCTCCAATCGCACTTAGACGATTAGCAATTCATTATGAAAGAGGAGCAAGGAAATATGCAGACCGTAATTGGGAAAAGGGAATAAATATGTCTCGAACAATGGATTCTTTGATGCGTCACATTAATCAATATAGAGAAGGAGATAGGTCAGAAGACCATCTCGCTGCAATTGCATGGAACGCATTTGCTTTGATACATTATGAGGAAATGGTTCAAAGAGGTTTGCTACCAAAGGAATTGGCTGATATTCCTAGTTATTTACCCGAGGGAAAAAGTTTGGACGACTTAAAAGAGAAGAAATCGGAGGAAGTCTAAATCATGTGCCAGCACGATAGAATAATTAGGACAGGAAGAAAGGCTAAATGGATGCATCAGCGTGGAAAGAGAACTATAACTTGTTTAGATTGCGGTCAGTTTTGGCTTTGGAATCCTGATGGAAATTATTTCACGGCAGGAGGAATAGTTGGTGGAGTGATGTGGGCTAAATTGGAACTTAGACGAAAGAAAATCAAAGAGATACAAACATGACCATATTGGAAAAGATAGAAGAAGCCATTTTCGGAATGCAACAATCTCGGAGTGTTTCTCTTTTTAAAGAAATTAAGCAAGAACTCGAAGCACAAGATTTAGAATTAAAAAATCTTAGAGAATTACTCCAAGTAACTAGGGAATTAGTATGATAGCAAAAATACTTAGGATTTTCACTGGCTTTATTTGGCTAGGATTTGCTCTGTGGGATGCCAATGTTTACTATTTTAAAATTGTTATTCAGTATTCAGGGCCAATATTTTGGTGGTTT
>Ga0066709_100004784_pt1 | contig 10928 bp, 8 predicted proteins | sample GraSoiAngelo_158_FD_79665 | JGI IMG/M metagenome (GOLD analysis project Ga0066709, IMG submission 79665) | Grasslands soil microbial communities from the Angelo Coastal Reserve, California, USA - 14_1009_16_30cm | ecosystem: Environmental > Terrestrial > Soil > Grasslands | place: USA... | reverse complement strand
TCATTCCGGCGGGCTGCCGTAAAAGCATTGGGATTTGACGCCGAGCAAGGATCGTTTCATCCTGCCTGTATGAACCCAGATACAAACCGAATCTTTTCCGGCAAGGGAGTGTCATCAGGCACCATTTTCTCCCGGTGGCGGCTCACAATCATCGTCGTTGTCACAACGTTCGCGTCCGGTGTCCTGTCCATGCGCGGCGCGGAACCGAAAGCAGAGCCGGCATGGCGGCCATTGCCGTTGATCACAGACGGAAAGATCGACCCGGCCTGGACGCACCTGGGCTGGGGTGGATTCGTCGTGGACGGCGACGCGCTGCGGACGGAATGCAGTCCCAAAGGGCTCGGATTGCTGGTCTATAAAAAGGAGCGTCTTGGCAATTGCCAGATTCGGGTCGTCTTCAGGTCCAAGGAGGCGAAGTCAAATTCCGGCGTTTATGTGCGGATCGCCGACGGGATTCTGAAACAGGTCGGGCAGCCGGACGCGGCGTTTGATCGCGACTCAGAAGGCAAACCCTCGCAGGAGTCAATGGAGAAGATGCAGGCCTCGGCAGAGCGCGAGGAAGGCCCCTGGTTCGCGGTGCATCACGGTTATGAAGTCCAGATCGCCGATGGAACCGACCCGTTTCATCGGACCGGCGCCATATACTCGCTCGCGCCTTCGTCCGGCGTTTCGAAGAAGGGGAGCGAATGGAAGACGATGATCATCACGCTCGCGGGTGATCGAATCTCTGTGGATCTCGATGGGCAACGCCTGACAAGTTTCAATGCCGCAAGCCCTGACGTGCCGCCCCGGAAGCAGTGGTACGAGCCGAAACGGGAGCCGAAACGCCCCCAGGCGGGCTACATCGGCCTACAGAATCATGACCCGGGCGACATCGTGTGGTTCAAGGAAGTCAGCGTGCGGCCAGTGCCGGCCAGCGGCGTGCAATAATTGGCAAGGAGCGACGAAAACGGCTCCGCCTTGGCCTTTCCGAGCATCATTTCAACGCTGCTCGAAACCTGAGCGGGGGCCGAGGCGAACACCGTGAAAGTGAGCTGCCGCGGCTCTGCGGGACCGCAGGCGAGTTGTTTGCCGGAGTGCTGGTTCATGGGGGAAGATCGAGCACAATCGGACTTGGCGACTGCCTTGTTTCGCCTACACTCGCGTCGATGAACCTCCCTCGAACCCGCACCTGGAGTGGCGTCTTTTTTTCGCTGTTTCTGGCCGCCCGCATCTCGTGCCCCGCGGCCGAACCGCCCCGCCCGAACTTCGTCATCATTTTCACCGACGACCAGGGGTACCAGGACGTGAGCTGTTTTGGTTCGCCGGACATCAAAACCGAGAACCTCGACCGCATGGCCCGCGGAGGGATGCGGTTCACGGATTTTTACGTGGGCCAACCGGTCTGCACGGCCTCGCGCGCGGCGCTGTTGACCGGCTGTTATCCCAATCGCGTCGGCTTGCTGGGCGCGCTCGGTCCGAGGTCGAAGGTCGGCATCAGCGACCGGGAACTGACCATCGCCCAGGTGCTCAAAACGCGCGGTTACGCCACGGCCATATTCGGCAAATGGCACCTGGGCGATGCGCCGCAGTTTCTTCCAACGCGCCACGGTTTCGACGAATATTTCGGCCTGCCCTACTCGAACGACATGTGGCCCAACCACCCGGCCAACCCGAAAGGCTATCCTCCCCTGCCGCTGATCCAGGGCGAACAAGTTATTGGTCTCATGCCCGACCAGACGCAGCTCACCACCTGGTACACCGAACACGCCCTGCGCTTCATCGAGAGGCACAAGGATCGACCGTTCTTTCTTTACGTCGCCCACAACATGCCGCATGTGCCGCTGCACGTGAGCGACAAATTCCAAGGCAAATCCAAACGCGGACTCTATGGCGATGTCATCATGGAGATCGACTGGTCGGTCGGGCGCATACTCGAGGCGCTGCAGCGAAATGGTCTCGACGAAAACACGCTCGTGGTCTTCACGTCCGACAACGGCCCCTGGCTGCTCTACGGCAACCATGCCGGCTCGGCGCTGCCCCTGCGTGAGGGCAAAACGACCACATTCGATGGCGGCCTGCGCGAACCGTGCATCATGCGCTGGCCCGGCAGAATCCCCGCCGGAACGGTCTGCCGCGAACTGGCGGCCACGATGGACCTGCTGCCCACTTTGGCCAAACTGGCCGGCGCCCAACTGCCCAAGGACCGCATCATCGACGGTCGGGACATCTGGCCGTTGATGTCCGGCCAGCCCGGCGCCAAAACCCCGCACGAGGCCTACTTCTATTACTGGGGCAAACATTTGCAGGCCGTCCGAAACGGCAAATGGAAACTGCACCTGGCGCACGATTACGACCAACCCGCCCCACCCGGCCACGACGGCCGACCGGGCAAATATGCGAAACGCCAGATCGGCGTCGAATTGTTCGACCTTGAACTGGACATCGGCGAAACCCGCAACGTGGCCGATCAGCATCCCGACGCGGTGGCTCGACTCCAGGCGCTCGCCGAATCATGCCGCGATGATCTGGGCGACTCCGCCACCGCGCGTGAAGGCAAAAACGTCCGGCCGGGCGGGCGGTTGGTAGAGAAGTGAGCGAGCCGGCCGAAGCGGGGCAGCCGTCACGGCCGTCCCACTAAACGTCAAGCTTGGTCCAGGCAGCGTTCTTCTTGGAGGACTTCACGACGGCTTCGATGAAAGCCATGCCGCGCACGGCATCCTCGACCTTCGGGTAATCCAGCGCGGGATCCTCCCGGGCGAGTTTGCGGCCCTCGAGCCGGGCGCGGACGTGGTTGGCGAAATTCTTGTAGATGTTCGCGAATGCTTCGAGGTAACCCTCCGGGTGCGCGGGCGGCGTGCGGGTGGCGGCTTTGGCGCTGGCGCCCAGATACCCCAAGCCCGTGCGATAAACCTCCATCGGACGATCCAGCCATTTCACCAGCATCGAATTCGGCTCCTTTTGATGCCATTCGATGCCGCCCTTCTCGCCGTAAACACGAATATTCAAATTGTTCTCCTCGCCGACGCTGATCTGCGAACAGTGCAGCACGCCTTTCGCGCCGCCTTTGAAGCGCAACAGGACGTTGCCGTCGTCGTCGAGTTTGCGCCCCTGGACGAAGGTGGTGAGGTCGGCGGCCAATTCCTGGATCTGCAGGCCCGTAATGTACTCGGCCAGGTTCTCCGCGTGCGTCCCGATGTCACCGATCGACCCCGCGGCCCCGCTGCGCTTGGGGTCGGTGCGCCAGCCGGCCTGTTTCTGGCCGGTGGCCTCGAGCCGGGTGGCCAGCCACCCTTGCGGATACTCAACGACAACCTTGCGTACGACGCCGAGTTTGCCTGCGCGAATCATTTCGCGCGCCTCCTTCACCAGCGGGTAACCGGTGTAGTTGTGCGTCAGGCCGTAGAGCAGGCCGGTCGATTTCACGAGCTCGGCCAGTTTTTTGGCCTGGGCCAGGTTGAACGTGGCCGGCTTGTCGCTCAGAACATGCATGCCGTGTTCCAATGCCATCTTGGCCGGCGGGAAGTGCATGTGGTTCGGCGTGACGATGGCGACGAAGTCCAGCCGGTCCCTCTCGGAGTGCCTGGCCTCGCTCTTGATCATTTCCTCGAAAGTGCCATAGCAGCGGTGCGTGGGCAGGAACAGGTCCGCGCCGCTTGCCCGAGAACGTTCAGGGTCGGACGAGAACGCACCGCACACCAGTTCGATCTGTTGGTCCATAGCGGCCGCGATGCGGTGCACCGCGCCAATGAACGCCCCGCGCCCGCCGCCAATCATGCCGTAGCGAATTTTTCTGCTCATATTAACAATGGGATAGGGCTGCCCGCGCGGCTGAATAAGGGGTTCGGGGCGACTGGCCTAGCCGCGGCCCGCCCCGCCTCAATTCGACCACGCCCTGGTCAATCATATTAAACTTGGTATTGAGATTGGGTGTCGCGGCTTTTATAGTGGGGGCCGTTTTTCAAGTCAACGGATGACTTGATGGCGAAGGTTGATGGCGTAGGGGAGTGAAGCGTTGCCGCGGCGGCGGCGGGCGGGCAGGCTCAGTCGATCGTCAGAGTTAATGGACAGAATATGATGATTCATTTGTTAAAGTCGAAAATCCATCGCGCGCAAGTGACCGGCACCAGCCTCGAATACGAAGGCAGCCTGACCATCGACAAGGATTTGATGGAGAAAGTCGGCCTGCTGTCCAATGAACGCATCCTGTGCAGCAACCTGGCCAACGGGGAGCGCTTCGAAACCTACGCCATTCCGGGTGAACGGGGCTCCGGCACCATCGAATTGAATGGCGCGGTGGCGCACCTGGGCAAGACCGGCGATCGGCTGACCATCATGGCCTTTGCGGAAGTGGCGAGCGCCAAAGCGCGGCGCTGGAAGCCACGCGTGATTGTGCTCGGCAAAAAGAACCGGATTATCAACGAACGCGGAATCTAACATGGTTCCCCATCGCGCGTGCTGGCGGAAAGTTGTCGGTTTCCTGCCGGGAATGTCTGCTCTTGCCGAACGACCAAGCTTCATTCCGCACTCCGCACTCCGCACTCCGCATTCTGCATTCTTAATATGGCCTTGACCGCCGGCGAAATCGCCAAACAAATCGAGGGTGAAGTGCTGGGTGACGGCGCGATCCAGTTAACCGGTTTCGCGCCGGCCGATAAGGCCCGGGCCGGCGACCTGACCTTCGCGGAGAACCAGACCTACTTCCACCGCGCCGAACAAAGCGCCGCCGCCGCCATCATGGTGGACGGCCAGTTTACTTCCGCAAAGAAAACATTGATCCGGGTGCCGAACGCGCGGATCGCCTTCGCGAAGGTTCTGCCGCTCTTTTTTCCCGAACCCACCTTCGCCCCCGGCGTTCATCCGACCGCCGCCCTGGCCGCATCGGCGCAAGTCGATCCCAGCGCCCACATCGGTCCGCACTGCGTGCTGGGCGAGCAGGCCCGCGTAGGCCCGCGCTGCATTCTGCATGGCGGCAATCACGTCGGCGCTCAGTGCGTTCTGGGCGCTGACACCCAGCTTTTCCCGAACGTCGTTCTCTATCCGCGCACCCAAATCGGCCAGCGTGTCCGCATTCATGCCGGCGCCGTCATCGGCTCGGACGGATTCGGCTACGTGCTCGATTCCGGCACCCATCGCAAGGTCCCGCACATCGGCCACATCATCATTCAGGACGACGTCGAGATTGGCGCGAACACAACGATCGATCGAGGCGCACTCGGGCCGACCTCGATCGGTCGCGGCACAAAGATCGACAACCTCGTCCAGATTGCCCACAACGTTGCCCTGGGCGAGCATTGCCTCGTCATCGCCCAGGCCGGTGTCGCCGGCAGCACCAAGCTGGGTAATTTCGTCACGCTCGCCGGCCAGGTCGGTCTCGCCGGTCATTTGAAGATTGGCAACCATGTCACCATCGCCGCGCAGTCCGGCGTCATGCACGATATTCCCGACGACGAAAAATGGTTCGGTTATCCCGCCCAGCCGGACCGGCAGGCCAAACGGCAAATCCCGGCTATCCAACAACTGCCCGAACTCATCCGGCTAGTGGCCGAATTGGAGAAAAAACTGGCCGAGGCTACCGCCATCGCGGCATCAAAGAAGCCATAGCGGGCACCGATTGAGCTATGAATGTTCTCCTCGCGGGAACGAGCCTGATTATCGGGATTGCAGCCGCAACCGCGGCTGAGGACAAAATCGGTTTCAAGGAGTTTCTGCAATCGACGCCGGCGATCGAGGAACTGGTTTACGAATTTGTCCCCAGTTATCCGAGTCAGCCTGCCCAAAGTTACTTTGTACGCTGGCAAAACGGCGCGTATGTGGTTCGTCGTTCCCCAAAGCTTTCGTGGGTGACGGAGCCGTTGACAAGTGAATCGGTAACAAAAGACTGGATTTCCGGAAGATATGGAAGCAACTGGTGGCAGATCACCCCTGGCCCAACGGCCGATGTTAAGTTCTGGTCCTGGATTGACACCGGCGGACCCGCGTCTCGGACTAATAACCTTGTCTGGCCCGGCGTGCAAAGCTCCATTTTAGACCCCACGCACGTGATCCATTTTGGAATCAATCTCATCCCATTGGGCGAAGTCCGATGGGAGGGGAACCATCTGACCTATACCAATACTGATGTGAATATGAGTGTGGACGCGCGAGTATCCTTTCAAGGCGAGAGGCCTGAATGTGTTCTCCAGTCGTTGCATAAACTCAGGCGTAATCTCCCCAAAAATGTCCCGCGCGTTACTCATTTCAGGATCGAATATGAGTACGGTACCGGAGACGTGCCAACGAATCTTCCGAGTGGGTTTAGAAGCTTTTGGTTGAAGGACGAAGGCAAGCCGGCGCGAGAGGGCGGCCATTACGTTATCCACAAACTGAAATTAGCGGAGAAGCCTTTGGGTGCGGCTTCCTTTGGGCCTCAACAATTTTATGGTCAATTGCCCGTGACCCGTTTCGTAGTTCTTCCGAGCGGGGCCTATTTCCAGAATGAAAGTAATCGTTGGGAACGGATGCTCCCACCTGACAGTCCCCTTATTTACGATCCTGACCTCGAGAAATTGAGGAAGAATCCGCCCAAGAGCTTGTTTTGAATCGCGAAATCGTGATTCGAAAAAGGCGGCGATGCGGAAGCCGGTCTCCGACCCGGCGTAGGATCAGTGCCGTCCCAATCCCGCGCTGGCTCGGAGAGCGGCGCTCCTAACTGTCGCCATGGTCGCGATGTTGACGACCCCATCCCGCTGATTCCCACAATGGCCCCATCGCCCCATCGCCGGACGAGTCAAAGTTTCTGTACCCTTTTCGCGTGGCGAAAATTGATGGTAACCGTGGGATTTATCCCACGGAGGCTCGGGTCCGATCATGGCGCGTCGCGTAGCGACGTTTGAAATCGGGGAATCCTGCGGACCTCAACCGTCGCTACGCGACGGGCGCGGTTTAGGTCATTCACCGCGGCTTGAAAGCCGCGGCTATTATCATACGTCGCTCCGCGACTTGCCTAAAAAGTGAGATGCGCACCCCATCGCTTATCGCCGCGGTCGTGAAATCATTATTGACTTACGCGGCTTGTTTGCTAGGTTCACCGCTCCTTAATCCGGGATTATGAAAACCTATTTGCCGAAAGTAAATCTGAACGAGCGCCAGTGGCACGTCGTTGACGCGAATGGCGCCGTACTGGGCCGCCTCGCGGCTCAGATTGCCAACATTCTCCGCGGTAAAAACAAACCGGTTTTCACTCCGCACCTGGACGCGGGGGATTTTGTCGTGGTCATCAACGCGGAAAAAGTCGTCCTGACCGGGAAAAAAGAGACGGACAAGCTTTTCATGAGTTATTCGGGCTGGAAAGGCGGCGAACACTACCGGTCAGTAGCCCAAGTCCGGGCTCGACAACCCGAACGGCTGATTCTGCACGCCGTCAAAGGGATGATCCCGAAGAATCGGCTGGGCGATCGTTTGCTGACCAAACTTAAAGTATATAAAGGCAGCAACCACCCGCACGCGGCGCAGAAACCGGCAACCTTGACCGCCGCCGGATAATTTCCCCACTCTCAACCATCAAGCATCAACCCACCGATGCCAGAAGCGAAACTTCAGGAATTCCTCGGGACCGGCCGACGCAAGACCGCGGTCGCGCGCGTGCGCCTGGCCGCCGGTTCCGGCAAGATCATCATCAACAACCGACCATTCGAGAATTATTTCCCGATTGAAAACCTGCGCATGCAGGCCCTGCAACCCTTGACCGTCACGGAGACAACCACCCGGTTCGACGTGCGCGTCAATGTCAAGGGCGGCGGGCCCGCCGGCCAGGCCGGCGCTGTGCGCCACGGAATTGCCCGGGCCCTCCTGGTCGCCGATGCCAACCTGCGTCCGACCCTCAAGTCCAACGGCCTCCTCACCCGCGATCCGCGCATGCGTGAGCGCAAGAAATACGGCCAGCCGGGCGCTCGCAAACGTTTCCAATACAGTAAACGCTAAAAGCGAGTTCTGATCTGCAAGCCCCGCTGGCCATGGCCCGCGGGGTTTTTTGTTTGGTCAGTCGTCCGCTGTCAGTTGTCAGTTGCAAAAAAGCGGATTTCGTCGCAATACAACGGACCACTGACCGCTGACCACTGACCACCAACATGAAAAAGAAAGTCGCCATCGTCGGCGCCTCGGGATATTCCGGCGAGGAACTGCTGCGGTTGCTGTTGACCCATCCGCAGGCCGAACTCACCGCTGTCACTTCACGCCAGTACGCCGGTCAGACAGTCGCGCAAGTCTTCCCCAGGCATTCGCATTATCCCGGCGCGAAGGCCCTGCGCTTCAGCGAACCCAACGCCGATTTGCTCGCCAAACAGGCCGAAATCGTTTTCCTCGCGCTTCCCCATGGCATCGCCGCGCAGTACGCCGTCCCCCTGCTCCACCTGGGCTGCCGGGTCATCGATTTGAGCGCCGATTTCAGGCTCAAGAACGCCGCTCTTTACCGGGAGTTTTACGCGCATGATCATCCCGCCCCGGACCTGCTCAAGAGATCGGTTTATGGACTGCCGGAAATTTACCGCGCGCAGATCCGGAACGCCTCGCTGGTCGCCTCGCCCGGCTGTTATCCTACCAGCATTCTGCTTCCCACGGTTCCGCTCCTGCGCCAGGGCCTGATCAAGCCCACCGGGATCATCGCCGACTCCCTCAGCGGCATCAGCGGCGCGGGTCGCAAGGCCGAGCTCGATTACCTTTTCGTCGAGTGTAATGAGAGCGTGCGTCCTTATGCCGTCCCCAAACACCGGCACCTTTCGGAAATCGAGCAGGAACTCTCGCTGGCCGCGGCGACGGCGGTGACGATCCAATTCACGCCGCACCTGATTCCGGTCAACCGTGGAATCCTCACGACGCTCTACCTCGCGCCGGCGCAGCATTTTCAAAGTGGAGCAGAGGTCGCGCCCCCCAACTCGGGCGACACCGCCACGACGTTGGCAGTGCTGTCGGAAAAAATCGCCGCCTGCTACCACTCGGCGTACGGGGACGAGCCGTTTGTCCGACTGCTGGACCCGGCCAAATCGGGATTGCCCGACACCAAGAACGTGGTCGGCACGAACGTGATCGAAATCGCCTGGCGCCTGGACCCCCGGACCGGCCGGCTCATCGTCCTGAGCGCCGAAGACAACATCGTCAAAGGCGCCAGCGGCCAGGCCGTGCAAAGCTTCAACATCATGTGCGGCCTCCCTGAAACAGCGGGCCTGGTCTGACCCCGAGAACTATCGAATTATGAAACCATTGCCTGAACTCGAAAACCAAATCAAAGAGGCTGCGGCAGCAAAGGACAGCGCATCGGCTGGCAATAGCGCGCACCAAAAAGCGGAGGTGAAGCGACTGAATCGCCCTTTACAGAGCGTAATAAGTCAACGCCGCCGGGGCAGGGTATTTGTTTAGCGTCCCGACTCAGCATGCGAGAGGAGCGCGGACTTTAGGCCGCTTCAGCGTCCGCAGATTTCCGCGGCCAGGTAGTCCGCAGAAACTCAGGGCTGTCCACAGCGGAAGCGGCGGAAACGCCGCGCTCCTTCGCTGGCGCAGAGATTACGCTAAACAGGAACGGTTCGAGGGACCCGGCGTACATGGGCCTTACGGGCCGCACGTAGTCACGCGGCTCTACTTTTAACGTTGTGTATGACTCATTTCTATGCGCCTGATTCGCGGACGAACCCCCTTTCATGAATTCAATATTCAAAGTCATTCCCGGTTCCATCGTGGCGCCGCGAGGCTTCCTGGCGAGTGGTGTTTTCTGCGACATCAAACGCTTGGGCACCGGCAAAGGCTCGGAGAAAGGCCGCAAACGCGATCTGGCGCTGATCGTCTCGGAAGTCCCGGCGACCGTCGCCGGCATGTTCACCACCAACCAGGTCTGCGCGGCTCCCGTCAAGGTCTGCCTCGAACGCGTGGAAAACGGCGCGGCCCAGGCCATCGTTGTCAATTCGGGCAACGCGAATGCCTGCACCGGCGGCCAGGGAAGGAAGGATGCCTATGAAATGGCCGCGCTCACGGCCAAGGCGCTGCACATGCCCGCTGAACACGTCCTGGTCGGCTCCACCGGGCGAATCGGGGTTACCTTGCCGATGAACAACGTCAAGACGGGCATCCTCGAGGCCGTCTCGCTCCTCGACGACGCCCCGGAATGCGCCGACCACGCGGTCGAAGCAATTATGACCAGCGACACGCGGCCCAAGGAGATGGCAATCGAATTCCGGCTGGACGACAAGACGGTCCGCCTGGGCGGCATTTGCAAAGGCGCGGGCATGATCCAGCCCGGCATGAGCGTGACAGGCAGACGGCCGGCCGCCGCGCCAGGTGGCGCCATGCCGGGACGGCACGCCACCATGCTCTGCTTCATAACCACCGACGCCGCCATCCAAGCCAACGCGCTCCAGGCCGCGTTGCAGGAAGCGGTGGCGCTCAGTTTTAATCGCATCACCGTGGACGGCGACATGAGCACCAACGACACCGTTCTGGTGCTGGCCAATGGGCTGGCGGGAAATTCTCTGCTGGCAACGGCCAACTGGCGTTCGCCGCGGGGCTCCCGAAAGACGCCAAAATTACCGCCCGCGACCAGTTCCCAGCGGTGGGCGGCGGGGGTTTTCCAAGCCGCGTTGAATCACGTCTGCCTCGAACTGGCCAAAATGATCGTGCGGGACGGCGAAGGCGTGTCGCGCTTCGTGACGGTGCGCGTCAACGGGGCGCGGAATCCCGCCGAGGCCGACGCCGCCGCGCGCGCCGTGGCCAACAGCGCGCTGGTGAAGACGAGCTGGAACGGGAGTGACCCGAACTGGGGTCGCATCATTGCTGCCCTTGGTTATTCGGCCGCCAAAGTCGTCGAGGAAAAAGTGGACGTCGGCTACAGCGCGCCCGATCGCGGGAAGATTCTTTGGAGCCTCAAACACGGCCAACCGACCCGCACGCCATTCAAGTCACTCTGGCAGACCGTGGCGTTGAAG
>Ga0066709_100004783_pt1 | contig 10929 bp, 7 predicted proteins | sample GraSoiAngelo_158_FD_79665 | JGI IMG/M metagenome (GOLD analysis project Ga0066709, IMG submission 79665) | Grasslands soil microbial communities from the Angelo Coastal Reserve, California, USA - 14_1009_16_30cm | ecosystem: Environmental > Terrestrial > Soil > Grasslands | place: USA... | reverse complement strand
GTAAGGATGAAGAGGCACTCGTGGAAAATCGTCTGCCATTGAAGAAAAGATACGGAGTAGGACTGCTAGGCGCTGGCACCGTTGGCGGAGGGCTTATCAGGCTTCTTCATGAGAAGCTCTCGCATCATCAACTCCCGGTGGAGATCAAGAAGGTGGGAGTGCGAAATCCTTCAAAAACAAGAAGCTTTAATCTTCCAGGGGCTTTGTTATCCGATGATTTAGAGAGTATCGTGGAAGACAAGACCATTGACATTTTGGTTGAAGCCATGGGCGGGCTGGAACCAGCCAGGACCTACATCGAAAAAGCGCTCCTGGCGGGCAAGCATGTAGTCACGGCTAATAAATACGTCGTTTCCGAACATGGCGATTACTTACAGCGGTTAGCCGAATCGAAAGGTAAGCAGTTCCTCTATGAAGCCAGTGTAGCCGGCTCCATCCCCGTTATTGAGATTCTAAGAGAAGAGGTCATCCCCGACAGGATCCATGCGATTTATGCTATCTTGAATGCCACAAGCAATTTCATTCTTACTCGCATGACTGAATCGGGAGACGATTTCCACGGGGCCCTGGCCAAGGCTCAGGAGATGGGTTTTTCTGAGCCCGATCCCAGTTTTGACATCAGCGGAAAAGATGCCGGCCAGAAATTGGCCATTTTGGTTAGCATTCTGAAACATCAGCCCTGTCATCCAGATCAGCTTGACACCCACGGCATCGATCGCCTGACCCCTTTTGATTTTCAATTTGCGAGAGAGCGCCAATGGAGGATAAAGCCACTCGCCATCTATGAAGAAGTCGGCGGGAAGGGATTTGCCTCAGTCGAACCTGTTTTGGTTCTGGCCAGCTCGATATTTGCAAGCATTCGAAATGAATATAACGCTCTCTGTTTCGACTGCCAGAATATAGGCAGGCAAATATTCATTGGCAAGGGTGCCGGTGAACTTCCCACTGCGAGTGCCTTGTTGAGTGATCTCTGCAAGATCATGGCTAAGGACGCTCATGAGCAGCTCAGTTATAACCCAAGGCTAGCGGCCAGGGAAGGCATTCAATTCTGTGCTTCCACCGAGAATCCCAGGGGCTACCGGTTCTATATCAATGGTTCCCTGAGCAACAATTCTGTTAAAAGACGGAGAGTCCGGGAAGTCGTCGATCAGGTGAGTGACGTGTTGCAAGAGCCACAGACCGGACAGGTTTCTGGTGCTTTCTTTTGCGCAGTGACAAAGAAGATTCCTTACTCTGAGCTTTACCGGATTTTGAATGAGATCTTGAGCTTTGATGCGGACGCGCAGATTTCGTGGCTAAGAATTCTGCAGGACTTAGAGTAGCACAGCCAGAGATAGCAGAGGTCTTGTGAAAATCAGGAAGCATGTCTATTGAGTTCCATTGTTATTCATGCCCTTATTTGATCAATCGTTCGGACTCGAGCAAGAGCACGAGCAGGAGCAAGAGTAGGAATAGAGACGAATTGTCCCCCAGTTCGGATTTCAGAAAGGACCTGGTCAGCAGAAGATTATGCCAATGGACTAATATGAATATTGTGGTTCAGAAATATGGTGGGACCTCGGTCGGCAATATCCAGAAGATCAAAAGTGTTGCGGACCGAATTCTAAGAGTCAAAGCAGGTGGGGCGCAAATGGTGGTTGTAGTTTCAGCCATGGGCCACACCACCGATCGGCTGGTCAATTTAGCCCGGGCCATCACGCGTAAGCCTTCTCGTCGCGAGATGGACATGTTGCTCTCGACCGGAGAACAAATCTCCATTGCGCTTCTTTCCATGGCCATCCAGGAGCGCCGCGCCGAGGCCATTTCCATGACTGGATTGCAAAGCGGAATTATCACCGACAGCAATTATTCGATGGCCAAGATCAAAAAGATTAATACAGAGAGCTTGTTGTCTCACTTGGAACAAGACCGGGTAGTAATTGTGGCAGGCTTTCAGGGCGTCAGCAACGGCTCCGAGATTACCACGCTGGGACGCGGAGGGTCCGACACCACGGCTTCCGCTTTGGCGGTGGCCTTGCGAGCGCGTCGCTGCGAAATTTATACGGATGTAGACGGAGTTTTTACCACCGATCCGAACCTCGTGCCTGAAGCCAGAAAGCTGGACTATATTTCTTATGAAGAAATGGTAGAACTGGCGGGCGCTGGAGCCCAGGTGCTTCATCCCCGCGCGGTCGAAATTGCCATGAAGTATGGGGTGCCGATTCAGGTGCGTCCGAGCTACTCGGACGCTCCCGGTACCATTGTAATGGAGGGGAAAAAATTGGAGAATGTGGTCATCACCGGCGTCACCGCTAACAAAAACATTGCCAAAGTTGCCATTCGGGGCATTCCTGATTGTCCAGGGGTGGCGGCTCAGATATTCTCGGCGCTGGGCAGCCAGGGGATTAACATCCGTTTGATCATTCAAAGCATTGCCGAAAATGGCCTAAACGATATCTCGCTGGTGGTGGCCCGTGAATTTGTCAGGAGCGCCGTTGAGGTGTTGGAGAAACAAAAGGCCAGTTTGAAAGCCAGAGATATCGTCTACCACGACAAGCTGGCGGAAGTCTCAATCGTCGGCTCAGGCATCGCCAGCACTCCCGGAGTGGCTGCCCGCATGTTTAGAGCCTTGGCCAAAAAGAATATCAACATTGAATTGATCAGCTCCTCGGAAGTGAGAATCACCTGTGTGATTGATGAGAAAAGAACCGCCGAAGCTATTCCCGCCTTACACCAGGAATTCAAACTCGAACGACTCGAACGTGGCCTCGCTAAAACTTCACGGCGCTCGAAAATAGCCGTCTAGAGTGAATCGCTCGAGCAGCCTTCCGTTGGATATAAGAGACAACAGCTTCGATAGATGGATCCGTCTGAGCAGCACACCATCATACGAGCAATGACTACCGACGACTGGCCTGCAGTCCGGACGATATACGAGGAGGGAATAGCGACCGGGAACGCCACGTTCCAGTCGTCGGCGCCGTCTTGGGAGGACTGGAACAGTGAGCATGTTCCGAAGTGCCGCCTCGTCGCCACGGAGGCTGGCCGTGTGATCGGGTGGGCCGCTCTCAGTCCCGTTTCAAGTCGCTGTGTATACAAGGGTGTCGCAGAAGTTAGCGTGTACGTCGCCGCCCAGGCACGTGGGCGAGGGATCGGACTACGACTTCTGAAGGAACTCGTCTTGGTGTCTGAACGGAACGGTTTCTGGACGTTGCAGGCGGGTGTTTTCCCAGAAAACGCTCCCAGCGTCGCTGTCCACCAACGATGCGGGTTTCGCGTGGTCGGGATACGCGAACGTCTGGGCGAGATGGACGGCAGGTGGCGTGATGTCTTACTGCTCGAACGGCGAAGTTCGACGGTCGGCGTCGGGCGAGCCGAATAACACGGTGTCGCAACGCACGGCCGCCTTCTCAGGCAAAATCTTTGCAGGAGTCGCTAATCCAGAAAGTCCTCATTTCGCCTTGTCGTGCGGCTGGCAGTCCGTGGGCGGAGAGGCGGAAGCATGTCGCACCAGAGGCAATTAGTTCAAGCAGCCGTTGGATTCCGTGTGAAGTCCGGCTGGGCCGCCACAGTTTTGTTGGTGGGTCCGTTACAGTCGCCACATGTTCTCGACCGTCGCCTCATCGACCTGTCTGACCCAGCCGTTCCGGAAACCAGACAACCGTATCATGCTGCCATGGGAAGGCTGGAAGAGGACGACGCGAGGGTTACGGCACGGCTGGAGGTCATTCAGCGTGTCACAAACGGTTCCGTGACGGAGCTCCTCAAAGACTACCGGGATACTGGTTGCGAGGTCTGTGGCGCCGCTCTCGTCGTGGGTAGCCAAATCGATCCTGCCTCGATCAAGAACGCGCACATTCGCGCGCACGCTCTTGAGGGGCGACTGTTCAGAACCGTGCTGGAGGATGCGGTGCGCTCGTGCGGCCTCCCCTGTTCGATTGTCCTTGAACGCGACGCCTACTCGAAAGCGACGTCTGCTCTGGCCCGATCAGAAGCCAACTTGAAGCGGGCTGTCTCAGGCCTTGGCCGCTGGCTGGATGGACCATGGCGTGCGGACGAGAAAATGTCCGCGCTGGCGGCCTGGATGGCCCTGTCCTTAGCCGACGCAGAGGGCGGTTCGACCGGGTGGGGACTGAAGAGCCGGGCCGACACCAGCCAGGCGGCAAAGCCCTGACTGAGAGGATCCTGCGCTAGGCGGTATACTTGACTTCCCATGCTGCTTCCAGGAAATAGAAATACTGAGTAGTTTTGCTTCACTGCCCCTTTACAGTGAGTACCGAATTGATGTTCCCCTGCCCATCGTTCTCGGTAGCAGGATTGTTAGGATCCGTGATCGACTCTCCATCAATGATGAATTTATAAGTATGCTTCCCCGGCGGCAGATCAACTCGCACCACCCATTCGTCGTTTTCATGCAAGAAGAGTAGTTGCGTTTGCTTCCAGTTGTTGAAACTTCCAGCCAGTTCCACGATGCGCGCATTCGAATAACCCTTGAGCCGAAACGTCGTGTTGCCTTTCACACTTGGCGGAGGGAGGGCGGCCTTACGGGCAATAAGCGTTCCTGGCCCTGCGCCTTCCAATTTCAAAGCAGTCGCCTCGCCTTTATCGTTTTTCGTAAAGGCAAGGCGTACGTCTTCAAACTCTTCGTCGAAGAACTCGGTTTCAGACGTCGGGACAAACTTGTGGCGCTGACCGCCAAGCACCAGCCAGAGATCTGCATTCTCCACCACAATGTCAACCACGTCCGGTCCAGGACCCTCACCTTCGCGCAGGTACCTGTTTGGATAACTTCGGAGCACCGATGGCGCCACTGTGATTGCATTCGGAATGGGCGAGCCAGTCAGCAACTTTCCCAGGCGTTCGGAGACACGATTCGCGGCGGGCGGATCATAGTTCGACATGACAGCCACGACGTAGCCGAGCTCGGGGTACATGTCAAGTTGTGAATTAATCCCGGGGAAACCGCCGCCGTGTCCGACGCGCCGCTGCCCGTTCACTCTCTCTTCCTGAAAGCCGTAGGCATACTTCGCCCGGTCGTTGCCGGGCAAAGCAACTTTACCCGTGAGAACAATGTCGGTGTATTTCGGGCTGAGTAGTTTGTGCTGCTTGAGTGACAAGGCGAAACTCAACAAATCTTCCGCGGTTGAGTAACCTCCGCCCGCAGGACCGCCCTTAATCACGTGCATGAAGATATTGTTCTTCCATTGACCACTCGCCGTTGGCCCAGCCGACCGCGTGCGCGTGTAGCCAACAGCTAGATTTGGCGTATCACGATCGAGCTCGTAGCAATCAGAATTAATCATCCCGGCGGGTTTGTAGATGTGCTCCCGTATGTAATCAAAGTAGTTCTGACCCGAGACCTTCTCGAGGATCGCGCCGAGCAGCATAAAACCTGAATTGCTGTAGCTCCACCGCGCGCCCGGCTCGAATTGCAACGGCTCATCAACGAATAGCGGGAAGTAATCACGCACCTCACGGAATTTGGCGCGAGACGAGTTCTCAAACTTGTCATTAAAGTAGCTACCCATGCCCGAGGTGTGAGTCAGCAGTTGATGGATGGTGACTCTCTCGGCTACCTGTTTGTTCGAGTAATCCGGCAAGTGCTTGCCGACGGAGTCGTCAAATGAGAGTTTGCCCTGTTCGGCTAATTGTGTGATGGCGACACCGGTAAACATTTTGTTCATTGAGCCTAGATTGAACTTGGTGTCCACGCGATTGGGGGCGTTGTAGCCCTTGCTCGCCAAGCCATAAGCCTTTTTGAAGATCGGCACTCCGTCTTTGGCCACAAGCGCTGCGCCCGAGAATTTATCTTGGCCAACAAGCTTCTCAATGAAGCTTTCAATGGCGCGTGTCAGTTCCTGATGGGACATTGTATTGCCATCGCTCCGGACTTTTGTTGGCTGTGTGGCTTGCGCGTAGCAGGAGACAGCAGCCATGGCGATTAGCAGCAGAATGATCCCAGTACGTTTCATCATACTTCCCTCCTTGACTTCTATCTCCCCAGACATCCCCGAAAGCAACCGGCCAGACGGAGCAGGGCATAATTTGCTCGAGCGGCGGCAAGAGATGCCCATCTTTTTTCGAGCAATCAAAACATGACTCGCAGGCAAAACTGAAATGCCCTCGCCTGGTTCCCCTGCGAAGTGATCTGACCAAAGGAAGGAGAGCCAAACGATGTGTTGGGACCGTTGAACAGCGGCGTGTTGAAAGCATTCAGCGCTTCAATGCGAAGCTGGGCACTGAGACCTTCTCGTAATGCGACGGTCTTGAAGAGCGAGATGTCCCAGTTGGCCTGGCCAGGGCCGCGCATGGTGATGAATCGGCTGACGTCGCCGAAACTAAGTTGAGGTGCCAGAGAAAATGCGGCCGGGTCAATGTAGTTGTTTAGCCTTTCCTCGAGAGAGCCGCTGGTTTTCGGTGAAATGCCTGTCGCATTGGGCCTCTGACCAGGGTATCCGTACGCCGAATTGAAATTTTGGCTCTGTGAAATCGGGAGCGGAAATCCCGTCCGGTAGACCGAAACTCCGTTAACCTGCCACCCCCCGAAGACGTAATCCAAGGTCTTGTTGTTTTTCAGAAACGGCTTGCCCACGCCGAAGGGTAGTTGGTAAGAAAATGCGGTGGACCAGACGACGGGTGCGTTAAAGGAGGACGGCCCATATTCGGCCTGAAGGTCCAAGGGGTTCTGGATGCCGGCCGGGCCGGGCATCAGGACGTTGCCGGCGCTGGCAAGGTCGTAACTTTTCGCCCAAGTCAACGTGGAAAGAAACGTGATCCCTCGACTGAAGTGTTTTTGACCCTTGATCACCAAGGAATCATAGCGAGAATGGTTCAGATCGGTGCTCGCAAAGTTCACATTCCCAAAAGTGGGATGGGGCAGCAGCAACTGGTAGGCGCCCATGTTCTCGGTCCCGATGATACCTGTGCCGCCTTTCCCGAAGAAGGGATTCGGGACTGGTTGGTTCAGTGCGGAACCCATGGAGAAAAAGACCGGATCCAACACGTTTTGGTTGACGTCCATCGGAAGGTGTGTCCCGCGAGATCCGACGTAGCCAACCTCGATAGCAATCCCTCCTCCCAACTCGCGTTGAATGTCAACCGAGTACTGCTGAATTCTCGGCGATTGCGCCGTCGGACTGAAGATCGAGACGTTCTGGCCAATTCCCGTGAGAGAACCCTGCGACTTGCCAACCGGCTTAATGAGTCCATTGGGGAACGGATTGCTCAGCGAACCTGAAGGGGTAGCATAGCCGTCGGTCGTGGCAATGTACTGTGTGGTCGCCGAATACCCTGCGGGAGCCAGGGGCGACCCCACTGTCGACTGCGGTGCCCAGATCAGGCCGTACCCGCCGCGCAGAACGGTCTTGCTGTCGATCTGAAATGCCAAGCCGAGCCGAGGGCCCAGTTTGTTCTTATTCGGATTACCAACACTTCGCGGGCTAGCGCCGGACCCGGCAAACTGAATCACCCCTTTCGGGGAGACCCCGGTGACGTTGGCAGCCAGAGGATTGACGGCTTGTTTGTCGAAATTCACATACAGGCGGTCTTGCTCCTCCTGGATGCCGTTCTCACGCTCCCAGCGAAGACCCAAGTTAACCGTTAGTCGGCTGGTGAGACGAAAATCGTCTTGCCCGTAAAACGAGTAGTAGTGGGTGTAGTCAGTCAGCCTCGTCGCAAGGGATGTGCTCCCCGATGCAGGAAAACCGAGTAGCATGTCAGCCACGTCGGCACCCGTGCCGGCCGCGGGGTTTATGGGACTCGATTGAGTAAAGGCCCCGTTGAACGAGAAAGACCCGGCCATGTCGCCGTAACCATATCCGGTCACCAACAGACGTCGAAAGTCGAAGCCCGCCTTGAGGCTGTGGCGGCCCTGACTCTTTGAAACAATGGCTGAGACACTATTGTTGACGAAAGTATTCCACGAGTGATTGCTATTCGCCAATCCGCTCGCTGTCGTCATGGAGATGGTTGGAAACGCCCTACCCATGGCTTCATCCAAGAACGACCGGGGAAAACCGAGGGTGGATCCGTCAAAACCCTCAATCTCGCTCGTCGTATAGAAAACATTCGGAAAGCGGTTGAAACCATATCGAACCGCCAGCACGGTGGTCGGTGAAATCGTAAACAGGTTATTGATAGCGGTAGCATCGACTTTGCGGCTCAGGGCCCATTGATCGGGTGACGCCGGACCGCCGAAATAGTTCGCTCCAGGCTCGATCGAATAGTACCGAAGATAACTCAAGCTCGCCTGCCACCAATGGAGGATCTGATGGTCCACTTTCGCAACATACTGCCTGCCACGCGAGGCCGCGACCCCAGCCGCCGTGAGATCGGGATCGCCGTAGAAGGAAGGTAGTGAGGTCGGCAGAGGATAGTAGCTGGCAATGTTCTTTCCCACTGTATTGAGCCTGTTGGCCGGGATAACACTATTCGGGAAAGGCAGGCGCGTGTAAGAGCCAACGCGGTTCCCCACCGTCGTCAAGGGATCGTAGATTACGTATGGTGCCCCGCCAGGGGTTTTTGTTTGCGAAAAGTCACCGGCTCGCTCCAGCGCTGTGGGAACATAGAATCTCGTCGAGCTGGCTTCCGAATTGTTGTAACCCTCAAGGGCCAGGAAGAAGAACGTGCGGCTTCTCCCGTTGTAGACCTTCGGAATCCAAACCGGGCCGCCAAGGTTGCCGGCCCAATTGTCGTTCGGGCTGGAACCGCGGGGAATGCCGGCGGCGTTGTTGAAAAAGAGATTCGCATTCAAGGCAGTTCTGCGGATGGCCCCGTAGGCCGTGCCATGGAAATTATTGCTGCCGGACTTCAGAATGGTGTTAAATACGCCTCCGCCCGTCCGCCCCATCTCAGCATCGTACGTGTTAGCCTGGACCTTCACCTCGGCGACCGTTTCTATCGACGGGATGATAATGGGCCTGCCCTGCCAATCGCTAATCGGCACTCCATCGATGAAAAAGTTGTTCTGCCACAGCATTCCACCCGCTACGGACGTCAGAGCGGTGCTGCTCTGGTCCTGCATGCGGTTCATAACGGGATTCCCCACTTGAATCACGTTTTGCGCCACTTTGGACAGGATGAATGGGTTGCGGCCAATGTTCGGAAGTTCAGTCAACTGCTGGTCGTTGAGGACCTGGCCCTGGGACGCATCTGAGGTTTGAACCAACGGAACCTCCGCCGTGACGGTGACCGTTTGAGTCAGCTCGCCAAGCTCCAGGTTCAAGTCGAGGGTGATTTGCTCCTGAGTAGCGATGAGCACACGCTTCCGCTGGAACTTCTTAAAACCGGCGGCCTCAGCCACGACAGAATAGGTGGACGGAATTACCTGGTTGAAAGCGTATTCGCCATCGGAGCTCGTGATGGTGGAACGGCTGACGCTGGTGGACTCATCGATCAACGCCACCCTTGCATTAGGAACCGCCTGACCATTCGGATCCCGAATGGCGCCGCGAAGGCCACCGTAATACGACTGGGCCAACAACCCCGCCACCGTGAAGATTCCGAACAGCAGCACCATGGCTATGGCTGCAGACGCCACGTAAGCCCGTCGGCTACAAGTCTGGCCCTTGCCTCGGGACCAGAACACACGCCTAGTGCTATTGCGCAACTTCAAATCCAAAGGGTTGTCGCTCTTCCACCGAACTCGTGACATACATACCTCCTGAAATTTCTAACCTCGACGTGAGACTCCGATCTTAGCGAAGCACTCTGTATCCTTACCAGAGCCTTTGTCCTCCAAGCGATCAAGCCTCCATCCTAGAAAAGAGTAGGGGTGCCCTTACCGGGCAATGGGTGGCCCGGAATCAACGAAATTCAAAAGCGCTTTGCTGAAAACGAAGCGACCTCTATGGAGGCTTCTGACGCCTGTCAAGTTTTTGGTTCTATCGAAACAGGAGGGAGACTCTCCAATCTAAATCCCTCCAAAACTACCAGAGCGTAAGGTGTTCTCGGTGACGCAGTCGAAACAGACTCTGGATACGTGCCTCGAATTGTATGTCCTCTGATTTTTCAAGAGCCGACGTCACCTTCAGGGCACACCTAGAGGCATCTATTTACAGGCTGCCATTCCACTGAAGCAGGATTGGCTCCCTCACATATGCGCCTACGTCCAGCGAACCTTTGGATTTTCCCACTAATTCACAGCCTCCACAACGAAAGAAAAAGCTAGCAGGTGTCCTTCAGAGCGCCGTTTATCGACCAAGGTGACGCGACCACCGCCGACAGGGAACGCTGGAGCGTGCAGGGCGCATCCGAACTGCCACCTAGCGTCGAGCGGAGAAGTGGGGCGGCGGTTCGCTCGACCCATCTTGTTAGGCCGCATCACCCGTGTCTCTCTCACTTTGAGTTCGGCTCAGCACCAGCTGGCTTCACCTCATTCCAGCTCAAACTGAATTGCGTGCAGGTTCGGCCCGCACAGCAATCCCTAACTCGCTGGACCTCAAGTTCGAGAGTTTAGAGCTACTATCCGGGAATCACGAGAATAGAAAAATTAGGCCAGATCCTTTTGGCAAGCTGATTGGAGATTTCTCTGTGGCGAGGCACGGGTTCCACGTGGCTGCATTTTCCTTGTCAGAATTCGCACTGAGACAACAATCAAACCTGCTTGACGTTTCGAAATGCTTGATACTTCCGTCGGTCATCTTATGATTGAGTCTAGTATCTCGAGCACAAGTTCCTACAGGAAGTGCAAGGTCGATGGATCACTACTAGCGCTCAGAGCTCGCCGGCTTTTGGCCACGAAGGACTGTTGCAAGCGACCGAGTGGGGGACTTCAATCGAATTCTCGGCGGGGGGCGGATTGCTGCCGGCCAACCCGGCCAGCGACGATATCTGCCACAAAGTAGTTTTCTCCACCCACGTGTGCTCCGGCTATGCCGCGCAGCATGGCAATTTGACCCACATGGGTCAGGGCGTCGGCGATTGGACCTTGGAACAGCTTCTCGGGCGAGG
>Ga0066709_100004782_pt1 | contig 10930 bp, 10 predicted proteins | sample GraSoiAngelo_158_FD_79665 | JGI IMG/M metagenome (GOLD analysis project Ga0066709, IMG submission 79665) | Grasslands soil microbial communities from the Angelo Coastal Reserve, California, USA - 14_1009_16_30cm | ecosystem: Environmental > Terrestrial > Soil > Grasslands | place: USA... | reverse complement strand
TGGTGATCGCCGGAGCGACCGGAGCCGCATTCACTGTCAGGGTCGCCGCATTACTCGTCGAGGTGCCGGCGCTATTGCTTACAACAACGTCAAAAGTTGAGCCGCTGTCCGAAGTCGTCGTGGCTGGTGTCGTGTAAGTCGCCGAAGTCGCCCCCGCGATGTTCGCCCCATTCTTCTGCCATTGATAGCTCAGCGGAGCCGTGCCTGTTGCAGTCACCGTAAACGTCGCTGCCTGTCCCGCGGTCACCGTTTGATTCGCCGGCTGCGTGGTGATCGAAGGCACGACTACTGCCGGGTTCACGGTCAGCGTGGCCGAGTTGCTAGTGGCAGTTCCCGCGGTATTGGTCACTACCACCTTGAAAGTTGAACCACTATCCGAGGTGGTGGTGGCTGGCGTCGTGTAACTCGCCGAACTCGCGCCGGCGATGTTCGCGCCATTCTTCTGCCACTGATAGCTCAGCGGAGCCGTCCCGCTCGCGACCACTGCAAACGTCGCCGTCTGTCCCGCTGTCACCGTCTGATTCGTCGGCTGCGTGGTGATCGTCGGAGCAACCGGCGCTGAATTGACAGTCAAGGTGGCTGAATTGCTCGTCGCAGTTCCGGCGCTATTGCTCACGACGACCTTGAAAGTGGAGCCGCTGTCAGAGGTAGTCGTCGCCGGCGTTATATAACTCGAAGAAGTGGCACCGGCGATATTCGCGCCATTCTTTTGCCACTGATAGCTCAGCGGCGCGGTGCCGCCCGCGACCACCGTGAACGTCGCGGCCTGTCCCGCCGTCACTGTCTGATTCGAGGGCTGCGTCGTGATCGTCGGCAGCACTGGAGCAGGATTCACCGTCAAAGTTGCGGCATTACTGGTCGCGGTGCCGGCCGAATTACTCACGACCACAACAAATGTTGAGCCGCTATCCGAAGTCGTCGTGGCTGACGTCGTATAACTCGAAGAAGTCGCCCCCGCGATGTTCGCGCCATTCTTCTGCCACTGATAGCTCAGTGGCGCGGTACCGCTTGCGACCACTGTGAACGTCGCCGCCTGTCCCGCCGTCACCGTCTGACTCGCCGGCTGAGTCGTGATGGCGGGCGCCACCATTGTTCCAGTCGCCGTAAAGTTCACTCCCGTAAGGTCGGCCGTGCCCACGGTCACATTCTGGTTCGCTGGAGTGAAGGTATAGCCCTGGTTGCTTGGCGCTACCCCATACGACCCACTCGGCAGCCCCGCGAACGAGTACGCACCTGAGCCGTTGGCAGTTGTGGTGGCGCTCGTGGTACCACTCAGCGTCATCGTCGCTCCGCCTCCACCTTTCGAGGGAGTAATGGTGCCGGAGATGCTGATGCCAACCGTTCCGAATTTGTGGCCCCCGCTCTTCCCGTTATTATTCTTGGAATCCGTGGATTGCACTTGAAAGTAATAGGTAGTGCCGGCGGACAAGCTAGAGACGATTACCTGGTGGCTTGTAACCATGGTTGGATCAACAGGGGTGGTGGATCCATAGGAAATGGTGGTCCCATAATTCACAACAGAGTTGGAAGCAACATCGGTCGTCCAGACAATCTGAGTGCTGGACGTTGTCGTGGAGATTGCCTGTACGTTTGTGATGTTAACAGTCGTTGGCGGTGGAGTGGTTGTGTTTGCGCCGCTGACGAACCCTGCGCAGCCGCCCAGCACCATCGGGACCAGCCCCAACAAAAGCAAAGAAAACAGTTGAAGGGCGCGTGCGCATACAAATAGACGTGTAGTCCCCTGACTTATCTTCGCTCTCATTTTGTCCTCTGGGCTGGTGCCAGCTAGCAGTCAGAAGCGGGGGTGGGGGCCGCCGAGGTCGCTGATCAAGAACGCCTTAACTTTTTTTGAAAACACCGGAACTATCTTTCGGAATGATAGAGAGAGGAAGGCTTAATGAACTACTGGTGTGAGGAACAGTTTTGGTGCAGGGCACAAACGCAACCCGAATACTTTGTACACACCGTCTATCTGGCCAGTGCGCTGTTGTCCGTCAGGACTAGGCATCTGTCCGACTAATAAGTAGGAATTTAGCCCATGTTGTATCGCCATCCGCGCTGCGTTCGTGCCGCCATTGGCGTACTCTCCCAATTCGTTCCCCCCGAAGGGTTGGACTCCACTGGTACAATCTATTTCCTGGGGAAAAGAGGGCGGCCAGGATTTCTAATTCTGTGAACAAGCCGAGCAAGAATGTGAGGACCAGTGGATTGCGCTACCGGAGAGGTACCGACGCTTCGCGGTGGCTGGAGCCATAGCATTATGGAACTTGAACATAACGCTCTGTAATTATGCACCGAAGGAGACGCACTAAATGAACGATCAAGTGGATTTAGTCCTCGTTACAGGAGCAGGCGGATTCATAGGTGGGAATCTGATTGGGGATTTGCGGACACGGGGCTACAAGCGGATTAGAGCCGTGGATAATAAGCCGCTGACGGAGTGGTACCAACGATTCGAAGATGTTGAGAGTCTTTCCCTCGACTTAAATCTCAAGGAGAATTGCGAGGAAGCGACTCAGGGCGCACGAGATGTTTACAACCTCGCGGCAAATATGGGAGGAATGGGGTTCATCGAGCACAACAAAGCGCTGTGCATGCTATCTGTGCTCATCAACACCCACATGTTGCAAGCAGCGGTGAAGTTTGGGGTGCAAAAGTTCTTCTACTCGTCGTCAGCGTGCGTATACAATGCTGACAAGCAGAAGACGTTTGAGGCGCCTTCGTTAAAGGAAGAGGATGCCTATCCGGCCCTGGCGGAGGACGGTTATGGGTGGGAAAAGCTGTTTTCGGAGCGCATGTGTCGCCACTTCCTCGAGGATTTTGGTCTATACACGCGCGTGGCCCGTTTTCATAACGTTTACGGACCCTGGGGCACATGGTATGGCGGACGCGAGAAAGCGCCCGCGGCGATCTGCCGAAAGGTGATTGAAGCGAAGATTTCCGGCAATCACGAAATTGATATATGGGGGCCGGGCAATCAGACGCGCAGCTTTATGTACATTGATGACTGTTTAAAGGGCATCGATTTGATCATGAACTCTGATATTTTGGAACCAATCAACTTGGGATCGAGTGAGGCGGTAACGATCAATCAGCTAGTGGATATCGTTGAGGAAATCGCCGGAATTACATTGAAGCGCAATTACGATCTTGGCGCGCCAAAGGGTGTGAATGGGCGGAACAGCGATAATACACTCATGCAAAATTATCTTGGCTGGGAACCCAACACTCCTCTTCGGACAGGTCTTGAAAAAACCTATCGTTGGATTTACGATCAGTGTCTCGCTCGCGAAAGAGGTGAGGCAGGTGTAGTTCGTGAACGAACTGCTGCAAGATAGATCTACTGGGTCCGGTTTCTGCGAACCCACGCGCCAAATGCGCAAAGAGACTCCAATGTATTTAGCGTTTTGTCAATCTGCGGCTGAAGGTGCGTGACCGGATTCGCTTTCTTCTCGGGTGGCGATGGAATTTCTCTGCTTCGTAATCAAACCAGCATCGCGAATTTTGTAGATCAACAGCCTGTAGCTGATTTTCAGTTCCTGGGCCGCTTTTCTACGGTTCCAGCGATTGGCGCGCAGCGCCTCGAGGATAATGTGCTTTTCGCTGGCTCGAATCGCTTCTTTGCACAGGCTCTTCAAGGGCACAATTCCATTTTTAGCCGGCGCTGGTGGTAAGGGCGTACTGGCAGGCCGTGCGAAATCCTCCAAGATCGACGCCTCAGGCCCGATGACCACGTGGCGGGCAATGCCATTCGAAAGTTCGCGGATATTCCCCGGCCAGTCCATGCATTGCATATAATGCAACGTCTCCATGGTGAGCGGCTCTGCCTGCGCGTGGAACTGCTGTTGGCAGCGCGCCAGGAAATACTCCGCCATCGCCGGAATGTCTTCACGGCGCTCGCGCAGCGCCGGCAGCTTCAGGCACACCACATTGATCCGATAATACAAATCTGCGCGAAACTTCCCTCTCGCGATTTCATCCTCCAGATCTTTGTCGGTTGCGCACATCAGCCGTGTTTCAACGAATCTCTCCTGTTCATCACCAATGCGCGAAAAACAGCCATCCTGGAGAAACTGCAAGAGCTTGCTTTGCGAAGCCACGTCAAGGTCAGCGATTCCGTCCAGAAACAGCGTGCCATTGTGCGCCAGTTCCACCCTTCCCGGCTTGGTGGAATGGGCCCCGCTAAAGGCACCCTTCTCGAAGCCGAAGAGCTCGCTCTCCAACAGGGTTCCAGGAATGGCGGCACAATTGACCTTAACGAATTGCCCGCTCGCTACTACGGAGCGACCGTGTATCCATCGGGAGAGGACCTCTTTGCCGCTTCCTTTTGGGCCACACAGCAAAATCGGAATGTTCGTCGCGGCGATTTTAGCGGCCCTCTTCCGAACCTCGCGCATGGCTTCGGAACGGCCGAATAAAACCTCTTCCGGCGGCAGGACGTTGGCCAGCTCTGAGCCCGTGGCCTTTTTTCTCTTTTCGACAGGCATGTTCGACTGATGAGTGTAGCCGGGAGAGGAGATGCACATCGCAGGCCATCGGAGGAGTGCGACTTTGGCCCCAATTCGGGCCCGACCAGATCGCTAACCATTTTATTTACAATGCTTTAGATAGCCGCCAACAGACGAGGTTTTAGTACTCGCGGTCGAAAAAGCACTGTTTTCGCATATCCCAAATAGCAAAAACTTCTCCTACCGACGAGACTATTTTTCTCTCCGGGCTGGGCTGCGCTGAGCAGTGCGGGCCTGACCTACCTCGACGGGAAAATAAACGCTTCCAACAGGTCAGCCCTGGCTTTTTCATCGGAGGCTACCACTCGCAGAATGTCCTTGACCGAGAGCATGCCGCGAAAGTCTCCCATCTCATTCAGCACGATCAAATGGAAGATGCTGTTCTGTTCCATAAGCAGCAGGCATTCATCGAGCGTCTTTTCCGCCGTGACGGTGACTAGTTCACGCGTCATGATGTCAGAGGCCTTCATCCAGGCTGGACATTTGTTTTCAGCGGCAACCTTGTCGGAAATGTCGCTCTGCGAAATCACGCCGGTGAGTTTCCCGTTCGCACCCAACACACCGACCGTACGCACCTCTTTTGCCCGCAGATACTGCGCTACCTGGTGGACACTCGTCTCTTCTGTGACCGTAAAGATCTCCTTGCGGGAACCGATCAAATCACCAACCTTCATTGGACCCTCCGAAGGCTAATCTGGCGGGATACTAGGCCTATTTCTTCCTAGAAGCAAGACCAGTTCCAAATCGAAATAGGCTCTGAAGAAGCCTTTTTGAACGTCGGGAAAGGCTATTGGCAGACTTAACCTGAGGGATCGGGGACAGTCCAAAAAGCTTCCGTCAGGCTCGCGCCCCTTCTCCGCGAACAATGTCGTATCTCTCGATCACTGCGGCCACGCCCATGCGCGGGTTGCCATCCTCGACGCGCGGCTCAACCCGCAGAACTCTCCCCAAAGCATGTACCAGCACTTCCGCGCCGCTCGTCATCTCGGTAGGCAATGTCAGAATCAGGTCGAGTTGCGCCCCCGCTTGCGGGTCTTGATCCATGACGAAGTATAGACCGTGTGTGGAAATGTCACGGGTCTTTCCCTTTTGGGATTCAATTACCTTCTCCCTGGGGACGCGAACAAGGACCGCTAAAGACAGATCATAGCGTCGAGTGGTACGACGTTCGGTGATGCCCCCCATTCTTGCGTTCACGCCGCGGAACTTTCTTTTCCATCCGCGTTCCCTTCTTTGAATTGAGCCGGACGTTCCGAAACCTTGCTTGCTTGATTCCTTCTATCTTCCGCCCGCCTGTTGGGACTAGAAGGCGTTGGTGCTTACCGCGAGACACAGTAACTCGATCGCTGAGCCGCAGTATATCGCTTTCTTGCTTTTCCCTGACCAACCTAATCTAGCCTGCTATCCGTTTCGCGTCCCCACGGGCGAAGTTTCCTCCGCCCCAGAAGGTGACGCTGATTTCCTCGTCCGCGGCGTATCCAGATTGAACTGCCGCATCTTGTAAAGTAGGGCCTTATAGCTGATTCCCAGCATCTTGGCCGCGTCCTTCCGGCACCAACGCGTTTTCTCCAGCGCGTCGGCGATCGCTTCCATCTCCGCTTCATCTTTCAAGCCGCGCACCAGCGCCTTGAGCCCTTGCTCCTTTGGCGGCGCCGGTTCTTCGCGGGGTGAAGTGCGCTGACGCGTTGAAGACATCTCCACCAACTCGCGCAGGCTGCCTTCGTCGTCCTCGAGAATGACGTAACGCTTTACGAAATTCTCCAGCTCGCGCAAATTCCCCGGCCACGGATAGTTGATAGCCGCATCCAGCAGGTGCTTGGAAGGCGGTTGCCCGGGCTTGCCGTATTTCTCGCTGTACTTCTGCAGGAAATGTTGAAACAGCAGCGGAATTTCCGTCGTGCGCTCCCGGAGTGGCGGAACGTTGATGGACAATACGTTCAGCCGGTAATACAAATCCTCGCGGAAACGTCCCGATTTCATGGCTTCGTGCACTTCCACGTTGGTCGCCGCCAGCACGCGCACATCCGTCTCTACCAGGTGCCGCCCGCCCAGCCTGGAATACTGATGATCTTGCAAAACGTGCAGCAATTTGGCTTGCAAATGCGTGCTCATTTCCGCAATTTCGTCCAGGAAAATCGTCCCCTTGTTGGCCAGTTCAAACTTGCCCGGCTTGCTTCTCACCGCTCCGGTAAAGGCGCCTTGCTCGAACCCGAACAGTTCCGATTCCAGCAATTCTCCCGGCAGCGCGGCGCAGTTCACTTTCACAAACGGCTGGTTCCGCCGCTTCGAACGCAAGTGGATCATGCGCGCGACAACTTCCTTGCCGACGCCGCTTTCCCCGCAGATAAACACCGGCACGTCCACCGGCGCGATTTGCAGAATCTGTTGCCTGATTCGTACCATCTGCGGACTCGCGGCCAGGAAGCTCAAATCCTCGGTCACCTGGTCGCAGTAATCTCGTAGGGCCTGGTTTTCTGTAGCCAGCTGTTTCTTCTGCCGCGACTTCAGCATCGCCGCATCCAGCTCTGTTTTTTCGAATGGCTTGGTCAGGTAGTCGTGCGCCCCGATGCGGATGGCTTCCACCACTGTCCCCACTTCATTCGAGCACGACAGCATAATCACATTCAGGGTGCGGTCGATCTGCATCAGTTCCGTCAGCGTATCTAGGCCGTTCATTTCCGGCATCAACACGTCCAGGATGATGAAGTCCGGACGTTCGCCTTTCTTCACTCTGTTCAGCGCCTCTCTGCCGGAGCTGACTGTCTCCACATCGAACCCGTCTACTTCCAGAAGCGTCTGCAGATACTTTCGAATGCTCGGTTCGTCATCCACAACAAGGATTCTTTCTTTCTCAGCCATCGATTCTTCCCTTTCTTGGGCAAACTTTTTCCTGTTAGCCTTGGTCCATCGGCAACAAAAATGTGAATCTGCTTCCCGAATTGGGGTCGCTCTCTACCCAGATCTTGCCGCGGTGCGCCTGAATGAGCCGCTTTGCGATCGCCAGCCCCAGTCCCATCCCTGAAGTATTCCTGTCGACCCTCACAAAATCTTCAAAGATTTCCTGATGATGTTCGGCGGGAATACCCGCGCCGGAATCTTGCACGCTCACCTCAACGCTGTTTGGCCGCGGAAGGCGAAATCTTCGGCGCTCCTCCAAAGGAGCCATGGTTGTCACTCGGCGCTCCCAGAAATGCGGGGCCGCTCGCAGCTCCACCGTGCCGCCGCTTGGCGTATGTTTCAAGGCATTGTCGAGCAGATTCGCCGCGACCTGCTGAACCTTCTGATAATCGAAACGGAAAGTCGGTATGGAAGGATCGATATTCGCTTCCAGGCGCACGCCCTTCCGCTGAAATGCCTCCGACCACCGCTTCGAAAGCTCATCCAAGCAATCTCGCAAGTCATTCTCGCGAAGTTGCAGGACGAGCTTGCCGCTCTCCAGCGCCGAATAATTCAGGAACATGGAAACGAGCCGAACCAGCCGTTCGCAACTCTCTTTGGATTCTTCCAGGATGTCTCGCTGTTTGTCCGTCAGGCGGCCCAGCGAACCGGCAAGCAATAAGTCGTAATAACCTTTGATTACAGGCAGAGGCGTCTTCAACTCGTGAGCGGCAGACGCAAGAAACACGGTCTTCTGGCGGTTCACCTCTTGTAATTTCAGATAGGCCGCAAGAAGATTTCTGTAAGTGATCTCGCGTTCCTGGAGCAGTTCTTGCACCGTGAGCTGCGTTGCCGGATCGGCGCCTCTGAGCTCTTCCGTCTTGCTTTCGATTTCCACGACAAGCCAATCTGATTCCGGGATCCATTGAATCCGCGCACTGGTTCTCTTTTCCGCCGGCCCGATGTGTACGTTGACTTTGTGCTCGCCTTTTTCAACTAGTTCAAAAATCTTGGCCGCATCGAGTTTCAGCAGATCGCCAAACAGATTGGGTTCGTCCGTTTCTTTGAATCCTTGCGATTCCAGACACCGCCGTGCTCGCGCATTTGCGAGCAGCAGGCTTCCGCTGCGATCAGCGACGATCAATGGTTTTTCCAATGTGTCCAATAGCCGACTGACTGCTCCTAAGGGAAGGGACCGGCGACTGCGGTCTTCGGCCACGGGAGGCATGACACTCGTTCCGCTCATCGATGAACTCTATCCTTTTGGATGTGGGAAAATATTTTCCCTTGCCGGATTGCACATACTTACAGAGTGCCCCCGCTGAGTCAATGGTAAAAGCGTTCCATTTGCACATTTGCGGAAATCCGGTGGATTTTTGAATCCCCATTTGCGTAGGCACCTTTTTTCCCTTAAATAAGCTACCTCCAACGCATTCTCCCTAAAAGAGTTACCGTCGCTCTGGATGGGTCTCTCTGGCCCCCAAGATGCTAATACCCGTACTGTGTCTTTGGTACCGCCCCGGGGGATCCGTGCCGATTCGCGTTGCAGGAGAGAAAAAAAAGACGTTGGAGATTCCGTCGACAAGGCGCTCGGCCCGCATCCGTCTGCAGATTCCCGTTTTTGTTCGCGGCACGGACGCTTCCGGCTCAGAATTCATTGAACTTACGAAGACCCTGAATATAAGTGCTCTCGGAGCCTGCATTGCCTGTCAGCATGTTCTGCGGCTCAATCAGGCTGTTCACCTAACTATTCCCGCCCCTTCTCCAGCTTCTTCCAGCCTCGTCCCTAGCGAAACTCCTCCGATCATTGCTCGAGTCTTGCGGCAGAACATGATGGGCGATATACGACTGTTCGGCCTTGAGTTCGTTCATGCTCTTGAGTGAGCAATTCCCTCCAGCCGTGATTCCTGGGTAGTTTTGTTACATCAAAGCATTAAAGCATTCAAATGCTCCTTGTTTTGCCTCGTTTTTCGCAAGGTTTTGTACTAGGATGACGCCGCAAGTAGGAGGTTGAGTCGGCCGGGGAACTCACCAAGATCCAGTACGAATGGGCTCTTGGTTGCTCCCAATGTCTATAGAACAATTTAAAATGCTTCCCCAAACCCCGCGGGGATAGGTAGAGGTCAGGTCTATTCCGGATATACCCAGCTCCGGCACCCTTGTGCCCCCGCGTCTCCCGGTCGAGGACACGTACCTCGAGTTGCTTGCGGATACGCTCGAGAGTCTCGACCTGCCCGCGCGCGGGCAATTTCTCCAGCGCTTCTTACGTGCAATCAGTCACGTTGAGTTGCGCGAATCTGAGTGTGTGCAAGTGTGGGACGAAATGCTCGCCCGCCGTCGCGTTCTGACGGATCAAGCGGGACGACCGATTGCTCTGAAGGCCGTTCTCTTGGATGTACTGACATCTTCCGGGTTCCTCCACGTCCCCATCATCATCGAGTACGAAGATCTCAAGAAACTCGAGTTGAATGCCGTCACCGATCCCTTGACGGGTCTCTACAATCGCAGGCTTTTCGGAGAGTCCTTCGAGAAAGAACTAAATCGCGCGCGACGCTACACGCAACCACTTAGCCTGGTTATTCTAGACCTTCACCGCTTCAAGGAAGTGAATGACCGGCATGGTCACCCGCGCGGTGATGAAGTCTTGCGCGCTACCGCCGCAACTCTCAAGAAGGCGTTGCGCACTTCCGACTCTGCGTTCCGAATCGGTGGCGATGAGTTCGCTTTGCTTCTGCCGCAGACGGACTCCCAGCAAGCTCTCGCGCTCAGCCGCCGCGTCGAAGCAGTCTTCGCGGAGATGCTCCGTCCTCTCCAGCTGGAAGTGGCCGTCAGCATGGACCATGGCATAGCCATTTTCCCGCAAGACGCCGAGCAGGCCGATCAGCTCATTCGTATCGCTGACGAACGCCTTTACCGCCAGAAGCACGACAACCACAAGAGAACTGTCAATGGCGCCAGCCGCATCGAGCCTGCGCCCTCCGCCGAAACAGTTCCCGCTGCATCGGCGGACGTCCCCGGTCCGTTGTCTCCACCGATTCCCATTGAGACCAAGCGCACACCGGAAAAACCCGAAAACAACCGAGAGGCCCGCCCCCCCGCAAACTCCGTCGTAGCCTCCGCGGAAGTGATTCCCGCTCCGCGCATGTTTGCGGTTCAGCGCAAAGCCGAGCGCGTGTCCATGGCCGGCACAAACGCGTACGCTGTCCTCGGTGAACAGGGAGCGCAGCGCGCTCGCGTCGTTGATTTGGGCTTCGGAGGCGTCGCCATTGAGCTCGATTCTCAGGAAGTTGTTCCCGAGAATCTGTTCGCCGTCCTGCACGTCCCGATTCTTCCTCCCGTGCGCGTCAACTTGAAACCTGTCTGGAAGCAACAGACCGCACAGGGTGGAGTTCGCATCGGCTGCTCTTTTGTTTCCTGAATTTCGTAGCGGAATCTCTTAAGTTAAGCCTTTCGCACTCCTTCACCCTTTCCGCGTAGCAGATCTCTCATTCTCTAAATTGCCGATTGCTACTACTGCGCGCGCGCCACTTGCTACAATTCCCGGC
>Ga0066709_100004781_pt1 | contig 10930 bp, 7 predicted proteins | sample GraSoiAngelo_158_FD_79665 | JGI IMG/M metagenome (GOLD analysis project Ga0066709, IMG submission 79665) | Grasslands soil microbial communities from the Angelo Coastal Reserve, California, USA - 14_1009_16_30cm | ecosystem: Environmental > Terrestrial > Soil > Grasslands | place: USA... | reverse complement strand
TTGGTCTGTGGTTCGAACAGTCCTCGGATTCAACATTACTCCGCAAGAGCCAGCGGCAACTTTTTGACGGGCGGTTTCGCAGGTCCCCGTTCAGAAAAACTCATCTTTACCACAGGCTGCTAGCGGCTGCCCGCCTCCGCTTCGCTCCGGATGGTTTCTCTTAACGAAAGTCGAACACTTCTCGGAAAATCAAAAGGCCAGCCGTCGCTACGCTCCGATGGTGTGCGGCTTCAACCCGGAATATTGGTTCGGCCTTCGGAAAGGCGTTCGCAATCGCGGAACCCGCAGTCTGTTCTTATTCTCACTAAAACTAGAACGGGAAGGTGATTTAAGGCACGGACAGAACGATGAGCACGATATGCCACTTCCAATAAAAGGGAGGCCGGTTTCCACGGCCTCCCCAAAACACACCAGATTCGGGCAAAGTTTCGCGAGGTTTTAACTTCCCCTGGCATCGAGAGTTATCCTCGGTCGTTCGATGCTGCGATGATTGGCAACCGTGTTGCTTGGAACATGACGCATGCGGATAGCGTGGTGCACCTGAGAGAAACAGGCTGCTATCGACGTGCATGAGTTCGAAACATCACCTTCGATGCCGCAAGGGGTCAGGACTGGCATTCCACTCGCTATACCGGGACTGGCATGTCATCTGCGGCGGGCTGAATTAAGGAACATGGCCAACGCCCTCACAAGTAAGAGCAGTGTCAGCGTCGAACGGCGCGCTGAGTTTGTGGAGTGCCTATCCTTCGTGCTGGGCAAGATCCGCGAGGCGGCTCTCGACAGCTTTCGCTGCCAGAGGCAAGTTGAAGTCGCATTTAGCGGAATGCTGTTCCGTAAGAACTTCGCCACAAGTTATCGGCTGCCATCTGTCTCCCAAAAAGTCGCGTTCGGGGGCATACTGTTTGGCAAAAAGGGAGCGACCCGGGTTCGCATCATTGCTTTTCGGCCGTTGATCTCGGAACACGCCTTCACCGGTCATGCCATGCTTTCAGAGCACGACCGACAGGCTATTGCGGACCTGATCGTGCGAGCGCGAGCGGATGGTGATCTGTGTGAACTCGAGCCGCTGGGTTGGTTTCGGGCTCAACCGACGAGCGACTTGCGCCTTTCCAAATGGGACACGGAACTATTCAATTACTTCTTCAATGAGCCGTGGCAGATCGGCCTGGTAGTGCAGGCTGCCAAATCGGCGCCGACGCGCGCCAGGTTCTTCCTGCGCGAGTCTGACGGAGCCCTGCGTCCGGAGAGTTATCATGAACTCATTGCTCCCACGATACCCCGGAATCTGCTGCTGCGATTGGAAAAGAAAGCGGTTGCGGAACCAGTGAATCACCCGGCTCCGGTCGCCGCATGGCCCGCATCGGCGCCAATGCGGCATCGCCCGCCTTGGATACCGAGCTGGACAGCCATTGCAACGCTCGGCATCGTTTTGGCGCTGGTCTACTGGTGGGCAAGTTCATTCAAAAAGGCTTCCTTGCCTACTCCGCTCAATCAACCGCTGGCAGCGAACCAAGATGCCGATCGTCGGGAACAAGCGGAGCGGCAAGCCGCTGCGCTGTGGAAGAAATTCGAGGAAGAGACCTGGCGACAGATACAGGAAACCGAAGCCGGGGCAGCTACCGCGAAACTGCACGAAGAGGCGCTGACGAAGGAACTGCAGGTCCCGCCGCGAGGGGAATTGACGAGGCCCCCGGCTGTACCGATGCAGCCCAGCTCCCCCGCCAGAGCCGATAAGAATCCGGATACCGAGCGGCAGCGCTCTATGCCGGCCCTCCACAGGCCCAGATAAAGCCAACTGCGGCACTGTCCGCTCCCCTACGGGTAATGAACGGGAACCACCACCTGCCACTCCTTCCCACCTGCAGCCGTCATGGCATGCTTCAAGGGTCGCGCAACCGGTTCCCGCGGCTCCAGCGGTCAATAGCTCTCCAACCAGCTCAGTCACCGGACAGTTGCCGGGGACGCCGCTATGTTAAGTGTTCTTCCCGGCGAGCCGAGCGATGTTGTTCCCGGACAGGGCGTTCACCAAGTCCTGCCAGAAGTGCCTCGGAGAGCGATAGATACCATTCAAGGCACGATAAGGGTGCGGGTTAAAGTCCGTGCTGACCCCAGTGCTGACCCCTCAGGCAGCGTGGTCGTCGCAACGCTTGATTCCCCCGGACCGAGCAGATATTTTGCTGAGCTGGCTTTGCAAGCGGCACGACGTTGGAAATTCAGTCCTGCGAGGAATGATAGTCAACATGTTTCGAGCGAATGGATCCTGCAATTCGAGTTTGCAAAGGGCGCAAACAGGGTCTCTCCGGTGTACATAGCCAGACCTGCAGCAAGATAGGTAAAAGTTAGCTCAGCCCCGGAGCGCACACAGCTCATCCCGCGGTGGGCGTTCAAACAGCCCATATACGGGCTATCGGAGGAGGCCGTCGGCTAAGCTGGTGCAGAGCGTGCACCGCCGCAGCGTGGAAATACCCCAACACCATAAGTCAGGTGCGAGTTAATGCAGCCGAGGGCGCCGCTTTTCGCATTGCTACTTTCACCTGTTCCGGCTTGACGGGTTTGGCGATGAAGTCGTCCATTCCGGCGGCTAGACACTGCTCCCGACATGCTGCGCTCGCATCGGCGGTCATGGCTATAATCGCCACGTGCTGGTTCGGTCTCTCCCGGCGACGAATCTCTACGGCGGCTTCGTAGCCATTCATTTCGGGCATCTGGCAGTCCATGAAGATGACATCATAGGGCAGATCGGTCATCATTTGTACCGCCTCCCGGCCGTTCGCTGCCACATCAGCGCGGATACCGAGTCGTTCCAGTATCCGGCGAGTAACCTTCTGATTGACTACGTTATCTTCGGCAACCAGTACCCGGACCGGACAATCCGCCAGTCTCCCGCGTACACTTGACTTAAGGGCCGTAAGCGAGGCTCGGTATTCTGATTCCGTCGGGCCCGTGGCTGCACCTTGCAATTTATTCGACCACGCGGTAGCAAGGGTGTTCAGCAGTTGCGAGTGTCGAACCGGTTTGACGAGACACGCATCAATGCTGGCACCTTCCAGGCCCCTTACGTCGCACCAATGCCCGACAGAGGTCAACATGACGACCACGGTGTCTTTGATCGCCGGATCAGCCTTGATCATAGCAGCGAGAGTGGCTCCGTCGATTTCGGGCATCTGATAATCGGTTATCACCACCTGGTAGGGGTCTCCGTTCGCCCTGGCTATACGAACGGCTTGGAGCGCTTCGGCCCCTGAGGCAAAGCTTCCATTCCGCATTCCCCAGCTGGAGATCTGCTCATGTACTACACGCCGATTGACTTCGTTGTCATCTACAATCAGGACTCGCAAGCCTGCCAGGTCAACGATGGGAACTGGGTCCGGGCAGGGCTGTTCGTCAATCAGCAAAGGCAGGATAAACCAAAAGCTCGAACCTTCTCCCAGGCGACTCTCAACGTGAATCTTGCCTCCCATGAGCTCTATGAGTTGCTTGGAAATGGCCAACCCTAATCCTGTTCCTCCGTACTTCCTGGTGGTTGAGGAATCCACTTGCATGAACTTCTCAAAGAGCGATCCGACTTTCTCCGGTGGAATGCCGATGCCGGTATCGTTCACCGAAACGCGGATCTGTGCCCATTTTTCGTCCTTGCGTTCGCATTCCACCGCAATCAAAACATGGCCGCTTGCGGTGAACTTTATGGCGTTGCCAGCCAGATTTGTGACCACTTGTCGGATTCGACCTGCGTCACCAATAAAGCGACGCGGGATGGCGGGCGGGTACTGCACAACTAAATCAATGCCGTTTTCCTCCGCCTTGGAAGCCAGCATTTCGGCCACTTCTTCAGTCACTAGGCGAAGGTCGAACGCAGAAGCCTCGATCGTTAGTTTACCTGCTTCAATCTTGGAGAAGTCAAGAATATCATTAATGACCGTTAGCAAGATGTCGCCAGACTGGCGAGCCGTTTCGGCGTAATCTCGTTGCTCCGGTGTCAAGTCAGTATCGAGCAGCAAACCCGTCATGCCAATCACGCCATTCAATGGAGTCCGGATTTCGTGGCTCATGTTCGCCAAGAATTCGCTCTTGGCGCGGTTGGCCGCTTCTGCGGCCTCCTTGGCTCCCACAAGCGCTGCTTGAGCCGCTCTCCGCTCGGTGATGTTGCGTCCGATACCAGCCAGCCCAAGCACGTTACCAGCCGCGTCCCGGAAAGGCACTTCGGTCGTCAAGAGCCAGATTGTGTTGCCCGCCATGTCTTGGGTCCAATCTTCCTGGTTGATCACTCCGTGAGCAGAGCGCATCACTTCGTCCTCGTCGTGCGCATATTTGGCCGCTATCTCCTCGGGATAAAAGTCAAAGTCGCTCTTTCCTAGAAGATCGTCTCCGGTTAACGCACCCATGCGACAGGCAAGCGCAGTGTTTGCTAAAAGAAATTGATGATGGCGATTCTTGACATAGATATAGTCGGGTACGTTATTAATTAGAGTACGCAGGAGCATGCGCTCTTGCTGTAACAACTCCTCCATCCGCTTGCGGGCAATTCGCGCTCCTATACGATTCGCTAAGGAAGAAAGACCTTGCAGAACAGTCTCAGTGAGTGGTTTGCGCGCAAACATAGCCGCGACGCCCACCAACTGTTCACCGACAATCAGGGGATAGCCAGCAAATGCCACGAGGCCCTCTCGCCGCGCCCACTCCTGGTCGCCCACATGTCGGTCGCCGATGACGCTGTTGATCAGATGCGGCCGGCGCTCCGCAGCGATCAGACCGACCTTCGTTTTGCCCACGGGTACGCGGCTGTGCGCACCGTCGGTGTGGGTGTACATTCCCGCGCTGGCTTGCAGCTCGAGCACATCACCGTCTTCGCTCAGAATCCAGATGCGTGCCAGAGCGGCATCCAAGTGACGGACCATGGCCTCCACACATATGCCCAGGATGGCCTGCAAACTGTCGCTCCGCCCGAGGGCATTCCCGACTTCAACGTCAGCTGCTGCGAGGCGTATCCTCTCTTGCAGGGCTTCTTGTGCCTTCAGGCTTTCAGTGATGTCATTCGACAGGACTAGACAGGCGTCCTTCTGGTGAAAGGTGATGGGGCTAGTTGTAATGGATACATCGATCAGAGTTCCATCTCTCTTGCGGTGTTTCCACGTGCCAACATTGAGGGGGCCTTCGTCCTGCCGGGAAAGCCTGATCTTCTGGGCGTCCGCGAAACGAGGGAGTTCCTCCACCGGACGGATTTCGTCGATGGTCATCCCGCGGAACTCCTCGCGAGAGTAACCATACTGATTCACGGCAGCCTCATTGACCTCGAGGAAGGCACGCGTATCCTGGTCGAATACCCACATCGCGTCCGGGTTCTTTTCAAAAAGAAGCCGATACTGCTCCGAGCTCTGTTGCAGTTCTCGATTCTTATTGACCAATTCTGCGCTCTGTGCACGCACGCGCCGGCGCAAGGCGAAAATCCAGCCTAGTGCTGCACAAATGCCCGTTCCCAGAACGATCAAAGACAATATTAGGTGCTGGAGAGTCCACCATGTCGGTCGCCTGACAACTACAATGTCCTGCGCCAATCCGAGCAGCAGGTGGAAAGACATCGGCGCATTCCACGGAGCACCCGTTTCCGCAATGCAGATGCCGGTCACGCGGACATCACTACCTACCTCAAGGCGGTTTAGTACCCCGGGATCGCTCGAATCAGCTTGTGCTGTAAACACATGCCCGCCGGACGTCATCGATATCGTCAATTGACCATTTTGACATCTTGAAACCGCCAACAACCGCCCAACAACCTCAACCAGATCATCGTCATCTTCGCCCCGCCATAAGCCTACGGAGGTAGTACCAACGGGTTTAGGTGTGGGGCCATCTCCGGATCGACGGATGACGGCATCCTGCAAGGATGGCGTGTACCCTGTCAGCGCCGGGAAACCGACCGCTTCAACTTGATCCCCGGGTTGCAGACGCAATGAGTGGTGAGTCTGCAACATGAGGGCTTGATCGCCATCCCGAATAAAGACAGTGCGTCCTGGCTGCTGGAAGGTGACAACGCCATGCACTCTCACGCGTTCTTCATGGTTAACCGTAGGAGAGAACTGCAGAAGCGTACTAGCACGTTCCAAGGGCAATTCCCATGCCCCGGCGCGATCTGACTTGTCAACGGATAAATCCGCGAGATTTTGGACATACACAACGAACCCTGTGAGCTGGCGCCGTTTATTGAAGGTCGCACCAAAGGCACCGCGGAAGCGGATGGCCGCGTCTACAAACTGGTCAAGATCCATTCGCCGGAAGTCCACAACCGTTACCTTTGCAGAGCGCCCAGATGTCATGGGGATGTACAGGTTAAAATGGCCGTCTTCGATGGCGGCTGAATGGACAACTCCTTCCCCCTCAACCCACTGACTGTCGTCAGCTGCGGACGCCAAGCTGTGAAGTGAAATATGTAGAGGCTTAGGCAGTGTGCCAGGACCGATCACGCGAATCTCCGGTTTTCGAATCACTGGTGCGAACTCGCCCGGACCGGTGATACCATTTAACTCGATTTCTAGGCCTCGCTCGATCTCCAAAAGTTTGTCGCTATCCACATAAATGCCAGCGGTCATGTCCTGGACGAACAGATTGCCCGACCCACGGTCGTAGTGTGTCACGACAGCGCGGATGTGAACTGGAAGTCCTCGAGCGGCGTCTTCGGGTGACAGTTCACGGATTTGTTGAACCCTGGTTAAAACCCTGGGCTGCGAGCGATCGCTGTCCCCCAACACGGATAGGGTCAATTGGCTGCAGAGAGCCAACGCCCTCATTGACCGGCGAATGGATGGGACTCGCATACTACAGCACCAGCTTTGTTTCGGTTTCTTCAGCTTTGTTTTGGCTCGTGCGGCCCTCGACGATGCGGGCTAGAGACGCGCCCAAGGAAATCAAACGCCTACATCGTAGGTTTACGCCGCGCGTTTCTCCGTTGCAAGTCATCTTTGGTTAGCAATCTGACGTTGGTCCAGGCAGGTCATTTCAGCGAGTAAGTTTCCGACGCGTCCGGCGTAGTGATTGGTATGCGAACAAATTCGCGGAGTCCTGCAGCTCGCCGAACTCCACTTTGCTGAGGCAACAGATGTCAAGAACACCACAATATCCATATCGGCCGAATTCAGTATTCTCTGTAGTGACACTAGCCCTGACAGCTGTGGCGTGGACCGTTAAGAAGCGATGTTAGCCAGACAATGTTCTCTAACGACAACATTGTCGAATGGTCGCTGTTGCTTTGTCCGGCTGGTGCAAACGCGAGGGTGGCGAGCGAGGATGAAGAGATGCAACGGTTCGTCCCGATCGAAGATCTGTTCAAAGGACGGCACTTCGACCGATAGATCATCGTTTTGTGCGTGAGCTGGTACACGAGCTTCAAACTGAGCTTGCGGGATCTGGTGATCATGATGGCAGACTGCGGAATTTCCGTGACGCATACAACGATTCTCCGTTGGGTCCAGCGCTACCTGCCGGAGTTCGGGAAGCGTTGGCGGCGCTACGCTCGACCCGTTGGCGGATCGTGGAGGATGGACGAGACTATGTAAAGGTTCACGGACAATGGCTGTACCTGTACCGCGCCGTCGACAAAGCGGGCCAAACAGTCGATTTCTTTCTCAGCCGGAACCGGGACGTAAACGCCGCCAAATCGTTTCTGCGCAGCGCGATGAAGAGCACTCGCCTGCCCACGAAGATCACATTGGACGCCTATGCGGCCTCGCACCGGGCGGTGCGAGAGATGAAGGCAGACGGCGAACTTCCGGGTTGCGTCAAGGTTCGATCCAGCCAGTACTTGGACAACCTGGTGGAAATAGCCTTTACGCAACCGAATGTTCTCGCTGCGCGGATGAGTGGGAACCACGTAACCGATTTCGACTTCGCCGTTGGCCACAAGGACACGGTCGATTAACAGTTCCACCAGGGAGCGTTTCTGCTCAAATGTGGCATCGGCCAGACCCCGCTTGAATGCGACGACAAAAATCTTCTATCGATGAGCCCAACTGTACCAACTCGGCTTGACGGTCGACCTGGGCTCCCATGGGCCTCCAATACCTGACTCTTCTGCTCCAATTCAGACCGCCGCCGTTGGTACTCAACCAACGGGATGATCGCCATCCAGTAAGCATCCGTCAGCCTTTCCAACTGCTGGCTGATGCCGGCCTGGGCCTTTCGTAAAGCCTGTTTGCGAGATTGCAAGTGCTGCGGTAGCCAGTGTCCACCGCGAGCTCGCTGTAGGGCGTCAACGATGTAGTACGGTTGTGAGATGAGCTGGCACAGGTCCTCCCACACCAAAGCATCTAGCTGCTGAGCGGGAATGCATCGTGCACGACACCGTTGATCATGCTGCGAATAGATCGGCTGGGCTTGGCAGCACAGATGTAATATCGGAGTCCCGCGTTGGTAGTTCGTGCAATGCAGGCCGATTGGCAGGCTCCGCAACTGACCAGCGCACGCAATAGATAGCGATGACTCTTGTTGTTCCGTGCTGCCTGCCTTTTGTTCAGAGCCAATTTCGCCTGCACTCGATCGAAGTCTTCTTGGCTAACCAGGGCCAGTACTGTGCCCACCAATGTCCAGGCCTCGGCCGGCGTAGGATCCTGCCCGTGCGCGGGGTTTCCCAGAGGATGGGTGGCGGATCGCCGGATGCGCGCTGGCCGCGAGCGACTCCGACCAATATACAGCTTGCCAATGTAGACTGGATTGATGAGCAATCCACGTAGCGAAGCGGCACTCCAACGCTGATTCTCACGGGGCGATGGAAGACTTAATTGCAAAGGTATTTCGCTAAGGTCAGTAAGGTGTCCTAGTCCTCCAAATATCGTGCAAACGGCCCCTGCACGGTGGCGCCTTCTGCTGGTTCAATTTGCACACCAGCCGGATCGCGTGGACGATCCGGTGCCGATCGATAACCGTAGGGCGGCAGAGTCCACGGTAGTAAAGCGCCGTCTTTCAACTTCATTTGCCGGCCCCGACGCATGCGCTCGGCAATGAGGACTCGTTCATATTCCGCCACCGCACCCCGGATCTGCAATAGCAACTGATCATGTGGGGCCTGGCTCATGGGGCGGTCCAGGAATTCCACCTTACAGCCGGGGCGTTCCCATTCTTCCACCAGCACCATCCGGTGAACGTAGTTACGGGCCAGTCGGTCTGGACTGGTGATCAACACACGATCCAAGGTGCCGTCTTTCACTCGATCGCGGAGCCGGTCCAAACCAGGACGATTCAGGTTGGCTCCGCTATAGCCGTCATCGCGGAACACGTTCTCGGTCAGCCGCGGCTCCCCTTGCAACTCCAGGTGTCTCTGCAACCGCTCCAGCTGCTGCCCAATGGTTTGAGCCTGGGTCTGACGGTTCGTCGACACTCGCATATAAATCGACGTCTTCATATCTCACCTCCGCTCTTGCGAGAGAGGGAAACGGAGGCAGCCGAGCGGAAACCGGCTCGCTAGGGTCCATCCCAGTGGCCTGATCCCACCGCCGTTCCGCATCCGAGGTCGACTGAAACTGACGACGGACTCGCCACTGTTGCTTAATGAGCACCTCCCCGATGCTGTGGTTCATCGCGAAGGTACGCACAAGCATTTGTGGTTTGGCAAGTGAAAGCGCGAGGCCGGCGTAAGTAGCGCAACTTCTGCTGGCTGACCCGAATTATGCAGAACTTGTCATTTGTTATTAGTCCATTGAGCAGGACCATCGTTTTATCAAGAAGCGCATCGCGGCGAATCTATGGTTCCGCTCGGTGGAGGGGGCACTACAGACCGTTGCTGCTACGAGGCGATGCACGCGATACGAAAGGGACAAATCCGATGGCTTCCCAAGGGGGATGTTGTCGGTCAGGTCCAATTCATCCAGCGGATCCTCGGCATCCCCGCCTGATCACCGGTCTCGCCGGTTTAACCTGCGGCTTCTCCACGCTGTTTGCGACAGAGCCCTGAGCCGATCAGATCGGGCGACAGGCTACTCAGCGCCGGTTAACGGTGCTTGACAGGATTCCCGAATCTCGATAGCCTAAGCCAAATCTACTAAGAGGCGCAAGAATTTAAAGGCTTTCTTGCCCGTGCGTGCTGCAACCCTTTGCCGATGATGGCGCTGGTAGCATTCCGCGAGAGGATCTTATTCGCACGCGTGGTTGGAAAATAATAGCGTAATCGACCTGGAGGTGAGGTGTATGGTGTCGTGTACAAACGTAGCGAGTCGGCGATCTGCACGTTGCGATTCGCGGTTTTGGGTTTTGCCGGTCGTGGCCCTTTTGACCGTGGCGCTGGTAGTTGTGCCTACGCCGGCCCAAATGGCGACGGGAAACATAGCGGGCTACGTAAAGGACGCCTCCGGGGCCGCCATTCCGGGCGTCACCGTCACGGGAAAAATGGTCGAGCAGCAAGCCACCAGAACCACGCGGACAAATGCCGAGGGATTCTACAATCTCTTATCCCTACCGCCAGGAAAGTATGAGCTTACATTCGAGGTGAAAGGCTTTCAGAAACAAACTCAAACTGGATTGGAGTTGACCGTGGGTCAGAACTTGCGCGTAGATTCTGCCCTCCAGCTGGGTTCTGTTGAAACCCAAATAAATGTCAACTCGCAGGCGCCCCTGGTCGATACGACTTCCGCCACGATCACCGGATTGATCGATGACCAGCGCGTGCAGGACCTGCCTCTCAATGGCCGGAACGTCATCAGTCTGGCCCGTATTCTTCCCGGCGTCCTCAACGTCAACGCTCCGCAATCGATGGGCGACGCTCGTGGCGGCCCGGAGATGGACGTCAACGGCGGCCGCCCCAATATGAACCTATTTACCTTCAACGGCGGCTACTTCAATAACCCGTCGCGCAACACCGGCATCAATTTCCCGCCGCCCGACGCCATTCAGGAAGTTCGCATCCAGACCCACAACTTCTCCGCCGAATACGGTCGTAATCCCGGATCGC
>Ga0066709_100004779_pt1 | contig 10935 bp, 9 predicted proteins | sample GraSoiAngelo_158_FD_79665 | JGI IMG/M metagenome (GOLD analysis project Ga0066709, IMG submission 79665) | Grasslands soil microbial communities from the Angelo Coastal Reserve, California, USA - 14_1009_16_30cm | ecosystem: Environmental > Terrestrial > Soil > Grasslands | place: USA... | reverse complement strand
GCCATCAAGCTGAAGAGGGGTTCGAATACGATGACGCTCGGCTCCCCTCTGAGGAGGCGGGAGGCCGTCCTGCTGAAGAGTGTGGGATACGAGGGGTGGAAGAGGCTGAAGGACTATGGGAAGAGATGGATGGCCGAGGTAGTCTTCTCCGCCTTCAAGGGAGCGCTGGGAGGCAGGCTCCTGTCAAGGCGATTCTTGAGCCAGAAGGCGGAAGCCACACTGAAGGTCATCCTCTACAACAGGTTCATGTCTTTCTGAGGAGGAGAGGACGCACACGGTGCTCATACAGGAAGCCCTGAATGCACTCAACGAAGATTATGCTACAACCTACTCCATGATCTTAAGTTAGGTGCGAGTGAACTCAAAAATTAGAGCGATTCCCCAGATGGTAGCCATGAAATTCCATCCAGACTCCAGTAAAGCAGTCGCCGGACGCAATTTCTAAAAAACTCATGTCTTCAAAAAACTAACTGGAATTACCTGAATTCCTTCGAAAGCTTGCCCTTATCGAAATCCACGCTTAAATATTAGCCCTAGTGGCAAAAGCCTCCGTGAAGAGAGTGGAAGTTTCACGTTTTTCCATTGCTGTGATTCTAATTGTCATAATTGCGATTTCAGGCGGAGCTGTCTATTACACGCAAACCAATCCAGTTATCACCACCCGTACTAATACTGTTACCACTACCTCAGTCAACACAGTTACCAACACAGTTACCACCTCGCAGAGTTCGACTCAAACAACATCCCGCACGACAACACAATCGCGGTTTGGGGGCACGCTTAATATCGGTGTGGATACACAAGCGGATAGCCTAGACCCACTAAATGCACTTACCATTCCATTCTCAGGTGGAGCTTTATTTGAATTATACGACTCCTTGGTTTACTACGGGCCGAGCGGAACGTTCTTACCGGGCCTCGCCACTTCTTGGACTTCGACAAACGCTACAGTCTGGACCTTTCAATTAAGGCAGAATGTCTTTTTCCAAGATGGCACACCCTTCAACGCAACTGCCGTGAAATTCACGTTCGATAGGAGTGTGTCGACTCCAGCTGCAGTCAATTCTCTTCGATACCTCATTAGGAATGTTACCATAACTGGTACCTACGGTGTGCAATTCATTGTAAGATCAGATGGCCCCTACGGGCAGTTCCTCTCAGTTATGGCATCTGAGCCAGCTCTTATTGTCTCACCTACCGCAGTACGTCTTTCAGGAGACACCTTCGGAAGACACCCTGTCGGTACAGGTCCGTACAAGTTCTTCGAATGGGTCAATAACGATCACCTGACACTGGAGGTGAACCCAACATACTGGGGAACGAAGCCCTATATCACCAGAATCATTACGAGAGTAATTCCAGATCCGACAACTCGTCTACTTGCTCTACAAAGCGGTCAGATTCAACTCGCCGATGTTGCACCTCAGTACGTCGCTCAGATCAATTCAACTGCTGGAACGAAAGTCCATGTCGGCCTATTCAATCGTGTACTTGTAATGGACATAAACATGAACTCAAAGGGCAACCCAGCTATGCAGGACGTGCGAGTTAGGCAAGCTCTCAGCTATGCCACCAATCGTACGGAACTCGTAAATGCTATTTATTACGGATACGGAAAAGCAGATAGTAACGGTCCTTTGATTCCTGGTCTGGACGATCCATTCGTACCGAGCGTCTCGGTGTACCCTGCAGGAGGAAATGTAAGCAAAGCGAAGGAGCTGATGGCCCAGGCCGGGTATCCGAAGGGGATCAACGTAACAATAGAGTTCGCTGGCACCTTCGTTAATTCACTTACCATCGCAACAATACTTCAGCAGCAATGGGCCGCTGCAAACATACAAGTTACGCTGAAGAATGTGGCATTTTCAGTCTACATCACCGATCTCGTAGTGAATAGAGACTATCAACTGGACATTCATGATTCGGGAGGCGCAACTCCCTATGACCATTTCTCTGGATACCTCCCGAGTTTCAGAAATCTTGGAAATTTCAATGACACGGAGATCGCCACTTTAGTGAAACAGCTGGGGACGACCGACATCTCGAAAGTTTCAGGGTATCAGAACCTCAGCAATAGAATAAACAACCTCGCGCTGCAAAAGTCGTATCTAGTCTACTTGTTCTTCGCGCCAATAATTCAAGGTTGGTCCAACAACCTTATGGACTATAATATACCCTCGGCGAAATACACTGGTTACGTAATTTCTAGCACGCCACTAGGCGTTAATGCCTGGATAAAGAGTACTTAGACTCGACGTAGAACCTGGTCAAATGAAATGACCTAAGTTTGGACTTCAAAGTCTACCATTCCTCAACTTCTATCTACTCAGAATGCTTGTTCAATGTTGCTACTCATCCACACTCTAATGCTAAAAACACTAGTAAATTCTAAAAGGCCAACTGGGTTCGGTTTAATCTTTCTTCAAAGAGGCTAAAAAGTCCCAAGGTGAGCCTCTCGAATTGGCCATGAATCGGAGCCGTTCGAATCTGGTAGGTTATACCGTAAAAAGACTTGTCTTGATTATTCCTGTAGTTATCGGAGTTTCAATTATCGTGTTCGTTATCATGTCGGTCATTCCGGGAGATCCGGTGCTAATCCGAATTGGATTGCTGCCTAACACGAACCAAGCGCAAATAGATCAGCTTCGGGCAGAACTCGGTCTAAACCAACCTTTGTACGTTCAATACCTCAGTTACCTCAACCTCTTAGTCCACGGAAATCTGGGAAACGATATCATGACAGGACAACCCGTGGTACAAGAAATCATGGAGACCTTTCCTAGAACGCTCTTTCTTGCTCTTGCTGGAATGTTCGTCGCCCTAGCAATTGGCATACCCGTTGGCATCTACTCAGCCATGAAGCAGAATTTACTTTTCGACAGGTTGGCTACTATCGGGTCGCTTACCGTGGCCTCGATACCAAACTTCTGGCTTGCAATCATACTTATTCTGATATTTTCCTTTTGGCTGAACCTGACTCCTGTTTTTGGTTCTGGGGAGGCAAAGAATCTCATACTGCCCGCCTTGTCTCTGGGCTTAATTCTCGCCGGGGTTATTACTAGGTTCACGAGGTCGAGCATGCTCGAAGTCATTCGGCAGGATTTCATAAGAACAGCCAGATCCAAGGGGTTGAAAGAGAGAACTATACTTTTCCGGCACGCTCTAAGAAACTCGCTCATTCCGATAATTACCCTCTTGGGACTAATGTTTGGCGAACTGCTATCAGGCGCTTTCTTTGTGGAATGGGTCTTTGCGTATCCTGGAATCGGACGGCTGGCCGTGTTGGCTATCCAACAGAAGAATTACCCAGTTCTGCAGGCTACCGTTCTAATTGTCTCAATCAGTTTTGTAATCTTGAATTTACTCGTGGACATAATCTACAGGTACATCGACCCAAGGGTAGGATTCGAGTGACCGACAGAGAACCTCCTCAAGGAAGACTTACCTCCGCAAAGCCGGAAAAGTCATACGGCGAACTCAGCGCGACTTTAGCTAACCTCCGTAGGAACAAGACTGCCACTTTAGGACTGGCTTACATAGCGGTTCTTATCGTTGGGGCGCTACTCGCGCCGATAGTCTCTCCCTACAATCCGCTGAACCAAGATTTGTCGCATAGGTTCCAGCCTCCAAGTTTTCCACACATACTGGGGTTGGATGAATATGGCAGAGATATATTCAGTCGGGTCTTGTTCGGTGCAAGAATCTCGCTCCAGGTTGGAATAGAAGTAGTCTCCATCGCTCTACTAATTGGTATCCTAGTGGGAACTATTTCGGGTTATTATGGTGGAGCGATAGACAATTTTCTAATGCGCCTCGCAGATGTTTTCCTTGCCTTTCCAGGTCTCGTGCTGGCTTTGGGTATAACCTCCGCTTTAGGTCCTGGTCTACAGAACGTTGTTCTAGCTTTGGTTGCTGGTACCTGGCCCGTATATGCAAGAGTCATAAGGAGTCAAACGCTGTCTTTGAAGAATATGGATTTTGTCAAATCGGCACGAGCTATCGGGGCGAGAAGGTCTCGAATAATTTTTTCGCACGTCATTCCGAATAGCATTTCTTCAGTCATCATCTTGGCGACTTTAGGAATGGGGGGAGCCATATTGTCCGAAGCGGGGTTGAGTTTTCTAGGCCTCGGTGTTCCGCCCCCTGCACCCAGTTGGGGTTCCATGGTGTCATCGGGTCAGAGCTATCTTCTGCAAGCCCCTCATCTAGTTTTGGCTGCCGGTCTAGCAATAATAATCGCCGTCCTTTCTTTTAATCTTGTTGGTGATGGTTTGAGGGACGCGCTCGACCCGAAGCTGAGGACTTAGGGCTGAAGATTGCCTGAAGAATTACTCAGCGTAAGAGACCTTGAAACAATCATAGAGACTCGCTCAGGCACTATAAGGGCAGTCAACAAAGTCTCGCTTGATGTTGGGAAGGGCGAGATAGTCGGACTCGTAGGAGAGTCCGGAAGCGGGAAGAGCATGACCGCGCTTTCTATCGTCCGGCTTCTTCCGGAACCCTTTGCAAAGATCATCTCCGGAAGAATAATCTTCGAGGGACTCGATTTAGTCTCTTCTCCAGAGGAAGGTATGCGAAGGATTAGAGGAACGCGCATAGGGATCATATTTCAGGATTCAATGTCAGCTCTAGACCCATTGATGACTAACGGAGAACAAGTAGTCGAAGCCATCCGAGCGCAAAACAAGATCGAGCGTGATGTGGCTGAGAAAAAAGCACTCGACATGCTTCGATTAGTTGGAATACCGGATCCCGAGATAAGGTTCAAGCAGCATCCTTTCGAGATTAGCGGTGGAATGAGACAGAGGATGGTTATCGCAATGGCGTTGGCTGGACGCCCTTCACTGCTAATCGCCGACGAGCCCACGACCAACTTAGACGTCTCGATACAGGCGCAGATTCTTGAACTTCTGAGGGAAATTAGAAACACTCTAGGGACGGCGATCCTTCTAATTACTCACAATTTGGGAATAGTGGCTTGGTTATGCGATCGCGTATACATTATGTACTGTGGGAAGATTATGGAAACAGGCCCGATGGAAAAGATAGTCGACAATCCCAGTCACCCATACACTTCGTTACTGCTAAAATCTATTCCGAAAATCAGCGATGCAAACAAGTCGAAGCTGGAAGCAGTCCCTGGAGATACGCCCAATCTAGCGGAGATACCGAGCGGCTGCGTTTTCAATCCGAGATGCCCCTTCTCAAAGAAAGGTTGCTCAGAGATGGAGCCAGAATTCTCGGAGATCGTGCATGGGCATAGTGCAAAATGTCTTATGTACGACCCCATTAGAAAGTCGCATTGGGTGAGTTCATCTGGCTGAACAGGTTCTGGAGGTACGAAACCTAGTCAAGAACTATCCTGTAACAAGAGGGGTTTTTCTTAGGAGAAGCCTCGGAGTGATACGTGCGGTTGATCATATCAGTTTCACAATCAACAAGGGAGAAACGTTGGGACTCGTAGGCGAAAGCGGTTGTGGCAAGACAACTACGGCGAATCTAATCCTTCGCCTGATAGAGCCGACCTCGGGATCGATAATCTTCGAGGGAAACGACATTTCCCATGAAAAGGAGAATACCCTAAAGGAATTTAGGAGAAAAACGGGTGCTGTCTTCCAGGACTCCCTCGCATCGTTTGATCCGAGAAAAAATATCATGCATGTTGTATCTGAACCTTTGGTAGTTCACGGTTGGCACGATAAGCAGGAAAGGACGAAGCGGGTCTTGGAACTCCTGGAACAAGTAGGGCTGAGGCGCGAAGATGCGCGGAAATATCCCCACCAATTTAGCGGCGGACAAAGACAGAGGATCGGCGTGGCGAGGGCCCTTGCTCTAACCCCGAGCTTAGTCGTAGCTGACGAAGCGGTGTCTGCATTGGACGTTTCTGTCCAAGCAAAAATCATAAACCTCTTCCTGGAAATTCAGAAGAAGTTCAATCTAACCTTTCTTTTCATATCTCATGACCTTAGCGTATTAAGGCACATAAGCGACAAGATAATTGTGATGTATCTTGGCAGGATTGTAGAGTCGGGCTCGGTTCGAGACATTTTTGAGAACCCTAAACATCCGTACACTAATGCATTATTGTCAGCGATTCCGATTCCAAATGCAACGTTGATGAAAAGGAAGGTGTACTATTCTCTGAAGGGAGAGGTACCATCGCCGATTAATCCTCCTTCAGGATGCGGCTTTAGGACTAGGTGCCCCTACGCACAGGCAAAGTGCAGGGAAATCGAACCAGTTCTTGAAGAGACAAATGGAGGACACTACGTATCTTGCCACTATTGGAATGAGATTAGCGTACCCTAGGTAGGGTCGGGAAAATGAGTCAGGACCTAGCTTCATGTTCTCGACCGACCGGTTCTCTTCATTACACAATAATTGCGCGTCCTCTGCTTAACGTTGAGGGCATGGAAACAGGTACTTGGTTAACTATTTGCCGTTTGAGGTCACTCTCTTTCTAGCCAGTGTCCAGACGTCTGGCACTGATAAATTGGGCGTGATTCTTAAACAAGTCTTTATTTGCCATGGGCATAGAAGGGAGTTTGGCGGTTGTCCAGATCTTTTGTCGTGAAACTCGAATCTTACCACTATAAATGGAGCAAAAAACACAAACCAGTCCTTCACATCAGACCAGGCGACGAAGTTGTTTTCGAAATTAGTGATGTTACGTCGAATCAAATGACAAAGCGAAGCACAGTGGAGGACTTGATGAAAGTTGACGAATCGAAGCTCTATCCACTAGCCGGACCTGTATTTGTGGAAGGCGCCTCATCGTCAGATACTCTCCTTGTGGATGTCGTCCGCGTTAAGACCGCCGACTGGGGTTATTCTCCCATAATCCCTGGTTTTGGATTGCTCGATGGGTTTGACACACCATATCTCTTCAAGTGGGAGCTTCCTAACAACGCGTACGCCCATTTCAAAAATGGAATTAGGGTATGCCTGAAGCCATTTTGTGGAACTATGGGTGTGGCTCCAAAGGAGGTTGGGTTTATCGATGCAAGGCCTCCCGGGTATCATGGCGGAAATATGGACATCAAGCATCTAACGGCGGGCAGCATACTAAAATTGCCTATATGGACAGAGGGCGCGCTATTCTCAGCTGGAGATATGCACGCTGCACAAGGTGATGGAGAAGTCTGTGGTACCGCAATTGAATGTCCTGGAGAAGTGACACTTCGGTTCGATCTGGAAAAGAATCGGAAGCTTGGGACTCCGCAGTATCTTACTCCGGGTGAGCCGCAGTCCAAGCGTGGTTACGTTACAACAATTGGGATTGCACCGGATCTCATGGCAGCTAGTAAAGAGGCTGTCGAGAACATGGTACGTTATCTAGCGAACGAATACGAACTCACCCGCCAAGAGGCTTACGTCTTATGCAGTGTTGCAGCAGACCTTCGCATACACGAACTCGTGGACAGGCCTAATTGGGTGGTTGGGATGATGATCTCTAGGGACTTGTTTCCCTCCGAGAAGGTGAAAAGGTAGTTCAAAGTAACTTCCGCAAAGAGCTCAAGTACAGACTGGACTCGTTGCAGAAGTGGTTTGCGACAAACCGATATGATCTCGCGATATTTCTAAAGGAAGAGATAGAACTCGTCGATTGTAACTACGTGAACTATGGCGGTTCCCAGACCTCGGGAGAGTATGCCGCTCCCGTATTTGACGCGCAGGCGAATCTTACGCAATCGTGCACGAATATTCTTTCGAAAGAGTGAAGGATTCCGGATTTTATTCTGATGCATAGGAGATCAAACAATCTACTTTCAATTGGTCTCCAGGCTCCAAGAATTTCTTGAACAAAAATATCCGAATGCAAGATGCGCGATAGACTAGCAGGACACTTACAGTGAGCACTCAAGAATTGGGCAGAAAACTCGGGCTGAAGGCTCCCATAAACTCTCTTAGAGAGTTCGTCCATTCGAAACGCTCGGGAAAGACAGAGTATGAAGTAAACGAGATGGTGAATGCCATCGAGATATCGAAGAAGGCTTTCGAACAGATATTACCCTCGCTAGAAGTCGGAGATACTCCCGTCAAGATTGGCCGTGAACTGAACAAGAATTTGATAGCTAAGGGTGGAGTTTCTTCCTCTTTCGATATTGATGTCCGAGTTAGATGAGACTTCAACGAGGCAGAGCGTACAAGAGTCGCCAGGGGCGACTTGATCCTATTCGATTTCGGGGTGAAATTGCCTTCGGGTTTTCTTTCCGACGTGGGTCGCACCATGCCATTTTGGTCTCGAAAGAAGGTGGAAGATTTCTTAGATGATGTTTATTTGATTAAGGCAAGCGGATTGAAGCTGATAAGAAGTCATAGGACAGGAAACCAGGTCCGGGAAGACGTCGACCAAATCATTAGGAAATTTGGCTACGAATCAACTCACCGACCCGGGCACCAGATCGGGTTAAATGTTCACGAACCGTACGGACAACACCTTGACATGGGAGAGGAAAATACTTCCCAACTTCAAAGGACAGCAAAGTAGTTACTTGGGTACCAGGCATAGGTCTCAGAGGAGCTGGTAATCCGAAAAACCGTTTCGGTACGGCCCATATGTAGGACATGGTCCTTGTGGGCGAGAAGTCGAAGGTGCTCGGTAACTTCGACCTGGAATATTAGGAGACATCAATCTTTTTTGACCCGGACGAATAATCCAACCGCCGCTGATATCTGGAGGATCTTGAAGTATTCTATCAGCGCATCGAATAAGAGTCACTGAAGCCTGAGCAGGCGAAGATTGTCAACGAAATGACCAAGAACTTATCGCGTATGTTCGTTCCCTTCTTGTACACGAAGGCAGGGCGCTCTACCATAATCTGGCACTACGATTACCGCGTTATCCCGAGCTCCCTGCAGCAATGAATCTTCTCGGCTTAGCGGACAATGACAACTTTCGATTCTGCAGAACCAGCTACTGAGAAGCAAGAACAAAGTTCATTCGATTGTCAGACAAGCGGGAAGAGAGGTAAGAAGAGCACTGCGCGACCTCTCAAAAGACGAGCAAGATCTCCTTATTCAGCCTATCCGTTTCGCGGACTAATCCTTTTTTAGTTCGTGGAGAGCCCCGCCAGTTGCACCCCTTGCGACTCTTCTTGCAATTAGGATCTTCATACGATCTACCAAGAATTATGGAGCTAGCCAAGAGGGCAGAAGAATCGGGTTTTTACGGTGTCGCTCTTGCGGAGCATGTCGGTGCCTCTTCTGAAGACGTCATGGTGGCCATGGGCGCACTTTCTCAAGTATGCAAGAAGATAAAACTGCTCACGAACTTGATAAATCATCACCCGCGTCATCCGGTCGTCCTCGCAATGGCAGCTTCCACACTTTCAGCCGCATCGAATGGGAGATTCATACTTGGTCTGGGTACCGGTGCCGCTGATTCGCTCCAATCGCTGAACGTAGACGACGAGCACCCGATTCGCAAGATGGGGGAGGTTATGGAAATCATTCGTAGGCTATTAGCGGGGGAGGAAGTCAGCTATCGAGGCGACTTCTTCAAAATATCTTCAGCGAAACTCGTTCAGGGGAAGGGACTCCATGTCCCGATTTTTGTCGCTGGGATCCAAAACGCCATGCTGAGATTCGTTTCGAAGCGAGCCGATGGGATATTACTTTCGAATGGCTCAACAGTAGAATATGTGAAACACTGCGTAAAAATCATAAAAGAGTTCTCTCCTCCTCATTTCGAGACTGCCTGCAGTATTTCGTACATTCCAACTTCAAACAGGGAAGAAGGACTGAAGATTGCGAGGGAGATCGTCTTGAGATATTTAGTAATTCCCGGAATCGGAGAGACCATACTTGAGAATTCTGGATTCGACCCAAATATCGCGAAGGACGCTAGAAAGCAGGTGTATAGGGGGTTGAAGCCTGAATTGCTCGAAAGCATGGTCGCATTAGGAAAAGAAGAGAAGCTGGTCGAGAGAATACACATAATGCGGAAGTCTGGCATTACAATTCCCATCATTCTCACTCAGCCGCCTTATATCGAACGTCTTTTGAGCTTGCCTTCAAGCTTGGCTTGACATCAACGGTGATGTGATGGCTTCAAGTTACGTTCAAAATCAAGTGAGACAGGATTTTGCCGTTACTCGCAAGGGCCAGACACATTACATGAGCGCGGGCGCAGGAATGCCCGTAGCTCTCTTACATGAGACGCCGTTGTCTTCGGATGAGTTTCGGGAGGTCCTTCCTCTTCCCCCAGGGTATGCCGACGAGTTGGTGCAATGCTCCCTATACGCCAATCTCCGGGTTCGACCCCGATGGGATTCGGACCCACAAGAGAGAGTGACTCCTGGACCATTGAAAAAGAAGGATTTTGAAGAGTCGGAAAGACATCACTTGCGAGCTGCATGGCGACCAAGCTTGGAATCCGGACTGTTGTCATAGACGCTCGCATCGAAAGTGACTTTGCACGAGGATTGGTCGATGGGCTTTCAGGATATCACACAGTCAACGTAGGGGAAGTGCTGCGATACGTCACGTGCCCGTTTCTGTGAGGCTTTTGTAGTAGTCACTTCGTCATCTCGACATAGAGTCTCCTGAAAAGCCTCTGTACACGTAGGGAACCCACTATTCCCCTCGGAGCGAACAATCCGACAATTATCAGAATAAGCCCTGTGGTCGCGTTTGGAAAGTAGACCATCCCGGGGAGAAAGGCCGCGAGAAAGCTGATGGCGTAGTACTGCAGGTAGATGTAGATCGCCCCTCCTAGAATTGGCCCCAGGATCGTACCAGTCCCCCCCATCAACGCGAGAGTTATCGGTATGAAGGCCAGATCGAATCCGAAGGCAGCCGAGGGGCTAATCGCACCCCGCCCCCAGAAGTAAACCGCACCATCCAGTCCTGCGATCGCACCACTCATGATGAGGGCGAGCCGCTTCGTACGCGGTACGTTTATCCCAACGCTGTCGGCAACCTCTTCATCCT
>Ga0066709_100004775_pt1 | contig 10936 bp, 10 predicted proteins | sample GraSoiAngelo_158_FD_79665 | JGI IMG/M metagenome (GOLD analysis project Ga0066709, IMG submission 79665) | Grasslands soil microbial communities from the Angelo Coastal Reserve, California, USA - 14_1009_16_30cm | ecosystem: Environmental > Terrestrial > Soil > Grasslands | place: USA... | reverse complement strand
GCGGGCGCCGCTCCACGTCGTGAGCAACGACGGCAAGTGGATCGTCTACCAATCGTCGGCCCAGAGCTCCCTCACGATTCACGCGCGCCGGATCGACGGCGGGGAGACGCTCGTCGTCGCCGCGACTCCGGGACAGATGGGGAGCGGGCATCCCATGCTCTCGCCCTCCGGGAACTGGTTCTACTACCAGGTGGACCACAAGAACGTGTATCGGCTCCCGGGCCCCTCGCAAGGCTGGCGAAAGGCAGAGCCGGAAAAGGTCACGAACTTTCCCGAGTCCGGCCTTTTCATCGAAGACCCTCGTCTCTCGATGGATGGGAAGCAGCTGATCTACTCGCGCGGGCGGATCACCGGCGACCTCTGGCTGCTCCGTTTCGGCAAACCAGCCCGGGAGTAGCCGTCACGCGCCGGCGGCGACCTCGCTGCGGGTCCCCCGCGCCGTCAGGAACACGCCGGTCAGGATGAGCGCGCCGCCGGCGAGAGTTCGGCCCGGGAGCTTTTCCCCGAGCACGATCGCGCCGAGGACCACGGCAATGAACGTGTCCACGAGAGGGATGGTGCCGATGACCGAGACCGGCACGCGCTTGATCAGCCAGAAGAGGCCGACGAAGGTCAGCGCAGTTCCGAAGACGGCCAGGTAAGCGAGAGCCCCGAGCGCCTGCGGGGTCCAGCGCGACGGCGCGGCCCGCTCGAGAACCGCCGCCATCGCCAGCAGAAACGCCGCCCCCACGAGCGTCTCCCCCCAGACGTTGCGAGACGGCTCGACCCGGTTCAGGTACTTCTTGTTGATGATGTTCGCGACCGCGGCCACGATCGCGGAGGCGAAGACGAGCGCTCCTCCGCGAAGCAATCCTGACGGCTGCGCTCCGAACGCGCGAAAAAGCGTCGGTCCCTCGATCAGTGCGACGCCGACCAGTCCGAGCGCCGCCGCGCCGATCGTCCGCGCCGTCAGGGGCTCGTTCGGTAGAAAGAAATGAGCGAGCAGACCCACCCAGAGCGGAAACGTCGCGAACAGAAGGGCGGCGAGACCCGACTCGATCCACTGCTGCGCGACGAAGATGAGCGCGTACGCCGCCCCGATCTGGAGGAAGCCGGCGAGCGCGACGAACGCGGTTTCGCGGCGGGTCGGGCGGCGTACCCCGCGCCGGAAAGCGAAGGGCGCGAGCAGCAGGCAGGCGAGGGCCATCCGGAGGCCCGCGAACGAGAGCGGCGGCAGGTATTGCAGCCCGATCTTGATGACCAGCCACGTCGACCCCCAGATCGCGCAGAGAAAGCAGTACACAGCGAGCGCGCGGCCACGGAGCACGGACACGAGGCGAGATCCTAGACGGTAAAATCCGGATGTGTTCGAGACGCCTGTTCATTCCGGGCTGCCGAAGGCGGCTTCCTACGAGGAACTGACCCGCTCGCTCGCCGCGCTCGTGGAGGGCGAGACCGACGCGCTCGCGAACCTCGCCAACGCGACTTCGCTCCTGGCGAATTCGCTCGACCGGATCAACTGGTGCGGCTTCTACCTGATGCGCGGAGAGGATCTCGTGCTCGGCCCCTTCCAGGGCAAGCCGGGCTGCGTGCGGATCCGGGTGGGAAAAGGGGTCTGCGGCGCGGCCGCCGAGCGCCGGCAAACGGTCGTGGTCCCCGACGTGAGCCAGTTTCCGGGTCACATCGCCTGCGATCCCGCGTCGCGGTCGGAAATCGCGGTTCCGGTGATCGAGAACGACATCCTGCGCGGTGTCCTCGACGTGGATTCGCCGGAAATCGGACGGTTCGACGAAGAAGACCGCGCCGGTCTCGAGAAGTTCGTCGCGGCTTTGACTCCGTTGGTCGTCTGGGGAAGGCTCTAAGTGGCGGCGAAGAATTTCGGGGGCAGGGTGACATGGCTCGGCCATGCGGCATTTCTGATCCAGTCGCCGAAACTGGTCCGCGTCGCGATCGACCCCTGGATCGGCAACAATCCGAAGTTCCCGAAGGGGTTCGACTGGGGCAAGGTCGACGTCATCGCGGCCACCCACGGTCACTTCGATCACTTCGGCGAAGACGGGATCGCGCTCTTGAAACAGACCGGCGCAACTTTCGTCGGCATCTTCGAGCTCGCGCTCCACTGCGGCGCGAACGGCGTCGAAAAGGTCTCCGGCATGAACAAGGGTGGCAGCCAGAAGGTCGCGGGCGTGGATTTCCGGATGGTGCAGGCGGTCCACTCCTCCGGCACTTCCGGCGCGGGAAAAGAAGCGAACTTCCCGTCCGATCCGTGCGGCTACGTCATGACGTTCGAGGACGGCTTCCGGATCTACCACGCCGGCGACACGAACGTCTTCGCCGACATGGCCCTGATCGGCGAGCTCTACGAGCCCGATCTCGCGCTCCTGCCGATCGGCGACTTCTACACGATGGGCCCGCGCGAGGCGGCGAAGGCCTGTCAGCTCCTGGACGTTCCGCGGGTCATCCCGATGCACTGGGGAACGTTTCCCGCGCTGCCTGGAACGCCCGGCGATCTCCGCCGCGAGATCGATCGGCGAGGTCTCGCCACGCAGGTCGTCGAGCTCGAGCCCGGAAAGTCCTGGCCGGCGTAACACCGAAGGGAGGTCCCATGCGACAGGTTCGGCGTCTCCTCGTCCCGCTCGGAATCGCGCTTCTGTTCGTCTCCTGCGCCACGCGCCGCGGCGGAGACTGGGAGCTTCTCGGCACGAAGAGCGTTTCCTTTCTCGTCGATCACGACACGCTCGACGTCGGCCGCTCCCAGGGCAGTTTCCGTCAGTTGAAATTCGTGGTGGAAGGCGCGCCCGTCGAGATGTACGACATCCGGGTGGTCTTCGGCAACGGAACGGACTTCCGCCCCGAGACGCGGCTCTACTTCGCGCCGGACACTCAGACGCGCGCGATCGATCTGCCCGGCGGAGATCGGTTCATCCGGAAGATCGACTTCGTCTACCGCAAGACGTCGGGAATCTTCCGGCAGGCGACCGTTTCGGTGTATGGGAGGTAGGACTACTGCAGCGGCAGCCTTCCGGCGAAGCCTTCTTCGTATCCGTGGAAGTACTCGAGCGACGTCTCGGGATACCTCCAGCAGTAGTAGCCGGCGCCCGAGTCGAAGTCCACGAGCCACAGCCCCTTGATCTCCGCGCCGAGCGCGAGAATCTCGCGGGCCCACTCGCCGACGACCCCCTGACGTTCCTCTTCGGTCTCCTCGCCTTCGGAGAGCCGCGCGAACTTGAACACGGCTTCCGAGGTGAGCTCCTTCACCTTCGGAAGAAGGGAGCGCGCTTCTTCCAGGGTGAAGATCTTCTTTTCGGCCGATTCGACGACGACGAGCTCCGCCCCGCCCGACGTCAGCCCGCGCTCCTTGACCACCCCGATCAGCTTTCGGACGGCGTCGGCGTCCTCCCCCTCCACCGCGCCGACGTAAGACTCGAGCGCGGCGAGCGCCTCCGCGGTCCTTCCGCTCTTCAAGAGCAGCAACCCGCGCTCGCGCCGATAAGAGACCTCTTCGGGATCGAGCATCTCGGCCCAGCGGAGCGCCTCTAAGGCTTCCGGGTACCTCTCGCGCCGCTCCCACGAGCGACGCAGGTTGGACAGCAGGCGGGCGAGGATGGCGCGCTCCGTATCCGGGGCGAAGATCTCTTCCGGGAGCGAGAGCGGGGTTCCGAAGACCGTGCTGACCCGGCGCGAAACGGACTCGCGGTCGCGCAGCACGCCGCCGTCGAAGGGATCGAGGTAAGTCTCGTCGGGCAGCTCCTCGCCGCCGACGATGAAGTGGCCGGGTAGTCCGATGCCGGACAGCTGCAGCCCGGCCTGCCGGGCGACTTCGACCGTGACGATCGAAAGAGTGATCGGCATCCCCCTCCGCGTCGCGAGGACGCGCGCGACCGAAGAGTTCGCCGGCTCGTCGTAAGACTCCTGGTTTCCGCGCATGCCTTCCTCGGTGAAGAGCACCTGGCAGAGCGCCTCAATGGGATGGTCCCCGCCCGCCATCAGCTCCCGGACCCGGGAAGCGAGGGAGGCGACCGCGGCGCGCGCCGCCGGAAGGTCCTCGGCCGGATCGACGAGGGCCGCGACCAGCAGCGCGCCCTCGAACACGTCCAGATCCTCACTCGCCGCGAAGAAGTGAAAGCTCTGGAAGAGGTCTTCGCGGTCTCCCATCAGACCGGGACCTTGCGCGCGATCGCGACGCCGTCGCGCAGCGGCACGATCACCGACTTGAAGTCGCGGCGCGCGAAGAGGCGGCGGTTGAATTCCCGGATCCCTTCGGTCGAGGCGTCCTTCTGCGAGGGGTCGACCACTCTCCCCGACCACAGGACGTTGTCCGCGAGGAGGTATCCGCCGGGCCGGACGCGCGGCGCCGCCGCTTCGAGAGCGCGCGGGTAACCGTCCTTGTCGATGTCGATGAAAACGACGTCGAACTCGCCGGAGGTCGATTCGAGGAGCTGCACGGCCTCCCCGACCTTCACGTCCACGCGGTCGCGAAGCCCCATCCGCTCGAGGTAGCCGGTCGCTTCGCGCGCGTTCTTCTCGCTGCCGTCGGTGTAGAGGACTCTGCCGGCGGGACCGACGGCGCGGGCGAAGAAAGCGGTCGAGTACCCGATGGCGCTTCCCAGCTCGCACACCCGCCTCGCGCCGATCGACTCCGCGAGCGTCGCGAGCAGGGTCGCGACCGCCGGTCCGACGATCGGGATGTCGCGCTCGCGCGCGGCCGCCTCCATCTCCGCGATCACCGGATCGCGTGCGGGGAGAAGCTCCAGGAGGTAGCGGTCGAGCTCCGGGGAGACCAGAGGAATCATCACCGGATCTTAGCGCCGCCGTTCCGCCCGGACCTCTCCCGGAGCCGCTCCTATAATCCGCCGCGTGCCGGCGCCTTCCGGAACGCTCTCCGAGATGCTCGATCGTTTTCCGGCCGACGAGTACCGCTCGATCGTCGAGCTGCGCCGGGATCTCCACCGCCACCCCGAGCTCGCGTTCGAAGAGAGTCGCACGGGAGCATTGGTCGCGGCGCAACTGGCCCGGCTGGGCGCCGCCGTTGCGACCGGCGTCGGAAAAACCGGTGTCACGGCGGACGTCGGAGAAGGCGGGGCCCGGCTTCTCGTCCGCGCGGACATGGACGCGCTGCCGCTGACCGAAGCGAGCGGCGAGGAGTTTTCTTCGGAAGAAGCCGGCCGCATGCACGCGTGCGGCCACGACGGCCACGTCGCGATCGCGCTCGCCGCCGCGGGGCGCCTCCGACGGGATCCGCCGGCCAGGGGTCTCCGGTTCCTCTTCCAGCCCGCCGAGGAGAGGGGCGGAGGGGCGCGCGCCTGCGTGGCCGACGGAGTCTTAGACGGGGTGACCGCGGCGATCGGGCTCCATCTCTGGAACCAGCTCCCCGTCGGGAAAGTGGGCGTCTTTCGCGGAGCGATGATGGCGGCGGTCGACGAGTTCGAGATCTCGGTCCGGGGACGCGGAGGTCACGGCGCGGCGCCGCACGAGACGTTCGACCCGATCGTCGCGGCGGCCCGGATCGTGGAGGCTCTCCAGACGGTGGTATCGAGGGAAGTCTCCCCTCTCGACTCCGCGGTCGTCACGATCGCGAGCATTCACGGAGGCGACGCCTTCAACATCATTCCTTCGACCGTGCGCCTGACCGGGACCGCGCGCTGGTTCACCGAAGCGACGGGAGCAGCCATGCCCGCGAAGATCGGGCGGATCGTGTCGGGCACGGCGGCGGCGGCCGGGGTTTCCGCTCACCTCGAATACCGACGGATCAACCGGCCGGTGGTCAACGATCCGCGCGTCGCCGACGTCGTCATCGAGGCGGCGCGCCGGCTGCTCGGCGAAGAGAACGTCGACACCGAGACGCGCACTCTCGGCGGTGAGGACATGTCGGTTTATCTCGACCGCGTCCCGGGCTGCTTCTTCTTCGTGGGCTCCGCGCCGGAAGGACCCCACCGACCGCACCACTCCCCGGAGTTCGCGATCGACGAACGGGCGCTCGTCGTGGGAACGACGCTGCTCGAGGCCGCGGCGCGGGACGTTGCCGCCGCCGCCTTCGAGCGGGCGTGACGCCTCCCGCTTTCCCATCCGCCCCCGGCGTGCAGACCCTCGCGTTCGTCTTCCTCGGTGTCTACCTCGCCGCCGTCCTCGCGGTGGGATTTTTCTGGCGCCGCCGCGCAGGGCGCGACGAGATCTCTTACTTCGTCGCGGACCGCAGCCTGACGACTTTCTGGGGCTTCCTCGGGCTCGCATCGCTGACGACCGGGGGATCGACGACGATCGTGCTCGCCGCATACGTTTACGCCCACGGCGTCTCGGGCCTGTGGCTCGACCTCGCGGGGGCGCTCGGTCTCGTGGCGCTCGGTCTTCTTCTCGCCCGCCGGATCCGGCGCGAAAGAGCGGTAACGCTGCCGGAGATCGTGGGCCGCTACTACGGAGGGGGCGCACGCCGCGCGGCGGCGGCGCTCGTCCTCGTCTCGGAGATCGTGTGGTTCGCGCTGCTGGTCGAAGCGACACAAACGGTCCTGACGGCGGCGCTCCGGGTTCCGCCGCTGCCCGCTCTGCTCGCGTCCACGGCGGTCTTTCTCGCGTATACGTCGCTCGGCGGGCAGTTCGCGGTGGCGCGAACGGATCTCGTCCAGTACGGCGCGATGCTCGTCGCGATTCCGGGCGCAGCGCTGTACTTCGCGCTCGCCGGCGCGAAGGGTCTCGGCGGGCTGCCTCCGGAAGCCTGGAGCTTCCCGCTATCCCGGGACGTGCGCGCGGGCGATGTGCTGGCTCTCCTCGTCCTGATCGGCCTGCCCCACCTCGTCGGAAGCGACGTCTACGCCAAGGTGCTCTCCTGCCGCGACGAAGCGACGGCGAGGCGGTCCGCGCTCCTCGCCGCCGTCTCGAAAGTCGTGTTCGGGTTCTCGGTCGCCGCGATCGCGCTCGCGGCCCGCAAGGCGCTGCCCCCGGTCGATCCGTCGAACGCCCTGCCCGCCGCCGTTCTCGGGTTCGCGCCTCCCGCCGCCGCCGCGCTCATCTCGGTGGGCCTCGTCGCGACGATGCAGACTTCCGCCGACATCGTCCTTCTCTCGGCCTGCGCGGTGACGGTGCGGGACCTCTTCCCCGGCGCTGTCGCGGGACGCTCCGGCGTCCGCGCGGCGCGCTGGCTGGCGCCGATCTACGGCGCGGTCGGACTCCTGGTCGCGCTCTCGCTCCGGCGCGACGTCGTCGAGACGCTGAAGCTCGGCTATTCGATCTTCGCGGCCGGGATCATCCTGCCGGTCCTCGCGGCGCTCGTCCCGCGGAAACCGGTTGTGCCGGCGCAGGGCGCGATCGCCGCGATGATCGCGGGCGGCGCGACGGCCGCGGCGGGGCGTCTCTTTCCGGGCTGGACCCACGGCGTGGATCCGGTCCTTCTGGGAACCGGCGTGAATTTCCTGGTCCTGGTTGCGTCTTTCGCCGGATCCCGCGTCTCACGTCTCACGTCTCGCGTGTCTCGCGCATGAACGACCAGGAGAAGCTGGAGCGCGGCCCAGCCCACCAGGTTTTTCTCAAGCCGGCCGGACCGAGCCTGGGGGTCGCTCCGCCGCGGGGCCTCGCGCCGCCGCGGCGCGGGATGTTCGCGTCGCTCGTGCACCCGCCGTTCCGGCGCTACTGGATCGGCCTCTTTCTCTCGAACATCGGGACCTGGATGCAGGTCGTGGCGCAGGGGTGGCTCGTGCTGCGCCTTTCCGACTCCGCTCTCGTTCTCGGGCTCGTGGGATTCGCGGGATCGATTCCGACGCTCCTTCTCGCGCCGCTGGCCGGAGTCGCCGCCGACCGCGCGGACCGCCGGCGCCTCCTGATCTCGACGCAATCCATCCAGATGGCCTGCGCGCTGATCCTCGCCGCCGCGACCGGCTTTCACTTCGTGTCGGTGCCGCTCGTCGGGGCGGTGGCGGTCGTCAACGGCCTCGCGAACGCGTTCACGATGCCGTCGCATCAGTCGCTCTTTCTCGATCTCGTCGGCCGCGAAGATCTGATGAACGCGATCTCGCTCAACTCGATGCAGTTCAACCTCTCGCGGGTCATCGGCCCGATGATCGCGGGACTGACCATTGCGGCATTCGGCGAGACCGGCTGCTTCCTTCTGAACGCCGTCTCCTTCGTCGCCGTCATCGCCGCGCTCGCGGCGCTGACCTCGCTGCCGCGGCGGCGCGCGGCCGGCCGAGGGGCGTGGGTGGATCTCCGCATCGGGATGCGTTTCGCGCGGAGGCGGGCGATCATCCTGCCTCTGCTCGCGATCGCGGCGTCCCTCGCCGTGTTCGGCACGCCGGCCGTGACGCTCGCCCCGCTCTTCGCCCGCAAGCTGCTGAACGTGGGTCCCCGGGGTCTCGGAGGAATGTTGTCGGCGGTGGGTCTCGGCGCCGCGGCCTCCGCTCTCTTTCTCGCATCGCTCGGAGACTTCCGGAAGAAGGGGGCGGCGGTCTTCGTCGCCGCCTCCGGCTTCGCTCTCTCGCTCGCCGGGTTCGGGCTGTCGCGCTCCTACGTCCTCGCGCTTCTCTTCCTGGCGATCCTCGGCGCCTCGATGTCCTCCTCGGCGTCTCTCATCAACACGCTCCTGCAGACGAGCGCGCCCGACCGCCTGCGGGGGCGGGTCATTTCACTCTACGCGCTCGCGTGGCTCGGCCTCGTGCCGATCGGGAACCTCCAGGCGGGCGCGGTCGCCGAACGCTTCGGGCCGGCCGCGGCGCTCTTCGTGGGAGCCGCCGGGATCGTGCTGACGCTCGTGACGATCCGGATCGTCAAGCCGGTTCTGGGAGAGCCGGGCTGATCTTTACGCTATCGTTCGAGGCGTCGATGAGGGGCTTTGACGGCGGCCCGGCCGATCGTTTGTTTGAGCCGGTCGACGGGGCGTGACACGGATGCGCGCAGCGGTCTCACCACTTCGATCGGGCAAGGGCCGAGCCGCAGCCCTGGCGCTCGTCGCGCTGACGATGGGGACGGCGCTCTACGTCAGCCGCCTCGACGCGATCCCCATCCAGCCGGGCAATGAAGCGATGTACGCATTCCCTCCTCTCCGAATGCTCCGGACAGAGGACTACCTCGTCCCGTACTACGAGCACGGGCCTTTTCTGGAAAAGCCGCCGCTGACGTGGTGGATCCTGGCCGGCAGCTACAAGCTGTTCGGGACGACGATCTTCGCGGCGAGGCTTCCCGGCGCGATGGCGGCTCTCGTGACGATCCTCGTGGTCGCGGTCTGGGCGCGGCGACGCGCGGGGCCGCCCGCCGCTCTGCTGACGGCGCTCGTTCTCATGTACTCGTTCCGGTTCGCGACGTTTACCCGGGTCTTCGCGGCCGACGCCTTCTTGACGCTCGCCGTGACGCTCGCCGTCATGGCGCTCGACTCGGCGGCCCGCGATCCGGATTTGCCGGATGGCCGCGCCGGGGTCGTCGCCGGACTCTCGCTCGCACTCGCGTTCGCCTTCAAAGGCCTCATCGGCGTCGTTCTGCCGCTGGGCGGAGTCGTCACCGGCCTCGTCCTCGATCGCCGCAGGCCGGAGCGCTGGAAACGGAGGGCGCCGATCGCCGCGGCGATCCTCCTTCTCGTCGTTGCGCCCTGGCACCTCGCCATGAGCCGGCGCTTCGGAGCCACGTTCTGGGAGCAGTTCTACTGGCGGAACCAGGTTCTCCGCGGCGCCACGGCCGCCTACGCGCACCACCCGCCCGGACCGTCCTACTACTTCGGTGTGCTCGCCCTGGCGACGTTTCCGTGGTTCCTCCTCTTGCCGGCAGTCGTTCTCCACCGCCGCGCGGCCAGTTCCTCAGACTCCGCGCCGCTCGGCTGGCTCCTCTTCGGTTTCGCGTTCCTTTCGGCGTTGCGGATGAAGCGCGAGGTGTACATCGAGCCGCTTCTGCCGGCCTTCGCGCTGCTGGTCGGCGAAGGTCTCGGAACGGCGCGCGTGTCGACTCGACGGGCGCGGTGGGCGTGGGCGATCGCGGGCATTGCGACGGCGGGAGGCGTCCTCCTCTGGATCCGGATGGCGCCCACGCTCACGTCGCTCGCCGGCGCCGACGCTTGCGCGGCCCTCGGCGTCGGGCTCTTCGTCCTCTCCGCCTCGCTTCTCGCGACCGCCGCGATCCGACGGGCGCGCGGAGGGCCCTTTCTCGTTTCGGTGGCTTGCGGTCTCCTCTTCATCGCGATCCTGACCGTCGAGTCGCGGCTCTCCCGGTTCGATCCGGCTCCTCACTGGGGTCGTCGGATCCGACGGGAATGCGGTCAAGGCTGTGAGGGTCTGATGCTGAAGCTCGACTTTCACAGCCTGGACTTCTACAGCCGGATCGAGTGGCGGGAAATCGGGAGCGTGGGCGACATCCGGAGCTGCCTCACGGCCTCCAAATCGTTTCTCGTCATGCGCTCCCGCGATGAAGAGAAGCTCGACGCCCAGGCGATCCCCTATCGCGTGCTCGACCGGCGACCCTGGCTCCAGGAGAGCTGGTTCCAGGCGAGCCTGCGTCCCGACGTCTACCCCCTGCAGTCTCTCTCCCTGGTTGCGCTCGAGCCTTCCGACAGAACACTTCCGGTTTCGCGGAGGGAACGCGGTCGCGACCGGCCCGACGGCTTTCGATATATTTCCGATCCCCGATGAGGCGGTTTGAGGGCGCCGCGCGAGTCGCGGTCTTGTGCGCGGTCGCGATCGGCGTGGTCCCGGCGGTCGAGAAGGGCGACGAGCCGCTCCGGCCGAGAGGCCGCTACAACAACTCGGTCCACCGGTTCTTTCCGGACCTCGACTCGCGGCTGAACGCGGTGCGCTATGGCCGATGGCGCGCGGTCGAGATCGCGTGGAACGTCGGCATCAATCCGACGCTCGACCGGGAGTTCTCGGCTTTTCTCCTGAAGCTCCTGTCCGATCCGCCGCGGTTTCCTCCCGAGGCGGTGTTCGTGGCGCCCCGGTTCGCGCGAGAAGCGCCGACCGTGTTCCACGCGCTGCGTTGGGGTCAGGTGCTCGAG
>Ga0066709_100004774_pt1 | contig 10937 bp, 13 predicted proteins | sample GraSoiAngelo_158_FD_79665 | JGI IMG/M metagenome (GOLD analysis project Ga0066709, IMG submission 79665) | Grasslands soil microbial communities from the Angelo Coastal Reserve, California, USA - 14_1009_16_30cm | ecosystem: Environmental > Terrestrial > Soil > Grasslands | place: USA... | reverse complement strand
GCCCGCCGCCATCTCGTGCCCGCCGTACTTTCCCAAACTGCCACTGCAACGGTTCAACGCTTCAACCAAGTTCAGACCTTCTATGCTGCGGCCGCTTCCTTTTCCAGCACCGTTTTCCTCGAACCCGATCACGATCGCTGGCCGATGGTATTTGCGCGAAATTCGCGATGCGACAATGCCCAGCACGCCCGGATGCCATCCTCGCGCACTTACGACGATTGCTGCATCGTGCATCGGATCGAACTCTCGGGCGATTTGCTCGTCTGCAGCGAGGAAAATTTCCTTTTCGACTTCCTGTCGCTCGCGGTTCTGTTTGTCAAGGAACTCGGCGAGCGACACAGCCTCGGCTTCGTCCTGTGTTAGCAGAAGTTGCAGCGATCTTTGTGCATTACTCAGGCGCCCGGATGCATTGAGCCGGGGACCGAGCCGGAAGCCAATGTGCTCCGTTAAAATCGGCGGCCCCACTCCGCTCACATCGATTAATCTTTTCAGACCCGGTCGCGTCGATCTCGCAATTTCAAGCGCGCCACGGTGGACAAAGGTCCGGTTCTCGCTCTGCAGCGGAACGATGTCGGCCACTGTGCCCAGTGCCACGAGATCAAGCTTCGATTTGAGATCGAAGCTGACCCGACGCGTCTTGAGCAGCGCATGACAAAGTTTGAATACGATTCCGACGCTGCACAGATAATGAAACGGCGACTCGGGATCGATTTTCGGATTTACGATCGCCACGCATTCGGGCAACGCCGATTTTGGTTCGTGATGATCCAGCACAACCACGTCCACACCGCGCCGGTTGAGATCGATAATCTCATCCAGGGATGAGGTGCCGCAATCGACCGCAATCAAGAGTTGCGGCCGGCATTTCTCCAGACAGCGGTCAATACTTTCGCCGCTCAAGCCATACCCTTCTTCGATTCGCAGAGGCAAAAACAATTCCGGGTCGGCACCATAGGCGCGCAACATTTCCGCTAATAACCCAAGTGACGTTACTCCATCGACATCGTAATCGCCGAAAAGAACGACGCGTTCCTTCCGGTCCACTCCGGCGTGGATCCGATCCACCGCAGTTTGCATGTTTGGAAGCAAGAAGGGATCGCTCAAAGAGCTAAGACGCGGTCTTAAAAACGTTTCCACTTCCTCTGCATTCGCGAAGCCTTTGCGCATTAGCAGCCGTGCGATGCAGGCTGATCCGCAAATTTCAGCCCACGAAATCGGCCCGCGATTCAGCTCCTCGGGCGGCGCAATGATCCATCGGCTTTGCCGCGTAAAGCTTGCAGGCGGCTTCGCACCGATTGGGTTGCCCTCTGCGCGACTTTGCACCGATCAGTTTATTCGCACAGGGCTTCGTGACAAGATACAGCGAATTGCTTGCCGTTTGGATCGCAATTGCGCTCGACTCGACAAGCGGCGATTTTCAATGCAAAAAGCATACATGATCAAAGCAATGCTGGTTCTGGCTATTGGCATCGTGGCAGCAATTACCGCCAGCTGCGCGAACAGCAAACTCGGCGGCGCAACCGCGCAATCTGCGGCCGCTCAGAGAGATTACGAACGGCTATCCGGAACCTGGCAGTTGACTCGCGCGGTAGTGAATGGCCGTCCTGTGCCCGCAAATGTATTGCGAAATACAATCCTGATCACCGATCGCAATACGTTCCGATTTCCTAAGGCCAGCGGAGTCGGCACCCATCCAGCCGGTAGCTTCACCGTCAATCCGGATACGAAACCCAAGCAAGTGGACTCGATTGCCGAAGGTGGCCCGAACGCCGGTCATCTGACGCGCGGCATATACGAGATTCTGGATGCTAACCATAAACGTGCCTGCTGGGGTCCGCCCGGTGGCCCGCGGCCAACAGAGTTTAAGTCCCCTCCGGGAAGCAGACGGATTCTTCAGTATTGGACGAAAATCGGTCCAGTGCCTTCCCATTAATCTTTGAGACGCCTCGCCATACTCGTAGCTCATATGCTATGTCCCATCAGGAGAATCAGAGTTTCTAAATGAGACTCAGCCGCTGGGTAGCGCTCGTTTGCGTTGTTCTCCTGCTCCTTTATGGAGTCTCGCCGTACTTTTCATTCTGGCGCTTCACAGTTGCGCTTCGGACTGGCGATGCGGCAGCGGTGAGTTCGCATGTGGATTTTCCCGCTATTCGAGCATCGCTAAAGAAGCAACTTGTTGCGAGGTTCGCTAGCGCGGCAAGCGGTCACAAGCGATGGAGTAAGCTCGGTCCGACGTTGATCGATGCGATCGTTGATGCTTACGCCACTCCAGACGGCCTGGCGGCGCTCATCTCCAATCCATCGGCGTTGAGGGATCTGCGGCTCCGGCGAGAGGCACCTATCGCTAAAGGCGTTAACTGGACGAAGCTAAGGTATGCATTCTTCACCAGTCCGCGTACCTTTGTAGTAGATCGAGAGGGAATCAAACTTCGATTCCGTCTCAGCGGGCTGCGCTGGCGACTCGACGACCTCGACCTCGACCTTGGGACGAAGAGTTGAGTTCGCAGCGATCTCAATCGTCAAAAAAGGCGTTTCACTTCACTCCGAGCCGCTCAGCCAGTTGTTGCGCATCAAAGGGAGCATAGACTTTGGCGTCGTTATCGAAGTAAACGAAAACGTCGCGTCGTTTGGGGCGGGCTTTAGCGAGCCCGATGGTTTTGGCATCGCGTGGTTGTCTCCCTTTGCACCAATGCTCGATACGATTGGCCCACCAATCGAGCGCCTTATGATCGTAACCGCTCACGTAAAGTTTTTTCCCGCCGTGCAACCGAATGTAAATGAAATCGGCGGTCACATCTTCTGAGTACGGAAACTTCCCAGCTGTGTCGGCCATAACGAAAGCGATGTTGTGCTTGCGCAACAGATCAAAAAATTCCGGTGTCATGAAGCTTTTATGTCGAACTTCAAGAGCGTAACGAAGTCTCGCAGGCACGGGATCGATTTTCATCCAGGCGCGCGCTTTCAAGTTGTCATCATGTTCCTTCGCGAGTTCTGATGCTTCGCGAGTATTGCGCGGCAACAGGTTAAAAAAATCTTCCAGTCGTTCTTTGTTGTAAATGAAGTTTGGCGGCAGTTGCCAGAGAATCGGGCCGAGTTTTTCGCGAAGCGCCAGCAGGCCGGAGGCGAAGAAGTTTGCGAGCGGTGCTCCGACATCTCGCAATCTTTTCAGGTGTGTGATGAAACGCGCGCCTTTGACTGCGAAAACGAAATCGGCTGGCGTCTCTGCGTACCACCGCTGATAACTCGACGGGAGCTGCAGCGAATAAAATGAGCCATTGATCTCGATCGAATTGAATCGACTGGCAGCGAACTGCAGTTCGCTCCGCTGCGGCAACCCTTTCGGATAAAACTTTCTCCGCCACCCGGGGTAGCGCCAACCGGAAATACCTATCCGCATACCGATCTTATCTACACGAGATCGAATACGTGATCGCGCTTTGGAAGCAGACCGTGCTTGGCGCATAGGTTCGCGAAAGTTCTCAAACCTTCCTTCTCTTTTTCTCCAAAGCTGAATCGGAGATGTTCGCGATAATAACGGCCATAAAATTGAGGATCGAATTCTTTTCGATGGCCGGGGTCACCCCGTATGCGCGGGGCTACAACCTCCGCGATTAACTGATCAAGATTGGCGAGGTTCTCATCGCGTAAGGCGCGCAGGCGGTTCGCGACAGACTTGAAGTCGCGAACTTCAGGTCGGATCAACCAGAGCGCGTATACGAATGGAAGACCGACAACCTTGTTCCATTGTTCGCCGAGATCCCAGAAATTAAATTCCGCGGCATGTCTTTGCCGGAAACGGATAGCTTGATCGCCGATGAGGAGGCGCGCGCAGCGTGATGAAATTGCCTTGGCGACAGCAGGCGAGACGTCCGCTGGCCCTACGGACAAGATGTCCGTGCTACGCTGGACTCGCGGAGCGAGTTGCACCTCAGCGAGAAGGCAGCGCAACAAATTGCCAGAAGTTTCCGCGGCTGGGTCGAGTTCGATTTCCTCCACTTCGGAAATGTCCCCGCGGTGCGCGACGATAACGCTGTAAACTGGTCCAACCGACGAAATCGAAATATCGTTGACGATTCGATAAGTGGGGTTGCGCAGAAACTCGAAACTGGAAACAAGGGCAAGATCGAGTTCGCCAGCGGCAAGTTTACTGCAGAGCGCGGATGGATGATCGAAGTCCACCTCGTCTTTCCATCCTCGAATGAGCGGACGGGCGTTGAGATATTTGACGCAGCCGATGCGTGGGGATTTCAAAATGAATAGCGATCAGTGAATCCTGAATGGAATCGGTGCCGTGCCGTCACAGCAAGACAATTCACCATTCACCTATCACCATTCACATTTCCCATTCAGGCGCAGGCAAGTTCCGTCGAATCCGATGACGATGCGGATTTCGCTCCGTTTCGCTCCGACGCGGGCAAATGACGGTAAAAGCTGTCGCGCTGGATCGGTTCGCGGCCAGCTTCGCGGATGGCGTGTTCGAGCGCTGCCATGCTTTGTTGTTGGGGGGTAGTTGCCCCGGCCATGTGAAAGATTTTTTCCTCCAGAATTGTGCCGTGCAGATCATCCACGCCGTAGCTGAGCGAAACCTGCGCCAACGGCAAGCCAAGGCTGACCCAATAAGCGGTGAGATGGTCGATGCTATCGAGATAGATGCGGCTCACAGCGAGATTGCGAAGCTGCTCAAACGCCGAAGCGGCCTTTATGTGTGAGAGCACCGTAGTTTGCGGTTCGAAGGCAAATGGAACAAACCCGGTAAAGCCGGCCGTCTCATCCTGTAATTCGCGCAGCTGACGCAAATGATCGACGCGGTGGGCCAGCGTCTCGATGTGCCCGTAGAGCATGGTGCAGGTGCTGCGGCCACCCATTCGGTGCCAGGTCCTGTGGACGTCGAGCCATTCCGCGGCGGTTTCTTTGCCGCGGCAAATTGTGTTGCGCACGACCGGATCGAAAATTTCCGCGCCACCGCCCGTAATGGAGCCGAGCCCTGCTTCGCGCAAAATTTCAAGCGTGTCCCGGATCGGCATGCGGAAAATCCGCTGGGCCAGATGACGAATCTCGATGGCGGTAAAGGCTTTAATGTGCAGATCGGGATCAAGCGCGCGCAGCTCGCGCAAAAGCTCAAGATACCAATCTTTCTTCAGAGTCGGATGCAACCCGCCGACCATGTGCACCTCCGTGACTCCGAGGCAGAGCGCATCTCTCACCACGCGGATAATTTCGTCAATCGCGTATTCGAAAGCATGTGCATCGCGTTTCTTGGCGGCAAATGCGCAGAACTGGCAGGAGAGAACGCAAATGTTGGAGTAATTGATGTAACGATTGTGGATGTAGGTCGCGTAGTTGCCGTTCTTTCGCTCGCGCATGACGTTGGCAATCATTCCAAGCGCGTTCAGATCGCTTGAACGATAGAGAGTAAGAGCGTCAGCCTCTGAAATCCGCTGACGCGCCTCAACCTTTTCAGCAATCGGCCTAAGTTCTTTTGGAATAAGCAGGTAATTCATCCGCAGGCCAGAGCAATGCCCTCGCCGACCAAGCATGCACAGAGCGCTTCCGGCTTGCAACAAAAACCATGGCGACGAATGTGACAAAGAGCCGAATCCTCGCCACTGGCCATTTTTTTAGCGAACTCCGCCCGATGCAAACGTCTAAGTGACCGATGGCTGGCAACGATCGAGGAACCGTGGGAAGATCGGACGAGGATACTGAAGACGTGCGACTCATGCAGCTGGTGGCTGAGGGCGATACAAGCGCATTCGAGCAACTCATCGAGCGGCATCAAGCGTTGGTGGCCGGCACGGTGGCGCGCATGTTGGGCAGCAACTCGGACGTGGAAGACATCGCTCAGCAGGTTTTTATTCGGGTCTGGAAAAGCGCCCGCCGATATGTCCCGCGCGCCAAATTCACCACCTGGCTGTTGAAAATTACGCGCAATCTGGTGTTCAACGAATTGCGCCGTTCCAAGCGTCACGCGCATGTTCCCCTTCAATCGGAGCCTGGTGCGGAGGAAGTCCCTTTGAAGGATGAAAAGAACCCGGCTCCGGACGCTTCACTTTTGGAAACTGAGCTGCAGCGGGCAATTGAGGAGGCGATCATGCAACTACCAGAGAGTCAGCGTATGGCTCTGGTCTTGCGGAGATATGAGCAGCTTAGCTATGAGCAGATTGCTGAGGTTCTCGATCTCTCGGTGCCTGCCGTAAAAAGCGTTCTCTTCCGTGCGCGAACAGAGCTGCGTACGCGATTAAGCAAATATCTTGCTTAGAAGAGGGCCCGGGGGCACAGGCTTCCAGTCCGCCCACGGGACAGGCTCGCCGCGGCGAGCCTGTAGGGCGACAGGCATCTTGCCTGTCGCTTCGCGCTTTCGAATCAGAATATCTCTGGGAGGCGCAACGAAGCGGTCGATTTCAGCGTCGTTCGCCTGGGTCGATCACACGCCCCCGGACACGCCGGATTTGGGTGTGATGCGTAAGCACATGGACACGTCCGTCGCTTCCACGAAAAAACGCACTGAGCAACCAGCTCACAATGGAAATTATAATCGCGCCGAAAAATGCGCGCCAGAAGCCGGGAACCTCGAAACATGGCAGTATCTCGCCAACAAATTTCAACATCAGCGCATTGATGATCAAAATGAAGACGCCCAGCGTGACGAGAATTAACGGCAGACTCAATAACAGCAGAATAGGACGAATAAAAGCGTTCACGATACCAAGTAGAAGCGACGCGGCCAGCAGACAGCCGAGACGGTCGCCATAATTGATGCCAACAATCGGCGCGGCAACAAATACCGCAATTGTGGTCACAATCCAGCGGAAAACGAAATGTTGCATACAAAGAAGTTATCGTGATTTCTTGGTTCCACCAAATGCGGGCGAGAAACTGCTTGCGAAGCGGCCGATGCTCGATAAACGGATTGAAATCATCAACACCAATAAATTTGTGCCCAAAAAGAACAAAATTGTCCAAGGTAAAAATCAAGCGCCACCGGAAGCCGGCGGGGCGCCTGCCGGAATGAAAATCAGAAAAACCCCGGCGGCATGCCAGACATCGACAACCCGAAAAACCGCCGGTCCCGCTGCCAAGAAAACTGCAACTCCGCGGACAGGAAAAGTGTCAATGCTTGCTGAAGCAGGACGTATGGCGAGGCCGTCGGATGAGGAAATCCGTCTCCGTGCCTATTTCATTTCCGAACGACGCCGCAGGTTTGCGCTGCCGGGCGACGCAGATTCGGATTGGCTCGAAGCCAAGCGACAACTCCTCTCCGAAACAGGCCCACGCTGAATTTTAACCACGGATTTCGCCGATGGCACGAATAAGATCAGAAATATGGAGGCTCCGGCTCTCCATCCGTGTTAAGCTGTGTAATCCGCGGTTCTTAAATTAATGGAAAACGCGCCTGTCGATCTGAGAGATGCTTTACGAGAGCGCCTCGCGATCATTCGCGATGAAGAAAGCCGCCGCGATGCACAAGCACACATGGCACGGCTGAGCGCCGTCTCAGAAAAGATCGACAAGTTAGCAGCGGCAGTGCCAGGCCCGCTCGATCCGCAACTCGCGCATTATCTTCAGCGCCGAAGTTACGACAAAGCCCTTGAATTTCTGGAGGGACAGGCACCGCCCCGTCCCTAAACTTTCGGGATACTGTAGCGGCGGGCGTGTCGCCTGCACGCGACTGTAGCCGTCGATCGTCGATGCCAGCGTTAGGCGTTTTGTTCGTTGTGGAGTTGTTTGTGCATGGCGAACCGACGGAGGCAGACGCCTCGGCACTCGACCCACTCCTCTGCATCGAGTTGGAAGCCGTGGCGATCGAAGAATGGCCGCGCGGCAAGACTGGCGTGGGTCGTAACTCTCGGGGCCCTGACCGTACGTAATGCCGACTCGACGCGCTGGTAGAGCCTGGTTGCAATACCACGACGGGCAAAAGCAGGATGAGTGAAAAGAAAGTCGAGGTAGCCATCGTGTGTGTAGGAAGCGAAACCCGCAAGGCCACCGTCAGACTCGGCAACGATGGTGTGAAGATGGGAAAGACGCTCCTGCCAACGTGCGGCGTCTGGTGGAACTGGCGCCCACGCAGCAATCTGCTCCGGTGAGTAGTAAGACGCTGCCAAAGACCGAATCGAAGTGGTGTAAATCTCCATGACGCTTGGCAGGTCAGTGGACTCATATGGTCTTTCTTTCATAGGGAGGGCGCAGAAACGCCTAACGAGAAAAAGATCAGCCACCCGCCTCAGGCGGGCGGCGCCGAGCTCTGCAACTCTCAACGCTCATCTAAAAACCTCAACTGATTTTCAGGCCAGCCAGTGGTTAGTAACTGTCTTGATTTCAAGCATAGATTGGGTCGGATTTGACTGCGCTGTTAAGGACGATCAGGAGTTTTCGCATCGTGGCGGTGAGGGCAAGTTTGGCTGGTTTGCCGGCGGCGCGCAATCGCTGGTAAAAAGCGCGCAAGATTGGGTTGTGTCGAGCGGCGACTAAAGCTGCCATGTAAAGACCGTGACGGACGTGGCGGCGCCCGCCGAAGATGGTACGTTTGTCGCGCAATTTGCCGCTGTCGCGATTAAACGGAGCAACTCCAACCAAGGCTGCTACCTCACGCCGGTTGAGTTGGCCCAGTTCCGGCATCTGGGCCAGGAGCAATGCCGCCGTGCGCAGACCCACTCCGCTGATTGCCGTCAGTTTGAGCGCTTGGGCCGAGAGCTCTTGCGACCCTGCGATGTGCTCGTTAATGAGCAGATCGATTCGCGCGATCCGCTCGCACCTGCCTCCCTTTTGCCCCAAACAGGATCCCGTTAAAGAAGATACAGGCTGCATCGTCTGGGTTAAATGTCACGTGTGGTAACGTCCAACATCTCTCGAAGGAATACGTGAACAATCCGATACCGCCCTAGCGTCGGGGCCGACACCTCCTCTATGGCGATGCGTCCCTCATTTCTTAGCTGTCTCAGCGGGTCAACGACCTGAACCTCGAATAAATCACACGCCGCTGGCGTGCGCTCTGCAACAAACTACTCTTTTTTCCCATCCAGAATCTCTTGCCACCGTGAATCTTTAAAAACGCTCATCGCTGAAACATCTAACAAGAAAAAGATCAGCCACCGCTGGCGACGGCGAACGTGAACTGCAATGGATGTCTTTTCATAAAGTAAAGCGAGGCATGCGGCCAGCGGTTGGCTGTATCATCTGGTTAGGCGGGCGGCCGGTTCCAAGTAGAGACGACCGATACCAGAAAAAAAGTGGCTATCGAAAGATCCGTAAAACCCCCGACCAATATCGCACCGAGAGGAGCAGAAGTCCGCTCGGCCAGCGGGGCCAATAGCGACAGAAGCCCGAAGTTCGCCAGCACCGTCCAACGCGGATAACGGCTCTTTCCGAGCACGACTAAGATCGCTAACAAGATGGCTCCGAAATAAGCTGGCACGGCGGCTAAGTCGTAGGCGATCTCCCAATAACGGCGCAACGCGGCAATAAGCTCAGGGGCGTATCCGCCTACCGTGTCCGCATACTTAATGGCCAAGCCACGTGGTACCCAAAGTGCATGAACCGCGCCGCCCGCGACCATCATGGCGACCAAAGCATAGAACACGACGCGTCCCAAGAGTGGACTGAGTGGCACGATATTCTGGCGCACGTGCCAGAAACCAATAATGCACAAACAAGCAGCCACGGGACCGACCAATCCACCAATGAAAAGGCGCGTCAAAGAGGCTTGGCGAAGCACAGTGTGCATACCTTCCTTGAAGCCAGCCCCCGCGTCCCAATGGCCATAGAACCACATATCTCCGCAGAAAAATAAAAGCGCGCCAGAAAACCCAGGGATTCCGGCCAAGCGGCGATTTCTTAATATGTCTTGCATCAGTGGGGTGTCGAGCCCGCCTAACGAGAATTCGGCCCCAAAAATCTGCAATTAAAGGCAGATAAAATCTGTATAATCTGGCTGCCTCCGGGGCGGGCGGCCGTTAAAGGGACAAGACTCAAATTTCACATCTGTTTCATTCGCGTAATTCGCGATTAAAATCTCGCCGGATAATTCCGCGTTCGCTTTGTTCAATAAAATCGATGATCTCGGTGATCTCTTCTTTTTGAGGCAATTCTTTCCGCATCGCTTCAACGGCCTGGCGTGTGTTGTATTTCGAACGGTAAATCAGACGAAACGCTTCTTTGATCAGCTTCACGCTTTCGGGCGCAAAATTTTTGCGTTCCAAACCAAGCAGATTGACGCCGCGAATTTCCGCCGGGTTGCCATCGGCGATCATGAATGGCGGAACGTCCTGGACAATTTTCGAGCAGCCGCCAGTGATCGCAAACCTTCCGATCCGGCAAAATTGATGCACGGCGGTCAGCCCGCCAATGACGGCGTGATCGCCCACCACCACGTGGCCAGCCAACGTGCCGTTGTTTGAAAAAACAACAGCATCGCCAACTGCGCAATCGTGCGCGATATGGCTGTAGGCGAGAAATGTCCCACGGTTGCCGATGCGCGTTTTCCCTTTGCTCGTCGTGCTACGGCTGATTGTGACAAATTCGCGGAACGTGTTTTCATCGCCGATTTCCAGGTAAGTCGGTTCGCCCTGATATTTCAGGTCCTGTGTCTGCTGACCGATCGAGCAGGAGGCATAAAATTTATTCCGCGCACCGGCGCTCATCGGTCCGCAAAGCGTGACATGCTGTTGCAGCCAACAATTGAGGCCGAGCACCACATCCGGACCTATCACGCAATACGGCCCGACGATCGTTCCGGCACCGATCTCTGCGCTGGGATCAACGATCGCGGTCGGGTGAATCTGCACGTCGCTCATTTATCGAGAAACGTAAACATCAGTTCGGCTTCGGAAACGACCGCGTCGTTTACTACGCAGTAGCACTTCGTTTTCGCCATGCGATTGCCACGCGCTCTCGTCAGCTCGGCGTGAATGAAAATCGTGTCGCCCGGAAAAACCGGT
>Ga0066709_100004773_pt1 | contig 10937 bp, 10 predicted proteins | sample GraSoiAngelo_158_FD_79665 | JGI IMG/M metagenome (GOLD analysis project Ga0066709, IMG submission 79665) | Grasslands soil microbial communities from the Angelo Coastal Reserve, California, USA - 14_1009_16_30cm | ecosystem: Environmental > Terrestrial > Soil > Grasslands | place: USA... | reverse complement strand
CGAGGCGGCTCGGCGGCATCGGGCGTGCTCCCCGGCTGCTCCAACGAGTGCGCCGTGTAACGGCACATCTCGCGGAAGAGCCAGAGGTCCTTGCGGAGCCGTTCGCTCTGATCGGTGCGCGCCGCGTCGTCCTCGAAGAGCGCGTAGTGTCCCATCTCCGGATCCAGCGCGTTGGCGAGGATATCGACGCATTCCTTGGTGGCTTCGACCAGCTTGTCGCGTTGGAAGTCGAGCTGGGCCCGATCGGTGAGCGGCTGGGCCAGGAGCGGCGGCACCGAGGCGAGGACGTCGCGGATCTTCTGGGCAGCCGCCTTGCCGGCGGCGACCGGGGCGCCGGCCCCGCCGGACAGGCGCGGGAGATCGCTTTCCAGATACCCGACGAGGGCGTGCAGCTCGCTGCGGACCAACGCGAGGATCACCAGCACGCGCCGGGTATGCGGCACCGGCGGCGAGGGGACGTAGCGGAGCGAGCGCAAGGAGCGGAAGGAGGCGAGGAGCCCGAGCGCGTACGCTTTCCGCTTCTTCTCGTCGTCCAGGAGCCGCAGGCCTTCCAGCAGCAGCACCGACCCGATCCGGTCGTACTCGGCGCGGAACTCCAGCGCGGCCGGAGGGCAGAAGTAGCGCGAGACGAACAGCTCATGCTGCAGGGCGCGTCCGACGTCGAGGAAAAGCGACTGCGGCGCTCCGTCGAGCCGCAGCAGGTGGTCGAGGATGCCCTGGTGCGCCACCAGTCCGGTGCGAAGCAGGAAGAGCGATTCCTCCGGCGTGCGCTGCTCGCGCAGCTCGGCCCCGAGGCGCGCCCGGGCGCGGTCGTCGGCCAGCGATCCCTCCACGAAGTTGCGGAACAAGAGCGCCTGCTCCTGCCGCTGCTCGATCAGCTTGCGGGAGAGGTGCACCCCGCGGTGGACGGCGTCGCGGGTCGCCTTCAGCTCCTCTTTCCAGTCCCGCTCCGGGGGCGGTTGGACCTCTCCGAAGAGGTTGCGCAGGTTGAAGAATCGATCGATGCCGCGCAGCAGCATCTCCAGCTCGAAGAGGATCTCCTCGCGGCCGCTGATCTCCAGGCTGCGGATCCACCGCTCGCGCTCGGCGAGATAGACGGCGCGCACCCGCTGGGAGTCGCGCATCAGCTCGAAGAAGAAGTCCTGAGCGAAAGAGCGCTTTTCCGTCGCCGGCGCCATCAGAGCAGCGATCCCTGCAAGCCCGCGGGCACCTTCCTGCCCAGGTGCTCGAACGCGCGCTGGGTGGCGACGCGTCCGCGCGGCGTGCGCGCCAGGTAACCCTCCATCAGGAGGTAGGGCTCGTAGACGTCTTCCAGCGTATCCGACCGCTCCCCGGCGGCGGTGGCCAGGGTCTCGAGTCCCACCGGCCCTCCCCCGAACTTGTCGATCAGGGAGGTGAGGATCTTCCGGTCCATCGCGTCCAGGCCGGCCACGTCCACTTCCAGCCGCTGCAGCGCCCGATCGGCGACCGCCTTGCTGACCCGGCCGTCTCCTTCCACCTCCGCGAAGTCGCGCACGCGCCGGAGCAGCCGGTTGGCGATGCGCGGGGTTCCGCGCGCCCGGCGGGCGATCTCCCGCGCCCCTCCTTCCTCGAGCTGGACCGAGAGCTTCTGCGCCGAGCGCCGCACGATCTCTTGAAGGTCGTCCGGCGGGTAGTACTCGAGCCGGCTGACGATTCCGAACCGGTCGCGCAACGGCCCCGTCAACAGCCCCGTTCGCGTGGTCGCGCCGATCAGCGTGAACGTCTTCAAGGGCAGCTTCAGGGCCCGGGCCCCCGCCCCGTCCCCGATCACGATGTCGAACGTGAAGCTCTCCATCGCCGGGTAGAGGTTCTCCTCGATCGCGGGGTTCATCCGGTGGATCTCGTCGATGAAGAGAACGTCATTGTCGCCCAGATTCGTCAAGATTCCCGCCAGGTCGCCCTTCCGCTCCAGCGCTGGACCGGAGGTGACGTGGATCTGGGCCCCGAGCTCGTGCGCGATCACGTGCGCCAGCGAGGTCTTCCCCAGGCCCGGCGGCCCGCAGAAGAGCACGTGGTCGAGCGGCTCCCGGCGCGCCGCCGCCGCCTTGACGAAGACCTTGAGGTTCTCGATCAGCGCCCGCTGTCCGACCACCTCGGCGAAATTGCGGGGACGCAGCGTCAGGTCGAACCGGGCGTCCTCGCCGGAGGCGGCGGAAGCGATCTGGCGGTCATCGAGCGGGTCTTCGCGCATCCGATCCCAAGGTACCACAGGGGTTAGCGGAGGACCCGGCGCGCGCGCTGGCGTCCGCGCGGGTGCGCGGTGAGCGTAACGAAGCCCTCCGATTCGAGGAAGGGTACGGTCCCGGTGAAGGCCGCGGCATTCGTCGCCGGGGGACGCACAGGGTAGGCCTCGGCGATCCGGCCGCCCGCGGCCCGGATGCTCCGCAGGGCGTGCCGGAGCAGCGCTCTGGAAAGGCCCTGGCGGCGAAAACCCGCTTTGACAAAGAAGCAGGGGATGCTCCAGACCTGGGCCGGGTCGTCGCAGGCCAGCGCCTTGGAGCGCTGCAGCCGGGGCAGCTCGCCTCGCGGGGCGTACGCGCACCAGCCGACGGGTTGCCCGTCGATGAACCCCAGCACCCCGCGTGACGCGCCCGCTTTGACCAGCTCCCGCTGGCGGTGCTTCATGCGCGGACCGTTCGCGACACTGATGCGCTCGGAAGGCGCGAGCCGCCACCACATGCACCAGCAGCCGGCGCAGGCGCCGTTGAGGCCGAATAGCTTCTCCATCTCCGGCCACAGCTCCGGCGTCAGATCGCGGGTCTGTATCCTCACGCCGTGCCCGCGATGAGACGCAGCGCCTCCCGCAGCTGATCCTCGAGGGGCGCCGTGGTGCCCAGGTTCCGGCGCACGGTCTCCGCGGTCCGCTCCGCGGCCGCCGGCCGGTACCCGAGGTTCACCAGCGCGGAGAGCAGCACCTGGTCCTCGCCGGTAGACACGGGAGGCTGGGAGGGGCGCGCCGCCGCCAACCCGCTGGCGCGGATGCGGTCCTTCAGCTCCAGGACGAGCCGCTCGGCCGTCTTCTTGCCGACTCCGGGGATCTTGGTCAGCCGGGCCAACTCGCCATGGAGAATGGCCGTGGCCAGCTCCGGCGCCGGCATTCCGGAGAGGATGTTGATGCCGAGCTTCGGGCCCACCCCGGATACCGAGATCAGCAGATGGAACAGCTCCTCTTCCTCGGGGCTCACGAAACCGAAGAGCTGCAGCGCGTCGTCGCGGACGTGCGTGTAGCAGCGAAGCTGCGCGCGGCCGCCCTCCGCCGGAAGCTTGCTCATCGATTGCAGCGAGAGGTGGACCAGATACCCGACGCCCTGCACGTCGAGGATCACGACGTCGCCGCGCTTCTCCACCACCACGCCCGACAGGCGCCCGATCATTTGACGAATCTCCGTGCCAGCGCGGCGCGCCAGTCCCCCCGCCGGCGCGGCAAGGACGCTGCCGGATCCCGCGCGCGCAGCAGGCCGCAGATGGCCGCGGCCAGGGCGTCGCTGGCATCGAGGCGTCCTTCGAGGGAGATCCCCAGGACCACGGCAACCATCCGACCCACCTGTTCCTTCTCCGCCCGGCCCGTACCGGTCACGGCCTGCTTGATCATGCTGGGAGCGAAACTGCGCACCCGCACTCCGGCCTGGGCCGCCGCGAGCAGCGCCACGCCCCGCGCTTGCCCCAGCACCAGCGCGGACCTCGCGTTCCTCGCGTGGAAGACGTCCTCCACCGCCACCAGCTCCGGCCGGTGGCGGAGCAGCTCGCGCGCGAGCCCGTCGTGCAGAGCGCAAAGGCGGTCCTCGATGGCGCCGGCCCCCGCGATCTCCAGGACGCCGTGGGCGAGGTGGCGAAGGCAGGCCCCACCCGCGTCCTCGACGACGCCGAACCCGCAGTACCTCGAACCCGGATCGATCCCCAGGACTCTCACTCGACCCGGGACTCTATCGCGGCCATCTCCTCGTCGGAAATCTCGAAGTTGGCGTAGACGTGCTGCACGTCGTCGTTGTCCTCGAGGTTCTCGACCAGCCTGAGCACCTTCTCCGCCGTGTCGCCTTGGACCTGCACCGTGCTTCTCGGGAGGTACAGGATGCGCGGAGCGCCAACGGGGAGCTTGCCCTCGAGCGCCTTGTGCACCTGGATCACCGATCCGGGTTCGGTGCGGACCTCGAATCCACCGTCGCCGTCGACGACCACGTCCTCCGCGCCCGCGTCCAGCGCCAGCTCCATCACCTGGTCCTCGCTGGCCCCCTTCTTCACCGGGACCACTCCCTTGCGCTCGAACTGGAAGGCAACCGCGCCGGAGGCCGCCATGCTGCCGCCCCCCTTGGTGAAGATGGCGCGCACGTCCCCCGCCGTCCGGTTCTTGTTGTCGGTGAGGATCTCGAGGACGAACGCCACCCCGCCAGGGCCATAGCCCTCGTAAGTGAGCTCGTCGTAGTTCACGCCCTCCAGCTCGCCGGTGCCCTTCTTGATGGCCCGGGTGATGTTGTCGGCGGGCATGTTCGCCTCTCGCGCGGCGAGGACGGCTGAGCGGAGCCTGGCGTTGTGGTCCGGGTCGCCGCCCCCGTTTCGGGCCGCGACCGTGACTTCGCGAATGAGCTTGGTGAACAGGGCGCCCTTGCTGGCGCCCATCGCTTCCTTCTTGCGCTTGATCTTCGTCCACCGGTTATGGCCGGACATCGTGAGGCTCCCTCGACAGGGCGGCGGTCCGCTCTAGCATGCCGACCGGCGCCTTTCCAGAGCACATCCTGGCAGGCAACGCGTTCCCGGAGACCCCCCTCAAGGCGGCCGTCCTGCCGTGCCGCCCCGGACGCCGCAGCTCCATCCGGCCGCCGCGTCGGGCGGAATGGCCTCATCGCGCTGGACGCTGATTCCCGAGGCGCAGTGCGGAGCGGTGAGCGGAAACTCGGCCAGCTCGACCGCCACCTGCCCTCGGGACACCAGCCGGAATGGCGGCGTGGCGTCGTCGGACAGCCCGCGGCCGAGCAGGCGCTGGGTCGATGCGCGCAAGACTGGAGTGACCGCTGGCAGCGCTGGATAGAGCGCCGCGTCGAACGACGCACCGACCGCAAGCGCGCGCGAGCCCGGCGCAAGCAGCAAAAGCAGCGGCGGCGGGGCCGCCAGCAAGGGCCGGACCACCCCGTCTGGACCCTGGAGCGCGAGGGTCTCGAGATTGGCGGCTCCCGGGCCCAGGTTGAGCAACTCGGCGTACTCGCCATCCACGCCCGAAGCCATCACCTCCGAGATCATCATCCTCGGCAGCGCCGCCACCGTGCTGAACTTCTGGGGCGGTGTCCGCAGCGAGAAATTGAAATCGTCCCGCGCCGCGAGCTGCAGCGTGTAGTCCCGCGCGGGCTTGAGCCCCTCGACGCGCACGGAGGCCGGGCAGACGAAGCTCTGGGGACCGCACGGAGGCGGAGCGCAGAGGACGTCCGCGGCAGTCGCGACCGTTGCGCCGGCCGCATCCTGGATGGAGAGCTCGACATGCACGGGCCAGTCGACCACGAATTGCGCGGTCACCCCGGTGTCCCGGACCGAGAGCTGCGGCGTCCCACCTTGCAGCGCCGGAGCGGCGCTTCGCGCGCATGCCGCAGCCGTGAAGCCCTGGTCGGTCGCCGCTGACCCGTCGAGGGAGAGCGAGTACCTGCCGCCGGCGACCAGCGGCGCGCTCAAGTGCAACTCGACCGGACCGTGCGCATCTGCCGAGGCGACCTCCTGCCCCCCGGGACCGATCAGCGCCACGCGGCCGGATTCGGCAAAGGCGCGGGCGATCGCAAGGTTCCAGGGCGTCTCCCCGCCGGCCGTCGGGGTGATCAGCTTCGCGGTCCGCGGCGGCAGAGGCACCTGATAGCCGAACCGCGCGCCGTTTCCCGCCAGGCGGCGGCCGCGCTCGTCCTTCAGGCGCGGGGAGACCAGCAGATAGTACCCGCCCGGTGGCAGCGGCTGCTCGGGGACGAGCGCGAGTGACTTCCGATCCGGCCCGATCTGCGCCGCCGCGGCGACGAGCAGGGTCCGCTCGTGCGCCGAGAGCGGCGCGTGCTCGATCGCCGCCGCAGCGCGCTCCACGTCGGCTTCCGGCACCAGCGCCACCGTCTCGCTGCGCCCCGAGGAGGCCGAGAGCTGCCCTTCGTCCATCGCCTCCGAGAAGTGCACGGCGAACCGCGCGTTCCCGGGCACCGTGCCGGGCTCCGGCTCGACGTCGGCGACCGTGGGTTGCGAAGCTCCGGCATCGGCCGTCTCGCCGGGCGCGGGGACCTTCGCGCAGCAGGCCAGGACCGCGGGCAACACCGCGCCGACTCGCGACCAGCTCATCTTCCCTCGCCTGCGCAAGCCGCCTCCTCGCGCGCGGCCGCATCGCGAAACAGCCCTCCGGTGAGCGCCACCAGGGCGGCGGTAGCGCGCAGCAGCGCGAAGCATGACTCCCGCGTCCGCGCCACGATCCACAGCGCCTGCGCCTGCCGCCGTTCGATCCAGAGCTGGGCGGCCCGATCCGCCGCATCCCGGCGGACACGGGCCAATTGGAGGTGCGCAAGCGCGAGCTGCGTCTCCTCCCGCGCGAAGATCACCTGGGAGAGGTCCCAGGTGAGCGTGAGCATCCAGGCGTGGCCGACCGCGACGTTCTGCTCGTGCAGCGGCGCCAGCCGGTACTCGCCGTTCCGGGTCTTCTCGTCGTCCCGGGCCGTCGCCTGTCCGCGCAGTTGGGGCGCCCAGTGGGCGGCGCGGGCCCGCTGAAGGCGCGAAGCGTCCTGCCCCGGCGACCCGCCCGCCGCTCTGGCGGCCGCCTCCTGTGTCTCCAGGAGGCCGGGCTCCGGATCGGCCGCCGGCGTGGCAAGGAGCCACACTCCCAGTGTGAATGCCGCCGGCACGTCCCCTCGGTCGGTCCGGAAGTGGACCTTCGGCAGGCCATTGCAGCCGCCGTGCCGTCTTGCCGAGCCCCGATTCGCCCGGTGTTCCCAGTTTCGCGGCCGATCGGGCATGCCCAGATTGGGACGCCGGGGTGCCAAACCGAGACCCCTGAATCCGGAGCGTCCGGCGCGTGCTTGAACTGCGGCCTGCACAGCGTGAGCCGTTCTGGTCCGTATGGCTCCGGCGTCCGGCGCCGGACGCCCGTTCAACCAAGCTGCAGACGCGCGTGCAGCAGGCTCGCGCCGGGACCGCCCTCGGGTTCCTCCGGGACGGAGCCCGGCTCGTCCGCGGATCGCTCGAGAAGGCCTTGCAGCTCCGCGCTCTCCGCTTCCTCTCCGGCGTCTTCTCGCTCCAGCGGCGCATCGAGAGCGCATTTCTCGCCTCCGGGGCCGCCACGCAGCTCGCGGACGCGGCGCTGGCCGGCGAGAACACCCGCGAGCTTGCCGGAAGGATCGCGAGGATCGCGCTGCGGTTGTCCGGCGCGGCTGGAGTGGCGGTCCACCTGCGCACGGCCGCGGGCCTGCAGATGCTGGGCTGCGACGGCGAGCCGTGCTCGCCGGAGCTCGCCGCGCTGGGCGTCGAGACCGGACGCGTGGAGTGGGGCAAAGACTCCGCGGCCGTGCCGCTCTGCCTCCAGGAGCACATGGTCGGCGCCCTCTCTCTCCAGTTCCGGAGCGGAGTGCGCGACCTCCGTCCGCTGCGGCCGCTGTTGACCCGCGCCGCCGCGGTGCTGGCGGCGGCCGAGCGCGAATCGCGCAAGGATCGCTTCCTCTCTCTCGCCGCGCACGAACTGAAGACGCCGCTCACCAGCATCAAGGGGTTTGCCTATTCCCTGGCCCGCCGGCTCGAGAAAGGCGAGCCGAGCGATCCCCGGCACGTGCAGGTCCTCGAACGCCAGGCGGAGCGACTTCACGCCCTCCTCGAGGAGATGCTCGAGGTCTCGCGCATCGAGACCAGCCGCTTCGTCCTCCACCAGGAGCCGTGCGAGGTGATTGAGTTGGTGGAGGCCGCCCGCCGTTCGCTGCGGCGCCTGGGGGCGGATGCCGACGTCGAGGCGCACGTCGAGCCCGCGCTGCCACTCCTGGCCGACCGCGAACGGATCGAGCGGGCGCTGACGGCGATGGTGCTGCGCGCGCGCGGCCTCGGCCCGGTGCGCATCGACGCCGGCCGCCGGGGAGTGACGGCCGAGGTGCGCGTCCACTGGACTGGCGACCCGCTTCCGGATCCGCAGGACGCGCTCCTGCCCCACTGGGAGCAGCCACAGCAGCAGCGGCAGGGGTTGGGGATGGCCCTGCTGATCGCCCTCAAAGCCGCGGAGCTGCACGGCGGCTCCCTCTGGGCGGAGACCCACGCCTTCGTGCTCCATCTGCCGCTGCGGGCCCGGCTTGCGGGGCGGGGAGGGGCCACGGAGGGACGGGTGCTGGTAGTCGACGACGACGAGCCGATCGCGCGGATGATGGCGGAGTTCCTTGCCGAGCATGGCTTCGAGGCGGACTGGGCCGGCGGCGGGCGCGCGGCTCTGGTGAAGATCAAGGCCGAGCCGCCCGACGCCATCGTGCTCGACCTGCGCATGCCCGACATGGACGGCCGCGCGCTGCTTGCGGCCGTGCGCGCTTCAGGGCTGGCGCCGCGCGTCGTCCTCTTCTCCGCGGACCGGGAAGTCGCCGCCGCGGCGCAGGAGCTGGCTTGCGAGGCGTTCGTGGAGAAGCCGTTCGCGCCGGAGTCGCTGCTGGCCGCCGTGCGCCGTGCCCTCGCTCCGATGTTCGCCCCGGCGAAGTAGCCGTTACCGGCAGCCCTGGGACTCCAGCTCCGCGACGCGCTTGCGCAGTTGCTGGATCTCCTGGGCTTGCGTCTCATACGCGTCGCGGTAGTGCCGCGTCTTCGCCTGCTCTTCGCGCAGGGTCGGGTCGCCGTGACCGCAGGCCATGGCGAGCACCAGCGCCACGACCGCGAGCTTCATTGGACGCGCCTCAGCCGCTCCAGCATCTCCGGGGGCGGGAGGAACCCGGTGACGCGCGCCGGCCCGTCCCCAGGAACCGCGCACTCCGGCGGCGGCTCGTCGCGACAGGCCAGCATCAACACCGTGGGGAGCCCCGGAACGTTGTACTTCCGGTACAGCTCGTTGGTCTGGTCCGTCTCTTCGGTCCCGTCGATCTTGAGCGGCACGAACCGGTCGGCCACTTCCCTCGCGACCACCGGGTCCGTCCAGGTGTGGAGATCGAGCTCCTTGCAGGCCGCGCACCACTCGGCGGAGAAGTCGATCAGGAGCGGCTTGCCCGTGGCGCGCGACTGCTGCACCGCGGCCCTTTCGTCGCGGACCCAGGCGATCTGGAACGGCTTCTCGCCCCGCGGCTCCCCCACCCAGCCGAACCGCAGGCCGATGCCGGCGACGACCAGAACCAGCGCGAGGAGCTTGATCGCCTTCTCGCGCCGGTCGCCGTGAAACGACAGGCTGAGCGCGCCCAGGGCGACCCCGACGAAGGCGAGCACGCCCGCGGCGATGCCGACCGCGCGCGCGGACAGCGGCAGGGGACCGGCGCGGGGGATGAACGGCAGCACCAGCGAGACCGCCGCGGCGAGGAGCGCAACGCCGAGCACGCTCTTCACCGTCTCCATCCAGGCGCCGGAGCGGGGCAACCGCAGCGAGGTCGCTCCCAGGACGAAGAAGAGCAGACCCATCCCGATGGCGTACGTGAACAGCATCCAGAACCCGAGCACCGCGCTCCGCTGGGTCGCGACGTAGAAAAGCACGCCCGCCAGCACGGGACCCGTGCAGGGCGCAGCGATGATCCCGGCGACCAGGCCCATCCCGAAGGCTGCGGCATGGCCGGTTCCCTTCACGCCCGAGAGCTTCTGCTGGAGGGCGGAAGGCAGCGCGATCTCGAAAGCGCCGAACATGCTGGCCGCCAGCGCCACGAGGAACAGGGCCAGCAGGACCACCACCGTCGGCGAGGAGAGCACCGTGCCGAACGCTTTTCCAGAGAGCGCCGCGAACACTCCGAGGGCCGAGTACATCGCCGCGATCCCGGCGACGTAAGTGGCTGAAAGAGCGACGGAACGAGAGCGGTGCTGGGCCTGCTGCCCGGCGCCGAAGATGCCGACCGTGATGGGGATGAGCGGGTAGACGCAGGGAGTGAGGCTGGTGAGGACGCCGCCCAGGAAGAGCACGGCAAACGTGCCCACCGACACGCCAGCCGACAGGCCCAGCCTTCCGGAGAGGTCGGCGCCCGGCCCAACGCTCTGCGTCAAAAGCGCCGGCAGGAGGGGCAATGCGACACCGACCGCCAAGGCCAGGAACAGTCGGGGAAACCACTTTTTCATCGGCGCCATCCTAACGGCGTCAGCCTTGACCCGCCGCGGGCGGGGTTATAATAGACCAGTCCAGTCCACATTAGGAACGACATGCCCATCAAGCTCCCCATCTACATGGACAACAACGCCCCCACCCCCCTCGATCCGACGGTGTTGGAGGCGATGATGCCGTATCTCACGACCGAATTCGGCAATGCGGCCTCCCGCAGCCACCCCTTCGGTTGGAAGGCCGAAGAGGCCGTGGACCGGGCGCGCGAGCAGATCGCCTCTTTGATCGGCGGCAACGAGAAGGAGATCGTCTTCACCTCGGGCGCGACCGAGAGCATCAACCTGGCGCTCAAGGGCGCCGCCGAGTTCTACAAGGAAAAGGGCAATCATCTCATCACGGTCCGGACCGAGCACAAGGCGACGCTCGACACCATGAAGCGGCTCGAGCGCCAGGGGTTCGACGTCACCTACCTCCCGACCGACAAGGACGGGCGCATCAGCGGGAAGCAGCTGCGCGAGGCCATCACCGAAAAGACCATCCTGGTCTCGGTGATGCTGGCGAACAACGAGATCGGGACCGTCCAGCCCATCGGGGAGCTCGGTGAGGTTACGCGCGAGAAGGGGGTCCTCTTTCACGTCGACGCGGTCCAGGGCGTGGGCAAGGTGTCCTTCGACGTCGAGAAGATGAAGGTCGACCTGGCCTCGCTCTCCGGCCACAAGATCTACGG
>Ga0066709_100004771_pt1 | contig 10939 bp, 7 predicted proteins | sample GraSoiAngelo_158_FD_79665 | JGI IMG/M metagenome (GOLD analysis project Ga0066709, IMG submission 79665) | Grasslands soil microbial communities from the Angelo Coastal Reserve, California, USA - 14_1009_16_30cm | ecosystem: Environmental > Terrestrial > Soil > Grasslands | place: USA... | reverse complement strand
GTTCTCTCATTTGCTCCTGATCTTATCGTTACTCAGCATGGTTGTGATACGCATGCATGGGACCCTTTGACTCATCTTAGCCTGACTATGCGAGGAATTCGGGAGCAAATCAAACTGGCTCACCAGTTGGCACACAGTTATTGTCCGGGACTTTGGGTAGCATTAGGTGGAGGAGGATACGATCTCTATCGAGTGGTACCGCACGCCTGGAGTATGGTGTGGGCAGAAATGTCAGAGCAAACGCTACCAAAGGAATTGCCAGATGTATGGGTCAATCGCTGGCGACCTGTGTGGAATAAAGTAGAGGAACGAGAAGCAGAAGAACAGCAGGTAATGGGTAAAGTTCCCGGTTCAGCACATTTCCCAACACTATTTGAGGATCTGCCCGAGGACTTTCCTGCTCAGCCTCGCAGGTGGGCTATTAGCAGTACAAATCGGCGTACGGTGGCGCTGGTACGTCACCTAGTACTCGCTCCCTCAATACGACAGGCCTTTCCCTCAACCCGGCATCGTTCGGCTTTGACGGGTCTTTTTGATCTCTTACATTTACATGGCACTGCTACCCCATCACGTATCAAGACGCTTGAAACACCCAAAGGGCCCCTGCTATTGCGTGATTTCTGCCCTCCATCTATGGTTGAGCGTCTTACGGCTGATACAGGTTTACATGCTTTTGCGCGCCTGCCTGATCGCGAACATCAACTTCTTCTCAATATTGCTAAGCGTCCAGATTGCGCCCTAGCACTGGCACATACAACTACGGGTGAAATTGTAGGTGAAGTAACAATTGCGCCTGGTGATGAATGGTGGGAGGGTCTGGATAATGTATACGAGGTGGCTATTGAAGTTAGCTCAAATTGGCGTCAAATGGGTGCCGCACGCGATTTATTAGCTTTTGCTTTGGAACTCGATGCTCTAGAAGACATGATACTATTTGCGATCGGCTTATCCTGGCATTGGGATACGGAAGATCTGGGGCTGAATGTTTACCGTTATCGCGAGTTGATTACGCGTTTATTCGCAAAACAGGGTTTTGTCGAATATCCAACGACCGAACCGAATGTGAGTATGGAGCCTGCAAACGTTCTGCTGGCGCGTATTGGTAAACGTGTTGATCAAGAGATAGTGAGCCGCTTCTACAATCGTATGCTCAGTTCGCCTAACCTTGCGGGATTATAGGCTGCGGGCGCACAACTTGTAGCTTGGAGCGCAAACACACGCCATTGCTGATATGAAGAACACATGTATGGATTGTTCTATAAAGCGATGTGGTCAGTCAATTTACCGTTGATAACCAACCAACGAATAAATTCCCAACGCCTGTGTTCTTCGAGTTCTTCGAGTTTTTTTCTTTCTCGGTGAACTCTACGAAGTTGACTTAGTAGCTTTAATTCTCCCTCTGAGAAACTTCCTCTACGCACAATGTCTCGTTCTTCTTTGCGGTCCATATGAACCTCCTTTTCACTGAGAACAGCTAGTAAGGTGCTATCGTTAACATGCGTTCGATACGCTTAAGAAGTGTCTGCATAAGAAATGGCTTTGGTAAAAGGTCCAGGGTAGACCTGGTTTCGCCACGAATACGAATTTGTCTGTTCACTGATGACTCAGCGGTTGTGAGCAATACAGGTATTCTGGAATAGGTGCGTAATATGTGCAATACATCCCAACCATTGATAGTGCCAGAAAGATCGAGATCGAGTAAAACCAGGTCTGGCACATTATTCTCAAGGATAGTGATGGCCATATCACCATTACTTGCAATTGCCACCATGTAGCCATGGGCCTTTAGAATACCTGCTTCCAAATTTGCTAGCGATGAGTCATCCTCTACCACAAGTATGTGGTAGGTTGACCCCAACTGGCGAACTTGCTGTTGCATCGGATTCGCTAAACTTTGAGTGCCATACGTTGTTGAATTGTTCCAAATACTCATATCACCGCCATGCGGCAGCGGGTGTGCAGCGTCATTATCTTGCATGCCTTACATTTTTCTCCCGCAAAGGCTGAGAGTTATATTGCGGTAGACCGCCGGTGCGGTAACTAGAGAATCATATTCTCTCAATGAATAATACGTGAAAACTGGTGACAATGACGTGAAATACTATTCAATGATGTGAAAATGGTGTGAAGAGAGAATTACATGCTCCTTGCTCATGTGGACTCCGAAGAAGTCTTTGTAGAAGTTCACCGCCTTGAAGAGGGAAGATGGACGATCAATACCTTTGAACCAGGAGATCCCATCGAGCTTGAAAGTCTCGGTATGCAATTTCCTATCGAAGAGGCTTATGAGGGAATAAGTCTTTCCTATGAGCTATAAATGACTGATTGCTTGCAAGATGTTCAGCCGCTTATAATTCAGGTGGATCAGGTGGCGGGACAAAATAACCAACACCCAACTCATTGAGTAAAAAGCGAGGTTGCGCAGGATCAGGTTCCAATTTCTTGCGTAGGTGACGAATGAAGGTGCGAAGATATGTATTTTCACCGCTATAATCCGGTCCCCAAACGCGCTGTAACAGTTCGCGGTGTGTCAATACTTTGCCTGCATTGCGACTAAGTTCGCAGAGCAAATCATATTCTGTGGGTGTGAGATGCACCTCTTTCCCGCCTGAACGTACCAAACGATGCGCGAAATCGACCACAAGTCCATTCTCTCCACCACATTTATATGCGGGACGTTGTACATCGCTGCCCGTCGTGCCAGTACGAAGACGCTCGGTTTCATCGACTCGTCGAAGAGCAACACGCACACGGGCAAGCAATTCATTCAAGCTAAACGGTTTGGTCAGGTAATCATCGGCGCCTTCATCTAGAGCTTTAATCTTGACCAGCTCCTCGTCGCGGGCAGATAGCACAATAACAGGCGCTTTACTCCACTCGCGTAAACGTCTCAGAAATTCCAGCCCATCCAAAGTGGGAAGAGAAAGATCGAGTAAGATTAGTTGTGGTTGAAAAATGGCTGCGAGGTCGATAGCTTGTGCACCATCGCTGACAGCTTGTGCGTGGAAACCCCTGGCTTTTAACTGGGCAAGTAGAAATGTACGTAATTGTGGATCATCCTCAACGCACAGGATACGAACCTTTTTATCAGTACCTGAAATCAAAGTCACCTCACAAAACCTCGCTGTTGATCGATGTTGCCACAGGCAAGGTAAATGCAAAAGTAGCGCCTGCTCCCGGATTACTCTTCAGCCGAAGTTCACTATCGTGGGCTTCGATGATACCTCGACTAATGTAGAGGCCTAGTCCTGTTGCGGGGCTCCAACGAGGATTCCCTCGCTGCGCTTCCACAATGGGTTGTCCTGGACGATCTGCTGAAGGTCGCCTCATTGAGGCGAACGTACTAAAGCGTGTGAATAGTTCAGCTTGTCTTTCCTCGGTGATACCGGGACCTCGATCTATAACGCGTATCTCAACCTCCATTATTTGATGATTGGATGTATCAAAGAACGGCTCGGCCTCCAGGCGAACAGTATCACCTTCGGGGGCGTACCTAAAAGCATTACTAAGAAGGTTAGTGAGCACGCTCATAATGAGTTCGTAGTCTGCTAGTACAGCAGGCAGATCAACCGGAACCTGTATTTCGAAGCGACGCTGGGATGATGTGATCAAAGCCTCCAGGCGCTCTTGCAGATCTTCGAACATTTCAGGAAGCAGAATTGGTTCGAGTTCGAGGCGCAAGGCTCCAGCTTCAATGCGTGATGCGTCAAGAAAATGGTTGATCATGCCTACGAGACGTTCTACCTGCTCATCGGCAGTTTGGAGAAAGTTGCGTTGAGCCTCAGGCGACCATTTGAAATCGTCAGCCTGGAGGGCACTTAAATGTGCACGGATATTTGCGAGAGGTGTTTTCAGTTCGTGGGCCAAAGTTGTAAAGAAGTCCTCACGCGCTCTTTCCAGTGTCTTCAGTTTTGTGAAATCTTGCAGAACTAAGATAGCATCGGTAATCCTTCCATCGTGATTATGTAAAGGCGCAACACTGATAAGTAAAAAAAGCACTTGCTTATCAGGTTGTGTAGTGTGCAGTTCAACTTCACTTGCTTCTCCATATTGTAAAGCGTGGAATAGAGGTTGTTCTTCATATGCAATGATCGAGCCTGAAGAATCGTAAAGAGTGAGAGCACGAAAGGCATTTTCAATATTCAGTCCGACAGCATCCTCAGCACTGAGGTCAGGATCATCAAACGAGCGTAATGGAACACCCATACGTTGTAGTAATTTTACAGCTTGATAATTGATGACGGAAATGCGTTTGTTATGAGCCGAAACGAGCATTACACCTGATGGTAATCGTTTCATAAGAAGCCTCAAGCGTACACTCTCTAATTCTTGTGCTGCTTGAGCGGCTTGTAGAGCTTGATTTTGTTGCGCTAATTCCTTTGTGCGGGCAATAACTTGAGCTTCGATCTGTTCTCTTGCAGTTGCCTGTTCAGTGACATCATGATAGACAATGGCGTAAGCAAAGATATTGACAGAATCGTCTTGTATCGGAGCTTTTGAGCGACGGATGCTGTAATTGCGTCGATCTGCACCAACAATTTTGAATTCGTCTATCCGTTTCTCATGGGGAAAACGTTCAAGTTCTTCTACAAGATTAGAAATCGAGGGAGAGCTAGAGGGAAAAATGGCAGTACTACGACTCAAAGCCTCACTGATGTGTAAACCTTTCACGTCTTCTGACCAACCCAATAGATTGCGGATGGCGTTATTCGTGTCGGCTATATGCCAGCTTGAATCATAGATGATGACACCATCGGGGATGGCTTGCATGACATTCTCACGCTGATGAGCATGCTCTTTCGCTACCTGGGCTAAATGATCGACACTGAGGAGTAAACGAGCATTTTGAATGGCAAGGCCTGCCTGCTGGGCAAATTGCTCCAATAATTCTACTTCTTCCACAGGAAGACCACGCGCTCGTCTATGATACACCTCTATTGTCCCTAAAATTACTTTCGAAGCTAATTTGCTACTTGAGCTTTGTTCAACAAGTGAAGAGGAAATCTTATTATTGGCACGCGTGTTGGAATCAGGCTCGAAAATAGGTACGCATAGTACAGAGCCAGGTCTGCGAGGTATGCCATTATCGTCAAGTAGAGGAAACGTGATGCCGGGCCAGGCATCTGTATCAGGAATAACCAGAGAGTGATGGCTGTGTAGAATCTGATTGAGAAGTAATTGTTCGTTCACGAGTGGATGCCAGTTCTGTGAACTAAGGTGCAGGCCTTTCTGTGCTGCAACCAAGGCTGTAGGAGTATTCTTATCTAGAAGATCATTTTTCTCCTGATTGTTGACTGATACTGTATGGTCGAGCAGGATAATAGCACAGCGCGTGGAACCTACCAGATCTTGAACTGCCTGCAGAATGCTGTCGAGAACTTGTGGAAGAGCCGATCGTTCTAAAATGGCAGACGAAATCTGGTGGATAGCGTTCAAATGCAAGCTTGAGCGCACATGATTCGTCACATCTTTGATAGTAATGAGTAACCTGAGTTCCGTGTTTTGAAGATCTAAAGCGTCTTGTTCTTCAGATTTCCTGCTTGGTAATGTGCCTGGAGTACGTTCGATAGATATATGCCAGTACGTTCGGCCCCGTATTTCCAGAAACCCTTCATAAGGGATATCGGAGAACGTAGCCTTGCGACCCGTTAAGCAAACTTCCTGTATGAGTGGCTCGGCTATTTTGTACTCTTCATCTGAAACTATATCCCGCAATCTATGCCCAATGAGGCTTTGGGTAGGCCAGGAAGAAGGAAGTAATGACTGAAGATATGTATTCATAAAAAGAATACGAAGGTTGGTACAGTCGAGGATGGCGACTCCAACCGGCATACGCTCCAGGATGTGTTCGAGTAGCGTGGGCTGTACTGAATTCATAGATATATAATTTCCAGGTACCAGTTACGAGTTAAATATGGAACTCGCAGGTGAAAGACAACCAGATTGCATGAGATTAATTTATCTGACTATATTATAACGTTTTTTGTTGTGTGCGCGGGTTCCAATGTCACAATATTATGGCTGAATGCTTTACTAAAAGAGGTCATTTGTACCTTTGAAGCTATTCTGCTATCATACTTCCGCATCATTTGGGAAGAAGGTTCATGAAGGAAGCAAGAATATGGATTTGCGTGGTAAACGTGTATTGATCATGGGGTTAGGGCTGCATGGATCAGGCATTGCTTCTGCCAGATACGCAAGCCAACAAGGGGCTGTAGTTCGAGTGACCGATTTGAGGTCAGCAGAAATTCTGTCTCCAAGCTTAGAATCACTTTCAGGTCTACCTATCGAATATGTGCTAGGAGAACATCGTACAGAAGATTTTCTGTGGGCTGAAATCGTCATTCACGTTCCTGGTATTCGCCGAGACTCACCTTATTTACAAGTAGCGCGTGAAAATGGTGCACGTATCGAACAGGAGATTGCACTTTTCTTCGAGGCATGTCCAGGAAAGATTATTGGCGTAACCGGAACTCGTGGTAAAACTACGACGACCGCACTTATTTATCAGACATTGCGAGCAAATGGCATGAAAACAGTAATAGGGGGCAATGTTTCTGGCGTAGAAACCCTTTCGCTACTTCCAACGATTTCACGGGAAACATTTGTTGTGCTTGAATTATCAAGCTGGCAACTTGAAGGCCTTGCTCCGCATAAGATAAGTCCATGCGTTTCTGTTATGACCAATATCTATCCTGATCATCTTGATACTTATAAAGGCATGGAGGAATATGCTGATGCAAAAGCTAATATTTTCCGTTATCAGCATGAAACTGACGTGGCAATATTTAATTATGATAATCTGTGGACCCGCCGTCTTGGCGAGGAAGCCAAGTCTGAAACCTGGTATACAAGTCTGGAAAGCTGGGGTAGTTTTGTACGTCATTCAACACAGGTGTTCCCATTTCTATTTTCTGAAACTCCTTTGAGAGGGAAACATAATTTGGAGAATATCCTTCTGGCAACAACAACGGCGAGATTGCTTGGTGTACCAGATGAGGTTATTGGATCTACTGTAAGAAATTTTCGCGGTGTTGCGCAGAGATTGGAAGAAATCGCGATAGTGAAAGGCGTACATTACATTAACGATACAACCAGTACCACACCCGTGGCGGGTCGTGTAGCTTTGAATGCCTTTGATACATCAATAGTGCTGGTTGCAGGGGGCAATACAAAATTTTTGCCCCTAGACGATTGGCCGGAGACGATCGTGAAAAAATGTCGCGATGTAGTCTTGCTTGAGGGTACAGGCACACATAAATTACTGCCAGCAATAGAGGAAGCGGCACAAAAACTTGGGATTGCAAATCCTGTACGTGGTGTCTTTGACGACTTAACGGCAGCAATGGATACCGCAGTATCGCTCACACATGCGGGTGATGTTTTACTTTTTTCACCTGGTTTTACAAGTTTTGGGATGTTCCTCAACGAATTTGACAGAGGCGACAAATTTGTAGCTTATGTGCGAAGGCTCGAAGAATCTGCATGATAAACAGTTCGATTCTATAGTATTGCTCCATTTTAGAAAGTGACAAGCTCGTATAGAAAATGAAAGGCCACTTTTTATCTTGCGGAGCCGTAATATGTTTGATAGACTTAGATTAATAGGGATACGAAGAGCGTTATTTTGTACCTTGAGAAGTGTACAATGTTGACATTGTAGTTGACGATGTACCCTGGCTAATTAGGAGAAAAACTATGGCAATAATGATGAGCAGAAAAGCCCTGGAAGAATATGGGCTGGTTAACTTAGGGAATATAAACTGGAATCTTTCACCAGCTGTGCTGGTGGAGCATGCCCTGGCACGTAATGAGGGTATATTAGCAATCAATGGTGCCTTTGCTGCTACTACTGGCTCGCATACAGGACGTTCTCCTAAGGATAAATTTATTGTTGCGAATGAAGAGTCCGCAGTAAAAATCTGGTGGGGCGAATATAACCATCCGATGTCTCCCGAGACATTTGAGGGCGTACGACGTATTCTCGCTGCATATTTACAGGGACGTGATGTCTATGTTCTGGATGCGGCTGCTGGGGCTGATCCTGAATATCGAATGCCACTTCAAGTGATCACCGAACTTGCTTGGCATAATCTCTTTGCTCGTCAATTATTTTTACGTGCAAACAAGAGTGATTTGACCACGAAGCGTCCAGGATTTACGATCCTGTGTGTACCCAATTTTCGTACAGACCCACGTATAGATAGTACTCGCTCACAAACGGCGATTATTTTAGACTTCGAAGAGCGACTCGCATTGATTGCTGGTACGCAATATGCTGGCGAAATGAAAAAGTCTATTTTTACTGTTCTCAACTTTTTGCTACCTGCTGAGGGTGTGTTACCAATGCACTGCTCAGCCAATGTTGGAAGAGCGGGTGATGTTGCGCTCTTCTTTGGCCTTTCTGGAACGGGGAAGACAAGTTTGTCGGCTGACACGAGTCGTTTTCTGATTGGGGATGATGAGCATGGTTGGGGAGATAATGGTATCTTCAACTTTGAGGGTGGATGTTATGCAAAGTGCATTAATCTCTCGAAGAAATATGAGCCGCAGATCTGGAATGCCATTCGTTTTGGTGCTGTGTATGAGAACGTAGTGGTGGATGCTATAACGCGTGAACCGGATTATAGCGATGATTCACTGACTGAGAATACGCGTGCAGCCTACCCGGTTGATTTTATCGATAATGTGATCGAGTCGGGTAGAGGAGGACATCCAAGCGCGATCATTTTCTTGTCGGCTGATTCATTTGGAGTTCTACCTCCTATTGCAAAACTCACTACTGAGCAAGCTATGTATTATTTTCTTTCTGGCTATACCAGTAAACTTGCAGGGACAGAAAAAGGTGTTACTACTCCACAGGCAACGTTTAGTTCCTGTTTTGGGGCTGCCTTTTTGCCACTGCCTCCAGGAGAATATGCAAATCTGTTGCGCGAACGTATTGAAAAGCACAATGTACGCTGCTACCTCATTAATACGGGATGGAGTGGCGGTCCCTACGGAGTAGGTGAACGTATCAATATCAACTTTACGCGTGCAATGGTCAGAGCTGCAATTAGTGGGGAACTTGACAAGGTCGAGATGTTTACGGATCCAGTTTTCGGTTTGAGTTCGCCAACATCTTGTCCGGATGTGCCCAGCGAAGTGCTCATTCCACGGAATACCTGGGAGGACAAAGAAGCTTATGATCGCCAGGCTGCTGATCTTGCTGAGCGCTTCAAAAAGAATTTCACCCAGTTTACGTTACCCAGTGATGAGGTTCGTAACGCCGGACCCAGATAGTTTCATTGAGACATGGTCACTGGCGATCACAAAGATCGCCAGTGACCATGTCGCTGTATATGGACCTGCTTTCTTGCTTTTATCCTCCCTTTATGATTACTCTTGCATCTTCTCTGCTGGAAAAAAGTACATATTCTTGCGTTTAATTCCAGTAATGTTGCTTGTTGAGCAGGTAAGATTACCTCATCACCCATACTGCGATTCAATGGCTGACTTGTAGGAAATGCTATCAGTAAAAGAATATGTTTAAAATTCGTTCATTGCTAAAGTGAGATCGTTCTGAGTACTTGCGATTTCTTTCGTATAGTGTAAAATGTCACTATTAGCATTATTTGCTAAATAAGGTGTAAAGAGGGATTAGAGCGATGAGACAGGGTGACGGCACAGACTTGCTGGGCCCTAGTGACCCACGCAGCGCAAGTATCGGGGTGATATATGTAGCTCCTAACGATGACAGACAAAGTGTCTTAACAGCTATTTTGACTCAAGATAAACTCGGTTTTAAACAGGTGGTCGTTGTAATGCCCGATCAAAACAAAGCATTTCAGAGGCCAGTTGATTTTGATGGGCTTAAAAATATGCGGCGCGGTCTCAAAGCCGAGATAGTCTTTATAGCCCCCAATGGCCCTGGTCCGGCTGAATATGCGCGTCAACGACGCTTCCCAGTTTACTCTTCATTAGAAGCATTTTCTCAGTCGATAAGGCTAGGAACGTTAGCTTCGGGAACTGCTCATGGATCAGCGAAAAGAGGGCTATTGGGATTTGGGAGAAAGAAAGAAAGTGCTGCTCCTGTTGCAATTGCTACTGGATACAGTAGTTATGCTGGAGAAGAAAAGACTTCCGCGCTGCCTGTTAATGGGATACGAAACGTACCTCAGAATGCTTACTCTCCCAACCTTGATCAAAATGTAGATGGCGCAAGTGATAATGATGGTTCTCACAGAGGACGTTCACAAGTTGTGGATGGGGCTGGCCTAATTGTTGGAGCAGGTTTAGCAGCCCATGCAGACGATCAAAAAACTAGCTCAACACCTGAACATGCCGATGATGTTTTGCATGCGCAATCTACACAAGAAGCAAATCCACAGTTACATGAGAGTACATCTTCAAATCGTACATTAGAAAATGGAAAAAGAGAATCTACACTTGCTGAATCCTATGAGCCGGATAAGCAAGCTGATCCTGGTCCAGTAATTATCACTTCTTCTATGGCTGCTCCTCGTCCCAGAATAACTCGTAAGTTCCCAGTACCTCCTGCGGAGGTTGTTGCGGTTCCAGTCGTAGCGACAAAGCTAGCGTCACAGCAAAATGGATCGACTGCTGCCACAACAGAGAAGAAAGGTGATAAGGGGAAAATGGCCGTTGCAGGTGCTGGAGCTGGAGTTGTAAGCTCAGGAGCAGCAAAGGCTGGGGGTGCTGTAGGTGGGAGTGGTGGTCAACCTCCCAGCGGAAGCGTTCCAGGAGGGCCAGGTGGTAGCGGCATAGGTGGTACTTCGAGAGGTACACGAATATTACTCGCAGTTCTATTAGGTGTACTCACTGTATTACTGATTGGTGGAATTACTGTTGCTGCTCTTCCTGGTGGAATTAATAATCTTCCACATATAATTCCTGGCACAACGGCAACAGCAACGGTGACGATCACTCCTGATAGTAC
>Ga0066709_100004770_pt1 | contig 10940 bp, 8 predicted proteins | sample GraSoiAngelo_158_FD_79665 | JGI IMG/M metagenome (GOLD analysis project Ga0066709, IMG submission 79665) | Grasslands soil microbial communities from the Angelo Coastal Reserve, California, USA - 14_1009_16_30cm | ecosystem: Environmental > Terrestrial > Soil > Grasslands | place: USA... | reverse complement strand
CGGCCCGTCGCCATGCGGGCGTAGCGCTTCAGGATCTCTTTGTGGTGAAAATCCATAAGAAGCGTGAGTATAGCACGGAGGCGACCCTCACCCGGCGCTTCGCGCCACCCTCTCCCAGAGGGAGAGGGACACTTTCCAGGCGAGTCCCTCTCCCTCTGGGAGAGGGTGTGGCGCGAAGCGCCGGGTGAGGGTCTCAAACTATCGGATGCTGGAGACGGGCGGAGCGGTAGGCGCGTAATAGCCCTGTTTCGTGTGGACCGTGACTTTGGAAATATTCTTCGGGGGATTCACTTTGACCCGGATTTCTCTCCAGGTTCCGTCGAGCTTCCTGTTGGCCGGCGTGTAACTGATGGTGTAATGATTCCGAATTTCGTGCGCGATGTCCTTCACAAGCTCTTCAACTTCGTCCAGCGATTTTGGAAAGTACGCCTGTCCTCCGGTGATCTCCGCGAATTTCTGGAGAACCTCCTTCGCCTTCTTGGAAGGGGGCTTCTTAAACAGGCCGCCCCGCTGGTCATTGTTTTCAAGCAGGCCGATCGCGTATAGCGTGACTTTGGATTCGCGCAGGGCATCGAGCACTTTATTTAATCCGTACTTGCTGACGTTATCTTCGCCGTCGCTAATCAGCAGGAGGGCCTTCTTATCCTTTTTGCCGGCCTTGACATGATCGACGGAGAGGTACACCGCGTCATATAGAGCCGTCTCGCCACGCGTGTCGAGGTTGTCGAGCGCATCGATGAGATCTCCGATGCTGCCCGTAAAGTCCTGCTCGAGATAAGCGGCATCGTCGAAGTTGACGATGAACACTTCGTCTTCGGGATTGCTCTCACGCGCGAAGGCAAGCGCGGCGCTGTTCACGCGTTCGCGTTTGTTGCGCATGCTACCGCTGTTGTCGATGACGAGGCCGAGACTGAGAGGTATGTCCTCGTGCTTGAAAACCTTGATCTGTTGTTGAACGTTGTCTTCGAAGATCGCAAAATCACTTTTGGTCAGGCCGTTGACGGGCCGGCCTTCCTTGTCCAGCACAGAGATCGGCAGTTGCACCTCCTCGACATCGACGCTGAGGGTGTAATCCTTGTCCTTTTCCTGTTTTTCCAGTTTCTGTGGCGTTTCCTGGGCAAGGAGAATCAAGGAAGATAGAAGGACGGCTAAAGCAAAAACAAATAAACGTAACATTGGATGTAAAGCTACTTTCTAATTTTTACCGGTCGACGCTGCATCGGCAAGGGGCGCGTAGTATCCCGATTTCGCTCGCACGCTCAGGCGGGGTAAACCCTTTGGAGGATTAATCTTCAATCGGAGCTTGCGCCATTTACCGTCCTTGGCGGCGTTGGTCGAGTTATAGCCGATCACGTACTGATTCTTCAGCTCAACGGCAATTTTAGTGCAGACGTCTTCCAGGTCATAGACCGAATCCGGGAAGAACGCTCGTCCCCCAGTAAGATCCGCCAGTTCCTCAATCATAGCGCGGCCCGTGCGCCCGGATCCGAGCTGGGAGTTGAAGTCATCGACGATGCCAATGGCATAAATCTGCACGTCCTGTTCTTTAACAAACTCTCTGACGTTGGAGAACGTGTAACGGCTACGATTATCCTCACCATCGGTGATCAGAAGGAGCGCCTTTTTGGGATTGTTGCCTTCCCTTAACTTCTCCAGACCGAGATAGACAGAATCGTACATGGCCGTCATGCCCTTGGCCGGCGCGAAGATGAGACGATTCTGAAGCCTGGAAACATCCGTCGTGAAGTCTTCGGCGACCTCAGGCCGGCTGGAAAACTCAACCAGGAAGTATTCGTCTTCTGGGTTTCCTGTCTTCAGAAACGTGACTGCGGCGTCGCGGGCAGTTGAGATCTTGTCTTTCATGCTTCCGCTGACGTCAAAGATCACACCGAGGCTGATCGGTACGTCTTCGGCCGAGAAATACTCAACCTTTTGTTCGAGCTTGTCTTCCCAGAGCTGGAAGTGTTCTTTTTCAAGTCCTGTGACGTAGCGGTTTTGGGGATCCGTGACCGTGGCGTTGACGAGCACCAGATCCACGTCCACCTTCAAGGTAGGGTTTTGCGGAGAAGCCTTTGGTTTGTCGGCGGCCGTGTCCTGCAACTTTTGACTGTGACCCGCGTAGGCCGCCATCATGACCGGGAGTGCAATAAGTACACACACGGCTCCAGTGACGATGCTTTTCTTCCGAGCCATAAGCCCCTTCTCCTTGGGGAATTCCCGGTTCATCCGCTAAGATAGCGCCATTATATTGAGGTGTTCCAGCAGAATGCAACCCGGATCGGGTTTCCCCCTTCTGAAAATCTCTAAACTATACGGATGCAAGTTTTCTGCCAAAGCAAGGTAAGGTACCTCGACACCAGCGGGCCGTCCATGGCAAGGCGCTCAACCCGTCCATGGGAGCGCCGACACCTCTTATCGACGGATTGGTGCAAAGGGACCTGCCTTGTCCGAGAGCTCATGTTAAGATGAAGTGCGGTGTTTGATGAAGTTTGCTGCCGCCATCGCGATCATTCCCGCCCGATACAATTCCACTCGTTTCCCCGGAAAGCCAGTCGCCGAAGTCGACGGAAAGACCTTGATTGAACACGTTTATCGCCGTGTGGAGCAGGCATCGCTGGTCGATCGTATCGTTGTCGCTACCGACGACCGGCGAATTGCCGTTGCCGTCCAACGGTTTGGCGGGACCGCCGTCATGACCCGAACGGACCATCCCAGCGGCACCGACCGGCTAGCCGAAGCCGCCGAGGGTTTGGATCCGGACACCCTGGTGGTCAATGTCCAGGGCGATGAGCCCTTGGTCGAGCCGGCCGCCATCGATCAGGCAATTACCGCCGCCAGGGTGGGAGATGCCGAGGTTGTCACGTTAATGACACGGTTGGACCCTGAGGATGTCAATAATCCGAATCGCGTCAAGGTGGTTGTGGATCGGAACGGAATGGCCCTCTATTTTTCCCGCTCGCGAATTCCTTCGAGTGGGACCTGTTTTCTCCACTTGGGTTTGTATGCTTACCGCGTTCGGTTTCTAAAGAAATTCACCGGGCTGGAGCCGGCAGCGTTGGAGATTGCCGAACGGCTTGAGCAGCTAAGAGCGCTCGAGCATGGATACCGTATTCGAGTCGTGGAGGTCGAGAGCCAATCCTGGGGGATTGACACGCCCGCGGACCTGGAGAGGTTTAGGGAATTACTGGGAAGGGAAGCCAAAATCTGAGCCGCGAAGGGCGCCAATGACGCAAATGGGCTGCGCATTTGCGTGATTCGCGCAATTCGCGGCTTAAACTTTGTCAAAAAAGCGAAAACTGACGGCCTTAGTTCACAAGGAAATGCTCATGGACAAAAAATTCATCTTCGTCACAGGTGGCGTTGTTTCATCACTGGGCAAGGGGCTTGCTTCCGCGTCTATCGGATGCCTGCTTGAAAGCCGCGGGCTTACGGTCAGCCTGTTGAAGTTTGATCCCTATCTAAACGTCGATCCGGGGACAATGAGTCCCTACCAACACGGCGAGGTGTACGTTACAGACGATGGCGCTGAAACCGACCTCGATCTCGGACATTACGAGCGCTACACCCACGCCGAACTTACACGCAAGAACAACCTCACCACCGGCCGCATCTATGAAACGATCATTCAGAAGGAGCGGCGCGGCGATTATCTTGGCAAGACGGTTCAAGTGATTCCGCACGTCACGAACGAGATTAAAGGCGCGATCCACCGCGTGGCTGAGAACGTGGACGTGACGATCGTCGAAGTCGGGGGCACGGTTGGCGATATCGAGTCGTTGCCTTTTCTTGAAGCCATTCGCCAGATGCGCCAGGACGTTGGCCGTGAAAATTCGTTGTTCATACACCTGACGCTGGTTCCTTACATCTCGACGGCCGGCGAGCTGAAAACCAAGCCGACGCAGCACAGCGTCAAGGAACTGCTGGAGATCGGAATTCAGGCCGACATCCTGCTGTGCCGCACGGACCGATTCCTTTCACCGGAGATGAAATCGAAGATTGCGTTGTTCTGCAACGTGACCGAGAGATCCGTCATCACGGCGAAAGACGTGGACAGCGTCTACGAAGTCCCACTCGTGTTGGCGGCGGAAGGCCTGGATGATGAGATCGTCCGGCTTCTGCATCTGCCCAAAACCAAACCCCAGATGGAAGATTGGCAAGGGCTCATCGAGCGAGTGAATCACCCCATCGACGAGGTGTCCATCGGCGTCGTCGGCAAGTACGTGGAACTGGAGGATGCGTACAAGAGCCTTCGTGAAGCGCTTATTCATGGCGGTCTGGTTCACAACCTTCGAACCAGGATCCACTGGGTCGAAGCCGAGAGCCTGGAGCATCAGGACGAACCGGCGGCGCTCCGGCAATTCGATGGCATCCTTGTTCCCGGTGGATTCGGCAAACGCGGCATTCCCGGAATGATCCGCGCAATTCAATTTGCTCGCCAGGAGAACGTCCCGTATTTCGGAATTTGCCTGGGAATGCAATGCGCTGTGATCGAATACGCGCGGAATGTATGTGGCCTGCACAATAGCAACAGCACGGAGTTCGATGCGAACACGCCGTATCCCGTCATTTACAAGCTGCGCGATCTGCTCGGCATTGATACCATTGGCGGCACCATGCGCCTGGGCGCCTATCCCGCCGAACTGAAGCCGGGCTCTCTTGCAAGCCGCATTTATCAATCGCCGGCGATTTCCGAGCGCCATCGCCATCGATATGAATTCAACCGCCAATTCGAAGAAATTCTCGCAATCCATGGCCTGATCATTTCCGGCGTGTCCCCGGACAAAAACTTCGTGGAAATCGTCGAACTCGCGAATCATCCGTGGTTCCTGGCCTGCCAATTCCATCCGGAATTCAAATCGAAGCCCCTGGCGCCGCACCCGCTGTTTGCATCCTTCATTCATGCTTCATACGAGAATCGCTCGAGGGGCCACACTCCCTCGCACCGTGAGAGAGTGGCGCATTGGGAGCGGCCAACTGCCGCAACGAATAGAAGCGCCGGGTGAGGTTCGAATGCGTTACCTTATTCCGGATTTTAATGTCGATCTCTCTCGGGGCCTGTTCCTCATCGCGGGCCCTTGCGTGATCGAGAGCCGCGATCATGTTCTCTTCATGGCCTCCGAGCTGAAGAAAATCACTTCAGCCCGCGGAGTTCCTTTCGTCTTCAAGGCTTCCTACGACAAAGCCAATCGCACCTCGGTTAAATCCTTCCGCGGTCCCGGTCTTCAAGAAGGTATGGACATCCTTCGCGAGGTTCGTGAAAAGGCCGGCGTGCCGGTTCTTTCCGACATTCACGAGCCCTCGCAGGCCGAGGCTGCCGGAAAAATTCTGGACATTCTCCAGATCCCCGCTTTCCTGTGCCGCCAGACCGATCTGATTGCCGCGGCGGCCCGCACCGGAAAGATCGTCAACGTCAAGAAGGGTCCGTTCCTCGCTCCATGGGATATGAAAAACGTTGTCGACAAGATGAGCGAGGCCGGGAACAACCGTCTGTTATTGACCGAGCGCGGCGCTTCTTTTGGTTATAACAACCTCATCGTCGACTTTCGTAGTCTTCCGATCATGCAGAGCTTCGGTGTTCCTGTTGTTTTTGACGTGACCCACAGCCTGCAGCTTCCCCGCGGCCAGGGCCAGACTTCCGGCGGCCAGCCGCAGTACATCCCCCATCTCGCGCGTGCGGGCGTTGCTGCCGGCATCGATGGGCTGTTTATGGAAGTGCACGAGGATCCGGCAAAGGCGTTGTCGGATGGTCCGAATGCGCTCCAACTGGCTCTATTGCCTTCTCTTCTGGAGCAGCTTGTCGAGATACGGCGATGCTTGAAAAAGACGTAACGCCGCTTGCCTGGAAAATCGAGCTCCTGCTTATGGATGTCGACGGCGTGCTGACCGACGGCACGCTTCTGTACCTGCCGCTTCCGGATGGGAGTGTCGCGGAAACCAAAACGTTCCATGCCGCCGACGGCGCCGCGATTGGAATCGCGCGCCGCGCGGGCATCAAGACCGGTATGATCTCCGGGCGCACTTCACCCGTTGTTGCGCGGCGTGCCGAAGAGCTGGCAATGGAGTTTCTCTATCAGGGACTCGGCCGGAAGAAGCTTCCAGCCTTCGAGGAGATCCTGGGAAAAACCAGGATTCCGGCTAGCCGCGTCTGCTATGTCGGCGACGACCTCCAGGATTTGCCCCTCCTTACCCGCGCCGGCTTTCCCATAGCCGTTCCCAATGCCTGTCGCGAAGTACTCGCGCGTGCCGCTTACGTCACTCGCGCTCCCGGTGGCCACGGCGCCATTCGGGAAGTCGTCGAGTTGATCCTGAAGGCGCAGGGAAAATGGGAGGCGGCGATGAAGGAATTCCTGTCATAGACACAAAGACACAAAGGCACAAAGCCACAAAGAAAGGCCGCATTAATGAATCTTATTTGCGGCCTTTCTTTGTGGCTTTGTGCCTTTGTGTCTTTGTGTTTTCAATTCAGCTTGACGCTTTGCGGCAAGCATCGTAAAGTCCGGCCAAAGATTGGTTCTCGTTTGGAGGGGCGGCAACAAGTGAGGAATTCGATCGCTGCGCTACTGCTGATTGGGGTCTTTTCTTCCGCCGGGCTCGCTCAACCGGCATCGCAAGACCTATCTGGAATCTGGGCTTTTGGAGGTCTCCGCACTCTGAGCAATGAAACCCCTCCGATGACGCCGGCGGCCCAGGCGAAGTTCAACGCCAATAAACCCTCCTACGGGCCTCGGGCGATTCCTCCTGCATTGGGGAATGATCCGGCTGGAAAATGTGATCCGCCGGGTTTGGTTCGCCTCATGTTGTTCCCCAGGCCGATGGAGATCATTCAGGTTCCCGGCCGGATCCTCCAGTTCTTTGAGTGGAATCACATGTGGCGCACGATTTGGACCGACGGGCGAAAACTTCCCGAGGATCCGGATCCGCGTTGGTTCGGTTATTCGATTGGACATTGGGAAGGAGATACTCTCGTCGTGAACTCGCTGGGTTTTGATGACCGGACCTGGCTCGACCAATTCGGTAATCCCTATAGCGATGAAATGCGCCTCGAAGAACGCTGGCGGCGTGCGGGCAACACCCTGGAACTTACCATGACACTCACTGACCCGAAAACCTATGCGAAGCCTTGGGTGAGCGAGAAGAAAGTCTTCCGGCTTCAACCGAAGGAAGAAATCCGCGAAGAAGTTTGCGTTCCCTCGATCGAGGAAGAGTTCAATCGTAGAACACGAAATCCTGCGGCCGGCTTGCCTGGCAAGTGAGACTGGGACTGGCGAAGACTATGGCGCATTCTCCCGGAGCGTCTATGAAAGCAAGACTGGTATTCCTGGTGCCCTTATCGATTCTTCTGTCAAGCGTTGCTGTATCGGCGCAGCCAAAATCTCCGCAGGATTTTCTCGGCTTTCGTGTTGGTGACGATTACAAGCTTGCCGATTGGCAACAGATCACGGCGTATTTCGGCGAACTCGATAAGGCTTCCGATCGCGTCCGCGTCGATGTCATCGGGCAGACGACGTTAAAGAAGCCCTTCCTCCGCGTCACAATCACATCGCCCGAAAACCAGGCGAAGCTCGACCGTTACGAGGAGATCACTCGACGGTTGGCCGATCCCCGCGGTTTATCGGCCGCGGACGCCGAGCGCTTGATCGGCGAAGGGAAGTCCGTCATTGCGATCACGTGCTCGGTTCATGCGACTGAAGTGGCGGCTGCGCAGATGTCGATGGAGCTCGCCTACAACATGGCGTCGAAGAACACCGCCGAGGTCAAAACCATCCTCGACAACGTGATCTTCCTGCTGGTTCCATCCCTGAATCCGGACGGTCTCGACATCGTCGTTAACTGGTACAAGAAAAACCTGAACACGCCGTTCGATGGAGCGCCCGTTCCGGAGCTCTACCACCACTACGCCGGTCACGATAACAACCGCGACTGGTACATGTTCACGCAGGCTGAGACGCGCAACACGATCGAGGGGGTTTACAAAAAATGGCATCCGCAGGTTCTCTACGATGTCCATCAGATGGGCAATACCGGCGCGCGGCTCTTCGTCCCGCCATTCATGGATCCCTACGAGCCCAACATCGATCCGATTTTGATTCAGGGCGCGTCGTTCATCGGTCAGGCGATGATGAACCGCCTGATTGGGGAAGGTAAAACCGGAATCACGACCAACGCGGTCTACGACGCGTGGACTCCGGCGCGCGCTTATCAGCATTATCACGGCGCGGTGAGAATCCTTACTGAAGCGGCGAGCGTGCGCTATGCCTCGCCGATTCGTCAGAGCTTCAGTGACCTTCGTCCGGGCCTCGGTTATGACCCGCGAACCGTAAGCTGGAAATTTCCAGCAGTCTGGCGCGGCGGCGAATGGAAGTTGCGCGATATCGTCGACTACGAACTAATCGCAGCGATGGGCGCTCTGGAGAATGTGGCTCTCTACCGTGAGCGCTGGTTGCGCAACTTCTATACGGTGCAGAAGAAGGCAGTGTCGTGGAGCGGCGCGCCTTACGCGTTTGTGATTCCTCCCGATCAGCGCGATCCGGTAACTTCCATCGAGATGCTGAACATCCTGCAGTTCGGTGAGGTCGAAGTGCATCAGGCCCAGGCGCCCTTCACAGCCGACGGAGTGCAGTACCCGGCGGGAAGCTACGTGATCAAGATGGCGCAACCGTTCGGCTCGTTCGCGAAGACAATGATGGAGAGGCAGGTCTATCCGGATCTGCGCGAGTATCCTGGCGGTCCGCCGCAGCGGCCATACGACGTTGTCGCGCACACGCTGCCGATGCAAATGGGTGTGAAGGTGATCACGCTGACCGGACCGTTCGAAGCCAACTTGAAAAAAATGGATTCGATCCAAGCCGCTCCCGGCACGGTGCAGAATGGTCCTGCGAAGGCCTATATCCTCGATCACGATAGTAATGCGTCCATCAAAGCGCTGAATCGCTTAATGAAGGAAAAGGCGGACGTCTATTGGGCCGCAAAGCCGATTACGGTCAATGGAAGGCTTTACCCGGCGGGAACGATGATCGTCACCGCAAAACCCGGAATCGAAACGAAGCTTCAGGCGATCGCGCGCGACACGCCGGTAAACTTCATCGCATCCAACGATCGGCTCAACGTTCAGGCCTATAAGCTCAATCCGCCGCGGATTGCGATGTACAAGAGCTACGTTGCGTCAATGGACGAGGGTTGGACTCGATTCATCTTCGAAACCTACGACTTCTCATTCGCCAGCATCGTGGACAAGGATATTCGCGCCGGCAACCTGGGGTCGAAATACGACGTGATCATCCTTCCCGGCGAATTGAGTGAAACCAACATTATTCAAGGACATCGGCCCGGAACCGTTCCTCCCGAGTATGCAGGGGGTATCGGTGACGCCGGCGTTCAGAATCTTCGCGAGTTCGTCAACGGCGGCGGAACGCTCGTGACCATGGATAAGGCCACCGAGTTCGCCGCAAAGCAATTCGCGCTGCCCGTGAAGAATACGCTCGAAGGCGTACGGCCGCAGGATTTCTACGTGCCGGGATCGTTGCTGAAGGTCGTTCTCGATACGGATAATCCAATTGCATACGGCATGCCGCGCGAGACGGCCGTTTTCTTTGAGGAGAATGCGGCGTTTGAAGTGAGCGGCAACGCGAAGCCCGTGGGCGCCTATCCACTCACCAATCCGCTTATGAGCGGATGGATTCTCGGTGAGGAGAAGCTGCACGGAAAGATCGCCGTCGCGGACGTCCCGGTTGGCCGCGGCCGCGTGATTCTGCTTTCGATCCGGCCTCAGTTTCGCGCGCAAGTGCGTGGGACCTACAAACTGCTGTTCAATTCGTTGTACTACGGACCCGCCACCTTCACGACCTACGAAGGGCAGACCTCGAACTGAGGAAACACAAAGACGCAGCGCCTCATTCGCTGCAAAAAAACTTGTTTTAGCCGCCAATTACGCCAGTGCGCCAACGTTTGCGCTATTCGCGTAATTGGCGGCTAACTAGTTTCTGTCTCGAAACTGGCAGGTCTCCGCTACCCCGGCCCCTTGAATGTCGCACTCAAAGTGAAGCTCCAGTCGACAAATTTTTAGCCGCGGATTACGCGGATGGCCTGGGGGCATTTCGGCCGCCAACTGGCACGACCCCGGCCAATTCCGGGGCACGAACCGTCACGATCACCGCCCGCGTGGAGTTTTACAAGGCACTCCCTGCCCGGCGGCAGCGGTTTCTCTTGACCTCTTCAGTCGTGACGTTCCGTTCAGGCATTGGACTTGAAAGTCTTGCCGAGTACGACCTCCGTCGGAGGCACTTCCGAGGAGGACTCCCACGACATCGTCTGTGTTATAGTTTTCGGGCAATGATTTCATGCGGTCGGTGCCTCGCTGGAACTCAGGATGTGCAACAGGAGTTGCCGGGCAGTTTGCCGCTTTTATGTTGTACCATTTCGTCGGTTGATCGTGGCGTTTAGCGGCTTTGCATGGATGGACTAAGGAGACCCGGCAGCGGGTTCGCCAGTTCAACTTAATGAGGCTGATTCGCCAGAATGCGGGAGTAATTCAGCGGTAGAATGCCAGCTTCCCAAGCTGGACGTCGCCGGTTCGATCCCGGTCTCCCGCTTTTTAAAGTCAGCAACTTGGAAACCTCTCTTCTCGGTCCTACATCAAAACTACATCATTAACGGAAATCTCAATTCACGAACGCGGATTCGAGCTGCTCGACAGCCTCGACCCGGCGTTCCACTTCGTCAAAAGGGTCGTCGGAGTGGTTCACCGGGACTGTCCGGATTGGTCCTCTGTTTCAGGCCCCCGATCCCGCGCTCGTTTCCTGTGCCAGCGTAACTTTTGAACCAGGCGCGAGAACCGCCTGGCATATACACCCGCTCGGTCAGACGCTGATTGTAACCGCGGGTTGCGGTTGGGTGCAGCGTGCTGGCGGGCCCGTCGAGGAGATTCGGCCAGGCGACGTCGT
>Ga0066709_100004768_pt1 | contig 10942 bp, 3 predicted proteins | sample GraSoiAngelo_158_FD_79665 | JGI IMG/M metagenome (GOLD analysis project Ga0066709, IMG submission 79665) | Grasslands soil microbial communities from the Angelo Coastal Reserve, California, USA - 14_1009_16_30cm | ecosystem: Environmental > Terrestrial > Soil > Grasslands | place: USA... | reverse complement strand
TGGCGGCTCGCGTGCGGTGCGGCACGTGCTCGTGGATGGCGAGTTCCTAGTTCGCGACGGCACGCCGACGAAGATGGATCCGAACGAGGTGCGCGCGAAGGCCGCCGAGCAGCTGCAGCCGCTCCTCAAACGGGCCGGCCTCGCCTAGCAAAGACGCGGCCCTTAAGCCGGAACCCCCTTGAAGCCATTGACGTTGAGCGCGGCCACCGGCCTGCTGATTCCTTTCAAAGTGAGGTCCGCGACCGGAGTCGCGTCAAGCTGGTCCTCCAGGACGCCGTAGAGACGCTGGCTCACCAAGATCTGGCCTGGCGCGGCCACTCCCGAAAGGCGCGAGGCGAGGATCACGACCATGCCGACCGCGCCGTAGTCGTAGCGCCCTTCGAAGCCGATTCGCCCGAGCGTCGCGAACCCGGTCGCGATACCTACTCCCACTCCCAGGTCGTATCCCTTCTTGCGCCAGCCTACCGCCAGGGCGTCGAAACGTGCACGCATCGCGACCGCCATCCGCACGGCCTGCAGCTGATGATGCTCGACCGGCACAGGATCGTTGAACCAGACCATCAGCCCGTCACCCGCGAAGTGCTCGAGCGTGCCCCCGTGGCGCACGACCTCCTCGCCCATCGCGGACTGGTACGAGCGGAGCAGCGAGAGCGCTTCCTCCGGCTCGGCTGTCTCGCTGAACGCGGTGTACCCACGGAGGTCGCAGAACACGACAGTGATCTCGCGACGATGGCCGGCGAGAAGCGCATCGCCTTCGGCGGACGACACAAGCTCGGCGATCTGAGGCGAAAGGAACCGCGATAACTGCCACCTCTGGCGTTCGACCGTCTCGAAGAGCTCAACGTTCGCGATTGCGATCGCCGCTTGGTCCGCGAAAGTGCCGACCAGCGCGACCTCCTCTTCCGTGAAGGGATCGATCGCATCCCGCAAGAGCGAAAGCACCCCCAACACCCGATCGTCGCGGACGAGCGGAACGGCGAGAAGCGTCCGGATGGGCCCAACCCGCGAAAGCTCGGCCGCGGGCCCGCTCGCGGAACGGTAGTACTCCCTGATATCGGGGACGACGATAGGCCGCTTCTCGACGTGCGCGCGCCCCACAATCGTGTCGGACCCGATCGGAACGTCCGTGTCTCCGACGATTCGGCTGAATTCCGGGATCGCTTCCTCGACGACCCACAGGCGGTAAGCGTTCGCAAGCGTGCGCCAGATCACGGCGTTGCGCGCGCGACACAGCCGCGCCGCGTGTTGCGCAACGGCGTGGAGAACGGGCTCGATCTGGAATGCAGACGATCCGATGGTGCGCAGGACTTCGCCGATCGCCGTCTGGCGATCGAGCGAACGACTCAGGTCGTCGTGGTAGCGCTTGACGCGCAGAAGGGATCGCACGCGTGCAAGAAGCTCGGTCTTATCGAAGGGTTTGGCGACGAAATCGTCGGCCCCGGCGTCGAGGGCCTCGCGTTTTTCCTCTCCGCCGCTCGCAGTAAGGGTGACGATCGGCAGGAACGCCGTCGCAGGATCGGCGCGCAACCGGCGGCAGAGCTCGTAGCCGCTCATGCCGGGCATGACGACGTCGGTGAGGACCATGTCCGGCTGCTGCTCGCGGACTTTCGCCAGTGCCTCCTCGCCGCCGGACGCGCCGATGACCTCGTAGCCGGATGGCACGAGGACCGCCTCCAGCAGGCGGACATTCTCCGGCTTGTCGTCGACCGCGAGGATGCGAGCCCGCCGTTCACTCATGTGCGGCCCTTTGCGATGTGCTCCAGCACCTGGTCGTTGAACCTCTTGACATCGATGGGCTTCGCGATGAAGCCGTCGAAGCCCGCCCTGTCGAAACGTTCGCGATCGTTCGCCATGACCGACGCGGTCAGCGCGACGATCGGGATGCGCGCCGCGTTGCCATCGGTGCGGATCCGCCGCAGCGCCTCGATGCCGTCGATGCCCGGAAGCTGGATATCCATGAGGACGAGGTCAGGTAGCTCTTTCGTTGCCGTCGCGACCGCGGCCTCGCCCGTGGTCGCTTCGTAGACCGTGTGCCCCTTGTAGGCGAGCAGATCGCGCGCGAGCTTCATGTTCTTTTCGTTGTCTTCGACGAGAAGGATCCGACTCATGGCTGCGGCAGCGTAAACGTGAAGGCGCTGCCCTGGCCAGGCACGCTCTCGACCTTGATCGTCCCTCCGTGCAGCTCCACGAAGCGCTTCGAGAGCGTGAGCCCAAGGCCGGTCCCTTCGCGCGCCCGCTCCGGATCGCGCCCGACCTGGCTGAACTCCTCGAAGATCCGCTCCTGGTCCTCGGGCGCGATCCCAATACCGGTATCGCGAACGGTCACCGTGGCCGCGCCGTTCTCGCGCGCCGCGGTCACGTTCACGCGTCCGCCGTCCGGCGTGAACTTCACGGCATTCGAAAGAAGGTTGTAGATGACTTGCTTGATCTTGCGCTCGTCGCCGGCGACCTCCTCGAGCCCCTGACCGAGGTCCAGCGCGATCGCGATGTCGTGGCGGCCGGCCCGCTCGCGCACCATCGTGACGCCGTTCTCGAGTGCCGTCCGCAGCGAGAAGGTGCTTCGCTCGAGCTCCATGCGACCCGCTTCGATCTTCGACAGATCCAGGATGTCGTTGATGAGCGTCAGCAGATGGCGGCCCGACCCGAGGATGTCGCGCAGGTAGTCCTCCTGCTTGGTGTTGACCTCGCCGAACATCCGCTCGAGCAAGACCTCCGAGAAACCGATGATGGCGTTGAGCGGGGTCCGGAGCTCGTGGCTCATGTTCGCGAGGAACTCGCTCTTGTGCCGGCTCGCGACCTCGAGCTGGCCGCTCTTCTGTTGGATCTCGTTGAACAAGCGCACGTTCTGGATCGCGATCGCCGCCTGGTCGGCGAACGTCTCCACGAGCTGGATCTCCCGATCTGAGAAGGGCCGGACCGCGAGCCGTCCGAGGACGATCGCCCCGAGGACGTCGCTTTCGCTAAGCACGGGCACTCCGAGCACGGATCGTGACCGCGTCTCTTGGACGACCCTCGATTTCGACAGCAGGTCAGGCTCCGCCGCCATGTCCGGCACGTGGATCGTGCGCCGCTCACGGATCAGCCTGCTCATGACCGAACCTTCGACATGGAGCGTGGCGCGCCCGAACTCCCGCCGCCCGAAGATCGCGTCCGGATCGCCCGACTTCGCGTATCGGGCGCCCCAGTCGTATGTACTGGCGTCGACCTGCTTGGTCATCCAGGCCACATCCGCGTCCGCCAGGCGCGCGGCGCTCTCGACCACGGCCGCCAGTGCGGGCTCGAGATCGAACACGGTCCGGCTGAGCGTCTTGAGGACGTTGCCCACCGCCGTCTCGCGTTCGAGGGCGGCGCGCGTTTCGTCGAAGAGCCGAACGTTCTCGATCGCGATGGCCGCTTGGTCGGCGAACGTCTGGACGAGCTCTACGGCGCGCTCGTTGAACGGCCGGACGTCGTATCGGGCGAGCACAACGCCCCCGATGACCCTGCCCTCGCGGAGCATTGGCACTCCGAGGACGGCCCGCGATTCGGTCAAGCGGACGACCAGTGACTTCCCGAGGATCGGGTCGGCCTTCGCGTCTGCGATCTGGACGGTCGTTCGACGCTCGAGGACTGTGCCCATAACGCCACTTTCGGACCCGAACGGTCGCCACTCGCCGCCGAGGTGGCCGGCTGCGTGGTCCCTTGCGAGCGCATCGCGGACCTCTGCCGGGAAACTGCTGCTGTAGGCGATCGTCTGGAACCGCTCGCCCTCGACGCGCGAGAGCCAACCAATGTCGGCGCCGGCGAGGCGGACCGCGTTCTCGAGAACGATGTCGAGGACCGGCCGGAGATCGAACGCGGAGCGGCTGATCGTCTTCAGTACCTCGCTGACGGCCGTCTGCTGTTCGAACCCTTCTCTTGTTTCGTTGAACAGCCGGACATTCTCGATCGCTATCGCGGCCTGATCAGCGAACGTCTGGACGAGGTCGATCTGCCGGCGCTCGAACGGCCTGACCGTGCCGCGCAGGAGAGCGATCGCACCGATCGCCTCGCTGCCACGCATGAGCGGGACAGCGAGCACGGTGTTCCACGGCCGCGCGCCTTCTTGGATCGTTTTGTCGTATTCGGGATCGGCGAGAACGTCCGCGATGTGGATCGTCGTACCTTCGAGGATCGCGCGGCCCGCGATGTTGGAGCGGTTGAGCGGCAGCGACCACACGCGCATGAAGTCCGCCCGAGCCTCGGGGTCGCGGCCGCGTCCAACGAGCTCGAGCCGATCGCCCTTGAGGAGCCAGAGGTGGACGAGCTCCGCTTCACAGAGCACTCGTGCGTGCTCGCCGATCGAGTCGAAGACCGGTTGCAGGTCGGTCGGCGACTCGCTGATGACCTTCAGGACCTCGGCGGTCGCGGTCTGGCGCTCGAGCGCCTCCCTCGTCTCGTTGAACAGGCGTACGTTCTCGATGGCGATGGCGGCCTGGTCCGCGAATGTGCGGACCAACTCGATCTGGCGCTCGGTGAACGGCCGGACCTGAAGCCGGCGGAGAAGAATGACGCCTAGCGCGCGCCCCTCGCGGAGGAGTGGGCTCGCGAGCGTCGTGCGGTGCCCGAGCTTTCGTGCCACGTCGCTGCCGAATGGGTATTTATCGGTTTCGCTCCAGAGGTCGGCAACGTGGATCGTCTGACGCTCGAGGTAAGCCTTTCCGCTCACCGTGGTGCTGTCGGCAGGCCAGGTCGGCAGGGCCGCGTCGATCGGACCGTGATGCGCAACAACCTCAAGCAGCCCGTCCTTCATGAGGATGACCGAGGCGTCCTCTGCGGCGCAGTACCGAGCCGCGTTCCGAGCGACGACATCGAGTACTGGCTGCGCGTCGGTGGGTGAATTCGAGATTGAGCGCAGCACCTCGCCGATGGCCGTCTGGCGCTCGAGCCCCTCCTTCGTCTCATTGAAGAGTCGGACGTTCTCGATCGCGATCGCGGCCTGGTCCGCGAAGGTCTGCGCCAGCCGGATCTCCTGCTCGCTAAACGCCCGGGGCTCTCGCCGACTCACGGCCAGTACCCCGATCAGCTTCTCGTCCCTCGCCAGCGGGATCCCGAGCAGGGCACGCAAGCCGAATGGACGCACGGCTTCCCAGAAGCGATATTCGGGATCCGCTTCGACGTCCGGGATCTGCACAGGCCGTCGTTCGAGGACGGTTCGGCCGACGAGGCTGCCGCGATCAGCGCTGTAGGGCTTTCGATCCAAGACCTCCCGGTACTCGGCGGGAGCCACGCCGAAGTGGGCGACCTCATAGACATCCTCGCCATCCACCCGGATGAGGTCGGACTGGTCCCCGCCGCAAAGACGCGCGGCGTTCTCGACGACCGCGTCGAGCACCGGCTGCAGCTCGAACACTGAGCGGCTGATCGTCTTGAGGAGGTCGCTGACCGCGGTCTGCTGCTCGAGCGCGTCCTTCGTCTCGTTGAACAGGCGCACATTCTCGATAGCGATGACGGCCTGATTGGCGAACGCTTCGACGAGCTCGATCTGGCGGGGCGTGAAACCGGACGGATTGCCCTTCCGCAGCAGGATCGAGCCGATAGGCGTCCCCTCGCGCATCAACGGCGCGGCCAGCATGCCGCGCTGTCCGGTGACCTCCGCGCGCTCGCGGGCCTGCGTGAACTGCGCCGCGTCCGCCGCGAAGACGTCAGGAACGTGGACGGTCCGTCGCTCCAGGATCGAAACGCCGGTCACCGCGGAGCGATCGAGCCGCAGCGGAGTGCCGTGCCACGCGGCAAGCGAACCGTGGTGCGCCATGGCGAGCAATTCCTCACCGCGAACTAGGTGGACCACTGCGTCCTCGGCACCGCAGAAGCGCGCGGCATTGGCCGCGATCGCATTGAGGACTGGTTCCACGTCGGTCGGGGATCCCGCAATGGAACGCAGGACCTCGGAGAGGGCCGTTTGTCGATCGAGCGCCTCCCGTGTCTCGTTGAAGAGACGAGCGTTGTCCATCGCGATGATCGCCTGGTCGGCGAAAGTCTCGATGAGGTGGATCTGGTCGGGGGTGAACGGCCGAACCTCCTCGTGGCCCAGCACGATCATCCCGATCGGCTCGCCCCCACGAAGCATCGGCACGGCGAGGTTCGAGCGGAACCCCGACCGCACGGAGATCTCGTTGTGCGCATAGTCGGAGTCGGCGAGGGTATCGGCGATGTGCGCGCTGGTGCGGGCGAGTGCCGCCCGGCCGACGACCGTCTCACGGCCTGGCGCGATCGGATGCTCCTCCCAGTACCTCCGGTATTCCTCGGCGCCCGTGTGCGTCATGACCCGATACAGGCCGTCGCGGAGCAGGAAGAGCGCGCTCACATCGGCGCCACAGAGCCGTTTCGCGCTCGCGACGATTGCCCTGAACACCGGCTCGAGATCGAATGCCGACTGGCTGATGATCCGCAGCACATCACCGGTCGCGGTCTGACGATCGAGCGCGTCTTTCGTCTCGTTGAAGAGGCGGACGTTCTCGATAGCGATGACCGCCTGATCGGCAAAGGTCTCGACGAGCTTGATCTCGCGGTCGGAGAACGCGCGCACCTCGTTCCGTCGGAGCGAGATCACGCCAAGAAGGACGCCCTCCCGTGCCATAGGGACTCCAAGCACGGTGCGGAATCCACCGACTTTTTGATCGTCGTGCAGCCCAGATGGAACGGCCGGGTCTGAGAGGACGTCGACAATCTGGTGTGTCCCCTTCGCGCCCGTCTGAATCAAGCTATCCGCACTCAGTCGCATCAGACCCTTTGCCGATTGGAACTCGACGAGTTCAGCCGGCACGCCGAAAGACGCGGCCGTATTGAACGCGTCGCCTTCGTATCGGAAGACAAATCCGCTATCCGCCCCGCAGAGCCGCACCGCCGACGAGATCACCGCGTCGAGGACGGGTTGTAGCTCGAATGCCGAGCCGCTGATGGTCCGCAGCACTTCGCTGGTCGCCGTCTGGCGCTCGAGTGACTCCTTCGTCTCATTGAAGAGTCGCACGTTCTCGATCGCGATTGCGGCCTGATCGGCGAACGTCTCGACGAGCCTGACCTCCGCGTCGCTGAACGGATTCACGGCCATTCGAGCGACACCGATCACCCCCACGACCTCTTCCCCGCGGAAGACCGGGACCCCGAAAGCGCTGTGCACGCCGTGTTCCCGGTTTATCGGCCAGTCGTAGTCGGGGTCGGCGAGCATGTCCGGAATGCGAACCGGACCTCGAGCCAGGACGACCCGGCCAACGAGGGTGCTTCTTAAGACGGGTGTCGGATGAGCTCGCTCGTACTCGACAAGATCGGGAATGCCTGCAGCCGAGGAAACCAGCCGGAAGGCATCACCTTCGCGGCGAAAGAGGTAAGCCCAGTCGCCGCGACAGAGCTTGTTGGCATTCTCGACCACGACATCGAAAACCGACCGGAGATCGAACGCTGAGCGGCTGATGCTCTTGAGCACGTTCGCGGTCGCCGTCTGCTGTTCGAGCGCCTCCTTCGTCTCGTTGAAGAGCCGCACGTTCTCGATCGCGATCACCGCTTGGTCGGCGAACGCCTCGACGAGCTGGACCTGGCTCGGCGTGAAACCTGTCGTCTCTAGCTTGCGCAGCAGGATCACCCCGATCGGCACGCCCTCCCGCAGCATCGGAGTCGCGAGAGTTCCGCGCTGTCCCGTCACCGCCGCCCGCTCTCGTGTGGTCTGGAAGTCGTCGCCTTCGGCGCCCGCGACGTCGGCGACGTGGATGGTGTGGCGCTCGAGGATGGCGCGCCCGGCGACCGCGCTCCGTTCGACGAGCAGGTTCGGGCTCGAAACCGTCGGCAGCGGTCCGTGATGCGCGACGCGGCGAAGCACGTCGCCGTCGAGGAGGAAGACCGCGGCGTCCTCTGCGCCGCAATAGCGCGTCGTGTTCCGCGCGATCGCATCGACGACGGGCTGTTGATTGGCGGGAGAGTCCGCTATGACGCCGAGGATCTCAGCGAGCGCAGTCTGCCGCTCGAGCGCCTCCTTCGTCTCGTTGAACAGCCGCACATTCTCGATCGCGATGACCGCTTGGGCGGCGAACGCCTCGACCAGCTGCACCTGGTTCGGAGTGAACGGGATCGGCTCCGCTTTGCGTAGCGCGATCGTGCCGATCGCGACGCCCTCTCGAAGCAGTGGCGCGACGAGCAGGGCCCGTTGACCGACCGCGACGAAGCGCTCGCGTGTTCGCGGAAATTCCTCGCCCTCGGGTGACAACATGTCGGCGATGTGGATGGTCCGTCGCTCGAGGATTGCGCGGCCGCTGACGGACTCACGGGTAAAGGCAACCGGCCCGGCCGTCCATGGCAGCTCTCCATGACGCGCGGCGGGAACGAGCTCGTCGCCCCGTGCGAGCCAGACGGTGACGTCCGAGGCCCCGCAGAAACGAGCGGCGCTGCCCGCGATCGTGTCGAGAACCGGTTGCAAATCGTTTGGCGACAACGCGATCGAGCGCAGGATCTCGCCGGTCGCCGTCTGACGCTCGAGGGCTTCCTTTGTCTCGTTGAAGAGCCGCACGTTCTCCATCGCGATGACGGCCTGGTCGGCAAACGTGCGGACGAGATCGATCTGACGTTCCGTGAATGGCCGAACTTCCGGCCGATGGAGGACGAAGACGCCGAGCACGACCTCGTCACGCATCAGCGGGACTCCTAGGACCGTACGGAAGCCACCTGCGCGTTGCAGGTCGAGGGCTGTGTATTCGGGATCCGCGAGGACATCGACGATGTGCACGACCTTGCCCTCAAGCGCGGTGCGCCCAACGAGGCTGCCGCGGTTGGGCGCTCGCGCCTCGACCGCGAGGCGCCGGTACTCCTCCGTGATGTTCGGGCCCCACATCGCCGCGGTGCGGTAGAGGGGCCAGTCCTTCCGATAGATCGAGCCGCGTTCCGCGTCACAGAGCCGCGCGGCTTGTTCGACGAGCGTCTCGAGAACACGTTGGAGGTCGAAGGCGGAATCGCTGATGGTCTTGAGTACCTCGCTGACAGCGGTCTGCTGGTCGAGAGCCGCCTTCGTCTCGTTGAAGAGCCGTACGTTCTCTATGGCGATGGCGGCCTGATCCGCGAATGTCTGAACGATCTCCACCTGGCGGTCACTGAAGGCCCCTGGGGTATTCCGGCGCAGCAGGAGGACGCCGATCGGCTCGCCGTCCCGGAGCAGCGGCACGCCCAGCATCGCTCGCACGCTATCGCCGTCGCGGCGCTGATAGTCCTCCGCCAGGACGTCGGGGATCTGCTGCGGGCGCCGCGATTCGAGCACACGACCGAAGACCAGCCCCCGGTCCGGCTTGAACGTCTGCCCATCGGCCGATGTGAAGACCGAAGCGAGCTCCGGCGGATAGTTGTCCGTCGACGCCGCCGTCCGGATCGTCGAGCCTTCGATTCGCTGGATTGTCCCGTTGTCGGCGCCAGCGAGTTGTGTCGCCCGCTCGACGATGGCCTTCAGCACGACGTCGAGGTCGAACGCGGAGCGGCTGATCGTTTTCAGGACGTCGGCCGTCGCGGTCTGCTGCTCGAGCGCCTCCTTCGTCTCGTTGACGAGACGGACGTTGTCCATTGCGATCGCGGCTTGGTCCGCGAACGTCTCGACGAGCCTTATCTCATCTGCGGAGAAGGGCCGGACCTCCGTGCGCCCAAGGGTGATCATCCCGATCGGTGCGCCTTCTCGGAGGAGCGGGACCGCGAGGTTCGTGCGGAAACCCCATCCCGCTGCCTCCTGCCCGGTCTCGTACTCAGGGTCGGCGAGCACGTCCGCGATCTGGACACTGCGCCGCTCCAAGGCCGCCCTGCCGATGACCGAGCCTCTTCCGGGTCCGATCGGACGCGCCGACCAGTACTCCCAAAAGTCTGCATGCCCGGTCTCATTCGCCGCGATCCGATAAAGGTCGCTGTCCCGTCGCCAGATCGAGCCCGTTTGTGCGTCGCACAGCCGCATCGCATGCTCGATCACCGCATCGAGGACGGGTCGCAATTCGAAAGCCGAGCGGTTGGTCGCCTTCAAGACATCGCCAATGGCCGTCTGTCGCTCCAGCGCCCCCTTTGTCTCGTTGAAGAGGCGCACGTTCTCGATCGCGATCGCGGCCTGGTCGGCGAACGCCCGGACCAGATCGATCTCGTGCGGGGCGAACGGACGGACGTCCTGTCGGGTCAGCGAGAGGACACCCACCACCTTTTCGTCACGCATCAGCGGCACGCCCAGACATGTGCGCATGCCAGACGCGAGGGACTCCTCGCGGTATCGCTCGGTCTCGCCGTCCACAGCGGCGTCGCGAACATGGAACGGAGCCCTCGCGCGCACCACGTGCTTCACGATGAAAGATCGCTCCACGGGCTGGGAGTCGCGGGCACTCTCGCGCCAGGCCAGGAGACCCGGGCTCGTCTGCCCGCTGGTGCCGGCGGCGAAGCGGTATCGCTCACCGTCGACGAGGAAGAGGCTGCCGTCGCGGTCCGCGGTGCAGAGCTGAGCGGCGCGTTGGACGATCGTGTCGAGGACGGCCTGCAGGTCGAGAGGCGTCCGACTCATCAACCGCAGCACCTCGGCGAGCGCGGACTCCCGCGCGAGGGACTCCGCGAGCCGCCGGTCCAGATCCCAGGGCGCGGGCGTCACCGGGGGCGCGGCGCTATCCGGCTTCGTCGGTACCGCCCGACGACGTGGCCGAAGCAGTCCGCCCAACCGCTACATCCTCCCGACTCACGGCCATCCTACTGACCGCCCTGCGAACACGGAAGTGATAATCCGCGCGTGAGCGTCCACATCGGGCGGGATGTCGACGATGTACTGGAGAAGCTTTCGAGCGTTAAGGACACGACGCTCCTGGCGGGAGGTACCGACCTCCTCGTCGAGATCAACTTCGGACGCGCGCGACCGACCCACGTCCTCGCCATCGACCGGCTCGACGAGCTCAAGGATCTCGAACGTAACGGGCACGTCCGGATGGGTGCGCTG
>Ga0066709_100004764_pt1 | contig 10944 bp, 11 predicted proteins | sample GraSoiAngelo_158_FD_79665 | JGI IMG/M metagenome (GOLD analysis project Ga0066709, IMG submission 79665) | Grasslands soil microbial communities from the Angelo Coastal Reserve, California, USA - 14_1009_16_30cm | ecosystem: Environmental > Terrestrial > Soil > Grasslands | place: USA... | reverse complement strand
GCCGTCTGCTGGAGGATGTCGACGCAGTACTCCTCGCGCTCGATCATCCGGGCGATGCCGCGGACCTGGCCCTCCATCCGGCTCAGCCGGCGGACGAGTTGGCTCTTGTCCTTCGAATAGGCGCGGCGATACGGATCCGTGTCGGGCACGTGGCGTGAGCGGGTGCGAGCGGGCGAGGTTGGGCGCGCGGGGACACCGGAGCGGGTCGTCGTCGTGCGTGCTGGCGTCACCGGTCGGCTGGTCGCGGCGGCGCGGGTGGGCTGGGGCATCAGGCGGCCGATGATACCCCCGTGGGGTATCCGGCGTCGACCGGCGCTGCAAGGCGGACGAAGGCCCATCGACCGTTGCGTCCGGGCGACTGTGGCGGGCGACCGGTAGACTGCGCGTGATGGATCGACCCGACCATCCGGAGCCATTCCTGGGGGGCGCCGATTGCGCCGCCTGCGGATCTTCGGTTCCGGCGTCCCGCGTCCGGCTCCTTGCCGAGCGCGACGACCTCGTCTTCGCGGAGTTGGGTTGTCCATCGTGCGGCAGCATCAGCCTCGCGATCGTCGTCAAGGCTGCGCCCACCCCTGATGCTCCGGTCACGCCGGAGTCCGGCGCGACCGGCGGCCCGCCGGTCGGCGCCGACGACGTCCTCGACATGCACGAGTTCCTCGCCGAGTACCGCGGCGACGTCCGCGGCCTGCTCCACCCCCGTCGCCGCCGCGACGTTCCCGACCGCCGCACGGGGGCCGCGTGACCGAGAGGACCGGGCTCGACAGCCCGCGCCCGGCACGTCCGGCGTCCGGCCTCGACATCAGCGACGGCGCGGTTCGCAAGCCGCCGCCGCCCCGTGCGGAGGCGCCGTTCGCCCACGCGAGCGAAGCCGAGATGGCCCGGATCCTCGACTTCTACGCCGTGCGGTGGGAGTACGAGCCACACACCTTCCCGATCCTCTGGAACCTCGAGGGCGCGGTCGTCGAGAGCTTCGCTCCGGACTTCTACCTGCCGGACCTCGACGTCTACCTGGAGATGACGACGCTCAAGCAGCGCCTCGTCCGCAAGAAGAACCGCAAGCTTCGCCGGCTCCGCGAGCTCTACCCGAACCTCCGAATCAAGCTGTTCTACGCGCGCGACTTCCGGGCGCTGATGCTCAAGTACGGCAAGTTCGGCGTCGTCGGCGAGCTGTCAGGGACCCCCGGCCAGGTCATCTCGGCGAGGGAGCAGCGGCAGGTGGCCGCCGCGGCGGCAGCGGCGCTCGCGGCCACGGTTGCTCCTGCGGCCACGCTCGAGCCTCGCGCACCAGGTCCCCTCGCCCCGCCGGCTCCGCCGGCCCGGCCCGTCGAGCCCGCGCCCTCCGCATCCGGCGCCGTCCCGCGCGCGAGTGACGTTTCGGTCCTCGCCCGTCGGTCGCGCTCGGCTCGCCGCCGGCGCGCGGCAGCCGCCCGACGGGCGCTTCGGTCGTCGACGTCCGCGGCTGCGCCAGGCGTCACGCCGCGCGCCCCCGGTGACCGCGCTTGAGGCGAACGGCCGATCTCGTCGGCGACGTCGGCGAGGTGCTGCTTTCAGAGGAAGCGATCCAGGCGAGGGTCAAGGAGCTGGGGCGGCAGATCAGCGCCGATTACGCCGGCCGCCAGCTGACGCTCGTCAGCGTCCTCAAGGGGTCGCTGCCGTTCATGGCCGACCTCATGCGCGCGCTGACGATTCCGGTTCGGATCGACCTCATGGAGGTGTCGTCATACGGCGGTGCGTCGACCGAATCGTCGGGCCTCGTCCGGATCCTCAAGGACCTGTCGGCGAGCATCGAGGGCGAGGAGGTCCTCATCGTCGAGGACATCATCGACACGGGCCTCACCCTCAACTATCTCGTCCGCTACCTGCGCGGCAAGAGCCCCAGGTCGCTGCGGATCTGCACGCTGCTCGACAAGCCCGCGCGGCGCCTCGTCGAGATCCCGGTCGACTACATCGGCTTCACGATCCCCGACCAGTTCGTCGTGGGCTACGGCCTCGACTACGGCGAGCTCTACCGCAACCTCCGCTTCGTGGGCGTCCTCCGCCCCGAGGTCTACTCGGAAACGGCCTGACGTGCACCGACGCCCGATCGGGCGCGGCCGGACACTCGGCATCGTCAGCGCGCTCGTCATGCTCGTGGGCTGTGTGCTGCCGTGGTACGCCGTCGGCGGCGGCAGCGACCTGCCGATCCGCCAGCTCAATGCCTTCAGCGGCAGCGGCATCTTCGTGTTCATCGCGGCGCTGGCCACGCTCGCGGTCGTGGCGTTGCCGTACGCCGCCGGCGACCGGCCCGTCGCGATCGACCGCTGGCCGGCCTATCTGCTGTTCGCGGTCGCGGCATGGGTCGGGATCGTCTACTGGGTCCTGTCGCTCGTCGGCGACACCGCGCCGGGCCTCTTTCCGGACCGCGCGCCGGGGCTGTGGATCGCGGTCCTGGGGACGGTGACGCTGAGTCGCGCGGCGTACGACATCGGGCGGGAGCCAGGGCTGCGCTAGCGGCGCGCGACCGCGCCTCGGCGAGTGGCGTCAGCGGCGGGCGGTCCTCGCCTCGACGTCGACGCCGAACCAGGCGACCGGAGTCTGGTTCGTCGTCGAGGCGACGAGGAACACAAAATGCCCCGCCGGCCAGAAACGCACGCCGGCGGCGCCAGGGGACACAGGTGGCGCGAAGACCGCGCCGTGGTCGGTCGGGATCTCATCGGGCAGCGGTTCCAGGACCATCGGCACCGGCCCGCCGAAGGGCTCGATGCGCCACGCCATGACGGTCCACGCAACGTCGGGGCCGGCGCGGTACGGCGCGCAGAACCCGAGTCCTTCCGTCTCCTCGCTGACGACCTCGATCGTCGGGATCGACGGATCGAGCACGCCGCTCGCCGTCGCCGTGGTGTCGAGTCGCTGGAGCCATCGGGCGAAACGCCCAAAGTCGCGCTGGATGGTGAACAGCCGCCAGGCGAGGCCGGCGTAGCAGCGATCCACCGTCGCGTCGATTCGCGGCTGTGACGCGGCGACGAGCGCGTCGGCGGACATGCGCGCGACGGCCTCGACGCTCGTCGACGGCGTCGCGACGGGTGGCGTACCCCACGGCTTGACCACCGCGACCGCGAGCGCCATGGCGAGCAACGCGACGGCTCGTGCCAGACGGCGATCGCCGCCGCGCCGCGGCGTGACGGGGCGCAGCTCCGTCGTCGTCCCGGGCCCCGGCATCGTCACTGCCCGCTCCTGGCCGCCGCTCACCGCGCGGCGCCGGATGGCGCCCGCCGGCCGAAGCGGCGCGAGGACGTGATCGTATCCTCCGCGCCATGAGCCGGGATCCGGGCGCGGGCCGTCGGGCGTTGACCGCCGCATTGCTCTGTGGCTCGCTCATGGGATGTGGCGGTCCGGTGACATCGCCGCGCCCCTCGCCGCCGACATCGGCCCAGGCCGGGGACTGGACGCTCGCCAACGTCGAGCGCCCAGCCGACAACATCGCTTCGACGCCACCGTCCGCGGTAACCCACGACCCGAACTCGGCCGGCCATCCCGGCCATCCCGCGGGCCAGGCAGTGCTCGACGCCGTTGCGGCCGGGCCGCAGGGACTGCTCGCCGGCGGCTATGTCTCGTCGGGAATCGTGCCGCGCGCGACACCCTGGAGCTCCGCGACGGGTCGCGACTGGACGATCGTCCGCGGCTTGCCGGCGGGCGACGGGTCGCTCGTCGAGGGCGTCGCGGCGTCAAGGACCGCGGTGGCCGTCGGGTCGAGCGGCTCGCGTCCCGCCGCCTGGGTGTCGACGGACGGGGCGACCTGGCAGGCAATGCTCATCAACGCCGGTACGACGACGACGCCCGAACCCGCCACCCGAATGACGTCAGTGGCGGTCGGGGCGGTCATGGTCGCCGGCGGCTGGGCCGGCGGGCCCAGTGACCCGCCGGAGGCTCGCTTCTGGGTATCCCGGAACGGCGAGTCATGGGCCCAGGCGCCGGCCGCCCCCGGTGCCGCAGCCAACGCCCGGCCCCTTGCCGTCGCCGCCGGTCCGCACGGCTACGTCGCGGTCGGCCAGACGGGCTCGGAAGGGCAGCCAACCGGCGCGACGGCCTGGTTCTCCGCCGATGGGTCGACCTGGTCGCGCGTCGCGGATCGCGACCTGCCCCGGGACGCCGTGCTCGAAGCCGTGACGAGCGTCGGCGACGGCTTTCTCGCTGTCGGATCGAGCATTGCCCGGGATCGCGCCGTCGTGTGGGGGTCCGCCGACGGCCATGCCTGGACTGCGATGGCGGACGATCCCGTCTTCCACCATTTCGGGCTCAAGGTCCGGATGCTCGGCGTCGCCGGCAGCGGGACCGGCGCGACGGCAGTCGGCGTCAGCCTGTTCGGGACACAGTTCGGCTCCGCGACCGCCTGGCAAACGGCGGACGGCCAGTCGTGGCGGCGTGTCCCTGACGCGCCGGTCTTCGACGGCGGCGAAATGGCGGCCGTCGTCGAGAGCAACGGAACCGTCGTCGCGGCCGGCACGTGGGGCGCGCCCGACCAGTACGTCCCGACGGTCTGGCTGGGGCCCGCGCCCGCGGCGAAGCCCTAGTTCTCGCCCAGGTAGACCTTCCGCACCATTTCGTCGCGGATCAGCTCATTCGCCGGACCGGACAGCACGACCGTGCCGGTCTGGAGGACATATCCGCGGTGTCCAACCGTCAGCGCCTGGAGCGCGTTCTGCTCGACGAGCAGGATCGTCGTCCCCAGCTCGTTGATCTCGCGGATGATCGAGAAGATCTGCTGGACGAGGATCGGCGCGAGCCCCAGCGACGGTTCGTCGAGGAGCAGGACGCGCGGCCGCGACATGAGCGCCCGCCCGATCGCCAGCATCTGCTGCTCACCACCCGACAGCGTTCCGCCCTGCTGCGACGCTCGCTCCCGCAGGCGGGGAAAGATGCCGAAGACCCGCTCGGTGTCCTCGCGGACTTCGGCGGCCGTCCGCGTGTAGCCGCCCATCTGGAGGTTTTCCACGACGGTCAGGCGGCTGAAGATGCGCCGTCCTTCCGGTGCGTGCCCGATGCCCTTGGCGACGAGCGTGTGGGCCGCCGTCGTCGAGATGTCCTTGCCCTCGAAGGTGACCGTGCCGCGGCGCGGATGGAGCAAGCCGCTGATCGTCTTGAGCGTCGTCGTCTTGCCCGCGCCGTTGGCACCGATGAGCGTCACGATCTCGCCGCGGCGGACCTCGATCGTGATGCCCTTCAGCGCATGAATGTGGCCGTAGTAGGTGTGGACGTCGTCGAGGCGGAGGACGACTTCGGCATCTCGTCCGGTGCCCGCCGCTCCACTACCGGCGACGGGCTTCGTGGCCGCGGTCATGCCGGCGGGCTCCCGGCTGGTCCCGCGGCCGGCGTTCCCGCTGCCGGCGTCCCCGACGGCGCGGCCTCGGCCGGCGGCGTCCCGAGGTACGCCTCGATCACCTTCGGGTCGCGGCGGACGACGTCCGGCGTCCCCTCGGCGATCCGATCGCCATGATCGAGAACCGTGATACGGTCGCTGATCTCCATGACGACGCGCATGTCGTGCTCGATGAGCAGGATCGACAGGCCTAGCTCCGAACGAAGTCGCGAGATGAGGGCGGTCATCTCGGACGTCTCGCGCGGATTCATCTCGGCGGTTGGCTCGTCGAGCAGCAACAGGACCGGTTGGCTCGCCAGCGCCCGGGCCAGCTCGAGGCGGCGCTGGTCGCCGTACGGCAGGTTCTTCGCGAGCTCGGGGCCGCGGCCGGGCAGCCCCACCAGGTCGAGGAACGTCCGGACCCGCTCGAGCGATTCGACCTCCTCACGGCGCTGCCGGCGCGTCGAGAAGAACGCGTCGACCGGCGTGCTCTTGAGCTTGGTGTGCATGCCGACCAGGACGTTTTCGGTCGCTGTCATGTTCGGGAACAGCCGGATGTTCTGGAACGTCCGGCCGACGCCGGCGACCACCATGTCGTTCGGTCGGGCGCTGCGGAACACGCCGACGCTGTGGAGGATCGCGTTGTACCAGCGCGGCCGGACGATCGCGGCGAGGAACATCGCGCCCACCGCGATGATCGCGACGAGGATGACGAGGGCAAGCTCCTCCGGTGTCGCGCCGCCGGCGGCGAGGATCACGCCGATGAGCGCAACGAGAGCCGGCGGGATGAACCAGACGATGGGTTCCAGGAATGCCCGAACTGGCCGCGCGATCATCCGCCGGCCGCGGAACTCGACGAAGCCCGCCGTAGGCTCCATCAGCCCGGCGATGACGTTGAAGAACGTCGTCTTGCCGGCCCCGTTCGGCCCGATCAGGCTGACGATCGCGCCGTCGGGGATCTCGAAGTCGACTTCCCGAACCGCGACGGAGCCACCGAACCGCTTGGTGACTTTCGATGCCCGGAGGACGAGGCCAGGCGCGCTCGCCGTCGCCGTTGCCGCCGCCGAGGCGCCGCGCGCCGTCGCTCCCGCCGCCGACGCCATCAGACGAGCCCGCCCGTGGGCGCGGCGGGATCGACGACGAGCGCCTCACCGGCCGAATCCTCGGCACTGTGCAGCTCCCGCCGCCGCCGTCCGCTCGGGAACAGCCCTTCGGGCCGCAACAGCATCATCAGCACGAGAGCGACCCCGTAGAGCAGGAACTGGTACGACAGGAAGTTGACGTCCTTGAGGATCGGGATGCCCAGCTGGTGGAAGACGATGTCGAGCTGCTTGAGCAGCGTCTGCTGGATCGTCGAGATCACGAAGGCACCGACGGCCACGCCCCAGATGTTGCCCATGCCGCCCAGGACGATCATCGCGAGCACCGTGAAGGACACCGCGAACAGGAACTGGTCGGGGCTGACGACGGTCAGCTTGGCGGCGTTGAAGACGCCGGCCAGGCCCGCCGTCGAGGCACCGAGGGCGAAGGCGAGGAGCTTCGTCGTGACGGTGTTCACGCCGCTGCTGGCCGCCGCAAGCTCGTCCTCGCGGATCGCCATCCAGGCTCTGCCCAGCCGGGAATCCTGGAGCCGGTAGGCGAAGATCATCACGATCGTCAGGATGAAGATCATCAGGACATAGAACGGCCACGGATTCGTGAACGAGAACTGGAAGGAGTCGGGCAGCCGGTCGAGGAGGGGGATCGTCGGCTGGTAGACGCCGCCGATGCCGTTCGTCCCGTTGGTGTACTGCTCGGCGTTGAGGAAGACGATCGGCACGATCTCGCCGAAGCCGAAGGTCACGATCGCCAGGTAGTCGCCGCGCAGGCGCAGCGTCGGCGCGCCCAGGATGACCCCGAACGTCGCCGCGACCGCCGCGCCCACGAGCAGCAGCGGCAGGAACGGCAGGTCGTTGTGGCTGAACGGCGACGCACCATAGGCGTAGGCGTACGCGCCGAACGCGAAGAATGCGGCGTAGCCCAGGTCGAGCAAGCCCGCCAGGCCAACCACGATGTTCAGGCCGACTGCCAGGAGGACGTATGTCCCGGCATTGGCGAAGCCGTCGACCCAGGCGTTGTGCGGCTGGAAGAGGCTGAACGGCGGGACGGCGGCGAGGACCGGCAGGACCGCCGCGATGACGGCCATCGCGACGATGATCGAGGTCGACCGATGCTGCTCGGCGAATTCGCGGATGGTGTCCCGCACGTCGCCGCCGCGCCGCTGTCGCGCGTTGCGCGCGCCGACGCCGGCGTTCACGCTCGCTCCCCGATCTGCTGGCCGAACAGGCCGGCCGGGCGGAAGATCAGGACGGCGATCAGGACGCTGAAGACGATCGCCTCGGACCAGCGGCCGTAGCCCTTCGAGGCCGCAGCGACCTCGAGGAAGCCGATGATGAAGCCGCCGAGCGCGGCGCCGGTCGTGTTGCCGATGCCGCCCAGGACCGCGGCGGTGAACGCCTTGAGCCCGCCGTTGAAGCCGAAGTCCCACTTGGCGCTGCCCAGGTAGATCCCCTGGATGACGCCGGCCGCGCCGGCGAGCGCGGAGCCGATGAGGAACGTCACCGCGATCGTCTGGTTCAGGTCGACGCCCATGAGCTGGGACGCCTGCGGATCCTGGGCCGTCGAGCGCATCGCCCGTCCAAGCCGGGTCCGGCCTACGAAGAGGTTGAGGGCGAACATCAGCACGATCGCGAGGACGAAGATGAAGATGTTGACGTAGGCGACCGACGCGCCGAGCAGGTCCAGGTGGAGACCGGGATTGATGAGCTGCGGCGTGTTGACCGAGGCGGGCCCGAACAGGAAGAGCGCGACGTTCTGGAGGATGAACGACACGCCGATGGCCGTGATCAGCGGCGCGAGACGGGGAGCGTGGCGGAGCGGCCGGTAGGCCAGGCGCTCGATCGCCACGCCGAGGATCGAGGTCGCGGTCATCGTGACCGCGAAGACGATGACGAGCGTGACCGTCAGCCGGATGGGGTCGTTGATCGAGCCGTGGATGCCCAGGACGTTGGTCGTCAGGAACATCGCCACGAAGGCGCCGATCATGAACACGTCGCCGTGGGCGAAGTTGATGAGCTCGATGATCCCGTAGACCATCGTGTAGCCCAGCGCGATGAGGGCGTAGATGGCGCCCAGGGTCAGCGCATTGGCGACCTGCTGCGGCCCGATGAGCGCGTAGAACGCGACCACCCACAGCATCGCGAGGATCCCCATCCGCACGTTGCGGCTGATCCGGACGGGGGTTGGCCGAGCAGTGAGGGCAGCGGATGGAGCGGCCATTCGATCCTCGGCTGGGGTATGAAACGGGCCGCGAAGTCGAAGGACTTCGCGGCCCGCAGCGTTACGCGGTAGGGCCTACTTCTTCGCGAAGTCGACCTGGCTGTCGAAGACCCAGTCGCCCTTCAGCGGATCCGGGGCCTTGTAGAACGACACGATCAGCTGGCTCGTGTCGCCGTTCTCGTCGAAGTGGATGTCGCCGAGGATCGTCTTGTAGGTGTGGCTGGGATCGACCGCGTAGGCGCGGATCGACTCGCGCAGCGCCGCATTGTCGCCACCCTTCGTGACCGCCTGCTTGACGGCCTCAAGGACGACCTGCGCGCAGGCGTAGCCCGTCGCGCTGTAGCCGGTCGGGTTGACGTTGTATTCCTTGACGTAGCGGTCGGTGAAGTCCTTCTTGGCCGGGAAGTCGCCGATCGCCGCCAGCGAGCTGTACGAGCCCTTGGCCGCATCGCCGGCGATGTTGAGGAACGTCCCGCTCGTCTCGACGGTGCCGTCCTGGATGCCGTCCGGTCCGATGTACGGGATGTCCGCCATGCCCACCTGGGCCATCTGCTTGCGGATGATGCCGCCGCCGGTCGCGGTTACGCCGCCGAAGTAGACGACGTCCGGACCCTTGGCCTTGGCGGCCGTCAGCAGGGCGGTGTAGTCGGTCGTGGACTTCGGTGCGCCGTCGCGCGCGACGACGGTCCCGCCCTCGGCCCCGAACTCCTTGACGAAGTTGTCCGCGATGCCCTTGCCGAACGTCTCGGTGTCGTCGATGACGTAGGCCTTGGTCTTCTTGAGCACCGAGATCGCGAACTGCGCCGCGGCCGGGCCCTGCTTGTCGTCGGTCGTGACGACGCGTACGTAGTTGATCTTGGTGGGGTTGTCCTTGCGGATGTCGAGCGCCCCGAACTGCGGCTTGGTGAGGCCTTCGTTCGTGTTGGCGGGCGAGCACTGGAGCAGGCCTGCCTTGTTTGTGATCGGGATCTCCGCCTTGGCGACGCTCGAGTTGAGCGGGCCGATGAGCGCCCCGATGGCCGAGTCGTTGACCGCGGTCTGCATGTTCTTGGCGCCGGTCTGGGCGTCGTGCGCCCCGTTCAGCGCGTCGTCGAGGATGGGGTCGACGGTCAGCGTGTAGCCGTTGAGGCCGCCGGCCGCGTTGGCTTCCTTGATCGCGAGCTTGACGCCGTTGACGATCGGGTCAGAGGCAGCCTTGTCGCTGCCCTGGAGCGGAAGATCGATCGCGATCTTCAGCGTCTTGCCGCCCGTCGTCGCATTGCACGCGCCGAACACCAGCGCGGCGGTCGCGGCGAGCACCGCGACCTTCGAGAACTTCATCCGAATCTCCTCCTCAAACCGGCCGTCCCGGCAATCCGGGTGGCCCCGGTCGGTGCCTCCACGCCCCATCCCGGTTGCGACCCCGCGGTGTCCTCCGGCGCCCGCGGGGGGCTCCTCCATGCCGCGGGAGCTCTTGGCTCGGCGGCGATTGACGGAGACCAGCGGCCGATGCGTGACGGAAGACGACGCGGAATTCGCCCGGGCAGCGCGCAGATGGCCGCCGAAGCGATGCCGTATCATAGGCGCTGGCGAACCGTTTGCAAGACCGGCTTGCCGTGACCCGGACGTGGCTGTCGAGCGAGCAATCGCTCGCCCCTCCGTGCGGTCAGCGGCGCCGGCGATCCCCGGGTCGGACCGGATTTGGGTGGCTCGCAGCCGGGCTCGCCAATCCAATGGAGGTACGACCGCCCAGCGTGGAATACCTGGTCCAATCGGCGCGCAGCATGGACGTCGATCGGCTCGCGGCCCTCACCGGCCCGGCCCATCGCGACGCCCGTGAGGCGGGCCGGATGGCCATGGCGGACCTGGTCCGCCGGAGGGTCCACGAGGGTGGTTCGGGCCGGTGACCGGCGGCGCGGACACGCCGGGCGCGAACTGACTGTTCCGAAGGGACGTCCGCAGTTGGAACGAGCCGTCACCGCGGTCGGAGCCACCGCACGACGGGTTCGATGACCGCCACCGCCGAGCAGCGAGATCGCGCCGGCGGGGGGCGGAAGGATTGATCAAGGAGTCATCGTGAGCAAGAACGTCGCCGTCTTCGTCGACGTGGCGAACATCTTCTACGCGGCCAAGGCGGCCGGCGTGGACATCGATTACGTCACCCTGCTGAAGTCGGCCACAGCCGGTCGGGACCTCGTGCGGGCCTATGCCTACACCGGCCTCGACCCGGACAATGAGAACCAGCGCAACTTCCACGCCTTCCTGGCCCGCCACGGCTACAAGGTGGTCAGCAAGGACATCCGCAAATACGG
>Ga0066709_100004763_pt1 | contig 10945 bp, 8 predicted proteins | sample GraSoiAngelo_158_FD_79665 | JGI IMG/M metagenome (GOLD analysis project Ga0066709, IMG submission 79665) | Grasslands soil microbial communities from the Angelo Coastal Reserve, California, USA - 14_1009_16_30cm | ecosystem: Environmental > Terrestrial > Soil > Grasslands | place: USA... | reverse complement strand
CGGCATGTGGGAGTAAAGAGCGGCTTGGACGCCCTCGTTGTTCACGAGCAGCAGCTGCGGCTGCGCGGAGAACGTCCAGTGAAGGATGATCGAGCCCCCGGTATTGAGAGTCAGGTTCAGCTGTTTCATGGGACGGTCACTCCGCACTCGTACCACTGCGCCGTGTACAGGTTGTACATCGGCCAGCTCTCGACGAACGTGAACGGTTCGCCGAAGCGCGAGCGCGACCATCCGGACGACCCGACGGGAGGGTCGAAGACGTGGGCGCTGTCGATGCTGCAGCTAGTGCAGCCCCCGCTCGTGATGTCGTCCTCGTTCGTGATGCGGAACCCGGGGTTCACGAGCTCGCAGTGGTCCTGCCCGTGTCCGGCGTAATCACCGATCTCGTAGAAGACGCTGCTCGGCGTAACTCCGAGGAACAACTTGTACCGCAGCGGTGAGCACAGCGAGACGCCGACCCACTCGTCGTACGCCGGAAGGTACCGGATGTAACGAGGACCGGTGCACGGCGTTTGGACCGTCGGCGCGGACTGGAATGCGAAAGCCGTCCAGCCGGTGGACGGTGCGGGCGCACCGAGGCTGAATTGCGTGGCCCGGTAGCAACCATGAAACGACGCGAGGCAGGTGCCGGCAAGACCCTCCGATCTCATGATCAGGTTGGCGGTATTGCCGCCACCCGTATTGTCGGGCCAGGCATACCCGTATGAGCCGAGCCAGCTCTGGTACGAGCTGCGGTCGTCGATCGGTATGCCCGCCGGCGCGGATGCCGTCTGCTGGTAATACCCGTTCAGCACGATCCGCTCGACCGCGGCGCCCGGCATCACCGCGATTGTCCAATGAGTCGGTTCGTACGAGGACAGCACGAGTACCACGGGACCTGGCCGATCGACGAGCACGGTGGCTTCGCCCGTGGGGTGGTTTCCAGCCGAATGGTCCGATCGCGACTCGTAGATTCCGAGCACGTCGAGCTCGCGACCCCCGACCGATGAACCGACCCGGCTGTATACGCCACCTTCCTGACAATCAAGGACGACGTTCTCGGCGGCAGGATCCGGAATGCCATCGGCGGGACAGATGGTCGGTATCGTGGTGGTCGTGGTGGTCGTGGTCGTCGTGGTCGTCGTGGTCATCGCCGCGCACGGTGCGCTGCAGTCATCGCCGATCGACAGATCGACGGTGTACGGTCTCGGACCGTTCAGGCATTGCAAGTTGGCGTGTCGCGAGCGTGCGAAGAGCTGGTAGGTACCGCGCTGCGGGTCGATGTCGCAGAGCCGCAGCGAGCGGACCGCTCGAGGGCCCGTCGTGTCGACGGCATAGCGCCAGCACCTGCCCACGCGATATGGTGTGACGGTCGCGTCGAGGCAGGCGCCAGCGCAGACTGGCGAATCCCGGTCCGTCAGCATGAATCGTATCCCCTCCGCGACCGGGTCGATCCCATTCGACGTGCCGTCCAGCTGCACGCGGCAACGGACATAGTATCGGTCGCCGTCCGGGATCCCGACGAAGCGGGTGGTCACGACGCAATTCTCGATCTGCATCGGTGCGCATGCCTGGGGCGCCGACCCGGTGGCCGTGCGGAAGGTTGCCACCACGCCCGACCAAGGGAGAGAGAAGGTCTCCGCGGTGCCACAGAAAGGCGACAGCGTGACGGACAACCCCGCAGGCCCGCTGGACCCAGCGACCCGATCGTACAACCCGAGCGTGGACGCTCCGGAGACGGGCATCGCCACCTCGCCGAAGCCGTTCGTGGGACCGCACTGGCTCAGACCGGAAGCGCTCGCAATAGCGCCGAGCCAGAGCTCGCCGGGCTGCGCCGTCGGTGCCGTCGAGCCCGACGACGCCGTGGCGCTCATCCCCACGCCATGCGCGTGCTTGTCCAGGCTTCCGGACGCGACGATGCCGCGATATTCCGCGAGCACCATCTTGATGCGATCCTCGGCGTCCAGAGCGGTGACCGTCACGACGCCCGACTGGCTGGGCGCGTGCTCGCGGTAGTAGAGCGCGACGGTGACGTCGTCGAAGCCCACGTTGTCGGCGCGCTCCGCCAGCGTCCATCCTGGCGGTACGCCGGTGTCGCCGACGGTGGAGTTCCAAAGGACATGCACGGCGAGGACCAGGAAATTACCCGCTGCCGTCGGGGCGGGCCAAGCCAGCGAGAGCGAGGTGGCGCCGGCGCTGGTCGTCGCCGAAGCCTCCTGGACTCGCTCGATCGGGACCGCGGACGACCCGCACTGCGCGCCGGCGAGCCGCGACGCCAGCACCGTGACGCAGGCGACCAGCCGCGCGAGGGGAAGCATCCGGCCGTGACGGGCCGGCTTCGCCAGACCACGAGATCCGACGCGCGCGATGCGCGGGACCGGACCGCGGTCGATCTCGGGACGCGTCGAACCGATGAACGTCATGCAACCTCCGTGTGCCGGCTCAAGGCCGGCGGGCGTTGGTGAACGAGACCTGACGCTCTCCGCGACGGCGAGCCGCGAGTAAGGGCATTGCTGCGACGGGCGCCGAGGACACCGGCCGCAATGCCGCGCGCCGCCAATCATCTATCCGCGACCGCACGCACGAGACGTCGAGGTGCAGCGCCTGACACACGTTCACGAAAGAAAAGGGCCAGTCGAGGTCGTCAACGGCAATCCACGCATCGACCTCGTCGGTGAGCCTCCGCGCGCGCCGATCCGACACGCCGGCGTGCCTGGAAAGCGTCAGCAGCGCGTCGTCCAAAACGGCGAGCATCAGTCGCTTCTCCGGGGGGAGGGAGGGCCCCGCCGCGAGCGGGCATCGAAGCGGAGCTCGAGATCCGGAAGGGCGTGCATCCGCAGCGGCGCGTGACCGGGCGAAGACGGTCGAAGGCGAGACGGCGCGACGGTGCGAAGAGTCGCCGTATTTCCTGCGGAACCCGTGGCGCCGGATGAGCTTTTCCAGGGCGGTGAGCGCGAAAGTCATCGGAGGCTATGGACGGCCCGGAACGTGGCGCCCGGACGCCATTTCTGTCGCGAGCGGTGACGAGCGCGCACTGGCTCTCCAACTCGTCCAGCGGTCGTACGCGCGGCGGAAATCGTCGAGGAACTCCATGTCGGCGGCCGCGTGCTTCAGACGCCGCGCCAGGAACAACGGTAGGACGTCGAACCCCGCGCGGTGCGGTCTGCGTTTCGCGGCGGCACACGCTTCCTCTATGGTGGCCCCGCGCATCCACATCTCGGCGCGCCAGCGCGTCAGGGTTGCGGACACTGTCGCCGGCTCGGCCGTGGCCAGCAGGAACGCGCGGGTGCAGAGGTCGTCGTCCCGCAGGGTGTCAGAGGGCGCAGCGTTGCGTACCCACGTGTCGAAACATGCTACGCCGGTGCTCGTGATCCGGTACGGTGTGCGACGAGCGTCCGCTCCCGAAGGATTGGCAGCCGCGGCGACGAGGCCCTCGGCCGTGAGCCGTTGCAGTGTGTTGTAGAAGCGGCCGCTGCTCATCCGAGTGCCTGACCCTCGCTGGAATTCCTTCATGAGGGCGTAGCCGTGGCGAGCGGTGCCCTCGCGGAGGAGGCCGAGAACCAGGTACCGTTGCAAGCCGCGCTCGCGGAATGCCGTCTCTCGCCGCCCCGGCGCTCGAACGGGCGAGATATCGGCAACGCGACGAGTTCTGTCTGACATGTCTCTGCTCCTTCTGGGCCAGTCGACCCCGATCGCGACGGGCCGCTGTCAGGCCACGTCCCGCACTCCGTCCCGCTGGGCGCGGCAATCCGCGCTTGATATCGCGTCAGCGCGCGCCGGATACGCGCGCTCCTGAGCCCGAGGGTGTCGCAGATGTTGAGGAACGAAAAAGGATGCTCGGCATCGTCGCTGGCAAACCACGCAACGACTTCGGCGAAACGCCGCTGTCCGTGCCGAGTGCTTGCTCCGGCAGTGCTCCTGAAGATCAAGAGTCCGTCTTCGAGCACCGCCAGCATCAAGTTCATCTCGGGCGGAAGCGCGTTGTGTTTTGCGACTTGGCAGACAATTCCAGGGACACGGAGCGGCCTGGCCATGCTCGTCGACCGCTCCGATGTGGCGCTTTCCCGACGCCCGTTGCTCTCGACGTTGCCACGATCGCGGGCAGCGACCGGCTCCGCTGCATGATCGACCTCGCCGTCGATCGCAAACCGCTGCAAAACGCTCACGATCCGAGAGCAGCTGCGGTACGTGATTTCGGCCGACGCGGCTGGCATGGCAGCAAGCAAGCGATCCAGGATTTGACTGTCTTGCGGCATGTGGCGCTTTGTACAGCTGCGATGCGCTGGCGATCAATGACGGCGGCCGGTCGATGGTATGCTCGATGCCTCGAAGCTATTGTCGCGGCGACAGGCGGCTCCGGCGGTCACTAGCTGCCATGCATGCATTGTGCGCTGGATGCATTTGCTGGAACGGCGTAACGCATTGATTGCGATCCACGGCCGTGTAGATAGCGGTCTGCAGAACTGCATCAGCCGGGAGCGTTCGGCTCTCCGGGGGTCCGACATGACTGTCCTCGTCACAGGCGCGACCGGATTTCTCGGTACCGAGATCGTCCGCGCGCTCCTCGCGCGCGACGTCGGTATGCGGCTGGTCGCGTTGATCCGGGCGCCCGACGACGCTGCGCTCGAACGTCGCCGGAAGGCGCTCGCCGATGCTCTACCATCGGATCAGCGTGACCGGCTCGAGGCGGTCCGAGGGGACATTACCGAGCGATTCTTCGGCCTTTCCCTCGCGGCTTATTCGGCTCTTGCGGCGCGAATCGATCGCGTCGTCCACGCGGCGGCGACCACGCGGTTCGATCACTCCTTGGCGCAAGCGCGGCGAAGGAACGTCGATGGCACCTCGGAGGTACTCGGGTTTTGTCGCGCGCTCAAGAAGCGGCAGCGATCAGCTGGTCGGTTGGACTACCTCAGCACGGCGTTCGTCGCGGGCAAGCGCACCGGCATCGTGTACGAGAACGAGCTCGATGTCGGGCAACACTTTCGCAACAGCTATGAGCAGAGCAAGTTCGAGGCGGAGCGCTTGTGCTGGGGCGCGCGCGGCGAGTTCCCCGTCGTCATCTACCGTCCCTCGATCGTGCTCGGCCATTCAGCGACCGGTGAAGCCAGCAGCTTCGGGTCGCTGTATCTACCCATGAAGGCCCTGATCGAGTTCTACGACCTGTGGCCCGGGGTTCTGACCCGCTTGGTCCCGTTACCCCTGTATCCGGCCTTTGCCTTCGACATCGTGCCGGTCGACTACGTTGCAGAGGCCGTGGCCGATCTGTTTGAGCGGCCGGAGGTGGCGGGCCAATGCTACCATCTGACCGTGGGGCTCGACCGTGCCCCGACCATTCAGCAGCTCGTCGACTGGAGCTGCGACTACTTTCAGGTCCCGCGATTGCGCTACGCGGACCGAGCGCAGTTGCTGCGCCGGCTCGGCAGAGGGGTACAGCCGGTCGTCGAGCGTATACCCTCTAGGGTCGTTCGACGTGTCGCGGTCTTGCTGGCGTACTACTGGTTCGTGCATCCACGTTTCGACACGACGAATGCGCTTGCGATCGGTCTCGAGGCGCCGCGCGTGGAGAGCTACTTCACGAGACTGCTCGCATACGCGTACGAATCGAACTTCGGACGTTCCGAGGCGCGCGTCGACAGACGGAATGTCGCGCGACACCGCCCCGCAGAGCAGCCGTTCGGTCGAGCTGCAAGAGCAGGCGAAGGCCGGTAAGAAACGGCGAACCCTCGAACTACGGCGTCGCGGGCCTGTTTACTCTGCCCGTAGGGCTTCAGCGACGGAAACCCGAGCGGCACGGGCGGACGGCAGGAGCGACCCGGCGACACAAAGTAGCATCGTCAGGACCGCGGCCCCGAGGGCGAACCTCGTCGGGAAGCTCAAGTCCAACGTCCACCCGACAATCGCCGGAATCTGGACCTCCGCCCAGAAGATCCCCAGTGAGATTCCCGTTGCCGCGGCGAGAAGAAGCCCCAGGAAGCCGATCGCGGCTCCCTCGAGCAAAACCACGCCAGACAATTGCATGCGACGCAACCCGACGGCCCGCATCATACCGAACTCCCGCGTGCGCTCGGCGACACCGGCGGTGAGGGCGTCGGCAATTCCGATCAGGACCAGAAACAGCGTCACAGCCTCGGCGACATATTGAAGTTGAAACGCATCGCGAACCTGGCTGGCGAAATAGTCGATCAGGTCGTGTGCCGATCGAATCTGGAGACGGTACCGTTCCCCCAGCTGTCGGGCAATCGTGGCCTGAACGTGGTCTGGTGTGGCGGATCTGTCGAGGGCGAGATTTGCGAGGTAGACCATGCCGTCGTTCCAGAAGTTGCGGTAGACATCCCGGCTCATGATCACTGCGTTCTCGGGTTGTCCACTCGTGACTCCGACGACCACGGTGAACAGGGCACCATGGGGAGACATCAGCTCGATTTGCGTGCCGGGTTGCACACGATGCTGGTGAGCAAATGCACTCGAGACGAGGACCGCGTTTCCCCGACTCACGAGGTCCAGGGCGTCAGGAGACGAGCCACGATCCAGCGGCCATCGGTAGAGGCGCTCGTCACGAAAACAGGCCGGATCGTAGGATTTGAGAACCGTCGTGCCACCCGCATATTCGATATCCGTGCTCTGCTCTCCTGCGACGAGGGCGACACCGGGGATCGCTCGAAGATCATCGAGGATATTCTCGCTGATCGGTGCCGGCCGGTAGCCGTGTCCGAGGAACGCGGAGGAAACGATCAGATCCGAGCGGATACTCGCCGTCAGCCTCGAGACGAGCGTACGTTCGAAGCTTCCGACGAGCGTGCCAAAAAGGAGGACGGCACCGAGACCGACGCCGAGCGTCGCTACGGTGAGGCCGGTCCGCCGCGGCTGGCGCGTCAGATGGCTGGCCGCGAATTGTCCCATCGGGCCGAAAACACCCTGCCAGAGAGACTTGAGCACGCGGCCCCAGAACACGACCAGGGGACCCGCGAACAGGCAGGTCGCGAGCGCGATCAGCGCGGTTGTCGCATGGCCGAGCACCACCAGGTGCGACGTTCGCTGCAGCACGACCGAGCCGACGATGAGGAGAAGCAAGAGCAGCCGGACGGCCCAGCGGGTTGGTGGCGCTTGACCGGGCACCTCACGCCCGCGCATGGTCAGGGTCGCAACCGGCGAGCGAGAAGCAAGACGTACCGCCGGAATCACCGCGGCCGATACGGCAGCCAGCAGGCCGACGGCGCTGCCGAACAGGAAAGGCCCCACATGAAGGGCGGATTGCGCAAGCGGGACAGGAAGGCGAAAGTTCAGTGCCGTGAACCTCACTTGCCATGACAGCGCCAGGCGCGAGATCAGGATCCCGAGGGGCATCCCAAGGGCACAACCCAGTACACCAATGATGAGACTCTCCTTCAGCATCTCCCAGAACACGACACTTCGACGTAAACCCACGGCGCGAAAGAGTCCCACCTCCCACGTCCGTGCCTCGAGGATCGCCGTGAGTCGCGCGTAACAGATCACAAAACCTGCGAAAATTGCGAGGAGGCTGAAACCGGTCAGCATCGTCTGGAAGCCGTTGACGGCCCGTTGCACCACGTCGCGGCGAATAGCGGGCTCCTCGAGACGCAGGCCCTGCGGAAGCACGCTGGCCGCGGCGGCCTTGATTGCCGTCCGAACGTCAGGATCGGGTTGCTTCACGACGATATCGACTTGATTGATCTGTCCTTCAGCGGTGAAGGCCATCTCCGCTGCCGGCAGGTCCATCACCACTACGCGACCGCCAAGCGTTCGGGCCAGCCCCTGGGGCTCGAGCAACCCCTGAATGGTGAAGGCGATGATGCCATTCGGCGTCACGAGATTGATCTTGTCGTGCTCCTTGAGTCCTCGCCGCTCCGCGAACTCGCGACCGAGCAGGACGGAGTTCGGGTTGTTGAGGTCCATCCGAAACCGGTCCTTGTTCTTGATCCTGTGGTAAACGGCCACCGCGGTTTCGTCGGTCAGATCGAGGCCATGAACGACGAGAATCTCTCCGCTGTGATCGTCCGGGAATGCCGTAGCCCGGACGAGCGGCACGGCAAGATCAACGCCGCGGATGGCTCGAAGGGGATTCACGACATCCTCCGAGAACGTGAGCCCTTCGCCCGCCACGACGCTATACGTCGTGGACCCGATGGCTGCGTCGATGGCTTCGGCAAATGACCTGGTCACAGCGGCGTTCGTCAGCCGATTTCCCACCACGAGAGCGACCCCGAGCGTGATTGCCACGACGCTCAGCGCCATGCTCCGGAAGCTGAACCGGAAGTGGCGATAGGCCATGGTGAGGGACAGTAGCTTTTTCATTGATCTTCTGCCGCAGGCGTCACGGTCTCTGGATCCGTCACCGGGGTGTGGACATCGCGGACGATGCGGCCATCCCGGAGCTCGACGGTTCTGTCGCCATAGGTGGCGGCGAAGACGTTGTGGGTGACCAGGACGACCGTGACGTTCTCCGAGCGGTTGAGAGCCTGCAGCAGATCGAGAATCGTGCGACCGGTGTACGAATCGAGGTTGCCGGTTGGCTCATCGGCCAGGAGGATGGAAGGTCGAGTCGCGATGGCGCGTGCGATGGCTACGCGCTGCTGCTCACCCCCGGAGAGCTCCGCGGGATAACGTCGCTCGCAGCCGACTATCCCGACCCGCGACAGTGCCTCGCCGACCCGCTGACGGACTTCACCACGCGGACAGCCGGAAAATTCCAGCGGCCAACCAACGTTCTCGTCGACCGTCAGGCTGGGGATCAGGTTGAAAGTCTGGAACACGAAGCCCATCGTGCGCAGGCGGAGGTCCGCCAGCTGATGATCGGCGAGGGTCGTCAAGTCCGTTCCCCTCAGGATCACCTTACCGCTATCGGGCTTGTCGATGCCCGCGATGAGGTTGAGCAGCGTCGTCTTGCCGGATCCGCTCGGACCCATGACCGAGACGAACTCTCCGTTCAGGACTTCCAAGGTGAGGCGGTCCATGGCCCTCACCGCTCTCACGCCGGTTCCGTAGGTCTTGCTGACACCCAACAGGCTGATGGTCGTGTCGTTCATGAGCGGGATGACCTCTTGTCCTGTCTGGAGCCCGCGCGGCTCCCGGCCGTGGCGGCGGGGGCTCGATCCGTGCTGATGCCACGATTGGCGACGGAATCGGATTCCAACCGGAATTCCTTGAGAAATTCCAATTCGGCCGTGATATGCGCTATCCGCCGGAGAAGCAGCGCAGGCAGCGGATCGTAGACGCTGTTGGAATCCGCACAAGCGCGAACGGCGAGGGCATCCTCGCGGGCGCGCGCCAATGTCTTGCCACGCAGCCACAGCTCCTCTTGCCACCGATCGAACAGGCGCGCGCGCACGTCGAGAGGGATGCGGTCGAGAAACAGCAGCCGATCGGGTAGTTCGTCGGTCGCCCCCTGTGAGGAAACCAACCACTGGTCGAACACCCTGCAGCCCTTGTCCGTAATCTGATAGGGAATACGGCGGGGATCGGCGTCAGGAGGATTCACACCGGTCTGGACTAGATCATCGGCGGCCAGCCGAGAGAGCTCGCGGTAGAAGTTACCTGTGTTGATCTGTTCTCCCGAACGTCTCTTGTGCTCGATCATCAGTTCATAGCCATGGTGGGGCCCCCCATCGCGCAGAAGCCCCAGAATCACCTGACGCATCATGGCGACTGCGTCGGACTGGATCGGTAAGGGGCCAGGTGAAGGGCAGACTCACGCCAGCAGCACGCCGGTCCCAACGGCACGAGCGTCGCGTTCCTGGTGCCGTGGACTGCGTCTCGCTGCCGGCCCCGGCGACGTCCCGCTTTCGACGGGCCCGCGATACCCCATTGTCCGGTGCGGTCGGGGCTGACCCGTGGTCCAAGGGGAGCGGTTATCATTCACTCCGTCGCGCCGACCCCGGTGCCGGGGAGTCATTTCTTGATCGGGTACCGGCGGGCGCGGATATCAGGTTCAAGTCGAAAAAGTCAACGACGACTCGACGACTCGCGGTCAGAGCGCACGTGGCACGACCCTGACCGACCGGTCAGATGTGCAGGCCGAGGCGAGTCGGATCCCGAGACGGCAACGGCATATGCGCGGCGTCCCTTGTCGACGCCAGCCACGAGACGCTCCGCACGTCCGGCACGCAGGGTGTTCTTTGCCGCGACAACTCCTCGGCAGCTACCGGATCTCCGCCTCCAGGGGCAGCGTGATCGGCGCAGGACCAGGGAGGTCCGCCACCAGGTTGTCCGACAGGCTCGGGCCCGGTGGGACGCAGAAGGTGCCTGCCAGGGTCAGGGAGCTCACCCGCCTCCCAGCTTCCCCGCGTCGAAGGGGACCGCGGTCAGCGCCGGGTCCTGTTGCTGGGCGCGCCAGGCGGCGGCCAGGGCGTCGAGCCGGAGGGCCTTCAACGCCCAAGACACGGGGAGGGACGGATGCCTATCGTACTTGTGAAGTGAGTGGGGGGGGATGCGGCGCGACGCTTGCGGGTAGCGAGATCGCCGCGGGGCCGGGCAGGTCCGCGGCGAGGTCGGCAGAAAGGCTCGAGCCGGGCGGAACGCAAAAGACGCCGGCGAGGATCAGACGCTTCGAAAGAGCGGGCTCGTCGAACGCCGCGACCCGGGTACCGCTGACGACGATTCTCCGCGCGACATCGCTCGGCGTGAACGCCCCCGCCGTCCGCTGACCGCAGCTCGTGAAACCGGACAGCCCGGCGCAGTCGGCGTTCGATGAGCAGGGTACTGGCGGATCGCTGAACTGGGTCGTCATCTTGTTCCGGCAATAGCCGCAGAAGACATTGGCTTGATCTGCGAGGTCGCTCGCAGTTCGCGTCGTGGTACCGGTTGTCAGCGTGCCACGCAGGCGCACGCTGCCCTGACGGTGCCGAGGCATTGGCGGGCAGTCGAGGCTTGGCGTGCCGGCGCCGCCCGACTCGACACCGCCGGGCCCGCACGGAAGTCCGTCGCGCGGCCCACCGTCGCCAGGGCGGGT
>Ga0066709_100004762_pt1 | contig 10945 bp, 12 predicted proteins | sample GraSoiAngelo_158_FD_79665 | JGI IMG/M metagenome (GOLD analysis project Ga0066709, IMG submission 79665) | Grasslands soil microbial communities from the Angelo Coastal Reserve, California, USA - 14_1009_16_30cm | ecosystem: Environmental > Terrestrial > Soil > Grasslands | place: USA... | reverse complement strand
GCCGCCGGCGACCCCGGCGGCCGTCGCGTCTTGGGCGCCACCCCCTGTGCTACGCTCGCGCCATGGGGATCCCTCCGGGACGGCCACTGGCGCTGGTCGGGCTGATGGGCGCCGGCAAGACGGCGGTGACGCGCATCCTGGGCGAGCGCTTCGGGGTCACCGCGGCCGACCTCGACGCGTTCATCGCGGCCGAGGAAGGCCGCCCGATCGCGGCCACGTTCGAGCGCGAGGGCGAGGCCTACTTCCGCCGCCGCGAGGGCGAGGTGCTGCGCCAGGCGCTGGACGCGGGGGCGCGCGTGATCGCCTGCGGGGGCGGCGTGGTCCTGGACCCCGCCCATCGCGCCCTGCTGCGCGACCGCTGCCAGGTGGTGTGGCTCGAGGTGTCCCCGGCCGAGGCGGCGCGGCGCGTCGGGACCGGGAGCGGGCGGCCGCTGCTGGAGGGCTTGGCGCCCGAGGCGCGCTTGAAGGCGCTGCTCGACGCCCGCCTTACGCTCTACGCCGAGGTGGCCCACCGGCGCGTCGTCACCGACGGGCTCACCGCCGAGCAGGTGGCCGACGCCGTGGTCGCCGCGGTCGCGGATGGAGCGCCGGGACGGAGCCGGTGACGCGGGCCCGGTGGGCAGCGCCGACCGCCTCGCCGCACGCGACCGGAGGGCGCGGGAGGCTGGCCGCGGCGACGCTGGCGCTGGCGGCGACGCTCGCGGGCTGTGCGCCTCACCTGGTTCGCCTGGGCGAGCTGGTGCCGGCGGTACGGGCCGACCGCTACCGGACGGCACTCGCCGGCCGCGAGGCCCGCGGGGCGGGCGTGGACGCCCAGGTGCTGTTGTGGGCCGAGTTCCCCGAGGCCACGCGCCTGCCGGGCGCCGAGGGGCGCCTGCTGCTGGCGGGGCCCGACGCCTTCCGGCTGCGCGTCGGGTCGCTGTTCGGCACGGCCCTCGATCTCGCGGCCCGCGGCGACTCGCTGTCGGCGTACGTCCCCTCGCGGCGTCAGGGCGTGCGGCTCGACGCACGTCGCGACTCGCTGGGGCTGCGGCGCCCCGGCGACCTGGCCTTCCGCGCGCTGAGCGCGGCGTGGCGCCCGCCCGCGGCGGCCTGGGAGGGCGCCACCTGGCGCGACACGCTCCTGTGGGTGTGGTGGCTCGAGGACCATGACACCCTGGGCATCGCGATCGGCAGCGAGGGGCTCCCGGCGCGCGCCTCGTGGGTGCGGCCCGACGGGGACGGCGTGACGGTGAGCTATCGCGGCTGGGATCGCAGCCCGGGCATCGCCTGGCCGGCGGTGTTCGAGCTGCGCGACCTGCACGGCGCCTTCCGTGTCACCGGCAAGGTCTCGCACCTGCACTTCGCGGACCGCGTCCAAGCGACCCGACTGGCGGTGACGATCCCGGACGGCGCCGAGCCGATGTCGCTCGCCGCCCTGCGCCGGGCACTCGAACGGTTGGGGAGCCCATGAGGGGGGTTCAGGCCCGCCGCGCGCATCGGGGCCTCGGCATCCTCGCGGCGCTGGCGCTCGCCACGAGTGCGTCCGCCGCCGCGGCGCCGTACGGCCCGGCGAGCCGGGGGCTCGACGCCACGCGGGTGCTGGTGGCCCGTCTCGCCGCCCGCGGGCGCGGCGAGGCGGCCGTGACCCTGACCCGCACCGATCCCTTGGGCGGACCGCCTCAGGTGGAGCAGGGGCGACTCGCCCTCGAGCCCCCGGCGCGGGCGCGGCTCGATTTCCCCGCCTCGGGCGAGCGGGTCGCGGTCAGGGCCGGCGGCGGCGAGTGGATCCAGCCGGCGGCGCATCAGCTGGTGCGGCTCACCCGGGCGCGGAGCGAGACCGCGGCCGGGCTCTGGCAGGTCCTCCTGCGCGGCGGTGAGGAGCGCTTCCGCGAACGGTCGTCCGGGGCGCGGCGCCGCGTGCTCGAGGCGAAGCCGGAGGGTGGCGAGGGGCTGCCGGACCGGATCACCGTCGATCTCGACCCGCAGGGCCTCCCGGCCGCGCTCGAGCTGGACGACGGGTCGGGCAGCACGGTCCGGTACCAGTTCCGCGGGTGGCGTTTCTCGGGGCCCCAGGGCGACCGGGCGTTCACGCTGGTACCCCCCCGCGGGTACGCCGTGATCGACATGCCGTGATCGCGACCCGCGCTTCGAGTGCTCGAGGATGCCGGTGCCCCAAGTCGTTCCGCCTTAACGAGAAACAGCCCCGCTCCGGCTTGACACTCCCGCGCCCGTGGTCGACACTGCGCTCGATCCCGTGCGCGTGATCGCCGGTGAATTCGGGGGCCGGCGGCTCAAGGCGCCGCGCGGACGCGGCACGCGGCCGACGTCCGACCGGGTGCGGGAGGCCTTGTTCATGGCGCTCGAGCCGTGGCTCGGCGTGCGGGTCGTCGACCTCTACGCGGGCAGCGGGGCGCTGGGCATCGAAGCGCTCTCACGCGGGGCCCTAAGGGCCGACTTCGTCGAATCCGACGCGGCGGCGCGGGGGGCGCTGGCGGAGAACCTGGCGCTCCTCGGGGTCACCGAGCGGGCGCGCGTGTGGCCGCTGGCGCTGCCGGCGGGCTTGGCGCGGCTGGGCCGGACGCTGGCGGAAGCGGACATCGTGCTGGCGGATCCTCCCTACGGCGGGGAGCCGGCGCGCGCGACGCTGGAGGCACTGGGGGCGCCCGCGGTGTTGCACGAGGGGGCGAGAGTGGTGATCGAGCATCACGCCAAGGACGCGCTTCCCGAACGGTGCGGCCGTCTCGCGCTGGCGCGGGCGCGTCGTTACGGCGAGACGATGGTGTCCACCTATCGGGTGGCCGCGGGGGAGCGCCCCCGCGAGACCGAGGAGGAGCGGCCATGACGCACGCGCGCACCGCGTTGTTCCCGGGGACCTTCGACCCGTTCACCCACGGCCACCTCGATCTGACGCGCCGGGCCGCGCGCCTCTTCGACCGCGTCGTCATCGCGGTGGCCGAGAGCACGACCAAGGGGACCCTGTTCGACGTGGACGATCGCTGCGAGATGATCCGCCCCTGCGTCAAGGGCATGCGGCGCGTCGAGGTGGTCCACTTCTCCGACCTGGTGGTGGAGTGCGCGCGCCGGGTCGGGGCTCAGGTGATGATCCGCGGCCTCCGGGCGGTGAGCGACTTCGAGTTCGAGTTCCAGATGGCGCTCATGAACCGCCGCCTGGCGCGCGGCATCGAGGTCGTCTTCCTGATGCCCAGCCAGCAGTACACGTACTTGAACTCGACGCTGGTGAAGGAGATCGCGCGCATGGGCGGGCCGATCACGGGCCTGGTGCCCGGCACGGTGGAGCAGCGCCTGCGGGCACGCCTGCGTCTGACGGCGGCCCCCGCCCAGGCCCCGGTGCCGGCGGCGAAGCCGGCCGCCGCCGCGAAGGCCAAGGCGGCGGCACCGCCCCGCCCGGCCGGGCGCGGGAAGCGCGGCGGACGATGACGGCCGTCCTCGACCGCATCCGCCGACATGCCCGGCTCGAGCCGCGCCGGCTGGTGCTGGCGGAAGGCGCGGACGAGCGGGTGGTCCGCGCCGCGGACCGGCTGAGCCGCGACCGGCTGGCCCAGGTCACGCTGATCGGCGAGCGCGACATCGTGCGCGCCACCGCCCGCCGGGCCGAAGTCGCGATGCTCGGGGTCCAGACGCTGGACGCCGGCGACCCGGCCGAGATCGAGCGCACCTTGCAGGCGCTGCGCGCGGCGCGCGGCGACCGGCTCGCCCTGGGCGACGCCGAGCGGCTCGCCCGCGATCCGGTCTTCCAGGCCGCGGCCCGCGTGCGCGAGGGGCTCGCCGACTGCTTCGTCGCCGGGGCGTCGCGCCCGACCGCCGACATCCTGCGCGCGGCGATCTGGCTGATCGGCACCACCCCCGGGGTGACCAGCGTCTCGTCGTTCTTCCTGATGGTGGTGCCGCCGTCGGCGGCCGCGAGCGCCGAGCGGGTGTTCCTGTTCGCCGATGGCGGCGTGGTGCCCGACCCGAATCCGGCCCAGCTGGCCGAGATCGGCTGCCTGACCGCGGACAACTTCGCGCGGCTGACCGGCGAGGTGCCGCACACGGCGTTCCTCTCGTTCTCGACCCGCGGCAGCGCCGAGCATCCGCACGTCGCCAAGGTGCGCGAGGCGGTGGCACTCGCCCGCCAGCGCCGTCCCGACCGCCACTTCGACGGCGAGCTGCAGCTGGACGCGGCGGTGGATCCCGCGGTGGCGCGCAAGAAGGCTCCGGACAGCGCGGTCGCGGGGCACGCCAACGTGCTCATCTTCCCCGACCTCGACGCCGGCAACATCGGCTACAAGCTGGTGCAGCGCTTGGGCGGGGCGGCCGCCTACGGCCCGATCCTGCAGGGCCTCGCGCGCCAGGCCAACGATCTCTCGCGCGGCTGCAGCAGCGAGGACGTGGTCGAGGTGTCCACCATCGCCTGCGTGCTGAGCGCGGGACGCGAGGCCGGTCTCGCGGCGGGCGCGCGGCCCCGGGCGGGGGGGAGCGCGTGAGCTTGCGGCTCTCACGCCTGAGCGCGCGCGTGGGGCCGTCGGGGACGATGGCGGCCGACGACCGTCTCCAGCGGTTGCGGGCGGCCGGGCGCGACGTGGTGAGCCTGGGCGCGGGGCAGCTCGACTTCGAGACGCCGGCGCCGGTCGCGCGCGCCGGGACCGAGGCGATCGCGCACGGGATCACGCGCTACACGCCGGTGGCGGGAACGCTCGCGCTGCGGCGGGCGGTGCGGGACAAGTTCGAGCGCGAGAACGGGCTCGTCTTCGGCGACGACCAGGTGATCGTCGGCGCCGGGGCCAAGGCGGTGGTCTTCCATGCCCTGCTGGCGCTGGTCGACCCCGACGACGCGGTGATCGTCCCGGCGCCGGCCTGGCCCAGTTACGGCTCGATGGTGACGGTCGCCGGCGGCCGCACCGTGAGCGCCGCGTTGTCGGCCGCCGAGGGGTACCGCCTCACGCCCGCGGCCCTGCGCGGCGCCCTGGCGGCGGCGGGCGGGCGCGCGCGCGGCGTGATCCTCAACTCGCCCCACAACCCGACCGGCGCCCTGATGTCGCGCGAAGCCTACGCCGCGATCGCGCCGATCGTGCGGGAGGCCGGGCTGTGGGTGATCAGCGACGAGATCTACGAGCACCTGGTCTACGACGGCACCTTCACGAGCTTCGCGGCCTTGGACGGGATGGGCGCGCGCACGCTGACGGTGAACGGGGTCTCCAAGGCGTTCGCGATGACCGGCTGGCGCATCGGCTACGCGGGGGGGCCGGCCGAGCTGATCCAGGCGATGGAGGCGCTGCAGAGCCACACCAGCGGCAACCCGAGCAGCATCTCGCAGCACGCCGCCGAGGCGGCGCTCAGGCTCTGCGTCGCCGGCGACGCGGAGATGGCCGCGGAGCGCCGGCGCTTCCAAGACGCCTTGGTGGCCCGCCGCGACCTGGCCTGCCGCGTCTTGGGCGGCATCCCGGGCGTCACCCTGGTGCGCCCGGCCGGCGCCTTCTACGTGTTCGCCGACGTCTCGCGACACTTCGGGCGCACGCTCGCGGGCCGGCGGGTCGCGGGCTCGGCCGACCTGGCGGACCTGCTCATGGAGCAGGCGGGGGTCGCCGTGGTGCCGGGCCAAGTCTTCGGTGACGATCGCGGGGTGCGCGTCTCGTTCGCGGCCTCGCTCGAGGAGTTGACCGTGGCCCTCGACCGCCTGGCGCAAGCCCTGGCCTGAGCCTCGGAGAACCGCCACATGCCGACCTACATCTATCGCTGCAAGAAGTGCAAGCACCGCTTCGAGCTGTTCCACAGCATCAAGGACGAATCGGTCAAGCGCTGCCCCAAGTGCAAGGGCAAGGCGGAGCGCGTCCCGGCCGCGGGCACGGGCATCCTGTTCAAGGGGTCGGGCTTCTACATCACCGACTACCGCAGCAAGTCCTACAAGGAGAAGGCCCGGCAGGAGAAGTCGGGCGGCGGCGGGAGCGGCGGTTCGGGGGCTCCGGGCGGGACCTCGGGCGGCAGCGGGAGCGGCGGCGCGTCGGGAGGCCCCGGCGGCGCGTCGGGTGGCCCCGGCGGCGCGTCGGGAGGCTCCGGCGGCACGGGACACTAGCCCATGGCACCGAGCCTCACCCGCCAGCTCGTCGAGTCGCACCTGGCCGACGGGTCCGGTCGCCTGCGCGCACCCCTGCACGCACCACTAGGCGCACCACTGGCCGGCGCCGAGGTGGCGTTGCGCGTCGATCAGGCGCTGATGGATGCCGACGCGGCCACACTGGTGTTCATGGCGCTGGCCACCCTGGGATGCGCGCGCGTGGCGATCGACCCGGCGCTGGCCTGCGCCGAGGCGCCGCCGCCGGTCCCCGCGTTCGAGGCAGGGGACGCCCTGCGCTACGCGCAGGCTGAGGCGTGGCGGACCGGGGTCCAGTTCTCGCGCCCGGGCGGCGGGCGGGCCCATCACCGGCATGCGGCGCGTGCCGCCGCACCCCACCGCACGCTGCTGGCCTGCGCCGCCCACGCGGCGGCCGCGGGGGCGGTGGGCGGCCTGGCGTTCGAGGTGAGCGAGACCGAGCTCGCGGCGGCCCTGACCGGGGCGCCGCATCCCACCCGCCTGCCGCCGCTCTGGGGGGTGCGGCTGGCCGGGACGTTGCCGCCGCGGTTGGACGCGCACGACCTGGTGCGCGCCCTGGCGACCCGGCTGCCCGCCCAAGGCCTGGGCGGCGCGCGGCTCGAGTACGCAGGCAGCGGCGTCGCGTCCTTGCCGATGGAGGCGCGCCTGATCATCGCCCGTGAGGGTGCGGGGCGCGGGGCCTCGGGGAGCCTCTTCCCGGCCGACGAGGAGACCCGGCGCTGGCTGCGCGCCCACGGGCGCGAGCCCGACTGGAAGTCGCTCACCGGCGAGCCCGAGGAGGACGCCACCCGCGTGGTCGAGCTCCACCTCGACGCGCTGGAGCCGATGCTCGGCCGGGGCGAAGGCGACCAGGTCCTGCCGCTGCGCGAGGCCGCCGCGACGCGCGTGGGCCGGGTGGTGCTGGGCGTGGACGCGGGGCTGGACGAGCTGCGGACGCTGGCGGCCGCCCTGCGCGGCCGGTCGGTGGCGCCCGGCGTCGAGCTGGCGGTGATCCCGGGCAGCCGGTGGATCCATGATCGGGCGCGCGCACACGGCGCCCTGGCCGAGCTCAAGGCCGCGGGGGCACGCGTGCTCGACGCGGAGTGCCGCCTGGCCCCCGCGGCCCCGGCGGGAGCGGCGCTCCTGTGCGGCGCCTCACCGCGCGCCGCCGGCGGGGCCCGCACGTTCTTCCGCGCCGGCGCCGCCGCGCTCGCGGCCGCCGCACTGGCCGGGGCCATCGCCGACCCGCGCGACCTGCCCGCCGCGGCACCCGCGCCGGAACCGGACCAGGGCGCGGCCCCGGACGATGCGCTGATCGTCAAGCCCGCGGGCCCGGGCACGGCCGGCGAGGATCGGGAGCGAGGGCCGGGCCCGCTGCCGCTCTCCCCGCCGCTGGTGGCGACGCTGCGCGGGGTCGTGCTGGCGCGGCTGGGCGACGCCGTGGCGACCGAGGTGATCCTGCCGGCGGGCCCGATGGTCCGGCGGCATCACACCGACTTCGCGGCGTTGGCGGGACACGTCCTGGCCGGCGTCGACCGTGGCTTCGCGGCGCGCGCCCGCGCCCATCGCGGCGGGTTCCTGGTGGCCGGCCTAGGCTTCGGGTGCGGGGCGCGCGCGCCGCGCGCCGTCTTCGCCTTGGTCGAGCTCGGGGTCCGGGCGGTCATCGCGCGCGGCTTCGACGCCGACTTCCGCGCCGAGCTGGTGCGCCAGGGCGTGCTGGCCCTGCGCGCGGCCGCGGCGACGGACCTGGACGGCGTGCGCGCGGGCGACGAGCTCGAGATCCCCGGCCTGCCGGACGTGCTCGAGCCTAACCGGCCGCTGGCGATCCGCAACCTGACGCGCGGATCGCAGGCCATCGTCCGCCACGACCTGGCGGCGGCGGAGATCGCCATGGTGCGGGCGGGGGGACGGCTGCGCGGGTTGCGTCCGGTGGGGGCGGAGGCGTGAGGCCCAAGCCCGGAGGTCCGCGATGCTGATCGATCGCGCGCGCATCCACGTCATCGCCGGCGATGGGGGCGACGGGTGCGTGAGCTTCAGGCGCGAGAAGTACGTGCCCAAGGGCGGCCCCGACGGGGGCGACGGCGGGCTCGGCGGCAGCGTGGTCCTCGAGGTGGACGCGCACATCCGCACGTTGCTTGACTGCCGCGAACAGCCCCGCTACCGTGCGGATTCCGGGCGCCCCGGTTCCGGGAACAACCGCACCGGGAAGGATGGCGACGACCTCGTGATCAGGATCCCCCCCGGCACCGTGGTGAAGGACGTGGAAAGCGGCGAGATCCTGGCCGACCTGGTGGACCCCGGGTCGCGCTGGCCGGCGGCGCGTGGCGGCCGCGGTGGCCGCGGCAACGCCCGCTTCGCCACCCCCACGCATCAGGCCCCGCGGCGCGCCGATCCGGGGGAGCCCGGCGAGGGTCGCTGGCTCGAGCTCGAGCTCAAGCTGATCGCCGACGTCGGCCTGGTGGGGCTGCCCAACGCCGGCAAGTCGACGCTGCTCTCGCGCATCAGCCGCGCCCGCCCGCGCATCGCCGACTATCCGTTCACGACCCTCGAGCCCAACCTCGGCATCGTGGCCCTCGACGAGGAGCGCCAGTTCGTGATGGCGGACCTCCCCGGCCTGATCGAGGGCGCCCACCGGGGCAAGGGGCTGGGGCTCGAGTTCCTGCGCCACGTCGAGCGCACGCGCGTGCTCATCTTCCTGCTCGACGTGACCCGCCCCGAGCCCACCGAGGACCTGCGCCTGCTGGAGAACGAGCTGGCCCGTCACAGCGCCGCCCTTACCGAGAAGCCGCGGCTGGTGACGCTCAGCAAGGCGGATCTGCTGCCGCCGGGGGCCCACGCGGACGCCCCGGCGCGCGCGGGACTGCCCGAGGCGCTGCTCATCAGCGCCCATTCCGGACTCCACCTGGACCGGTGGCTCGCGCAGGTGTGGCACCTGCTGCAGCCGACCCTCGCCGCCGAGAGTCCGACCGATGAGTGACGACGCCTACACCCAGGGCAAGCCGTTCGACGTGCTCAACTCCCGCGGCCTGGCGGGGAAGAAGGAATACGTCTCGGGTCTGGAGCGGCGCCGCGACGAGCAGGCGATCTCGCTGCTGGTCGAGTGCCTGTGCGACGAGTCGTGGTACCTGCGCGACCAGGCGGAGCAGGCGCTCTCGCGCATCGGCGCGAGCGTCGCCCCGGTGCTGCTGCCACTGCTCGAGCAGGGGCTCTGGTACACGCGCGGCAGTGTGGCGCGCGTGCTGGGCCGCTTCGGCTACCGGCCCGGCGTGCCCGGCCTGCTCAACCTCGGCGAGGATGCGAACGAGACCGTGGCCGCCGCGGCCTGCGACGCGCTGGTCGCCATCGGCCGCAATGGCGGCACCATCAGCATCGCCCAGGCCCTGCACCGGCTGGCGCCCGACGTGCGCCGGCGGCGGTTCGGCGAGATCGCGGCCCGCGACCGCCACCTGGCGGACCGCGTCGAGCGGATGCTGCTCAACGACGAGCTCATGTCGGCCGAAGGCGGCGAGAGCTTGAACGACGAGAGCCCGGTGGTGCGCGCCGCCGAGGACGGGCTCGAGTGGGAGGTCTTGACCGGACCCCCGGCCAGTCCCAAGCGCCCCGAAGCCCCGGGGAGCGGGCGTGCCGGCCCCCCTTCGAGCTGATGCCCCGGGGCGGACCGGGTCGCGGGCCCTGCGCCGCGACGACCCGCAGTATCCCGCCGGACTGCGCGAGCTCTCCCACCCGCCGCCCTGCGTGTGGGCACTCGGCGCCGAGCTGCCGGCGGTGGCGCGGGCGGTGGCCGTGGTGGGCTCGCGCGCGGCGTCGCGCTACGGGCTCGACCAGGCGGCCCGGCTCGCCCACGATCTCGCGCGCTTGGGGCTGGTCGTGGTGAGCGGGCTCGCGCGCGGCATCGACGCGGCCGCCCACCGCGCGGCGCTCGCCGCCGGCGGCCGCACGGTCGCGGTCCTACCCGCCGGGCTCGACGCGATCACGCCCCGGCACCATCGGCCGCTCGCCGCCGAGATCGCGCGCCAGGGGACGCTGCTCACCGAATGGGAACGCGGCGAGCCGGCCGGCAAGGGCGTGTTCGTCCAGCGCAACCGGCTGATCGCCGCACTCGCCGGGGCCACCGTGGTGGTGGAGGCCGCGGTGCACAGCGGGGCGCTCACCACCGCGGCGTTCGCGCTCAGGCTCGGGCGCCCGGTGCTGGCGGTGCCGGGCGACGTCGACCGCGAGACCGCGCGCGGTACCCACGCGCTGCTGCGCGCGGGCGCCCACCTGTGCGAGCACGCCGGCGACGTGATGGCGGCGATGGCCGGGAGGTCCGGCGCCGCGCGCCCGGAGCCGGTCGCCCCGGCGGTGGCGTCGCCGGCGGCGACGCCCGAGGCCCGGCTGCTGGCGGCCCTCGGCGACACGCCGAGGGCGGTGGAGCGGCTCGCGGCGGCCGCCGGACTGCCGGTCGCCGAGGCCCTGAGCGCGCTGCTCGCGCTGCGGTGGGCGGGGGCGGCGAGCCCGCGTCCCGGCCAGCGCTGGGTGCGGGGGACGCCATGAAGGGGACCCACGCGCTCGAGACCCTGCTGGTGCGTGCGATCCAGGGGGGCGTGCGGGCGATGTCGTGGCGCGCCTCGCTCGGCATGGGGGCCGCCGTGGGGGAGCTGGCGCTAGGGCTCGGGCTGCGGCGGGAGGTCGGGCTCGCGAACCTGGCGATCGCCTTCCCGGAGCGGACGCCTGAGGCGCGCGCCGAGATCCTGCGGCGCCACTACCGCCACCTGGGCCAGGGGCCGGGCGAGGACGCGCGCCTGGCCGAGCTGAGCGCCGCGCCGGTCGGCGAGGTCATCGCCCTAGGCCGCCGCCTCCAGCCCGTCGGCCCGCCGCGGCCAGGTCGAGCGCCGGGAGGATGTCGATCTCGTGGCG